>Ga0310690_10003289_pt1 | contig 24495 bp, 34 predicted proteins | sample AusTroGonzalo_MG_2_FD_207661 | JGI IMG/M metagenome (GOLD analysis project Ga0310690, IMG submission 207661) | Bovine rumen microbial communities from tropical cattle in Woodstock, Queensland, Australia - Gonzalo_04 (v2) (version 2) | ecosystem: Host-associated > Mammals > Digestive system >... | reverse complement strand
TCCCGGTCTCGCAGTCGAACACCCCGTTCTTGAAGCACACGTATCTCCGGTCCGGCTTGAAATGGCACCGCTCGTCAGCCACGAGCTTGTTCAGACACGCGTCCTTTATCTTCGACGCGGAATTCGCCTGGTACACCAACCCGACGTGCTTCCGGTGCATGGTCTCGATGATGATCTCGGTCAGCATCTCGTCCTTCACGATCTCGTAATGCCTGCCGTTGAAGACGAACAGCTGGTCGTCCGCATCCATCTTGAAGAAGTCGCACCCCTCGTCCCCATCGAGCCCGCAGACGTAGCGCTTGAAGGCCATCGACATCTGGGCCTCCGACAACTTATTTATGCTCTGGTCCGTCGATCCTATCCCATCGATCGTCGGCCCAGCCGTCTCGCATAAATAGTCCACTATGTAGTCAAACTTCATCTTTTAACAAAAAGCCAGAACGCCCGGGGCCTCTCCGAAGAAAGGTGGGTACCCCCCGAACGCTCTGGCGAAAATACCTGTTCGCGCCGTACCCATTGACGCTACAAAAATTGGCGGAGGAGGAGGGATTCGGACCCCCGGAGCCTCTCCCGAAGCTCAGCGGTTTTCAAGACCGCCGCAATCGACCACTCTGCCACCCCTCCGAAACCGGCGGCTAAGAGCCACCGGAACGACTAAAAAACGTACTAAAACCTTAAACACGGATGCGCATCACTGCGTCGTAGCTGGCCCGGGAGGATTCGAACCTCCACCCTCGGATACGTGTTTCACCTTCCGCTCCGCGACCTACCACTTGATCGACAGGCCATTACACTCGCTTACTACGAGAAGAACTCGAGGAAGAACTTCTTCAGCGCTTCCTCGGACGCGAACAGACTCTCCTCGTCCAGGACGCCACGGTGATGGCCGAGCTGATACTTGTTGACCACATGCAGGACGCCGGACTCAAGCTGCTCGGCGATCTCCTTGTTCTGGTCGAAGTCCTCGCCCGGGACTGCCTCCGCCTGGGCGATGATCGCGAAAACCTCGTCGCTCTCGATCTCGAGCGACAGGCTGTTGAAGAGATACACTCTCTCACCTACCTTGAATTTACTCATAACTGAAAAACGATTTGATGCAAATATAAAAACTATTTTCCTTTCTTGCAATACCCGACCATATTCCAGCCGGTTTTTCTCGGCCTCCCCTGGATCAACCGCACACGCTCGTCCCATGCCCGGTCCCTTATAGCCTTCACCCTCTTCGCCTCGATCTCCCCATCGAACCTGTGCCCCTTCTCGAACTTCCTCCCTGGAGCCCCGTGATTCCCTATCTTCTGACCGGTGATATGCATGTACTCGTACCACATCCGGGACCCACTCCTGGCCCTCTCCAGCACCAGCTCCTTGAAAGTCTCGCTCTTCTTCAGACCCAACGCCCGGGCATGACGCTCGACGGTCCTCACACCGCAACCGAGCTTCTTCGCGATCACCTCGTTCCGCTCATCCGGGAACAGCTTCTCCAGCTCCCGGTCCAGAGCCTCGCTCCACTTCCTCATTGCCATATCAACCCTCCCGCGAACCTGCGCCTTCCTGCCAGACATGCCCGGATCGCTTCCGGCCTTGCTCCAGTAGCAGCCGCAGCATCCGGGACGCTGTCCCATGCCCCGACCAGCTCACCTTCTTTATCCCACGCGCGCACGTAACGCACCATCGGCCTCCTTCCCCTCCGGCACTCCTCCTTCTCGTCGCACCACTCCAGGTTCTCCGCCCGGTTGTCCGTCCGGTCACCGTTCTTATGGCGCACGTACTTCCGGCACTCTCCGTTCGGGACGAAGGCCCTCGCCACCAGGTAGCAGACCTTCACCCGCTTCCCGTGCAGGTTGACCCCCTCACCACGGATCGGCTCCAGCGGCAGATCGCCGGACCACACCAGCCCGTCGTCCGTCACGCTGTACTTCGCGTCGATCACAGCGCGCCTAATCCTCTTCCTTCCGGTAAACATCATTCCAGTCCGCTATCACGTAACCACCCTCGTCCAGACGCAGGCCGACCCAGTCCCAGCTGAGCCCGTCCACGACAGCCGCCTTCCTGTCCGCACCGAACCAGACCTTCTGGCCCAGGTGCAATTCATTCTTCTCCGCCATCACTTCTCCTCCTGGAAATACCACCCGAGCGTCACGTCCCTCACCTCGTCCAGCTCTCCCGGGGCGATCCTCCGGGCCGGGTTCTGGAACTCCAGGTACCCGTTGTTCCGCGCGTTGCTCACGGCCAACATCCATTTATTATGTGCGCGCTCGTGCACCGCGTATACGCGCTCGACCCTCCGGAAGAGCCATCCCTTGCAGACGCGCCCCTCGACGCACGCCTGCGAGATCGCCGTATCGCTCACTCCGAGGGCCAGCGAGCACTCCTCCAGCGTCTCGAACACCCTCCGGATGCCCGTTTCGACGCTTTTTGCGAAAATCACCGTCTTTGCCATAGTTAAAAATTTAAGATTTCACGGCAGCGAATTTAAAGCGATTTTTTTTCATTTCCAAATAAATGTAGAAAAAATGTAGAAATCCGTCCCGTAATGCATACCTGATTTCAGTCGTAAGTGACTATGAGAGAACTCGTTGGAAAATTTCATGTAGCACATGTAGATGAATTCTCTATATTATGCTATTTTCCCGTTCTGAAATATATATCTCAGCACAGCACATTTCATAATTAATACCTGTCTACATCTCTACATCGAGGTAAGGTAAGTATATATTATATAGTGAGTTACGCTATGTAGACCATGCTGTTCGTAGGTACAATTCCGTAACAAATACTGCATTTCTACACAAAATGCGCGTAACACGTTATGTTTCTGCAAGTTCGCAAAATAAAATAAAAAAATTTCAGAATCGCACTCGGGCGTGCCGCATCGCCATTCGTTTGATACCTCGGTACCCTTCGCCGGGCCAACTCACTGGAGGGCTTGTAAAGCCCCCTTGCGGACGTTTTACGTAGTAAAACGGTGATTATCAATTACTTACAAAAACATGACGTCGGACTCTTTTGCGCTAGTTTTGAAAAATTCAAATTTAGACCGTCCGGAGCTTGTGCCAAAAGGCGGCACAAGGTCGGGCGCCCATTCCTATAGTAGCAACGCGTGTGCAGCTGCAAAACTATAGGAACCCCCTCCCCATTTTTGCCGCCGGATTTTATGCTACGTGCGCGTGTTGAATTATTCACGCGCGAACGACGTGACGCGTGTTCCTGGAGATTTTCTGCGTGCGTGCGCGTTGGCTATATTAAAGATCGTGTGCACGGACTTTATAGGACGCTAGGGCACACACGAAACTGACGGGGACGCGCAGGAAGACCGCGCGCGATTTTAAAAAATACTCTCCCCGAAGGGGGAGGAAGATTTTTTAAAACACACGGTCTACGCGTCGTAGCGGGCGCCGTTTCGCCTTAACTTTGCACCAGAGTTCTTTCCGGCACGGCATCCAAAACAAAAGCAAGCCAGTAGGCTCAAATGTTAATTGTTAAATTTTTTTAAAAATTTTGAGAGTATGAAAACTACGATTTTTTCCGACACCCTGCAGGGCAAGGCCCTGCGCACGGCCCAAGCTTCCCACAAGCGCGCAGTACGCGACGCTTTGCGTGACTATGCTGCAGCACTCGATGGCGCTTTTAAGCGCGTCGCTCAGAGCGCAGACAAGCGTGCCCGTGACGTCGCGAACGCTGCGAAGGGGCGCTACGCACACGAGGCCTCCGAGGAAATTACGGCCCTTGTGGCATCCGGCCAGCTTGACGCCCACGGTGCACGGCTGTACGTGGCCGCGTATATCGTGGCTCGCTGCTATCCGTGGCAGTCTGCTGACGGCACCCTCATGTGCAAGCGAACGGAGGAGCGCGAGGACGGCGAGCGCGTGAAGGTGTGGCGCCCTCGCAAGCTCACGAAGGGCGCTGCTGACGGCATCATGACTGCAGCCCTTTGCCACTACGTGGCAACTTGTGGAAAACCCCAGCCGGAGACGCACGAGGACGGCGAGCAGGTGGGCGAGTAGGCGCATACCTACGGGGCATGGGCGGCTGATCCTCGCCCTTGCCCACAAAGCCCGATACGCAAGGGTGACGTGCCGAAGGTGCAAGCGAGAAAGCGAGCACGTAGGGCGGAACCCGAGCGAGCAGGGCGGGCCGAGAGTCCATGCTACGGCCTGAAAAACGAGAGGACCGAGAGGGGTCATGGACAGGGACAGCGAGGGACGAGTGTGCCCGGGCGGTTACACCGAGCGAGCGAGTCAAGCGAGCGACCAGACACGCGGAACGTGAGTGACGCGATATGGCGAGCGCTGCGCCGTTAGGGCCGAGCAAGTACACATGTTTCAAGCGCTGCAGTCGTTTGATAGGGGGACGGCTGTAAAAGAGAACCCACGAGAAACGGCCAACATAGGCCGGAGTACACGGACGGCGTGAACATATGCACGTCGTAGGCCCGCCGGTAGGGCCAAGCATATGTGCTGGGGGTGTGGATAGTGTCCAGGGGTGTAGCAGACCACGGACGCAGGTAAGCCCCTCAGTGAGGGAGAGAGCAAGAAAGACGAGCGAGAAGAGCAACTATACGCCTGGGGTGCGATGTTCCCTGGGTGGACGATTGTGCTATGGCCGAGCGAGTGCAGGCTGAATTGGAAGCAGCATCACCTAAGCGGGTGGTGTGCAAAGCGAGCTAGGCGAACGGCTGGGCGAGTCGGGAGCGTTACCCGATGCGTCCACAAAATTCCTAAAATTCTTTAAAATGAACGACTTGAACGATGTTTGGTTCTGGGCTAAGGTCGCAGGACTGTGTTCCGCTATGCTGAGCGGTATTGACGAAGACGGAAAGGTGTGGCTGAGTGAGGACGACAAGGATATGTTGAAAGTGCTGAGCGAGATCAAGCCGAGTGACGCCATCAAGTTAGCAGGGAGGTAGTCATGAAGTACTACGTAGCAGTGATTTACGACCGGATGAACGTGATCGTCCGCGTCGAAGAGCGGCCGAGCCGCGAACGTGCCGAGATGGCCGGTAAGTTTTGGACGAAGTGCGCCGGTTGGTTCAAGGTGGTCGAGGGTGACGAGGATCTTGTGGGAATGTACAAAGCGATGATTAACATGTAAGAACGTGGGGTAAGGACAACCAATAAACACAAAAGCAATGAAAAAGTATGTTGTGGTGCGGAACAGTTGCCTTGTTCCGGATGTGCGTTTCCAGAGCGACGTGCGTGAAGACGCGAAGGCCTGGGCGGAGCTGATGACCCGTAACGAGGGCGGAGAGTATGTTGTCTTTGAACGAGTGGAGGGCTGAGTCATGGTGCAGGTTTACTACATGAACGAGGGTCAGAAGGTGTACATGATGTACGGGACCCGTACGAGCTACCCGATTGAGGTGGCGAAGAAGGTGCTGGCGCGGCTGATGCGGAAGCACGTGTTCGGTTTCATAGAGATCGTGGAGGGCTGAACGATGAGTGCGAGCAACCAGCAGGTGCGTGACGTCTTGGTGAGGCGCCACGGCGAAGGATATGGCCGGGAGAAGTGGGCGTGGCTGATGCAGAAGTACGACATCCTGCCGTGGGACGATGTGCCCCAGGCGATGATGAACGAGGTGAACGGGAGGGTCGCGTCATGAACAAGGGTCAGCGTGTGATTGCAGGCCTGCTTGCGGTGATTGCCGTGGAGCTGTTGCCGGTGACGATTATCGGGAGCCGTGCCGTCATGGGCGGCGTCGAGGTGACGTACGAGGTGGACGACGACGAGCTGAACGAGTTAGAGTCCGAGTTGAACGAGGCCGAGGAGGTCGCAAAACGAGACATGAACAATGATTGACGCGATGCTGATTGGCGGGCTGATTGTGCTCGCGAAGATGGTGTACGATGCGTTCACCATGGATTCGGAGAAATAGTTGATGGCCCTGCGTGGAGGCGAGATGCTGACGACCGAATCGTCCGCAGGGCGCCGAGAATGTATAACTGAAAAGAAACGAACCATGAAAAAGGAAGAACTTATTAGACTTCTTGAAAGCACGAAAGAGGCCGTCATCAAGGAAGATGTCACCACGCTTATCCAGTCAATAGACCGACTGAAAATTGACTCTCGTTTTAGCGATCCGCTTGGAACCTATGCTAGCGACATTATCCGCTCAGCGATTACCGAGCATATTGAGCAGAAGCGACTCGACGCCTTGAGGGTCAAGCGGAGCGGTGAGTACGGCTCGATAGTTTCAGACTGCTATAAAATTGTTGACGGTGTTCTCATGCGGAACGGAACGAACGCAAAATGGACCTCACTCGGCAAGTTATATCAGGCATATAAACAAATCAAAAAGATAGAGAAATGATTGTATACTACTACGACCGCGAGAGCGAGGACGAGAGGATAAGGAAAAAACTTATCCAACTTGTTAATAAAGAATCTGGTTGGCAACAAGAATTTCCAAGTCAAGGCCAGTGTCTTGCTTGGCTCGAACAAGACCTTCTTCGTGGTTGCAACTATAACCCGGAAACCGATACATACACTAAAAACTGGTAAATATGGCACACTACATTGACGCAGACCGCCTGCGGGCGGAAATAGAAAAAAGGTTTTGGGATTACGGAACTCCTTTGCACGATGATGAAGTCACTACAAAGGTAGACGAGATTCTTTCCTTTATTGATTCTAATCAAAAGAACTTGTTTGAACCATCAAAGGAAGATATGGATGCTTTATTGTGGGTAGAGCATGCTGGTATTTCTACTCAACCGATTCCTCATCATGTACATATTAAAAAATTGTATGAAAAACTAAAGGAATATTATGAAATACATTGACGCAGATAAAATTCGAGCCGATTGTGCAAGCGGGGATTGACAAGCCAGAGGAAGCCGTGAATATCTTGAAACGATTGAAAGAACTACTGTAATTATTACCATAATTCGCTAATGTATGACAACTAATGAATTATTGCTAATATTATTCTTTGTTCTTCTTGGAGGAGAGATAGGGTTAGCATATGGAATAGGTGTCATCCTTAGATTCCTCAACAAACAGGAACAAATTGATGATACACCAAGACCTAAAATTGGATTCTATGAGCAAATTAAGCAAGAAACAGAGGGAACGGAGATATCAGAAACTCTTTGAGAAGATAAAGAGTGAGTTTGGTATGAGGATTCAAAATAGATTCGTTCTTGAGCAAAAAAGAAAGCAAAAATGATGTATTCACTAGATGAAATAGGGCTCATACCTGCTGAAGTATCTGACATCAATCATAGGTCAGAGGTAAATCCCTATGTTACATCTCCTTTAGGAGGCCAGAAGCTCCCGGTCTTTGTAGCACCAATGACTTGTATTCTTAACTCTCATAATATCTGTGAGTTCTCCCGTAGTAAGGTTGAACCTATACTGCCAGTAATACATACTGATTTAGAAGAGAGAATTGAGTTACCTAATGGTAGTAGCTGGTGTGGCTGGACTGCTATGACATTGGATGAATTCATACATTATTTCTGTGGATGTAATATGGCCGAAGGGCCTAAATATCACATCCTGATTGATGTAGCTAATGGTCATATGAAGAAACTCTTCGATGCAGTCAGAGATGCTAAGCAGGAGTTTGGAGATAGACTGATAGTAATGGTTGGTAACATTGCTAATCCTGAAACCTATATAGAATGCTGTGAGGCCGGAGTAGATTATGTGAGAGTTGGTATTGGCGGAGGTAGTGGCTGTACTACATCTGTCCAAACGGGTATTCATGCGAGTCTTCCTTGGTTACTCAAAGGTATTCAAGAAGCAAAGAACCATATTCACAATTATGAGGTATTTGCACAGATTAGAATGAAAATCCTTAGCGACCCTGAAATCGCTGAAATCAATGGGTTTAGAACCAAAGTAGTTGCTGATGGTGGTATCAATACTATTGCCAAAGCAATTAAATGTCTGGCTCTTGGTGCTGACTATGTAATGATGGGGCAATGCTTTGCTAAATGTCAGGAGGGAAGTAGTAGTGGAACTATTATGTATATGGCTACTACAGATAGTGGAAAAGAATTAGTTCCTCACCATTTGTACTATGGTCAGGCTAGTAAAGAAGGACAGCTAGACAGATTTGGTAAAATCAAATCTAATCCAGAAGGAGTGTCCAAGTGGGTTCCAGTTACCACAAATTTATCAGATTTTTGTGATAAATTTGAGGCAGCACTCAGGTCAGCAATGTCCTATTGTGGTGCTAAAACTCTTAACGACTTCATTGGTAAAGTGAAGTATGAATATATGTCTCAGTCTGAATTTAGTGCATTTATTAAGTAATGGCAGCAATTGATAAACTTTACATCACTGAATATGATGATTTAGCAAATCTTCGCGTTTGGGCTAATGTCTATTATCCTAAGTTATTCTTCTGGTTCTATGATAGAGCACTGACAATTGATGAAGAAGAGTTTAATAAACTCAAGAAGAAGTATGCAAAGAAACAAAAGGAAGAGGTTGTTTCTTATTGGAGACAAATCTCTTCTGATAATACTATTAATGGTGCTGTTGCATACCTTATAAATCAGGGATATACAGAAGATGAAGCAAAGGATGATGCAGAATACTACTATGATTGGGCACATAGAGCGATTGAGGAGTTTGAAAAGTTAGTAGGTATTACTGTTATGAACACTCCTAGTAAAGTGGATAGGTTACTGAAATGGTATTGTCCACTTGATAGAATTAGAGAGTATCTTAAGGACCAGTGTGGAGTTAAAACCCGTTGGTATCACAAATTATTCTGGAAAGGAAAAGAAAGATTTTCATTATGACAAGAGAAGAACTTAATAGCCAAGCAATTGAGCTATTGAAGACAAACAACAACATTGCAATACAAGCAGCTACTGGAGTAGGTAAGTCTAAGATAGCCATTGATTTGTGTTATGAAATAGCACAAAGGAGTCTTGAGCCTATTAAAGTTCTACTTGTTGTTGCTGAAATCGCACACATCAATAACTGGAATGCAGAATTTATTAAGTGGAATTCTCCGTTTGGAGAAACAACTATTATTTGCTATGCATCACTTAAGAAGTTTAAGGATACACATTGGGATGTTATCATCTTCGATGAGGCACACCATTTAAATTCTGAGTTACGGTTAGATGTGTTTGATTCCTTAAGTGCAAGATATAGGATATTCCTGTCTGCTACACTTAAAGATTCGCTTTTAAGCAGGCTTGAGTGGTCCTGTGGTCCCATCAAAAGTATTAAGATGGGATTACAGGATGCATTCAATGCCGACATTCTGCCTGAACCAAAGGTTAAACTGATTGAACTCACTCTCGATAATGAGATAGCTGACCAGACTATAGTGGAGGAGTGGGGAAGGGCAGATAAGCGTAAAACTGCAATATGCTCTTATGTTGAGCGGTGGAAATATCTTAGGGATAAGAAGAGAGTTCCTAATGGTAAGTTAATAATCCAGTGTACTCGTAAACAAAAGTATGATTATTATTGTAAACAGTTCGAGTACTATAAGAAAAGATATATGCGTTCTCGCAATGAGTTTATTAAGAACAAATGGCTGCAGTGTGGTAGTAAGAGAAAAGTATATCTTGGATTATTAAAGACTGAAATTGCCAAGGGATTAGTGAAGAAACTTGGAAATAAAAGATTCATTTGTTTCTGCACTAATATAGAGCAGGCTGAGTATCTCGGTGGTAAGAATTCTGTTCACTCTAAGAAAAAGGATAGCTTAGAGATAATTGATAAATTCAATACGAAGAAAATCAAGAGTCTCTTTGCTGTTGGTATGTTGCAAGAAGGGGTAAATCTGAATGATATACAGGCTGGCATCATCATTCAGTTGGATGGTGAAGAGAGAGCGTTCATTCAGAAGTTCGGTAGAACTCTGAGAGCAGATACTCCTGAGCAATATATCATCTATTACAAAAGTACCAGAGACGAAGAGTATTTAAAGAACGCTCTGGAAAATATAGATGTCAAATACATTAAAAAGGTAGATTATAATGAATATTACAATCAATGAAAAAGTCCTTGACAAGTATAATCTTACCTTGGAAGAGTTCCTTGTGCTGTATCTATGCTCTAAAGAGATAGATATAGAAGCAACTATTCAGGACCTCATTGACTCTGGTATTGTTGACAGGGATTTATATAATAAGGTAAGTGCAGTTGTAAGTAACAACACAAAGGAACTCATAGCTGCCATTATTATAGACTCCGACAAGGCAGTGATTGATAAGGACGAAGAGTTTACTGCTCTCGCAGAGAAGATGCGGGAGATATATCCCAAGGGAATAAAGCCGGGTACTACTTATACTTGGAGAGACAGTGTGCCAGTCATTGCAAGAAAACTTAAAACTTTAGTTTCAAAGTTTGGTGTTTCGTTCACTGAAGAAGAAGCACTTGAAGCAACTCAGAAATATGTAGACTCCTTTAACAATGACAGGAAGTTTATGCAGTTGCTTAAGTATTTCATCCTCAAAACAGATAAGGCTACTGGGGATATAAGGTCTGATTTCTTAGCAATTATTCAGAATCCTGACGCTGACCTTACTGATGAAGACTGGACTAGCTCGTTAGTATAATGGGAACTCTAGATAGAATTAACCACTATAGATTGCGGAGAGAAAGGGCCATTAGTGGACTGTTCAATTGTCTGCCGTGGCCCTTCCCTAGATTCAAAGCATTTCTTCCAGGTACTGAGAAGGGTAAATATATTATAGTCACAGCCAATCAAAAGGTTGGGAAGTCAAAGTTTGTAGATTATGTATATGTCTATGAGACTATCCTGTTTGTTATGCAACATCCGGAGATAAGGGCTAAGATATTCTATTTTACTTTGGAAATATCTCCTAATAGTAAGAAAGATGAATTTATGTCCTTCTTGTTAGGATATCTTGACCATATATATATTAGTCCTACTGACCTCAACTCTGTTGATTCAGATAAGCCAGTGCCTTCAGAGATTCTTGAACTTCTTGCATCTGAAAGATACAAACCTTTCATTGACAAATATGATGAAATCGTTACTTATATTGATGATATACGCAATCCTACGGGTATCAATAAGTATTGTAGAGACTATGCCCTCGCACACGGACATGTAAACTATACTAATGAGACTTATACTGATAGTAATGGCAAGGTATGTAAGCTAATCAATAAGGATGACCCTTACACTGCTGATGACCCTGAGGAAATCAGGATAGTCATTGTTGACAATGCGTCAAATTTCACTCAGGAAAGCGGTCTTGATAAGAAGGATACCATCAACAAGATGAGTAAGTACTTTATTACTTTAAGAGACCATCTGCTGTATACTATAGTATTAGTACAACATCAGGCACAAGCTCAAGAAGGTATCGAGAATAGAAAGTTAGGGCTAATCAAGCCATCTTCAGATGGTCTTGCAGACTGTAAAACAACTACTCGAGATGCCAATCTTGTGTTAGGTTTATATAGTCCATTCAAGTATGAAATTAAAACACACGAAGGATATGACATCACGAAGTTTAGAAACTATATTAGATTCCTTCAAGTCATTGAGGATAGAGACTATGGAGCCGCAGGACAGGTCTGTCCTCTATTCTTCAATGGTATGTCGTCCGCATTCAGAGAGTTACCTAAGCCAGATAGTCCAGAAATATCCAGTGCAATTAGGTTTGTATCTATACTGGATGCAGCAAGGAATGGGCAACAACAACAGCCAGTGAATAAGATTTTCTTTAGTTATATGGTTAATAAGATTAAAAACTTTATTAAAAGAAATGAGTAATTTTGCAATCATTTTAGGAGATACTGGTTGTGGTAAATCTACCAGTATCAAAAGTCTAGACCCAAAGGAGACTGTTATAGTCAATGTCTTAGGAAAGAGATTGCCGTTCAAGGGTAGTGCAAGTATGTACAGTGAAGGGCAGAAAAATCTTTTCAAGATTTCTGAATATGGTAGTCTTCTTAGTTTGTTAGATGCAATTGACAAGAATGCTCCACATGTAAAAAACATCGTAATTGACGATGCTGTTTATATTATGAGAACTGAGTTCTTTGATAGGAGCAAGGAGCGCGGGTTTGATAAATATAATGAATTAGCAGACCACTTTAGAAAAATTATTGCTAAGTGTAGTAGTCTTCGTGATGACCTGAATGTATTTATGCTTCTTCATGTTGAACCCGTCGAGTCTGATGGAAGTCTAATTGGTTACAAGTCGGCGTCAGTCGGTAAACTTCTTGATAAGATGTATAACCCTCTTGAGAGTGTTTCCGTTACTTTATTTGCCCAGCCGAAATATGACGATAAGGGAGTTCCTACCTACGGATTTCACACTCATAGGAAGAAGTTAGATGGAGTTGAGCTGCCCTGTAAAACTCCAGAAGGAATGTTCACTGAGGACTTCATCCCTAATGACCTTGGGGCTGTTGTCAAAGCAATGAATGAGTATTATGGTTAGCCGAGAAGAGGCAGTATCGGCTATAAATAAATTCATTGAAACAAAAGATTTGCGTATTATAGGTAATCTATTTGAATTCTTATGTGAGTTTAAACAAATTCCTAATAGTAAGGAAGAAATTAAGGCGGTTATTTCTTCTCCTGTTATATTAACAATTATAATAGATGCAACACTTAAGGAAGTTGAGACTATACATAAAATTCATAGGATTACCAACCAATACAATCAACTTATTACAGTTTTTTAACAATTATGGTTTTAAACAGATTTCAGCTTGCTGCTGCAAAGCGTACCGCTCAGAACACCAAGAAACTGGTGTCTCAGCGAGAGAAAATTAATGCTCAGATGCGTAAACTCGCCGCTGAGTTAGTTAGCATCAATGCACAGATTGATGCTTGGGAAGCTCCCATCAAGGTTATGACTGGTGGCTATACTTCTGAGCAGGTTCTTGAGTGGAATGGTAACATTCCTGATGAACCCAATGATGCTCTTGTTGCTACTGATGTTACTGCACAGCCGAGTGTTCATATTGAAGAGGAGGTTTTCTAATGACGAACTTCAGTTTTATGGCATTTTCTGCCGGTAAGGAATCCACTGAAGGTGGTGCTGTTAAGCGTTATATTGGTGTTGCCCCTGTGAAGGTGCTGGCTACCAATCCTACCAAGGCTGAGCTTGAGGCTATCTATAACACCACTTTAGATAAGGATATTGAGTACATTGGTACTCAGAATGTTGAGGGTACTAATGTTCCGTATGCCCGTATTGACTTTATTGTCAAGACTGATGCTGAGAAGTGCGACGGTATTGAGATGACTACTAAGGTCTCTTATTTCCTTCGTAAGGAGCATCGTTACAATCGTGACAAGTCTAAGGTGCAGGTTATTGACAAGTATGGTCGCACTGCTTGGGTGACTAAGGAACAGTTCAATAATCACGAAATTCCTCAGTATTCCAACGGTCCTGCTAACCTCGACTCTGGCTATCGTGCCACCTATGTTGGTGAGGAAGACCTTACCAATTTCATCAAGACTTATCTGAACATTCCGAGTGTCCAGAGGTATATTGATGGCAAGTGGGTTATGGTAGATAATCCTAGTGAGTGCGAAGCTCGCTTGGATGGTATTGACAAATTCTTCGCTGGTGACTTCAAGGAGCTTAAGGAAATCATGTCTTATCAGCCGAACAACAAGGTTAAGGTGCTGTTTGGTGTGCGTACAGCTGAGGACGGCAAGCAGTATCAGGCTGCTTATACTCAGATGGTTCTTCGCAACGGCGTGACGGACTATAGCAAGCTTGACAAAGACCTGCAGGAGCGCAAGAATGCCGGTGCTTATTCTACCACCGACTTTGAGGTTAAGCCTCTCCACGAGTATAATGTTGAGTCCACTCCGGTGGAAGACCTCCCGGCTGCTGAGGCTCCTCAGGGCTGGTTCTAATAGGTAATTTATGGGTTTCAGTTCTGGAAGAACATCTATAAGTCTTGAAGAACTGCTTTCCAAAGTCAATGAAATTAGTATAGCCGCCAAGTATCTTAATATATATGAGATACCTTGTGTCATTAATTCTCCATTGAGAAGAGATAATCGGCCTTCATTTGGCATCTATTCTTTTGATGGTCAGAAGGTTCGCTATACTGATTTTGCCACAGGGGAGAGAGGAGGTATATTTGACCTCCTCTCAAAGCTGTGGAATTTACCTTATGATAAAGTATTAGACAGAGTTGCTGAAGATTTTCTTGAGCATAAAGACAACAAAGAAATTGTTGTTAAGGCAGGTCACGATGCTACTAGCATAATGATTAGAGAAAAACCTAAAGCACATATAGAAGTCAAGATTAGAGACTGGAAGAAATATGATATTGATTACTGGCAATCTTATGGAGTTCCAATAGAAGCGCTTCAATATGCCAGAGTTTTTCCTATCTCTCATAAGATTATCATAAAGGATGGAAAGAGATATACTTTTGGAGCTGACAAATATGCCTATGCCTTCTTTGAGTTAAAGGAAGGTAATACCAGTATTAAGATTTATCAACCATTTAATAAAAATGGTTTTAAGTGGTGTACTAGCACTGACAGTTCTGTCATAAGTCTATGGACTCAAGTACCACGAGCTGGAGAGAGAATTTGCATCTGCTCTTCATTAAAGGATGCACTCTGTCTATGGTCTAATACTGGTATTCCTGCTATCGCTACTCAAGGTGAAGGATATACAATGAGTGATACTGCTATTAGTGAACTTAAGAGACGATTCAAGAAAGTCTACATCCTCTTTGATTGTGACGAAGCTGGGCTTATTGATGGTGAGAAACTTAGTAAACATACTGGGTTCACTAATATAGTATTACCAAAATTTGAGGGCGGTAAAGACATCTCTGATTTATACCACTCTCTTCAAGACAAAGAAAAATTTAAAGAATTAATTTTACCACTTTTTAATTAAACAATTATGGAAGCAAGAAACATTACTATTGTGTCCACCAGCAATCAGAACAAGTATGTTGTTAATACTGATGCTACTACTCTCGCTGAACTTAAGGATGCTCTGCGTCAGCAGAACATTCCCTATGATGGTATGACCTTCTATGAGGGTCTGTCTCACACTGAGCTTCTTACCGATGAAGCTGTCCTTCCGCACGATGTTCCCTATAAGGGAGAGACCACCAATGAGCTGGTCTTCATGCTGACCACCCCTAATAAGAAGATTCGTAGTGGTGCGAACCTTCCTGAGGCTCGTCAGGCTCTCTATGACACCATCGTTGAGATGAATCTTCAGGAGGCTGTTGCCACCCGTTATAACAAGAACTTCACTCAGTGCAAGAACTCTGAGCTGATGACTATCATTGAGGAAGCCCAGGAAGAGATGGCTACCCACAGTGTTGGTGTTGAGAAGGCTCTCGAAGTTCTCGTTGGCATTCTCGAGGAGAGTGAGATTATCACCGAGGAGGAAGCTAATGAGGTCCGCGTCGCCCTTAACGGCGAGGTTGAAGTTGAGGCTCCTAAGTCCCCGTATAGCGAGGAAGAGCTCAACAAGATGTTCAATTTCCTGAACTAAAATTAACTAAGGAGTAGTAGGACCTTTTCCTACTACTCCTTTTTATTTACTTTCAATGGGAGTATTAGAAACAACATACAACTCTGCAATGGAGAAACCATTGCAGGTATTGGAAGTCTTTAACGACTTCTTTGGGGAAGACAGGGTGGATATGCAAGGATTTCCCACCTATTCTCAGGTTGCATCTGCACTCTCAGAGGGGTCTTCCGTTACACAAGTAAAGCGCTGGATTTCACAGCATTGTGAAAATGATGGATATTATGGATTTATTTTAGTACACTTTCCTCATATTACAGTAACCAACGAGCATAATAGAAGTACTGAGATAAACCATTTGTATGCCAAGATATTAGTTGACATTGACGGAAAGATTGGAGGAAGGTTCCTCCTTAACAGGTCTGAATATTCTGTTCTTCATATATCTAATGGATATATGCATAGTCATGTCAGCAGTATTCCTTTTGGTAACTTTACTGCCTTCCAACAGCCCTGTACTGGTACTGGTCCTATTAATAGCACTATCTGTTCTCTATCAAGAGACTTTGATGTTAATATTTGGAGACTGTTCTGTCTTGAATTATCAAAATATGTAGAAGTAGAGTCTCTTGAGGGAGTTCCTTATCATAGACTTGAGGGTCTTACAGCGGGTGGTCGTAGTAGTCTCGTAAGGATTGCTGACACTCTTCAGCCTCGTGAATATCTGGATTCTCGTGATATTCGTACACAGATTCTCTCTAAGGCAGATATAGCAAGATTTACTAAGTACTTGATTGACAAAGACATTCTCAAGTTCTCATTTATGAGTAATGAATATAGACTGGCAATGTCCCCTACTGATTGTACTATTCGTGTGTCAAATGCATTTATTGAGTGGTATAATAAGGAGTTTAAAGCTGGTAGAGTGTCTGCACCACTTGCGGATTTAATGAATTACAGTGTGCTGCAAGCGTGTAAGTTCAAAGACGGATATCTTGTAAAGTCGGTCAATTCAAGAAGCGGTCGAGATTATGCTGCATACATTGGTCGCCGGGTATGTACATTCAAGGGTAACCCTGTTACCATCACTATTCCTGACCTTGTTACTTTACCTACCGATGAAAATGATGTGCTTATTCTTAGGACAACAATCATAGAATATATTATAACCAAAATTCTTAATGTAATTAATTTTAGATATGGAAACAAAAGAAGCCACGAAGAAGGTCCCTCTCGTAAAACGGTCTACTTCTTATAAGCTTATTATTCCACCAGAAGTGGAACGAATTATTCGTTTTCTATGCGAAAAAGTGTGGAATACGGAGTGGTCAGGTGTTTTATTCTATACTCCTTCTGGAAGTTTTGAAGACGGTTCCTTAGAGATTCACTGTGTTGATATCTTTCCTATGGATATCGGAAGTGCCACCTATACTGAGTTTAATATGTCTCCTGATGTCATTTCCTATATGGCACAGAATCCTGAGTTATTAGACTGCAAGATGGGTTTGATACACTCTCATAATAATATGTCCACTTTCTTCAGTGGAACAGATGTCAATACTCTCTCTGAAGAGGGAAATGAAAGGAACCACTTTGTTTCTCTTATTGTAAATAACGCAGGAAAGTATTCTGCGGCTATCACTCGTAAGATTAAGTATCACTCTGTCAGAGACTTGTCTTATGAGGGATTTAATGGCATAGTCTCTATTGATGGAAAGGAAGAAACTGACGGCGAAGAGATTGAATACTTCAATCTTGATATAGTCTTTGAAGAAGAGCCTGATACTCATATTCAAAATATCGCTGACAGGCTTACTGAAATCAAGAAAAGCAAACCTGCTGTAGCCCCTAATATCTCTCCGTATGGAGGATATAACTTTGATAGCAATAAGCCTACTAAGTTTCCTACTACTACCAATATCTATAAACCTACAGAGCCTAAGTATCCTACTCTCTTTGACGATGATGACTACAACTTTACTCCCTCCTATAAACCCCTTGCTGTCCAAAAGAAGGAAAAGAAAGAGGAAATTTGGGTTCCTGGTCAGTCGTTAGTCCCCGATGAGATTGTTGAAAAGTCTGTTATTCAGTTAATCACTGGTAGTGTGACTATTACAGCTCTTGACAAGGATGCTAAAGAGAAGATTCTTAAGGCTATGACCTCTAGGTTTGAGAACAGATTTGGCAAGGGAGATGCTGGTATGAAGCTCTTTGAGTATTGGGCTACCGATGCTGTTGAATTTATTCTCTGGTATTCTGCTGAAGATGATGTTGATGAGTGTGAATTTGCAGGTGAATTAGCCGAAAAGCTTACCGATGCACTTAAGAAACTTCCTCAGAATAAGTTTATTGACAAGTATATTGATATTCTTGTAGGATATGCCAACAAATTCTAGTAGTATTCAGCAAGAGATAGATGCTATTATTGCAAGAGCAATGGCTGAGTATAATGCTGCCAAAGGTGATAGTGCGGTTAATCCTTTTGATTATCCCGGTTTTCACGACGCAGCAGCTCAGATAGCGTCTCAACTTGTAGAAGAGGAACCTACAGAGGTAGAGGATAACACTCCTGATATTGTGCCTACTAATTCTCAAAGTCTGTTAATTGATGAACAAACTAGTAGGTTTAGTGGAGCAATCTGGTTCAACAATATTCAGAGTAAAACGGTTACCCTTGCTGGTCTTGGGGGTATTGGCTCTTATGTTGCCTTCTTGTTAGCTAGACTTCATATTTCCTGTCTGAATCTTTATGATGATGATGTTATTGAGGCGGGAAATATGTCTGGTCAGCTGTATGAAATCAATAATGTAGGTAAGTCTAAGGTCGCAGGCACTACAGATGTATTGCAGAGATTTTCTACTTTCTGGGATGTCAATGCCTTTAACGAAAGGTTTACTCCTCATAGTTCTCCTACGGAGATTATGATTTGTGGCTTTGACAATATGGAAGCTCGTAAGATTTTCTATGAGCGTTGGAAAGCACTTGTCAACACTAAGACACCAGAAGAGAAAGCTAAATGTCTGTTTATTGATGGTAGATTAGCTGCTGAAAGTTTTCAGGTTCTCTGTATTCGGGGAGATGATAATTATAGTATGACTCGCTATGAGAAAGACTATCTCTTTACCGATAGTGAAGCCGATGAAACCATTTGTAGTTATAAGCAGACTACCTTTATGGCAAATATGATTGGCTCTATTATGGTCAATCTGTTTGTTAATTTCTGTGCCAATGAGTGTGACCCTTTAGTGCCTCGTGACCTTCCGTTCTTTACGGAATATAATGCAGAAACAATGTATTTTAAAGTGGTTAACTAATGGAATTCTCTTGGAGCTATCAGGATTGCATGAGGAGGATGGCTAGAGACAGTGGATATAGGGCAATAACGGGAACTACAGGACTTTCCTATTGCCCTGTATTCCTTACATTTGATGTAAATCCAAATGGTGTCTCTGAAGTTCCTACCTTTTGTGAACCAATTGCTGAAGCTACTATCCTAAAGATGCCTGAACCTGGAATTATAGTTACTCCGTTGCCAGTAGATGCCAATGTAAGAAACATTACTGGTGCTGAGACTATTTTAAAACACTTTAGTAGAAATAATCTCTGGAGTGGAAGAATAGGAAAGGTTACTACTCCTAAGAACGAAGTATACTATGGAGGTCCTGGTATTGTGTTAGATAAAGACTTCAGTCCACTGATGCTTTCTACTACCAAAGTCACTAAGGAAAGGGAGACTGTTCTTAGAGGACAGATTACCATCCATATGAGTCCCAAAGTTTTCACAGATGATGTGTCTATAGTGAACAGGTCTCTTGCTAGAAAAGGTGTAGCTTACTATCTTAGTAATGGCCTGAGTAGATATGCTTTGGATGATGTAGAAGGTAGGGCTAAAGTGGTTATTGACGATATGTCTAACTTCTTTAAGAAAGTAGCCAAACCAGATGTAAATGCTTCTCCAGATACTTATCAGACAATATTGAAAGAAAATCTGGATGAAGTACTTAAGCAGTTTTATAATGACATGTCCTACAATTTGTAATTGGGAGAAGGTAATGAATCTCCCTCTATTGTATAAGACTTTAAACAGTGTTCCAACAGCTAATATTTGTCCTGAGCAGAAGGATGTCTTCAATGCATTTAAGCTGTGTAGTTTAGATAATTGTAAAGCAGTCTTCCTTGGACAAGACCCCTATCCTCAAAAGGGAGTTGCTACAGGAATTCTCTTTGGTAATAAATTTTATACAAAGGAGAGAGATTTATCACCTTCATTACAGGTTATTAGAGAAGCTGCTATCGACTATACTAAACCGCACAATTATCCTATCAGTTTTGATATAACCTTAGAGAGTTGGGCTAAGCAGGGTATCTTAATGATTAACTCTGCACTTACTGTAGAAACAAATAAGGTAGGTTCTCACACTAATTTATGGAGACCTTTTGTCTCTCAGTTTCTTAAATCTCTCTCAGAATATCAAACTGGAATAGTATATGTCCTATTTGGCAAGCAAGCACAAACCTTTGAGCCATATATCAAAGAAAACCACCCTGCTTACTATGCCAGAATTAACCAGAGAATGCCTTCAGATGTATTCACTGAGGTAAACCGCTATCTCAAAGGACAATATAATCAGGAGATTGTGTGGTATACTGAATACAACAATGCCTAAAAACAAAAAGATTAGAAATGCTACTGTAGCAAAGGCAAAAGGTATAACTTTCAAATCCCAGACAGAGAAGATGATATATAGAACTCTTGTGGATAAAGGTATTACACCAGAGTATGAAAAACACACCTTCACATTATGGGATGGATTTACCCCTGTTACTCCATTTTATGACCAAGAGACTGACAAACAACAAGAGAAAAGAACTCTTGAGGCAGGTTCTGAGAAGAAACTGCCAAAGATACTGGTTCTCAAGGAGGGAGCAGTTGTTGGTATCAGATATACACCAGATTTTCATTTTGAAAAGGACGGAGTAGACATCTGGATAGAAGTAAAAGGTATTGAGAATGATGTCTTTTATATCAAGAAAAAGTTATTCAGAAAATATCTGGATGACCAATTCAAAAAGACTGGTAAGAAGGCAATATTCTTTGAAATTTATACAAAATTTCAAATGCTACATGCACTAAAAATTATTGATGATTATGTCAAGCCCACTAGAGAACATCAAGAGGCTGATTCCCAGTCTTCCTAAGGGTGATATTCCTCTAGCTAACAAGTTTCTAAAAGAAAAGAATTATGAGGCTCTCAAAGAGCTGACTTCTTCTGCTCTTGTAAGACTTGAAAAGGCATTAAGAAGAGAAGTATTACCAGAGAAGTATATTGGCATTGATATAGACGAGGTTAGAAACCTTGCTGTAGAATGCTGGGATTACTATTACTTTCTTTATCCTGAGGAGCTGGAAGAAGATGCTCAGTATGATGAAGAGGAGGAGGTTTAGATGAAAGAGAAATCATTAAAAGACATTAGTTGGTTAGTTTCAGAGCCTGAGTACAGAGAAGACCCCGCCTTAAGTTATTCTGCATTAGCAACTTATGAGCGGGGTGGATTTAATTGTTTAGAGTCACTCTATGATAGGAAAGAGACTCCTTCACTTACCTTTGGCAGTGCGGTAGATGCTCTTATCACTGGTGGTCAGCAAGAGTTCGATGAGAAGTTTATAGTGGCAGATTTTCCTGACATTCCTGACAGTATTGTCAAAATTGTCAAAGACCTGTTTGCCGAATTCCACATTACGCATCACGATTTAATAAGTATCCCTGATGTGGAAGTTATTGGAATGGCAGCTAGCTATAACTATCAGAACAACTGGAAACCAGAGACGAGAGCTAAAGTCATTAAAGAGAAAGGTGCTGAGTATTATAATCTACTCTTCTTGGCAGAGAGTAAAACCATTCTCAGTAACGAAACTTATAATGAGATAGCTGCTTCTGTCAGAGTATTGAAAGAGTCTCCTACCACTGAATATTATTTCAGAGCAGATGACCCGTTTGATGATTCAATTGAGCGACTTTATCAGTTGAAATTCAAGGCTACTTTGAGTGGCATAGACTATCGTTGTATGGCAGATGAGCTTATCGTGGACCATAACTCTAAGATAATCTATCCTAAGGATTTGAAGACTTCGTCACATGCAGAGTGGGATTTCTATAAGTCCTTCATTGATTGGAATTATCAAATCCAAGCAAGGCTGTATTGGAGAATCATTCGTGACAATCTTGACAGAGACCCTTATTTCAAGGACTTTACTTTGGCAGACTATGAGTTCATTGTTGTCAATAAACTGACACTTATGCCACTGGTTTGGCAGTTCCGTCAGACACAAGAGACTGGTACAATTGTTGCAGGTAACGCCGCCCACCCTATCGAAATGAGAGACCCGGAGGAGATTGGCGCAGAGCTAAAGTACTATCTTGACAATAAACCAAGTGTTCCTATGGGTATCTTTACAAACCATAGCAATGACATCTTATTCTGGTTAAACAAGTAGTATATGCAAGTAAAGAAAAGAAATGGCTCTATTGAAGAGTTCAAATGGGAAAAGATTGATAATGCCGTAGCTAAGGCATTTGCTGCTGCTGATAGAGAAGTTCCTAAATTGGTTACTGATATCGTCCACGATACAGTCAATATGGAAATCTCTCGGCTTGAAGGTGATGAGATTGGGATTGAAGAAATTCAAGACTGTGTAGTAAAGAGTATCATTGCTTCTGGAGAATGGGATGTTGCTCTTTCTTATGCATCTTATCGTGAGAAACATAAGGAACTTCGCTTTATCAAGGAAAGAGTTGACTGGATTGACAGTTATATGGAATCCAAAGAGAATGCTGCCACTTCATCAGAGACAGATGCTAATGCAAATGTCTCTATTAAGAATGTGGCAAACATTGATGGTGAAGTATATAAGTCTATCAATCGTCAGATTCAACGATATAGAATGACTAAGCAACTGGAGAAGCAGTTCCCTGAAGTTGCCCATCAGTATGTAAAGGACCTTGAGCATCATATTATTTATGCTCACGATGAAGCATCTTCTCCTGCAGTAAAGAATTATTGTGAGGCTGTCTCTCTTTATCCTCTGCTTGTAGAAGGCACCAAAGGTATGGATGGTTTGGGTACAGTTGCTCCTAAGAATCTCAGTAGTTTCTGTGGTCAACTGGTTAACCTTACCTTCCTACTGTCTGCCCAGTGTAAAGGCGCTGTTGCATTTGGAGAGTTCTTCAATTTCCTTGATTACTTCTGTGTCAAAGACTTTGGTCCTGACTATCACATTAGAGCCTATAGAACTGAGGCTTCCTCTCTTCCTAAAAGAAAGATTGTAGATGCTATTCATCAGGCATATCAACAGATTGTCTATGGATGGAATCAGCCTGCAGGTAATAGAAGTTATCAGAGTCCTTTTACCAATATATCTTATTATGATAAGTACTATTGGGAGGCTTTGTTTAAAGACTTCTATTTCCCTGACGGTACACAGCCTGATTGGGAGAGAGTTAATTGGCTTCAGCAGGACTTTATGGAGTGGTTCAATAACGAGAGAACTAAAACTTTGTTGACCTTCCCCGTCGAGACAGTTGCTTTGCTTAGTGAGGATGGAGATATTAAAGATAAGGAATGGAAGAACTTCGTTGCAGAAATGTATAGCAAGGGACATTCATTCTTTACCTATATCTCTGATAATCCTAATGCATTAGCATCTTGTTGTAGACTTAGGAATGAGATTGCAGAGAATGTCTTCTCCTTTACTAATGGTCTTACCGGAGTTCAGACTGGTAGTGCTAATGTAATTACTTTGAATCTTAATAGGATTATTCAAGATTGGTATACAATGATGGATATGCCCTTTAATGATTGGAGTAAAGAAAAGGCAAGAGAGTCTTGGGCAGATTTACATGAATATCTTGTTGAAATTCTCAACAGAGTTTATAAGTACCACATTGCCTATAAGACATTGCTCTATCAAGTTGAAGATGCTGGTATGCTCAATGCATCTACTGCTGGGTATATCAGTATGCATAAACTGTTCAGTACTATTGGTATTAATGGTCTGAATGAAGCGGCTGAGTTCTTGGGTATTAAGTGTAACTACAATGACAAGTATAAGGAATTCTGCAGGCTCATCACAGGAACTATCTCTGAGCAAAACAAGCTTCACAGCACAAAGGACTTTCAGTTCAACACGGAGCTTGTACCTGCCGAAGGTCTTTCGAGTAAAAACTATAATTGGGACCGTTCTGAGGGTTATTGGACGCCGTCTGACAGAAATCTGTATAATTCCTATTTCTATATCGCTAGCGACCCGAATACTTCCGTTTTGGATAAATTCAAGTTACATGGTAGAGAATTTACTGGGCTGTTAGATGGTGGTGTAGGTCTCCATTGCAATCTTGAAGAGCATCTTAGTAAAGAGCAGTATATCAAGCTGATAGACTTTGCTATTGCAAATGGTACTTCATATTTCACATTCAATGTGCCCAACAGCGAGTGTGATGATTGCCATTATATCAGTAAAACTCCTATCAAGGAATGTCCAAAATGCGGTAGTAAACATATTACTTGGTGGACTAGAGTAATTGGGTTCTTAAGGCCTATTAAATTCTTTGATAAAGAGCGGTATAGAGAAGCACTGACTAGAGTTTATTCAAAGAAGGACGAAGCATGTTAAAATTCGTAGATTTTAAGGTGACCTTTTCTGAAGTTCCTGATGAGATTAGTCTCTGTATTAATCTGAGTAATTGCCCTCATAGATGCAAAGGTTGTCATTCTCCTTATCTACAGGAAGATATAGGCACGGTATTAACTACACAGATTCTTGATAAAATGATAGAATCTAATGATGGTATTACCTGCGTCTGTTTTCTTGGGGGAGACAACGACATTCCTCAATTAGTAGAATTGGCTAATCATGTTCATAAGAACTACGAGCTTAGAACTGCTTGGTATAGTGGTTTATCTTGGCATCCCAGCCAGATAGACAGACCCTCTTGTGTGGCATTTGACTATATTAAGACAGGTTCTTACATTGAGGTATATGGGCCCCTTATATCTAGGAATACCAATCAA
>Ga0310690_10003288_pt1 | contig 24503 bp, 17 predicted proteins | sample AusTroGonzalo_MG_2_FD_207661 | JGI IMG/M metagenome (GOLD analysis project Ga0310690, IMG submission 207661) | Bovine rumen microbial communities from tropical cattle in Woodstock, Queensland, Australia - Gonzalo_04 (v2) (version 2) | ecosystem: Host-associated > Mammals > Digestive system >... | reverse complement strand
ATGCGGACCAAGACAAAACTCACGGATCCCGTTTACATCACGGCGGGCATTGTCGGCATTGTGGTGCTTTGCGAACTTTGCCGGAGAAGCGTGGGCGTTCCGATCCTCTGCGTCGCGGGAGCTTTCCTGGCCTATACGATTTATTTCTACGTCAAGGACGGGAAGATGATGGCCAACGTGGTGCACGAGCTGTTCTACAACGAGAACGGCCTGTTTTCCACGCCGGTCAACGTCTGCTCGAAATACATCGTCGTGTTTATCATCTTCGGCGCGTTCCTTGAAAACACCGGTATCTCCGAGTTCTTTATTTCCCTGGCCAACGGACTGACCGGACGGTTTGCCGGCGGACCGGCAAAGGTCGCCGTCATTTCCAGCGCCCTTTGCGGCATGGTTTCGGGGTCTTCGGTCGGTAACACGGTTACCACCGGATCGATCACGATCCCGATGATGAAAAAAACAGGATACGACAAAAACTTCTCCGGCGCCGTCGAAGCGGCGGCTTCCACCGGCGGACAGATCATGCCGCCGATCATGGGTGCGGCGGCTTTCCTGATGGCGGACTATCTGGGCGTACCGTATTCCAACATCATCGTTCGGGCGATTCTGCCGGCGTGCCTGTATTTCCTCGGCGTTTTCCTGTCGGTGCACCTGGAAGCGAAGCGCCTCGGCCTGAAGGGCCTGAGCAAAGAGCAGCTTCCGCGGGTCAAGGAACTGGCGAAGGAAAGCTATCTGCTTCTGCCGCTGGCAATCCTGATCTATCTGGTCTGCTCGAACATGAAGACGATGCAGTTCTCCGCGGCAGTTTCGATTCTGGCGACCATCGTCGTGGGGCTGATTTCCAACTATCTGAAGATGCGCAGGGCAGTGAAGAACACGCAGGCAGAGGAAGCGGCTTCCTTCAACGAAGCGTACCTGTTGCCCTTTGCGATCATCGTCTACCTGCTTCTGTCCCTGCGGGAGGAAGTTGTGCCTTCCCTGATCATCACCGCGATCATCACCGTCGTCGTATGGTTCTTCTCCTGCTATGTGGTTATGCGGAAAGCCTACCGGAAAATCCGGGCGACGGACGAGACCGTTCGGGAGGCGACGCAGGAAATTCACGAATCCCTTTTCAAGCCCGTCAACGTATTCCGGGCGCTGGAAAACGGCGGACGGAACTGCATCTCCGTCGCGGTGGCCTGCGGCGTGGCCGGGTTGATCTGCGGATGCCTGACGGTGACGGGGCTGGCCTCCACGGTCATCAACGCCATCGTCACCATTTCCCAGGGGAAACTGTTCCTCGGGCTGCTGCTGACGATGATCTGCTGCATCATCCTTGGCATGGGGCTTCCGACGACGGCGACCTACTGCATCATGGCTTCCACGTGCGCGCCGATCCTGATTCAGATGGGCGTTCCGGAACTGGCGGCGCATTTCTTCGTTTTCTACTACGGCATTGTGGCGGACATTACGCCGCCGGTTGCACTGGCGGCTTACGCCGGATCGGCCATATCCGGCGGAAGCCCGATGAAAACAGGCGTCAACGCCACCAAGCTGGCCATTGCCGGGTTCATTATCCCGTTTATCTTCGCGCTGAGCCCGGACATGCTGCTGATCAATACCACATGGTATGAAGTGGTGCTGATCACGGTTACCTCCATCGTCGGCATGTACGGCGTTACGATCGGACTGACCGGATTCAACAGCTATGAACAGAGCGGGGCGAACCGCGTCATCGGGATTATTCAGCGGGTGATCGCCATTGCTGGCGGCCTGATGCTGATCTATCCCGGATGGGTTACGGACATCGCGGGCATCGCGCTGGTCGGCATTGTGCTCCTCTGGAAACGGCTTCAGGCGAAATCTTTACCGGCATAAAAGAAGGGAAATGACCGGTCGGGAGTGCTTCGGCGCTTCGGCCGGTTTTTTCTTTCCTTTTTCCCGCAAAAGCGATATAATAAATTGATACACATTCGGGAGGGGTCTTTTTTCATGCACTCCGTCTGGTCGCTGGTGCTGAACAGCGTGCTGCTGGGGTTCGGACTGGCCATGGACGCCTTTTCCGTCTCCCTGGTCAACGGGTTGCGGGAGCCGGACATGCCCAAAGGCAGGATGGTCCGGATCGCGGGGGTTTTCGGCGGATTTCAGATGCTGATGCCGATGATCGGGTGGGTTTGCGTGCGGACGATTCTGGAACTCTTCAAATCCCTGCAGACCTATATTCCCTGGATCGCCTTCGGGCTGCTGGTGTTCATCGGCGGGAAAATGATTCTCGAGGGGATCCGGAACAAGGGGACGGAGGAAGCGGAACAGATCGGGACAGGGGGACTTTTGATCCAGGGGATCGCCACCTCGATTGACGCGCTGAGCGTCGGATTCACGATGACGGATCTGTACTGGATTCAGGCGCTGGCGGAATCGGCGCTGATCGGGGCGGTTACCTTCGGGATCTGCATGGGCGGCATCCTGATCGGGCGGAAGGCCGGAACGAAGCTTTCCGGAAAGGCTTCGATCCTCGGAGGGTGCGTGCTGATCGCCATCGGGATTAAGATCGTGGCTTTTGGGTAGTGGGTTTGGGAGTTTTTGAGTTTCTGCGATCGCTGTTACCAAAATCGCAAAGCGATTTTGACAGCTGTAGCATGGCAGCCATTCGCCAAATCGGAGATTTGGATGGCTGCTCAAGGCTTTTGAAGGAGGACTTTGGTTTTGAAGAAGATTTTTGCTTTGGTCATTTCTCTGGCGCTGGTTCTTTCAGCCTTCGGGGCTTTTGCGGAAGGACAGAAGGCTCCGGACTTTATCCTCGAAGGATACGACGGGGAGAGCAGCACGCGGAACTGGGAAACCAATCTGTTTTTTGAACGGATGGAGGAACAGACCGGGGTTTCCTTCCAGTTTCGGGAGTTCACGAGCTATGACAAATGGCAGGAGCGGAAAAAAGCCATCGGGGCAGGGGAAGACCTGCCGGACGTGCTGTTCAAGGCCGAACTGAACGCCTCGGAGATCCGGGATCTTTACGCGGCGGGCGTGCTGATCGATCTGAAACCTTACCTTGAGGAATACGCGCCGGACCTTTGGAAACTGCTTCAGGAAAATCCGGAGGCCATGGCGGCGATCTCGCTTCCGGACGGCGCCATTCCGGCACTGCCGGCTTTCAGCAACCTTCAGAACAACGACGTCATGTGGATCAACAGCACATGGCTGAAACGGCTGAAACTGGAGACGCCGAAAACCGCGGAGGAGCTTACGGAAGTACTGCGGGCCTTCAAAACCGGCGATCCGAATGCCAACGGATCAAAGGACGAGATCCCGCTGACGTTCATCGGGATGTGGGAGCTTCGCTTCCTTGGCCACGCCTTCGGAATCATCGACAACGACTACTATCTTTCCGCGAAGGACGGGAAGGTGACTTCCTCGCTGACCTCCGACAGCAACCGGGCTTTCCTCGAATGGCTGCACGGGCTTTGGGACGAGGGACTGCTGGATCACAACGGCTTTTCAATGGCGGATTCGATGCGGCAGATTACGGACGAAAAGAAGACTATTCCTTACGGAATGATTCTTTCCTCCTCGCCGCTGACGGTTGTGCCTTCGGAATCGATGAGCAGCTATACGCTGCTGCTCCCCATGGAATACGAGGGCAGGCAGGTATACCGGGATCTGACCGGGGACGTGATCCGAGGTACCTTCGCGATCACAAGCCGCTGCAAGGAGCCTGAAAAACTGATCAGCTGGGTGAACCGGCTTTATACGGAGGAAGGCTCGCTGATGGCGCAGTACGGCCTGGAAGGAAAAGAATACAGCTTCCGGGACGACGGGCTCTGGGAGTGGAACGAGGACCTGACGACCATCGCCGAATATACGCTGCCGGCGAACACCATCGGAAGCGGAGCGGCGGCGCCGGGAATCAGCAGCGCGGAATTCCAGACGAAATACAGCGACGAAGATGCACGGCAGGACATCACGGAACTGCTGGAACTGAAAAAGTATTGCGTGCTGCCGATGCCGATTGTCTCCCTGACGGCGGAGGACGAAAAAGCCATCGCGGAGATTCAGCTGAAGCTTTCCGACTATGCGGAGACGGCGATGGCCCGCTTTGTGACGGGGGATGTTCCGCTGACAGACGAGAGCTGGAAAGAGTTCTGCGAAACGGTGGAGAAGCTGGGTCTGAACGAGATGATTGAGATCTGGCAGAAGTACGTTGGATAAGGTTTTAGGTCGCGGCTTGTGCGGCTGTGATCAGTGGATCGAAATCAGTGGATTGTGATGAATGACAGGAGGGACGACGATGGAGCCTGAGAAGATGGTTCAGAAACTGGAGATGCCGGAAGTTTCACAGCAGCTTGCACGGCTTTACGGGAACGATCCGGCGACGGTTGAAAAGCAGAAAACACGCTACGGCGCGATGATCCACCACCATTGGAAGTTGTTTGCCAACAAGGGAGAGATTGCCCTGATCAGCGCGCCGGGACGGACGGAAATCGGCGGAAACCATACGGACCACAACCATGGCCGCGTGCTTGCGGCGGCGGTGAACCTGGATACCCTTTGCGCCGTGACGCCGCGGGATGACCTGACGGTCAGGTTCCGCAGCCAGGGCTATCCCTCCATCGAAATCAGACTGGACGATCTTTCGGTGCACGAGGAGGAGATGGGCACCACCATGGCGCTGATCCGCGGCGTGGCTGCCGGCATGAAGGAAGCCGGATACCGGATCGGCGGATTCGACGCGGCGGTAAGCTCCACCGTTGCCGGAGGCAGCGGCCTGAGCAGCTCCGCGGCGCTGGAAGTCATGCTGACGGGCGTGCTGGACGCGCTTTACAACAACTTTGATATGCCTTACGTGCTGCGGGCACAGATCAGCCAGCGGGCAGAGAACATCTGGTTCGGGAAGCCTTCCGGGCTGCTGGACCAGATGGCCAGCGCGGCGGGCGGACTGGTGACGGTGGACTTCCGGGATCCGGCGAAGCCCGAGGTTCAGGCGCTGCAGTATGACTTTGCCCGGAAGGGCTATGCGTTGGTGGTGGTCGCGACCGGCGGATCCCACGCGGATCTTACGGATCAATATTCCGCCATTCCGGCCGAGATGCGGGCCGTGGCCTGCTGCTGCGGACAGAACGTTCTGCGGGACATTACGATTGAACAGCTGACGGAGAACGCGGCCCGGATCCGGAAAGAGGCGGGAGAGCGGGCGCTGATGCGGGCTTTCCACTTTGTGAACGAAGACGCGCGGGTTCCTTTGCAGGTGAAGGCCCTTCAGGAAGACCGGATGGAAGACTTCCTGCGGTTGATCATCGAAAGCGGGCGGAGCAGCTATATGTATCTTCAGAACGTATACGGCCCCGGGACGGATCAGAGCCTGAGCCTTGCGCTTTGCATGGCCGAACAGATGCTGGAAGGAAAGGGCGCATGGCGCATTCACGGCGGCGGTTTCGCCGGGACAACGCTGAACTTTGTGCCGATGGCGGAGGTCAGCCGCTTTGTCAAAGTCATGGACGGAACCTTCGGGGAAGGCGCCTGCTCGGTGCTGAATATCCGTCCGGAAGGAGCGGCATGGCTGAAATGCTGACAGTGACAAACAGCGCGGAGGAGACACGGGCGCTGGGCGAGAAACTGGCGGAGCGGCTTCAGGCGGGCGATGTGGTGACACTGGAGGGCGAGCTTGGCGCCGGAAAGAGCGAACTGGCCCGGGGGATCGCCCGGGGCCTCGGCGTGACGGAGACCGTAACCAGCCCCAGCTTTACGATTCTGAACGTTTACGAAAGCGGACGGTTGCCGCTGTATCACTTCGACTGGTACCGGCTTGAAAGCGAAGAGGAACTGTACGAGCTCGGGATGGATGAATATCTGGGCGGGGACGGGATCGCCGTCGTGGAATGGGCGGAACGCTGCCCGGACGCCGTGCCGGAGAACGCGGTCCGGATAATGCTGGAGACGGTCGGACCGGAACAGCGGCGGATTTTTATCAGGATTTAACGGACAGATTGCTATGAGATTATTGATTATTGATACATCGGGACCGGTTTGCGGGGTCGCGGTGATGGAAGACGAGAAGGTTTTGAGCGAGTTTACGGCGCAGAACCGGAACACCCATTCCGCGAACCTGATGCCGATGACCGAGGCGGCCCTTGAGGCGGCCGGCAAAACCATCGGCGAGATGGACGCGATTGCCGCCGTTACCGGGCCGGGCAGCTTTACGGGCGTGCGCATCGGCGTCGCGACGGTCAAAGGCCTGGCCCATGGGGCGGAAATCCCCTGCATTCCCGTCGACGCGCTGGAGGCACTGAACGCCTCGGCAGGCGGATTCGACGGCGTGGTCTGCCCGATTCAGGACGCCCGGGCCGGACAGGTTTACGGCGCGGCTTTTCGCGGCGGGGAGCGCCTGATGAAAGACGAAGCGCTGAAGCTTGAGGAGTTCCTGGAAAAGATTTCCGGGATGGGGGAAAAGTTCATTTTCCTTGGAGACGGGATGCCGGTGCATCGGGAAAAAATACGGGAGATTCTCGGAGAGAAAGCGGTGTTTGCGCCGGCACATCTGAATTATCTTCGCCCGTCGGCCGCAGGCGTTCTGGCCATGGCGGGCGGACGGAAGACAGATTACCTGAATCTTGAAGCAACCTATCTGCGGCCGCCGAACGCCCAGAAGAACAAAAAACTCCTGGAAGCAATGGGGATGAAACAGGAATGAACGGAGAGGCGACCATCCGCCGCATGGAACGCGGCGATCTGGACGCGGTTTGCGCCATCGAAAACGCCACTTTTGCGGTTCCGTGGAGCCGGGAGAGCTTTCGGCAGGAGCTGGAGCGGAACGTGGCCGCACGGTACCTGGTGGCGGAGACGGAGGGCAAAGTCGTTGGATATGCCGGAGCCTGGGTGATCCTCGACGAAAGCCATATCACGAACATTGCCGTGATGGAGGAATACCGGGGACGGGGCATCGGGAAACAGCTGACCGGGGCGCTTTTACAGTATCTTTCGAATCTCGGGGCCAGCTATGCGACGCTTGAGGTTCGGGTCAGCAACGAACGGGCACAGAACCTTTACAAAAGCTTCGGATTTGTCAGCGTCGGAAAACGGAAACGCTATTATGAGGACAACGGGGAGGACGCCTTCCTGATGGTCTGCGAACACATGCCGGAGGTTGAGGAGGACTTTTCGGAGGAGCCGTGGCCGGCGGCGGCCGTCGCTTGTTCGGAGGAACAGAAATGAAAAGAAACCTGCTGATGGCAGCGGTGATTTCGATACTTTTCGCGGTATTCGTTGTTTCCTGTGTTTCGGCGGAAAATGCACCGGAATGGGCGGAAGTCACACTGAACAGCCGCGGATTTCTGGACGCGGGCGAATACGTATTGGAGGATCCGGAGAACGGGCACTGGATGTTTGTCAGCGAAACGCTGCGGGTTCAGATCGTCCGAACCTTTGAAACACCGGAGAAGATCCGGAAGAAGGACGCCGAACAGACCTTCAACTGCTTTACCACAGAGATCTGGTGCGACACGGAGGCGGGGGAACTGCCCGTGACGCTCTGGGCGGATCCGGCGGCGCCCGGGAATACCAGCAAAACGAAAACGGTGGCTGATATCGCCACGGAACAGGGCGCTGTTTTCGCGGCAAGCACGGATCTTTTCACCGCACGGATGAAAGAGAAACGCGCAGGCATCGTCATTCGGAACGGAGAAATCCTTTACGACGGGAAAAGCAAACACAAAGCCGGATCACGGCCGCCCTATGACACGCTGGCATTTTTTGACGACGGGCATATCGACAGCTTTGTTCCCGCGGAAAAACGGGCGGCGGAATACCTTGCTGAAGGCGCGGTGCAGGTCTACACCTTCGGGCCGGTGCTGGTGCGGGACGGGGAGATTCCGGATGAGATCGCCCAAAAATACGACCGAAACCTGAATCCCATGCACGCTTTCGGCATGATTGAACCGGGGCATTACATTGACGTTCTGTGCGAAGGGCGGATGAAATCGCTGAACGGTTCCACGGGCGTCAACATCGAGACCATGGCGCGGATCATGAAAGAAAAGGGATGCAGCCTTGCGGTGAACCTTGACGGCGGCGACACGGCCGTAATCGCGTTCATGGGCAGGCAGCTGAATATGGTCGGAAAGAAAATCAACGGTAAGGTTACCGGCACGGCCGGACGGCAGACCTGCGAAGTGATGGCTTTCGGGATCAGACATTGACAAAGAATATGCGGGATGCTAAAGTTGCAGCATAGAAAGAAACAGAGAATTCAACAGAGCAGAGGAGATGTCACAGCATGAAACATTTCCAGACGGTATATTCGGGAAAAGAGAACTTTCGCGCAACCGTTTCCGAATGGAAAAGCCGGCAGGGCGCGGGATCGGTGCTGATTCACCTGTTTTCGGACGGGGCGGAGCAGGAGGAGATCCGGGAGGCCTGCTCGATCCTTGACGAAATGATGCCGGAGGCCGTGTATGTGGGCTCTTCCGCATCCGGATGCATCTATGAGGGCAAAGTTTCCACGGAGAAGCTCGTCATTTCCTGCACTTTGTTTGAAAAACCGGACAGCTTTGCCCGGTCCAGGCTTTTCTCGCTGGAAGGGGGAGACATTGCGGGCTTCCGGAGGGAACTGCTTTCATGCCTTGCGGAAATGCAGGATGTGAAGGCCATCGAGGTTGTTACGACGATCGACACCGTTCCGATCCGGGACGTCTGCAAAATCATTCAGCAGGCGGTTCCGGCTGAAATTCCCGTATGGGGCGGCGGCGCTTTCGGGGACAATACCTTCAAGGCGTTTGTGTTCGCTAAAGGCGAGCCCTTCCACGGGTCCGGCGTTCTGATGACCTTTATCGGCGGAAAGGATTTCCACCTTCAGTACGCCTACGTCAGCGGATGGAAACCGCTGGGGTATCCGATGAAGATCACGCGGGCGGACGGCTATGTCGTTCACGAACTGGACGGAAAACCCGCCTTTGAAATCTACAGGCACTATCTTCGCATTCCCAACGACGACCATATCTTCTACAACGCGCTGGAATTCCCGTTCGCCGTCGAGCACGACAACCGGACGCTGCTGCGCCATGCGCTGAGCTGCGACGAAAACGGCGCGCTGACGATGAGCACGAGAATTCCCGAGGGCAGCATTCTTCACGTTACCTACGGAGATCCGGAAACGATCATGCAGGACGTCATGAAGTGCGCCCGGCAGATCGGCGAATTCGTTCCGGAAGTGATCTCCGTTTTCGACTGCTTCGGCCGGAAAACCTTCTGGGGCGGGACGGAAGCCACCCGGGAGATTACGCCTTTCCACAACATGGCGCCGACATACGGATTCTGCACTTCCGGAGAACTGATCCGCTGGGAAGGATGCATGGACCATCACAACCTTACGCTGGTGATCGCCGGGATGCGGGAAGGGGACGCCGGAAAACAGAAAAAAACCGTCGCCGCGAAGGAACCGGAAAACAACGAATCCACCATGACGCTGATCAACCGGCTGGTCAACTTCATTAACACGGCTACGGCGGAAGTCATGGAAGCAAACGAAACGCTTTCCCTGATGGCGATTACGGACCAGCTGACAAAGCTTTACAACCGGGGAGAAATCCAGCGGCGGATTACGGAGCGGATTGAGGAACATGTGAAGAATCCGGAGGGCCGAAACGCCACCAGCCTTGTCATGATGGACCTGGACGACTTCAAGCATATCAACGATACCTATGGCCATCAGGAAGGAGACCGGGTCCTGATCCGCGTTTCCGCGCTGATCCGGGAGGCGGTTGAGAAGCTGCATTCCGACGCCTGCGCCGGACGGTGGGGCGGAGAAGAATTCATGATCCTGCTTCCCGGCGTCACCCTGGAGGACGCCGCGATTTTCGCGGAAGACATCCGGCGGGAGATCGGGAAACTGCGGTTCGAAAAAGCCGGCACTGTCACCGCCAGCTTCGGCACGGCCCAGGTTCTGCCCGGAGAGAGACCGGATCCCCTGGCCGCCCGGGCGGATACCGCCCTTTACAGGGCGAAGGCGGAAGGAAAGAACACCGTTCGAAAAGCAAAGTGAAAGAAACGGGGATCGATCTATGGCAAAGGCACATCGCCTGATCGGCGTCTGTCTGTCGCAGGCACATACATTTCTGAAAACAGATTTACTTGTCGAGCTTGAAAAAGAAGCCCGGAAGGACGGATACGGGATCGTTGTTTTCAACAGCACCGAAAGCAGCGCCACCGGATGCGTTTACAGGCTGATCCGATATGAAAAGATGGCTGCGCTGGTCATCTTCGCGGGGGATCTTTACGACACGCAGACCCAGGAGGAGATCATCCATAAGGCCGGCCTGCGCAAAATTCCCGTCTTCTGGCTGGGCGGCATTCATGGCCAGTGCATCAGCATTCCGAACGACTGCGAAGACGCCTTCCGGGAGATCATCCGTCATGTGGTCCGGGAGCACGGCGCCCGGGACACCTTTTTTCTTGCCGGCGTCCGGGAGGAACCGAATTCCCAAACCCGCCTTCAGTGCTGGCAGGAAGTCATGCGGGAGGAAGGCCTTCCCTGCGGCGAAGACCGGATCGCTTTCGGCAACTATGTCGAAAAGGATGCCCGGCAGATTACGGAAAAACTGATTCATGAGCGAAAACCGCTTCCGCGGGCCATCTTCTGCGCCAACGACGCGATGGCAGCGGCGGTCTGCAATACGCTGCGGCTGAACGGGATCCGCGTTCCGGAGGACGTGATCGTTACCGGATTTGACGGAACATCCACCGCCTATCTGTCACGGCCCTGCCTGACGACCTGCGACAGCGACTATCCGGGGCAGGCCCGGCTGATCATGGAACTTCTCCGGAACCAGGCGGGAAAGGACGAACGGACCGCGGTGCTTCCTTACCGGTTCCGGCCGGTTCTCTCGGAATCCTGCGGGTGCCCGAAGGCCGTGAACGAAAAGATTCAGGCCATGAACATCCAGCAGCAGAGCGAGATGATGTACAACTTCGAGAACAACCTTTTCGATCAGGTGGACCGGATGCTGGCGCACGACGACCTGCGCGACGTCCTGAACAGGGTCGGGGAACTGATCCTGCCGGATTCCGCGCTATACCTGAACAAATGCATTGTGAATCTGAATCCGGACACGGAATACCAGATGGACCATCCGGAGAACGAAATGATCATAGTGCCCCACTGCAGGGAGGGAGAGGAGCCCCCGCTGCGGCAGGTGTACCTCCGGAACATGCCGCTTCCTTCCGGCGGAGAGGGCGTCACGATTCTGAACATCGTCCACGACGGCAACCGGGTATGCGGATATTATGCCGCCCATTCCGGCAATCTGAGCGCGGATTTCCGACTGATCAAACGCGTGTCGGACCTGCTGAACATGCTCGCTTCCATCCAGCTCGGCCGCATCTGGCGGAACCAGCTGGAGGCCCGGCTGGAGAACAACCTGTATACGGATTATCTGACCGGGCTGCCGAACCTGAAAGGACTGACCCGCTGGTACGAGGCGTTTGCCGCCGAATCCGCCGGCGACAGGAAGCCGCTGCGGATGACCATCTATCATATTCACAATTATTCCAACTGCTATGAGACCTTCGGGATGGCGGCCGCGGAAGAAATCATCCGGACGGTCAGCCGGGAGCTTGTCGGCACACATCCGGAAGCGGAGCAGATCGCCCGCATCTCGGAGGATCAGTTCGCCGTCATCAATGTTGCGGACAGCGAGGAAGAACTGGACGCGCGGATGATCCGAACCACAAAGGGTTTTTTCCGGAAGCTTGCCGGAGAAAAAGCGGAGAAGACGCGGCCAGAGGTTGAATACGGATACACGACGCTTTCCGCCGGATGGGACGGGGTGCTGCCGGAAAACCTGATCCATATCGCGCTGGGCGAAATGTACCTGAGCCGCCTGAACGTCAACACTTCCGGAACGACCCGGCGGGAGGAAAGCCTGGCGGGGCTTTACAGCTCCTTTAACCAGCTTATGGAACAGAACCTTTTCCGTTTCCATTTCCAGCCCATCGTCGACGTCCGGACCAGCACGATCTATGCCTATGAAGCGCTCATGCGGACGGCGGATCCGGTGAAGCTGAACCCCATGGAGATCCTGAGCATCGCCCGGGAAAGCGGGAAACTTTACGAAGTCGACCGGATGACGATCTTCGGGATCATGGAGCGGTATGCCCGGGAAAACGACAGCTTCCACGGCCGCAGAGTGTTCATCAACACGGTTCCCGGTCATTTTCTCAACGAGGGAGACTGCATGGATCTTATCGGCAGGTATCAGGACTACCTGGACTGCTTTGTTTTTGAACTTCTGGAAGACAGCCCCACAACGGACGAGGAACTGGCACGGCTCAAACAGATCTGCAAGCCGGGCGGGCAGACCCAGATCGCCATCGACGACTATGGCACGGGCCATTCCAATATGGTGAACCTGCTGCGCTATTCACCGCAGATTATCAAGATCGACCGGGGACTGATTACCGGCATCGAGAACGATCCCAACCGGCGCATGTTTGTCCAGAACACGATTGACTTTGCCCACCAGAACGGAATCCGGGCGCTGGCGGAAGGCGTCGAAACCCCGGAGGAACTCAACACGGTCATCGAATGCGGCATTGACCTGATTCAGGGATACTATACGGGACGCCCGCAGGAGAACCCGATCGACGACATTTCGGACGAGGTCCGGAACAGAATGGTGGAAGCCAACCTGCAGGTCAACCGCTTCAACCGGGATTCCAAAAACTATTTCCCGCAGGACGGGGAGGAAATCAGCCTGCTGGACCTGGCACTGCAGAAATATACCTCCCTGCTGCTGCGGGACGGGAACTATGTTCTGAAGGGTGATCCGTCCCACACGATCGACTTCGGGATCTATATTTCCGACGGGGCGGAGGTTCGGCTCCGGCTTTGCGACATCAGCATCAAGGGCGTCGAGGAACCGGCGATCCGCCTCGGGGACAGAAGCCGGCTGGAACTGATCCTCGAGGGAAAGAACCTGCTCGAGAAGGAAGGCATTCTCGTGCCGGCTTCCGCTTCCCTCGCGGTCCGGGGAGACGGGGATCTTCAGATTATCAATACCCGGGAATATGCCGTGGGCATCGGATCCGGCTATAACGATCCCTACGGAACCATCACGATTGAAACGGAAGGAAAGGTTTCCGTTCACGCCTCCGGCGAGAAGATTCTCTGCCTGGGCGGCGGACGCAGCGCCGGCGAAGGAATCCGGATCAGCGGCGGCGCGCTGGATCTGCTCGGGAACGGCATCTGCGTCGTGGGCCTCGGCTCCTCTACGGGCCCGGCAGACATTGAAATCCGGAACGCGGAGGTTTCCATCCACGGAAACGGGAACGAGGTCCTGCTGCTCGGCAGCCGGACAGGCACGGTAAAAATTTTAGCGGAAAACAGCCGGATGAAGCTGTCGGCGGCCTGCGAAGCGCTGGCGGGGCTCGGCACCGAAAGCGGCAGAGCGGACGCTGTCATTTCCGGCTGCACCGTTGTCACCGACGGGCGCTGCGACAACGGTACGGTATTCGGTTCTGTGGAGGGGGAGGCCCGGATTCTTTTCCGGAATTCGGACGTTCATCTTCACGGGGAAGGCCGCCGGGTTTCCGGATTCGGCAGCCTGAAAGGCAGCTGCGAGACGCGGATGGAAGGCGGCCGGGTCGACGGCAATATCCTGGCCATGGACCGGATGCCGCTGGGAAACGACCGTTCGGTCTTTATTCTTGACGGCGGAGAATACGGCCTGCCGAATGACTTCGGAAAGACCCCCGTTTCGCCGGATGAGATTCCGCCGCATTCCTGAGTGGCCGAAGAGAAATCGCGAAAGAGCACATTCAGGTTGTTTCCTTTAAATGTATATGTCGTCCGTCGTTGGCCAGCTCCAGGCAGGGCAGGTTCACCGATCCGGGCCTCCGGTCCAGACGAAGAACCGTGATGCCCGTGAATTCCAGATGCAGCAGGGCGCAGGCATGGGGGAAGGGCAGGTTCATCATGTGCCCCATGGCCGCGCAGGAGGAACCGCCGTGGCTGAAAAGGGCCACGGTTTTCTGTTCGTCGTCTTTCCGGGTGCACCGGTAATAACAGCCTTCCCGCAGGTATCCGAGGGAGGCAAGCCAGCGGTCAATGCCGGCTTCCACCAGATCCACCGAGTCGACAACGATATTGTTGCGGAAAAAAGGCAGGTTCCGCCAGCAGGGATCGTTCAGGGGAATTCCCAGACGGGCCATTTCATCCGCCAGATCCCAGGGATGCCCGTTTGCAAAGAGCGGGGAACCGTCACGGCTTCCCCAGTTTACTTCCCGCATGAAATCCAGCGTCTGCACCGGGAGACCGAGGGCGCAGGAAGCGGCGGCGGCCGTCTCCGCGGCACGGCCGAGGGGGGAGGCCCAGATCTCACTGATGCCTTCCTCCCGGAGCCTTTCGGCGCAGAGAAGAGCCTGCTTCTTTCCGGTTTCGGTCAGACAGTCATTCCGATAATCCGGTTCCCCATGGCGGACAAAAACAATTCGCATAGCGGCAATCCCCACCTGTTCTGTGATTTATTTCATGAGCGCAGCATGAACCGGCAGAATTATACCATGAATGATCGGGTAATAAAAGCAATTTGACCGTCCATTTTTTTCTTGACACGGGGCGGGAAGGATGATAAAGTATTGCGGTAAGCCGCTCGGGAGAGGTCTGTTCAAATGCGCTTGCGCAACCTCGGAATCCCGGCGAGTATTTAATCAGGAGGTGCTGTCCCACATGTACGCTATTATTGCAGCGGGCGGCCGGCAATACCGTGTGTCCCAGGGCGATGTGATCTACATCGACAAAGTTAACCAGGAAGCTGATTCCAAGATCGATTTCGACGTGCTGATGATCGGCGGCGACGGCGACGTGAAAGTCGGAAATCCCGTTCTGGCAGGCGCCAAGGTTGAAGGCAAGGTTCTAGCTCAGGTGAAGGGTGAAAAGATCACCGTTTACAAGTACAAGAGCAAGAAAGACTCCAGCCGGAAGATCGGCCACCGTCAGCCCTACACCAAGGTGGAAATCACCGGGATTAAAGCATAATGATTTCCGCAATTATTTATGAGGGAGAAAACGGCTATACCGCCTGCCGGATCACCGGGCACAGCGGACAGGCCGAAGCGGGCAGAGATATCGTCTGTGCCGCGGTTTCCATCCTCGGATGCACCTGCGTGAATTCGCTGGAAAGCGTTTGCGGCGTGATTCCCCTCGTTGAGGAGAACGAAGACGGCGCGCTGGAATTCCGGCTTCCGGAGATGAGCCCGGAAGAAAACGCGAAGGCGCAGATTCTGATGGGAGCCCTGAAACAGGGGCTGTCCGATCTGGCGGGTGAATTCCCGCAAAACCTTACTTTGACGATTCAACCAATTTCCCACTGAAGAACGGAGGAAACGACCATGATGAAGCTTAATCTGCAGCAATTTGCTCATAAAAAAGGTATGGGCTCCACCCGTAACGGCCGCGACAGCGAAAGCAAGCGGCTCGGACCGAAGCGGGCGGACGGTCAGCTGGCCCTCGCTGGCAACATTCTTGTACGTCAGCGCGGCACCCATATCCATCCCGGCCACAATGTCGGCATCGGCAAGGACGACACCCTGTTCGCCAAGACCACGGGCATCGTTCGTTTCGAGCGCCTGGGCAAGGACCGCAAACAGGTTTCCGTCTATCCCGTGGAGACCGCGGCCGAAGCTCAGTAAGAGATGAGAGGGAAATGGGCTGTTGCGGTGCAACAGCCTATTTTAAATACAAAAGAGGGGGTAAGAACATGGACAGGAAAACCTTCTACATCACCACGCCGATTTACTATCCTTCCGGCAACATGACGATCGGCCACACCTATACGACGGTGGCGGCGGACACGATGACCCGGTTCCGGCGAATGCAGGGATACGATACGTATTTTCTGACGGGGACCGATGAGCACGGCCAGAAGATTGAAAAGAAGGCGGCGGAAGTGGGCGTTACCCCCATTCAGTACGTCGACAGAATCGTCGCGGAAACCAAGGAACTCTGGAAACTGATGGACATCGAATACGACGATTTCATCCGAACCACGGAAGAGCGCCACATCAGGATTGTCCAGAAGATTTTCCGGCAGTTCTATGAGCAGGGGGATATTTACAAGGCCGAATACGAAGGCATGTACTGCACGCCCTGCGAAAGCTTCTGGACGCCCACGCAACTGGTCGAGAAGGACGGGGTCAAGGTCTGTCCCGACTGCGGACGGCCCTGTCAGCCCATGCGGGAAGAAAGCTATTTCTTCAAAATGAGCAAATATCAGGACTGGCTGATCGACTATATTGAGACGCATCCGGACTTCATTCAGCCGGCGAAGCGGGCCAACGAGATGCTGACCAACTTCCTGCGGCCGGGACTGCAGGATCTCTGCGTGAGCCGGACCAGCGTTAAATGGGGCGTGCCGGTGGATTTCGACGAGAAGCACACGGTTTACGTCTGGATTGACGCGCTGAGCAACTATATTACCGCCCTGGGCTACGGCACGGATCACGATGAGCTGTTCCAAAAATATTGGCCGGCGGATATCCATTTGGTCGGCAAGGAAATTGTACGGTTCCACACGATTTACTGGCCGATCATGCTGCACGCGCTGGGTCTGCCCCTGCCGAAGCAGGTTTTCGGCCACGGATGGCTGCTGTTCGGCGCAGACCGGATGAGCAAGAGCAAGGGCAACGTCGTTTATCCGGAACCCATCGTCGCCCGATACGGCGTGGATCCGCTGCGGTATTACCTGATGCGGGAGATGCCCTTCGGCGCGGACGGCAACTATACCAACGAAAGCTTCCTGACCCGGATGAACGCCGATCTGGCCAACGACCTGGGCAACCTGGTCAGCCGGACGGTGGCGATGATCGAGAAGTACTTTGACGGAATTCTGCCGGCCTGGACCGACGCGGCGGATCCGGAACTGGACACCCCCCTGAAGGAGCACTGCGCCGCGCTGCCCGGCCTTGTCGACGAGCAGATGGACAAGCTGCAGTTTTCCCAGGCGCTGGCCGAGATCTGGAAAGTCATCGGGGAATGTAACAAATACATCGACCTGACGCAGCCCTGGGTTCTGGGAAAGGATCCGGAAAAGAAAGACCGGCTTGCGAACGTGATGCTGACACTGGCGGAATGCGTGCGGTTTGCGGCGGTGCTGATCGGGCCGTTTATGCCCTCCACGCCGGCGCGGATTTTCGCGCAGCTGGGCGTTTCGGACGAGAAGCTGAAGAGCTGGGAAAGCCTGCAGACCTTCGGCCTGCTGCCCGCGGGCACAAAGGTCTGCAAGGGCGAAGCGCTGTTCCCCCGGATCGACGTGAACAAGGAACTGGAAGCGCTCGCCGGCGGCAAGGACGCCGAAAAGGAAGCGAAGAAAGCCGAAAAGGCGGAAAAGAAGCAGGAGAAGAAGGCCGAAAAGAAGCACGAGGAACCGGAATATCCGGCGGAGATCGCGATCGAGGACTTCTTCAAATGCAAAATCCAGGTTGCCCGGGTTATCGAATGCGAGAAGGTTGAGAAGAGCAGCAAGCTGCTGAAGTTCCGCCTGAGCCTCGGCAAGGACGGGGAAAGGACCATCGTCAGCGGCATTCAGAAATGGTACGCGCCGGAAACGCTGGTGGGCCGCCAGGTCGCGGTGATCACCAACCTGAAGACGGCGAAACTGGCCGGCATCGAAAGCCAGGGCATGATCCTGAGCGCGATGGACGACAAGGGAAATCTGCGCCTGATGAGCGTCGAGGACGGCGTCGAAGACGGAGCGATTATCGGATGACAGAATGGTTTGACAGCCACTGCCATGTGGACGAAGAACAATTTAACGAAGACAGGGATACCGTGCTGGCGCGTATGCGCGAGCACGGTATTACCCGTTTTGCGGTGATCGGCAGCGATATGGAGACCTCCCGGCGGGCCATCGCGTTCGCGGAGGCGCACGACGGCGCGATCGCCGTCGGCGGGATTCATCCCCACGAAGCCAAAGGGTTCCGGGAGGAGGACTGCGAAGAGATCGCCCGGTGGTGGAAGGAAGGAAAAATCCGGGCCATCGGGGAGATCGGACTGGACTATTACTATGATCTCAGTCCGCGGGAAATCCAGCGGGCAGTCTGCATCCGGCAGATGGAACTGGCTTATGAACTGGGGGCGCCGGTGGCCTATCACATCCGGGACGCCCACGGAGAAATGATCGAAATCATGCGGGGGATGAAGTCAAAGCTGACCGGCGGGATCATCCACTGCTTTTCCGGCAGCGCGGAGAGCGCCAAAGAATATTTACGTCTTGGGTATTACATTTCCTTCGCGGGACCGCTGACCTTCAAAAAAGCGCCGAAGCTTCAGGAGACGGCAAAGCTGATTCCGAAAGACCGGCTGCTGATTGAAACGGACAGCCCCTATATGGCGCCGGAACCGGTGCGGGGGCGGCGGAACGAGCCGACAAACGTGCGGTATGTCGGAATGAAACTGGCGGAACTGCGCGGGGAAACGGCGGAGGAAGTGGCCGCTTACACGACGGAGAACGCAATGCGGGTTTACGGGATTTCAGAGTGAGGATTGAGACGGATGATGACACTGCGGGAACTGAAACCGGGAGAGAGCGGACGGATTGAGGAAGTCGGCGGCGAGGGAGCCCTGCGGCAGCATTTCCTGGACATGGGCCTGATTCCGGGCTGCGACGTGACGGTGGTCAAGCTGGCGCCGATGGGAGATCCCATGGAACTGATGATCCGGGGATACGAACTGACGCTGCGGCTGGACGACGCGGCTCAGATCCGCATTACGCCGACGGAAAAAGCTCCGGAAGAGAAGAAAACCGCGGAAAGAGAGAAAACCCTGCACCCGGGCCTCGGCGAAGAAGGCATTTTCCACCCCAAAGGAACGGGGGATCCCCTGCCGGAGGGGACGATGCTGACCTTTGCCCTCGTCGGCAACCAGAACAGCGGGAAAACGACGCTGTTCAACCAGCTGACGGGAAGCAACCAGCATGTCGGCAATTTTCCCGGGGTGACGGTGGACCGGAAAGACGGAGCGATCCGGGGACATAAGAACACTTCCATAACGGACCTGCCGGGGATCTATTCCATGAGTCCCTATTCCAGCGAGGAACTGGTTTCCCGGGATTTTGTGCTGAAAGAAAAGCCCAAGGCGATTATCAACATTGTCGATGCCACGAACATGGAGCGCAACCTGTATCTGACGATGCAGTTGCTGAAGATGGAAATCCCCATGGTTGTGGCGCTGAACATGATGGACGAACTCCGGGGAAACGGCGGAACCGTTGACATCAACCGGATGGAAGCCATGCTGGGGGTTCCGGTGGTTCCGATTTCCGCGGCGAAAAACGAAGGCATCGACGAACTGGTTCGCCACGCGATCCATATTGCCAAATATCAGGAAAAACCGCTGGCGCAGGATTTCTGCAGTCCGGAGGATCACGACGGATCCATGCACCGGGCGCTGCACGCGGTGGCTCACCTGATCGAGGACCACGCGGAACGCACCGGGATCCCGGTTGAATTCGCGGCGGAAAAGCTGATCGAGGGCGACGCGCTGATTGCCGAGCAGATGGAACTGGACGAGAACGAAAAGGAACTCCTTGCGCACATCGTGCTGCAAATGGAAAAAGAACGCGGTCTGGATGCGAGCGCGGCCATGGCGGACATGCGGTTCGATTACATTGAACGGGTCTGCGACGCATGCCTGATCCGGCCGCGGGAAAGCAGGGAGCATGCCCGGAGCCGGAAAATGGACCGGATTCTCACGGGGAAATATACGGCGATTCCGCTGTTCATCGGGATTATGGCGCTGGTGTTTTTCCTGACATTCTTCCTGATTGGCCCCTGGCTGCAGGACCTTCTGGAAACGGGCATCGAAAACCTGAGAGAACTGACGGTACGGGGCATGGAGTCCGTTCACGTGAACGCCGTCATCCAGAGCCTGGTGAAGGACGGCATCTTTGAGGGCGTCGGAAGCGTGATCAGCTTCCTGCCGCTGATCGTGCTGCTGTTCTTCTTCCTGAGCCTGCTGGAGGACAGCGGGTACATCGCGCGCGTAGCTTTCGTGATGGATAAGATGCTGCGGAAGATCGGCCTGAGCGGACGGAGCATCGTGCCGATGCTGATCGGCTTCGGATGCACGGTACCGGCGGTCATGAGCACCCGGACGCTGCCCAGCGACCGGGACCGGAAGATGACGATCCTGCTGACGCCCTTCATGAGCTGCACGGCGAAGCTGCCGATTTACAGTTTCTTTGTGACGGCTTTTTTTCCGGAAACCAGCTGGCTGATTATTACGGGACTGTATGTGCTTGGGATTCTGACCGGAATTCTGTTTGCGCTGGTTTACAGGAAGACCCTTTTTAAGGGAAACGCGGTTCCCTTTGTCATGGAGCTGCCGAACTACCGGATTCCCAGCCCGCGGAACGTGATGCAGCTGCTCTGGGAAAAGGCAAAAGACTTCCTGCAGCGGGCTTTTACGGTGATCCTGATCGCGACGATCGTGGTCTGGTTCCTGAAGAATTTCAATTTCCACCTGAACATGGTGGAAGAACCGGAAAGCATGCTGGCCACCATCTCCGGCGTGCTGACACCCCTGTTCAAGCCTCTCGGCATGGGCGACTGGCGGTTGGTGACGTCGCTGTTCGGCGGATTCATGGCCAAGGAAAGCGTTGTTTCCGTGACGCGGGTGCTGTTTGCGGCGGGAGGCGGAATTACGGCCGCCATTTCCTCGCTGACGGCGGTTTGCATGCTGGTGTTCTGCCTGCTGTATACGCCCTGCGTGGCCGCGATTGCTGCCATCCGGCGGGAAATGGGCGGGAAATGGGCCTTGTTCACGGTGCTGTGGCAATGCGGGATCGCCTGGGTTGCCGCGCTGATTGTCCGGCTGATCGGAACGCTGCTGGGGGCGGGGTGACGGGATGAACATCTGGGATATTCTGATTCTCTGCGCGGTTGGCGCCGCGGTGGTACTGGCCTTTCGAACCTGGCGGGGAAAAGGCAGGCAGGGAGGCTGCTCCTGCGGATGCGGCGGGTGCAGGAAGGATTGCGCTGCGCGCAAGCGTGAAGGTTTCTGATGGGGGCTTTATATGGGGAAAATCGTTGTTCTTGCTGAAAAACCCAGCGTCGGGCGGGATATCGCCCGGGTCATCGGCTGCGGAACAAAGGGCGACGGGTGCCTGATCGGCGGAGAGTATATTGTCACATGGGCGGTGGGGCACCTGGTGACCCTGGCAGAGCCGGACGAGATGGACGAAAAATACAAAAAATGGAGCTTTTCCACGCTGCCGATTCTTCCGGAAACCATCCCGCTGAAAGTGATCCCTCAGACAAAAAGCCAGTTTTCCATTGTCAAAAAACTGATTAACGACAAGGAAACGGACTCCCTGATCTGCGCGACGGACGCGGGGCGGGAAGGGGAGCTGATCTTCCGGTATATCTATGAAAAAGCCGGATGCAAAAAGCCCTTCCGGCGGCTGTGGATTTCCTCCATGACGGATGAGGCGATCCGGGAAGGATTCCGGGAAATCCGGGACGGAAAGGACTACGACGGCCTTTACGAAAGCGCCCGGTGCCGCAGCAGGGCGGACTGGCTGGTCGGGATGAACGCCAGCCGGGCTTTCACGCTGAAATACGACGCATTGCTGAGCGTCGGCCGGGTGCAGACGCCGACGCTGGCGATCCTGGTGAAGCGGCGGAAAGAGATCGAGAACTTCAAACCGGAGGGCTTCTGCACGCTGACGGCAGACTTCGGGGACTACCGGGGGACGTATTTCAGCGAAAAGCTGGAACCGGATACCCATCTCAGGACCAAGGCCGATGCAGAGGCTGTGGCCGCGGCGGTGAAGGGCGGGAAAGGTATCGTTACCCAGGCCGAGACCGTTCGCAAAAAGGAATTGCCGCCCCAACTGTATGACCTGACGAGCCTGCAGCGGGATGCCAACAAGATGCTCGGGTTTACAGCGGACAAGACGCTGAAAACCGCCCAGAGCCTTTACGAGACGCACAAGGCACTGACCTATCCGAGAACAGACAGCCGGTATCTTCCGCCGGATATGATTCCGCGGGTGGTGCAGACGATGAAACTGCTGCCGGAAAAGTATCAGGCCTTCGTTGCCGGCGCGCTGCCGGACGGGAAATTGCCGGTCAGCAAACGGACCATCGACGCCAGCAAGGTGACGGATCACCACGCGATTCTTCCGACGGCCAGGAGAGCGGACGTTTCCAAATTTACAGAGGATGAAAAAAACCTCTACGACATGGTGGCGCGGCGGATGCTGGCGGCGTTTTATCCGGCCTGTGAATACGACGCAACGAAGGTGATCACCGCGGTCGGGGAGCATTCTTTCCGGACCAACGGACGCGTCACCGTCATCAACGGATGGCACGACGTGCCTCCGCTGGAGAAACCGGTGAAAACCCGGAAAACCGCCAAACCCGAGGAGGAAGAGGAAGGGCAGCTGCCGCCGCTGGCAGTCGGCGACACCCGGGACGTAAAAGGAACAAAAATCAAAGAGGACCAAACGAAGCCTCCGGCTCCGCACACGGACGCCAGCCTGCTGGCCGCGATGGAAACGGCGGGAAAGGACCTGGAGGACGAAGAGCTGGTGCGCCTGATGAAGGGCAGCGGCATCGGAACGCCGGCCACGCGGGCAGCCATTATCGAGCGGCTGATCAAGGTCGGATACGCCTCCCGGCGGGGGAAAGCCCTGAACGCCACGGACAAGGGCATGATGCTGATCGACGTGATGCCGCAGGAGATCGCCAGCCCGGAAACCACGGGCAAATGGGAACTGGCGCTGCACGAGATTACGGACGGGAAACAGGACGCGGACCGGTTTATGGACGGGATCCGGAAGATGAGCGCTTTCCTGGTCGAATATGCGCGGGATCGGGCGAAACCGCTGGCATTTCCCCCGGACGAGCGGCGAAAGAAAACCGGCGCGAAGCGCGGAAGCGGGAGCACGGTCATTGAGGGAACGGTCTGCCCGGTTTGCGGAGAAGGAAAGATGCGCGAGAATTCAGCTGCCTTCGGATGCACGGAGGCGGGGTGCAATTGCGTCATCTGGAAAGACTGCCTGACACGGGGCGGCGGACCGGCCCTGACAGCGAAGATTGTGACGATGCTTTTGGAAAAGCGGGAATTAAAGGGGTCAACGGGGACGGTCGCTCTTCGTGACGGGAAGATCCTGTTTGTGCCCAACGGGAGCGGAGCACCTTCGGTGAGCCGGGCACTGGTTTATGAGCGCAGGTAGTTCCGGCAGAACAACGGACATGTCAGACTTTTACAGACGGGATGGTTTGTTCAGAAATATCTATTGAGGAGGGGTATCGCATGGCAGAGGAGATCAGGAAACGGAGCGAGATTGAGGATCGGTACAAGTGGGACCTGACGCATATCTATGCTTCAGACGAGGAATGGGAGAAGGACTATCAGGCGGTGGAGGCGGAAATCGGAATGCTCTCCGCCTTTGACGGGCACGTGGCGGAGGATCCGAAGAAGGCGATTATCACGGTGAACGAGACCGTTGAGAAGTTGATGCCGATTTACGAATACGCTTTCCTTCGCAAGGAGACGGACAACGCGGACAGCACGGCCCAGGCGCTTAAAGACAGAGCCATAAGGCTTTACGTGACCGCGATGACGGTGACATCCTATCTGGAACCGGAATTGCTGGAAATGCCGGAGGAAGAACTGAAGGCGCTGTCGGAAGATCCGGAGCTACGGGACTACGACGCCATGATGCGCCGGCTGCTGCTGAGCAAACCGCACACGCTGCCGAAGGAGCAGGAACGGCTGATCGCCATGATGGGCGAGGTGGCGGAAGCGCCGGAAAGCATCTACAGCGCGCTGAGCGACGCGGACATGAAGTTCCCGCCGATCAAGATGCCCGACGGAAGCGAACAGGAACTGACGGAAGGGAACTATTCCACCTTCATTCGCTCGGATGACCGGGAGGTGCGCCGGCAGGCCTTCCGCAACATCATGACCACCTATGAATGCTACGGCAACACGATTGCCGGGATTTACGGCGCCAGCGTCAAGAAGGACCAGTTCATGGCCATGAGCCACAACTATGCCAGCGCGCGGGAGGCTGCCATGAAGCCCCTGGAAATCCCGGAAAGCGTATACGACAACCTGATTGAAACCGTTCACGAATATCTGCCGGTGCTGCAGGACTATCTGCGGCTGCGGAAGGAACTGCTGGGGCTGGAGGAACTGCATCTTTACGACCTTTATACCCCCATCGTCAAGGGATTCCGGATGGACCTGCCCTATGAAAAAGCATTCGACCTTGTGCTGGAAGGGCTGAAACCCATGGGCGGGGACTATATCGCGAAACTGAAGGAAGCACGGGACAGCCGGTGGATTGACGTCTATCCGAGCGTCGGGAAGAGCTCCGGCGCTTTCTCCGCGGGAAGCCTGCGGAAGGTGCATCCCTATGTGCTGCTGAACCACAACAACAACCTGGACAGCGCGTTCACCATCGCCCATGAACTGGGCCACAGCATGCACTCCTTCTACAGCAACACCGCCCAGCCGTCGCCCAAGAGCG
>Ga0310690_10003287_pt1 | contig 24509 bp, 24 predicted proteins | sample AusTroGonzalo_MG_2_FD_207661 | JGI IMG/M metagenome (GOLD analysis project Ga0310690, IMG submission 207661) | Bovine rumen microbial communities from tropical cattle in Woodstock, Queensland, Australia - Gonzalo_04 (v2) (version 2) | ecosystem: Host-associated > Mammals > Digestive system >... | reverse complement strand
TATAATAAGCCATAAGGTGGTCCTTTCTTGTTTTTAGTTTGATCGCTTGAAATAAGTTTAAGGGCTACCTTATTTTTATGCAAGGCTTTGTTGCATAGGTACTGGACTATTACGTCTAATTGACTAAACTAACTTTTTATGATAAAATTAGAACTGGTGGTGAACATTTACAAGGAGGTGCTCTATGTTAGTTTCAAAGTATACCCAATATCTATCACTAAACGACGACTCTACGGTAATTTGGCATTCGGTTTTCGGATGCGCAATGCAAATTCCAAATCGGCTTACTTGCTACCTGAAAGACTCTCATAGTTTTAACGATTATGATTTTATCGAAGTTTTTGGCGAAGGTGCATTCGAAACCCTCGTTGATGCCCGTATTTTAATCTATTCGACCGAGCAGGAGCAAGCAGACATTGATACTTTATTTGCCAAACACAACCCTCGAAACAAAAGCAAAATCAAGTATTTATCGCTTATTATGTCAGAAGAATGTCCATTTAGATGTGTCTATTGCATTCATTTTGCAAATTCAAAGCATTATTACAACAAAGAAAAAATGATGACCTTTGAGATTGCAAAAGCTAGTATCGATAGCTATATCAAATTGATGCTAGAAAATGGTGAAACCGATTTCTACATTAATTTCGGTGGGGGAGAGCCACTACTTAATTATCCAGTAATAGCCGAGCTACTACCCTACATTAAAGAATGTGAAGACAAGCACGATATCAAAATTAAACTAGGTATCAATACAAATCTAAGCCTTTTAAACAAAGAGATGGCGGAAACTTTCATTAAAAATAATGTTGAAATTGTCGCCAGTCTAGACGGCACAAAAGCAGGTAACGATAAAGTTAGGCTTTCAAAGAATTTGTCTGGAACCTACGATTCGATTATTCGCGGCTTCGACATTCTGAGAGAATTAGGCCACCCACTCGACGGATTTGCAATGACGGTTACCGAAGCCAATCTGTTTGATGTTGATACGGAAATAATCGACTGGGCATCTACATTGGGAATGAAAGAGGTTCGCATTGATGTTGATGTAGTTGGTATCGTAAAAAGTCCAATGGACGAAGTTATAGAGAGATTAACACGCATACGTAAGTATGCGAAAGAGAAAGGAATTTCTGTTATTGGCTTCTGGTCTAGACCTGCTGAAAACCTCGGACTCAATCCGGAAGAAGAAGATATTGGATTCTGCGGAGGAGAAAGAGGAAATTCACTCTGCGTGGCTCCAAGTGGACAAGTTTTTCCATGTGGCTACAGCAACTACCAGTTAGGAAACTATATTGACATTCCCACAATCTACAACAATGATGCATATTTAAATTTGTTGGCGAATCGTGATCTCAAAAATCAGCCAGAAAAATGCCAAGAATGCCCAATTTTTGGCTTTTGTAGAGGCGGATGTTTAATTACGAAAGAAGCTAATCAAAAATCCACTGAAAAGCAGACAGCCATGTGCAAACTCTATATCGAAATGACTAAGGCAATTATTCGTCAACAAGTCATGATGTAGATTTCGCATAAATATCCAAGGAAAGGAGGATTGGCTCATGAAAGAGACAGCACCCAAAAAGGTAGAGATCAAAATGGTAAAAATGCCGGCACTCGCAATGACTTGCAAAAAGCCTAGCAATTGCCATTAATTGCACAGCTACCTAACAGACCTGAGCGGTCCTTTATGGACCGCTCTTTTTAAATATTATATAATATATAATATGAATCCAGAAATAATTAAAATCATTGAAATTATTAAGAATCAAAACAAAGCCATCAACACAATTCTTTTGTTTGGTTCCGCTACCAAATCGGATTGGACTAGCAAATCCGACATCGATATTTTTTTGATAGATGATTCTCTGAACGATTCTCGTTCCGAAGCGACAATTGACGGAATCACGGTTGAGTTCCAGAAAGATAATTTCTCGAACGTCTCAAAAGACATCGAAGACGAACGCGGAAACCTGCTCAATAGGAACGTTTCCACCATGATTGCCACTTCAAAAATTATATCTACCAAATCTCCGGAAAAAATAGAGAGACTCGTCAGTCAAGCAAAAGAAGTTCTAGCATCAAAATCGGACTACGATGACGAAGATATAAAAATGTGGAAGTATTCTATTAGAGATTATTTAAACAAAGCCGAAAAAGATGCCGTTAAAAACGATGAAATCGCATTTTATTTTCATGCTCACTATGTATTGCAGAATGCACTGGAGATGTCACTCGCACTAAATGGCACATATCTGCCTCAACCAAAATTATTAGCTAAACTCCTCAAAGAAAAAGATCCAAAATTGCTAGAAATCTGGAAAAATTACCTCATGGCAAATACATTGGACGAGAAACTACATGCATTATCAAAACTAAAAGACAATAATAAATGGTGAACGTTGCAGAGAACTTATTGATGCAGCAGACGAGATGACGCGCCGCCTCTATTGCGTAGTTGATTGACTAGCCCTGCATCTAGAATACAACCCATTGATATAATAGTAACTAAAGAATTATATGTACAATAACGCTCAAACTAACAGGATTATAGAACACATAAAGGCTGAGTATGGCGCCGAGCTAGAATTCTTATGGCCAGAACGCTATCCAGTCTGCGCAATTTTCCGTCATAGAGACAATCGTAAATGGTTTGCGCTAATCGGCGCAATCCGAAGCAAGAGCCTCGGGCTCGAGGAAGATAAAGAAATCGAAATCATCAACCTAAAGTTCGATAAGGGCCAGGCGCTGGATTTCGCAGAGTCGAGCGAGCACATCTACCCAGCTTACCACATGAACAAAAACAACTGGATCACAATCATCCTAGACGATTCCCTGGATGACGCCGCGGTGTTTGAATTGATAAAAAAGAGTTATCTATTGACGGCAAAATAGGCGACATTTGGTGCAAAAATCCCCCGCCTCAGCATCTAACTAATGCAGGAATCATTTCGTAATTTACTAAACCGTTTTTGCTTGCATACAGACATGCCGTTTGATAAACTAACAATATGAAAGACATCACACGAGACAAGATGATGCTAGATGAGCTACGCCACGCTTTTGATACTGCATATTCATCAGTGAAAAAATATACAACAAAAACCTTTACAGTCTTTGGAGCCGAATTGACACTATTATTATTTTATATGTCCAGCAATGAAGTGCAGGAACTAAAAAGGCTATTTGAGGATACGGCTAATGGTTGGTATATATTTGCACTCATCGCCCTTGTTGCCTTTATGACATCTGCCATACTTTTTATACTTACTCTCGCAACGGATAGAAGATGGCATTTTCCTCCAAACGAAGAAAAGCTACTGAGCGGCTATCAATATCAAACAATAACCGATGAACGCCTTACCCAAGAATTAATTAATGAATACAATGACAATATTGCACACTGTGCCAAAAAAGTACACAGAATGAAAATATTGTCAGACACTGGAACCTACATTCTAATAAGTGGAATCGCTTGTCTATTGATTATAAAAATATTTGGAGTATAATAAGCTTATGGTATACGTGATAGAATAACTTGTCAATTTCAGTATCATCAAATAAATAAAATTGGTTTTTTGTTAACTAAACCTCTATAATAAAAACAACCTCAGCGACAGCCATTGAAGTTCACAAAGTTCTTAATACAATAGTAAGCCTCAAATGGGATATTTTTTATCTATCTACCAAAATGAAGGTATAATAGTACTAAATAATCACTTAACAAGAAGGTATCATGACTACTGGCCCCACAACAAAAGCAGAACGTCTATATAACCAATGCCTAAAAGCTTACGAAGAATGCCGTGATAAAACTAACTTTACTTGCAATGGTATGCCCGATCCAGGCATGTTTAATGATGAATATAATATTCCTGCGGAGTTACTTTTTGAAGAGCTACGCAAAAGCAATAATAAATGGGATAAAGAGCGGCACATTTTTAGTTGGAGACTTCTCGAATGGATTTACAAAAAAAGACAATGGGACCTGAGTTTATTCTCAGAGATGAGAAAAAAGCCACTTCCGCAAAACGAATATACCGTTTATCTAGAACTCTTCTACCAATGCAAAGACCATAAGCGTCGACCTTTTATTAAACCAATCGTTGTCGACGAAGTCCAAATAGAATGGTGTAGTAAACGGGAACATATAGCTAAATATAATGAATATAGAAATCAAGAACAGAAAAGACGAGATGATAGCGGATCAACATATTTAATGACGGTGCCAGACTATAAAGAGACAAGACGCTTCCCTAAGATATCGTCGTCCACCGAAAGATATATCCATCCATTAAAAATTACCGTTAAATCAACTAGTAATTACTCAGCTACCATATTGGCTCTAGAAAAACTAGAACTAGTGTTAAACTGTTTAAATGTAGCACAAGGTGCTCAAAAGTTTAGTATACGTTTTTCTGGTGGAAGCGAGAATAAACTAGGGTCCAAAACCGTATTTGTAACAACTGGTCATTATATAGTATGTAATGAAAATGAGCTAGAAACTTACACATCGGACGATTACGTCACTACCGTACCAAAAAATAAATACGAGCCATCCAGGCAAAAGAACCAGTTTTTTCGCGAGATTCTCAAGAGTGTAACTAACGATAGCGTCGTGCGCGAACGAATCGAATATGTTTTAAGGGACTTAGCGTTAGCTTACGATTCGACGAATGCCGGATTAAAGACCTTGAGTTATTGGCGTTGCCTAGAACATGCCACAAGAAGTAAAAGCAAAAACCGTCCAGAAAAAGAAATTATAGAAATATTTAAATATCAGTCCAAGAATGAATACTGGAAACAAATGGGCGATTTAGTGCTTAATGCACGAAACAAGTATGTACATAGTGGCCTGCATTCAGGCAAAGAGGAATACGTAGACCAATATGTAAACTGGGCGCAAAAATACGCCGAGCAAGCCTTATATCTGCTATTACGACTATATAATAATCGAAAATATTGGGAATCCGAAGAAGATCTAGATATTTTCTTCGACAATTACACAAAAGACTCTAGATTTTTCAGAATAACCAATGTCATACGAAACGCCAGAAAAAACAAAAAATGACACCTCGCCGAAAGATAATCAAACGACTAGACGAGCCGTCCTAAGGTGTTTTTATGATATAATTATACTAAGGTTATTAATAACTAATTTGCGGCAAAAATATGGATAATTACACCAATAAAAAAGAACTTAGCGAGGAAGATATTAAGAATCGCTACATCACGCCGGCATTAAATAACGCCGGATGGAATAACGATGAGTTTCGCATGGAGCTCAAAGTTAAAACACAATTTACTGATGGAAAGATTAGCCTAAGTGGCAATCGCGCCCATCGTGAAAAACCAAAATTTGCCGATTATGTCCTTTACACCGAAACAAATTATCCAATTGCCATAGTTGAAGCAAAGGACAACAAGCATACCGCGTCTTACGGATTGCAACAATCAATAGAATACGCTAAAAAGTTAGATGTCCCATTTGCCTACAGCTCGAATGGCGATTATTTTGTTGAACATGATTTCCTAACTGGACAAGAACGCGATATTCCGCTCTCGGCATTTCCAGGAAAGCCGGAGCTGTTAGCACGTCTAGCACGAGCAAAAGGCGAGGCGCCAAGCGTCAAATACTTTACACCAGAACAAGATATTATTAAACAACCATACTACTCGGGCCAAAATACCAATACGCCACGCTATTACCAACGCATCGCGATCAACCGTACGATTAACGCCGTAGCAAATGGTCAAAACCGTATCCTACTTGTGATGGCAACTGGTACCGGTAAAACTTATACTGCATTCCAAATTATTTATCGCTTACTAAAGAGCGGCATGAAGCGCAAGATTCTCTACCTCGCAGATCGCAACATCCTTGTCGACCAATCTATCGAGCAAGACTTCAAACCGCTTGAAAGATCCATTCACAAGATTAACTTCCGCAAAGACACGCGCGAAACAATTGGCGCCTACGACGTATACTTCTCGTTATACCAACAGCTCGCAGATCGTGATAACGATGGCCTAGGCGATGAAGAAGATTACGACGAGGATGGAGACGGCGTAATTGAGAATGGCGACGTTTCAAGCCGCCTCGAGCAGTTATTCTCTCGTGATTTCTTTGACCTTGTTATTGTGGATGAGTGTCATCGCGGTAGCGCAAAAGAAGCAAGCAACTGGCATAAGATTCTAGAATACTTTAACGGCGCAACACAAATTGGTATGACGGCCACACCGAAAGAAACGAACGACGTTTCGAACATCAGCTACTTTGGTGAGCCGGTCTATACTTATAGCCTCAAAGAAGGCATCGAGGACGGTTTCTTGGCACCTTTCCACGTTATTGAAGAAACTACCAACATCACTGACGGTTGGCGCCCTGTGGCCGGCCAATTAGACGAAAGCGGCAACGAAATCCCAGATCGCATCTATACCAATTCTGATTTTGATACAAATATCGTACTCCGCGACCGTACTCGCGAAGTAGCCGCGAAGATTACCGATTATCTCAAATCGACCGACCGTATGCAAAAGACAATCGTATTCTGCCCTACTGAAGACGCTGCCGATAGAATGCGAAAAGAACTCATCAACTTCAATAGCGATATGGTTCAAGAAAATCCAGACTATATTGTACGAATTACTGGTGGCGACAAATTCGGCAAAGACAAATTAGATTACTTCATTTCAGTGAGTGAAAAGTATCCAGTAATCGCGACTACATCAAAACTACTATCTACTGGCGTAGACTGCAAGATGGTAAAGTTGATCGTACTAGACGAAGTAATCGGCTCCATGACGGAATTCAAACAGATTATTGGCCGCGGCACACGTTTGCGCGTTAACGAAGGTAAGACACATTTTGCAGTTATGGACTTCCGCGGAAACACTAAACAATTTGCCGATCCGAAATGGGATGGTCCAGTCGAAGTCAGCCCTGGCTATGTGCCTGGTAATGGCGGCACTACAAAACCTGCGTCAACTGGTGGTGTAATTACGTTTGTCGATGATGAAACGCCAATTGTAGATTCTGATGGCTGCAAGGTCCAAGTCGTAAACGAAGAAGTAAAAATCTATGACTTTGAAAGCGGCAAGCTAATTCGCACCGAAAGTCTTTCCGATTACATAAAGCGCACGTTTACCGAAATGTTCCCAACAATAGAAGATTTCAATGATATTTGGCTAGGCCATGCGTCAAGAAATGTAGCCGAACATGATATCGCTGCAAAAGGTATCGATTTAGAAGCATTCAAGAACGAGACAAATTCCGAAGATGTAGATGATTATGACCTCATTCGCGAGTTAATATACAATTTACCAGCTAAATCGCGCCACGAGCGCGCTAAAGCGGTCAGAGAGGGTAATTTCCTTGATAGATACCCAGACGAATTTCAAAAGACCATCATTAACCTACTTCTAGACAAATACGTAGAGTTCGGTCTAGACGAAATCGAAAAGACATCCGTACTAAAGCTTGAAGAATTCGAACAGTATGGAAGTCCGGTTAGAATCGCAGAACGATTTGGCGGAACAGAAGCCTACGACAGAATGACAAAAGATTTAATCGAAGAATTATATAAGTAATTTCAGAAAGGATAACCTATGGCAAGCATATCAACATTCGTAAAATCACTACGCGACATTATGCGTAATGACTCAGGCGTTAATGGTGACGCGCAGCGTATTGAGCAAATCACGTGGATGCTCTTCCTAAAGGTTTACTCTGAAAAAGAAAAAGAATGGAAGTTCGAAGATCCTAACTGGACTTCAATTATTCCAGAAGAATGCCAGTGGGATAACTGGGCGCATGATGATTTTACGGGTAAAGCCATTACTGGCGATAAGCTGCTAGATTTTGTAAACAATACATTATTCCCGACACTTAGAAAACTTGAAATAAACGATAGCACACCAATTAAGAAATCAATCGTAAAGACAACCTTTGAAGACGCCAATAACTATATGAAAGATGGCGCACTTCTTCGCCAAGTCCTCAATGTCATCGACGGAATTGACCTAGGTGATTACCAACAATCACATGCATTCGGCGAAATCTATGAATCAATTCTACGCGAACTTCAAAGCGCTGGTTCTTCTGGCGAATTCTATACGCCACGCGCCGTAACGGAATTCATGGCCGAAATGATAGATCCGCAAATTGGAGAGAAAATGGCAGACTTTGCCTGTGGTACTGGTGGTTTCTTGACGAGCTGGATCCACCAACTGGAAAAGAAGGTCAAAAGCACTGCAGACCGCGAAGCGCTTGGCAATTCCATCTATGGTATCGAGAAGAAGCAATTTCCATACATGCTCTGTATCACCAACATGCTTCTTCATGGCGTAGATGTACCGAAGATTTACCACGACAACTCACTTACTAAAAACGTACTCGATTATACCGAGAAAGATAAGTTCGATGTGATTCTCATGAATCCACCATACGGTGGCAACGAAAAAGCAGATATTAAGAAACACTTCCCGGCCGATATCGCATCTAGTGAAACCGCCGACCTATTCATGGCCGTAATAATGTATCGCCTGAAAAAGAATGGCCGCGCAGCAGTAGTACTTCCTGATGGTTTCTTATTTGGTACCGATAACGCAAAACTGGCGCTTAAGAAGAAACTTATAGGCGAGTTCAATCTACATACGATCATCCGCCTACCAGGCAGTGTATTTGCGCCATATACATCAATCGCTACCAACTTACTATTCTTCGATAATTCTGGTCCAACCAAAGAAACCTGGTTCTACCGCATGGATATGCCAGCTGGCCGCAAAGCATTCAATAAAACTAACCCTATTGCCTTAAAAGATTTAGCGCCAGTCAAAGAATGGTGGAGTGACCGTAAAGTAATTGAAGACGAGAAAAAGAGCGAGGATTCCACGGTAACTTATAAATCTAAGAATTATACCGCAGAAGAAATTGCTGATCATGGATATAACTTAGACTTGTGCGGGTTTCCACAAGAAGAAAAGGTAATCCTAAGCCCAGAAGAAACAATCACGAATTTTATCGCAAAACGCGAAGCGTTAGAAAAAGAAATCGACGCCAAGTTAGAAGAATTAAAGCAATTATTGGAGATTAAATAATGTCCACTATTTGTGATGATTTACGTGCGGCAATCCTACAAGCTGCAATGCAGGGCAGGCTAACCAAACAATTACCGGAAGATGGCGACGCCCAACAGTTACTCGAGATAATCTACGCCCAAAAAATCAACGATCGAAAAACTAAAAAACTTGAGGAGATTACTGACAAAGATCTCCCGTTTGAAATACCTTCAAGTTGGCGATGGGTTCGTACCGGATTTATATGCGACATAATCAGCGGCACATCATATTCTTCGAAAGATATTGCCTCGGATGGCATCAGGATTTATCGAGGTGGTAATGTAGTTGACGGTGGTTTATTGAAAGATTTGGAAGATGATGTTCGAATCAAAAAGCAATTGGCCGACGAAGAGAAAAAAGTAAAAAAGGGCGACGTAGTTATAGTCGCTTCTACTGGAAGCCAAAAAGTCATTGGAAAACCATGCTTAGTTACGAATGATAATGATGGTTACATCGGTGCTTTTCTAAGAATACTCCGAGTATCTAACGCAATAATGCCAGACTTCTTCTGGTGCTATATTAGGTCAAACTTATATCGTGACGCAATTCGTTCCCGCGCCGTCGGAACAAATATTAATAATGTCAAAACGGAATATATTACAGAAAATGTTTTTCCAATCCCACCACTGGCTGAGCAAAAACGTATTGTCGAAAAAGTCGACGAACTCATGGCTCGCGTCGCTGATTTAGAACAATCAGCTGACGCTCTCGCGTCGCTGAAAAAGGCTTTCCCTGACGATATTAAGGCTTCTTTATTACAAGCCGCAATGCAAGGCAAACTAACTAAACAATTACCGGAAGATGGCAGCGCAGAAGATCTACTCAAAGATATTAAAGCCGAGAAAGAAAAGCTAATCGCCAAAGGCAAAATCAAGAAGCAAAAACCGCTCGCGCCAATAACCGACGACGAGATTCCATTTAGCATCCCCGAGAATTGGAAGTGGGTTAGGCTTAACGATATTCTTGACGTTCGAGATGGTACACATGACTCTCCTAAATATGTAAAAGCAGACGTGGGTGTCCCCTTGGTGACCAGTAAAAATCTCCGAAATGGCTCCATCGATTATTCCGACGTAAAATATATTTCAATAGCAGACTCCGAAGCTATTAACCAAAGATCTAAAGTCGATATTAATGATATTTTGATGGCAATGATTGGCACGATTGGCAATCCAGTAAAAGTAGTCGAAGAACCTCATTATTCAATTAAGAATATGGCACTCTTGAAACATTTGCCAGAAAATATGCCGAATATGGACTATATATTGCAGGTCTTAAATTGGGCCGTAAGCGACATGAAAGAAAAATCTTCTGGCGGTGTTCAAAAGTTCGTCTCACTAAATTTCATCCGAGAATATCCAATCCCACTTCCGCCGCTCGCAGAGCAAAAACGCATCGTAGAACGTCTGGACGTACTCATAAGAATAATTGAACCCGTTGAGGATGCGATATGATCGAAAGAGTAACCATTCAAAATAACATAAAATCCTGGAATGTCAGCCAAAGCAATGTCGGTGTAACCTTCGGGCAGAAAAATATAGTTTACGGTCTTAATGGTTCTGGAAAAAGTTCTTTTGCCAAAATATTAGCGAAGAATTTGGATACTAACAGTGCGAGATCGTTTGGACGAGATTATATAAGAAAAAACATGATATTGAAAGATGACGCTAGTATCAAAGGCGTTAAGTCTGACTTTAGCAACAAAAACGTCGAAGTTGAGGCACGTCTTGAGCAAAAGCGGAAAGAAATCGAAGAAGCAGAGTCTGAAATTACTAAAGCTAAGGATGAGATAAAGGCTATAGAGAAAGATTCTTTCAGTTTAATATCAGAGATCGTTAAACGCAGAAAGTCGGGAAATGCAAAAATCAATAATAAACCGGCTGGAAAGACGTTAAAAGAGACTGTTGCGCTCTGGAGGATAGACTATAAAAACGCTAAAAGTAAATTTCCAAATGAAGATCTCGACCAGATTACTGGAAAAGCAGATTTTAGCCAGGAGCTAAGATCTGCGACTGAGGTTCAGATATCCAATGGGGCGAATCTCGATTTACCAGATTTTCAAGAGATAAATAACATCTTATCGACAAATTATGATGATATTAACGTTCCATCAAACGAAGTAGTTAATTGGATTGAATGCGGCACCAAGCTCCATGAAAATACTAGTACGTGCCTATTTTGTGGAGCCGAAAACTTTTCCATTCAAGAAATTAAGAATAAACTAGAAACATATAAAAATAACGAGAAAAATAAAGCCGAGAAATTACTTGAGGACAACATTAGTGGTTTGGACGAACTTTTAGGGAGCCTAACGATCCTTTCGGATAGCATCTCGGAAGAAAAAATAGAAGAAATATCCAGTTTTTTGAACGGTTCAAAAAACACAATTCAAGCTAAAATAGATGATGACATGTCAAAAAATGGTAGTAATATCGACATTAATTTATTAGAAAATTATCGGGAAATTATTCAGTTTGCAAGTGTCCGCCACAACGAAATGAGAGAAAATAACATAAAGAATGTAGAAGACAAAATAAACCGTCTCTCGGATTTAGTCAAAGGGGCGATAGGCAAAGAGGTGGCTGAAAGTGAGGTCTTGAATAAAAATATCGATGACATTGCTACGCTAGAAGAAAAGATACAGACATCAGAAGATATTAGTAAAAAACTTAAAAAGGAATGCGACGACTTAGTTGCAGAGAAGAACGATATAAATGATTTTAAGGAATATCTTAACCGAATATTATTAGACTTAGGGCTTGATTTTGAACTTATCTTGAGTGACGAAAATAGTAAAAGCTACAGTCTGGTTCATCGGGGAAATGTGGATCAAAAATTGACAATTACTGATATTAGTGAGGGGGAGGAACGCCTTCTTGCCCTATTGTATTTTTACTATGAAATGCACGACAAACCCGACGAAGGGAAATTGTTAGATAATGTAAAAACTATCGTCATTGATGATCCAATATGCAGCCTTGACGATAATAACAGATTTTACATTAGAGAGCTGCTAAAGGATTTATTAGAGCATGATGATATTCAAGTATTTATTTTGACACATTCGTGGGATGACTTCTGCAGCCTCTGTTATGGGCACGAGCGCCAGTATTCATTATTTGAAATTCAGAAGAAAGATGCTGTCAGCTCAATCAAGGAGATCAGCAATACATCCGTGCTAAAGCCATATAGATTATTATTTAATGAGGTATACCATTTTTCTAAAAAGAAACAAGCGGATATAACTGATGACGAGGCACTGCATATGCCAAATACTTTGCGCAGAGTGTTAGAGGAATACCTTAGTTTTAGAATAAATATCGATCGAGCAACCCAAAGCAAGGCCGATGATATTTTTAAGCTATTAACTGGGAAAAATAGTGTTTCCGATATTAAACCTCAGAAAAAAATCAAACTAAACAAACTTTTAAGTATATGTAACATTCTTTCACATAGCACAAACTCTCAGCCTAAAAATAAGAACGAGATACTGGATGCAGCGCAATGCTTCATTGGCTGTCTTGAAGCGACGGATAAGCTACATATCCAAAAAATGGTTCTACCGGAGACATGATATACGAATATCGAGTCGCTTTATAAAGACGTTTATCGTAATGAGTTTAGCGTCGGCAAGAAACGACGAATACTTTTGACGCGGTTCAAGCTTCTTCCCATCCGTGTCGTATTCGCCAACATAATACCAAATGTCTTTATCGTGTATCACGCCGATAACGTACTCGCAGATACCAATATTACTTATAATTATTCCTTATCCCCTACGAAGACTTTTATGAAGCTACAAGGTACGCACCCTTTTAAAAAATCATTAATTGCGGCAATCCTCGCAGGATTGTCGTATTTTAGCTTGGTTCGAACTTTTCTTCAACTAGTACAAAGACCGCAACCCCCTACCTCATCCCCTGACAAATCTTACACAAATGCACCGGCTTATCTTCCGGATCAAGTTTTGCCCCACAAACATCACATGTTATAATAACAAAAAGGCCCACCATGAAACTAACATACCTCACCACCAACCCATTCAAACTTCGCGAAGCCCGCATCGTCCTATGCGACAAGTACGGCCTCGATGTCGAAGCCATGAACCCGGATTTTGAAATCTACGAAATCCAAGCCAAAACCTGCGCCGAAGTCGCCGGCTTCTCCGCCCGTTATGCCGCCGACAAACTAAACCAGCCTTGCATCAAATCCGACACCGGCCTCTACATCGAAGCCCTCGGCGGTCTGCCAGGTCCCTACAACGCGTACTTCGACAAACAAATCGGCGTCGAAAAATTCCTTAAACTCTTCGAAAACGAACCCAACCGCAAAGCCCGCATCGAACACTGCTTCGCCTACTGCGAGCCAGGCGGCGAGCCAGTTATTTTCAAAGGCGGCGGCACCGGTGAAATCGCAAAATCCGCCCGCGGCAAAGACGGCCGCTGGCACGACTTCTTTTTCGTTCCAGACGGCGAAACCCGCACCCTCTCCGAAATCGGCGACGTAGATCCCGCCCTCAAAGCCTCCTACTACGGCCACGCCATCGACGACCTCGCCAAATGGCTCCAAGAAACCAAATCCTAACCCCACGACAAAAAGCTCCCATTGGAGCACAATGCCAATGGTATAATTACAGTAAGTAACCAAAGGATCTTTTATGGAACAAACTATTTGCCAAAGTTGTGCAATGCCACTAACTTCAGAAGATATGTATTCTACTGAAAAAGACGGTAGTATCAATAAAGACTACTGTAAGTGGTGTTATAAAGATGGCGAATTCGTATATAAGGTCTCCATGGAAGAATATATCGAAATGTGCTCGAAGTTTGGCGAACAGGCCGGTATGACTAATGAGCAAATGAAAGAGTACTGCGCTAAGGTTTTTCCAACTCTCAAAAGATGGAAAAAAGTGTAATATGGCAAGCACCAAAGAATTTCGCGATTTTATCTTAGAACAACTGTCAAAAGCACCAAACATTACTTGCCGGCCAATGAAGGTGGCTAAGGCAACAATCGGGCAATAAAACTATAGGAGGAAACTCAATGACATTACAACTAACCAACGAATGGGACAAAGTATTCGAAAAAAGCGGCAAAGTAAACCACAGAAAGGTTTCTTTCAAAAACCATTTCGGAATTGAAATAGCGGCAGATTTATACGAACCAAAAGAAAGAAACGGCAAGTTACCGGCAATTGCTATTTCTGGACCATACGGTGCAGTTAAAGAGCAGTCATCTGGCCTCTACGCTCAAACCTTAGCGGAACGTGGGTTTCTCACTCTAGCTTTTGATCCATCATTTACTGGCGAATCCGGCGGTGAAACTCGCTACATGACTTCCCCGGATTTGAATGTAGAAGATTTCCAGGCCGCCATAGATTATCTATCCAATCTAGACGAAGTAAACCCAGACAAACTGGCTATTATTGGCATCTGTGGTTGGGGTGGTATGGCACTTCAAACCGCCTGTCTGGAAACTCGCATTAAGGCCGTCATTGCTAGCACGATGTATGACATGACACGCGTGGCTGGAAATGGTTACTTTGACGCCGACGACAACAAAGAAGCACGTAAAAACGCACGAATCGCAATCAACAATCAGCGCACTGAAGACTATAAGAATGGCGAATATAAGCTTGCCGGTGGAGTCGTAGATCCCGTTCCAGAAGACGCCCCACAGTTCCTAAAAGATTATCACGCATATTACAAAACACCGCGCGGCTATCATAAACGTAGCCTTAATTCTAACGGCGGCTGGGCTATTCAGACGAACGGCTCCCTCGCAGATACGCGCATTCTAACTTACGCGAGTGAAATCGACATGCCAGTTTTGATTATCCATGGCGAAAAAGCACATTCGCGTTATAATAGCGAAACGGCATTCGACATGATTACGGGTGAAACCAAAACCAACGGCGTAACTCCAGAACCATATACTGGCGTCTATCCGCTCGGAAGCACCAAAGTTGGCAATAAGGAACTCTACATCGTAGAGGGAGCTTCACACGTCAATCTCTATGATAATCTCGACAAGATTCCGTTCAGAAAAATCGAAACATTTTTGAAGACAAACCTCGAGGCGTAAACGAGCCATATCAGGTTTTAGAAAAATGTGGCCACACGAAAAGCTACCGAATTATCACTGTTTATGAATTGTATGATACAATAAAATTAACTAACTAGGAAAACCAAGATGCCAAACAAAAAACAAACTCAAAAATTATCAAACTTGAATAAAGCCTGGCGCATCGCTCTTGCTATCGCTGTACCTCTTGGTGGCGGGTTCATCATCTCGCTTTTTACGCGCGATGCTATGAGCAAATTCGGTAGCTTCAACCAACCGCCACTTGCTCCACCGGCTTGGCTTTTTCCAGTTGCCTGGACAATCCTTTATATCTTGATGGGGGTTGCAAGCTACCTCATTTGGAAAAAAGGCTACGATTCCAACAAACTTGCCGATAAAAACGCCAGTAGAACTGCATTAATCATTTACGCCATCCAATTAGTCTTTAATTTTGTCTGGACACCACTCTTCTTTAGCCTCGGTTGGTACTGGCCAGCTTTTGTCTGGTTAATGGTCATGTGGGTACTAATTATTATCCTTATGGTAAAAACCTACAAAATCTCCCGCCCAGCCTTCTGGATGCTACTACCATATATAATATGGTGCACTTTCGCCGCCTACCTCAACTGTGGCATTGCAATATTAAATTAAAATGCACAATAATTCACAAATTAATACCATCAATCAATCATTCGAAGATGAAAGGCGTCAGATTGGTGTTTTCTTCGTTCGAAGTGCGTCTAATGGACGAGCGAGAACGAAAAAACGCCAAGATGGCGCCTTTCAATTCGAATGATGGTGAGCCGGGTGGGACTTGAACCCACGACACCAAGCTTAAGAGGCTCGTGCTCTAACCAGCTGAGCTACCGGCCCGCTCACTCTTACTATTATACCACATATTTCATTTTTTGAGAAGTCAATTACTGAACAATATCCCCCCATAACTAGTCGCCAAACTCCTCCCCAAAAAATAAACGGAGCCAAATAGGCTCCGTTTATTCAAGGACTACGATTCTTTCTGCGGATATCTCCTTTCTATTGCCTCTAATACGGGGACCGGCGGTCTGAACCTGTTATTCTCCCTATGGTCACCAAACGGAACACGTAAATAATAACAAAATCCCCTGTCATCAATAACTAAATGCCCATGACAGTTTTGCCCTATCCTAGGGTCATAGACCCCCAAAAGATACTCGTATTTCCCATCGTCACAAATGACGAACCGGCTTCTAAATACGATTTCTGCCGGAATTCCTAGACTAATAGCAACGGCCAAGCCACACATACGCTTTATGGCGTCAACCTTACCGGCTTTCCGTTTGACATCTAAAATATTCAAGCCACTTTTATAAAAGATCTTCCCTTCCTTCGATTTTCCATTTCGGCTATCAGCCCGTTTTTTGTGAACACTCCTTCTCCACCTCCGATCTTCAATGCGCAATTTCTCGCAAAGCCATTTTTTTAACTCCGCAAGATCGATGTCTCCACGAGTTATTCTTTCGATATAGGCCCTCTCTTCTTTCTCAGAAAACGTACTACTTATCCTTATTTCCTGCTCAAAATCCAAAAAATCACACTCCTTTTTAATGTTCAAAATCTCTTCTAATTATATCATAAAAAAGCATTTTTTGCAAGATTAACGTAGTACCTCAACCACCTTTACTCTCGAACCTGCACCGCTTTTAATCGTAATCAAGCTCTTCGCCACATGAAAATAATCCGACAAAAGCTCCACGAGCGCCGCGTTTGCTTCCCCATCATGTGCCCGCGCGCGAATAAACGCCACGTAACTTCCATCTTCAAGCCGCTCCAACTTCGGCCCCACCTTCGCCCCCGGCTTCACCTTCACAGTAATGATCATACTATAATCTTACCTAATCCGCTCCCTCGCCCACTCTGGCGGTTCCATTTCAAACAAAATCTTCGGCGTATGATAATTCACCACATCCGGATCCGCACCATAATAATACTCATAAGTTGTATCTACCGACCCAAACTTCGCGGTAGCTTTATCAAGTCCCAGCGCCTCCGCAGTTTTCCAAACAGCCTCTTCGCTCGGTCCCTCAATTTCTATAAACGTCGGAATCCACGGCCACGTATCAATACAAATTTCCACCTTGCCAAGCTTGCCGTCAGAATCCGTACCATTTGCATCAATCAGCTCATAAACCCAAGTCTCGCGTAGCGACTCCTGCTCTGCCTTCTCTTCAAGCCCACACCCACGCATGAACATCACGCCATTTTCATAATCATCTATCACCACGTTCACTTCTTTTGTTCCCATGATAGATTTATCATCCGAAACGTTCTTATAGGTCATCACGATTTTACCAGCGCCCTCATCTCGCACTCTAGCAAAACTGTGTAACCCCGTGTCAAACACCACTCGCCTCATTAAAACTTCCGGTTTTACACACTTCGCTCCAATCCCCGCCAAGCGCTCCCGTATTTCATTTTTGTTGATATTTAAAAATTGCGCCTCAATCTCATTATTCATATATTTATTATACTATGCACGATTTTTGCTTTCAATCTCCACAAGCTCAAACCGATATTTCTGTTTTACTTCTGGGTATTTAACATGGTCAACTTCACTCAAAAACATTTTAAGCGGCCGCGCCCACAACTTCCCCTCTCCATAAAGCGCCCGATAAAGCACCAACTCTTCTTCTGTTTCCGAATAAGTACAAACATCTTCCACCAAATACAAATCCCCCTTAAAATGCCGATAGACCCTGCCAATTTTTAAATCTCGCGCCATTAGTTGCTACCTTCCATTGCCTTACATTCCATCGTCATTCTTCATTACGCTACCCTTCATTGCTCCACCTTTCGTCAAATGCCAGTGGTCTCCATACTCACACTTATAAACCGAGAGCCCCGTCACACCATGTTCATATTCCGCCACTCTCGCCGCCATCAAAGCCTCTTCAAAAGTGTCATAACAAATCTTTTGTTCTTCCCCCACCCAACATTTTTTCGGCTCGTACGTTAGCCCCGGGCGAAATTTATTTGGCATATTCCACCGCGCGTGTCTCGCGAATCACATTCACCTTAATCACACCAGGATAACTCATCGTTGCTTCAATTTTATTTGCAATATCGCGTGCGAGCTTAAGAGCCGACAAATCATCAATCGTCTTTGGCTCTACAATCACCCGAATCTCACGCCCAGCCGAAATCGCATAAGCCTTGTCAATACCAGGGAACGAAGTAGCAATGTTTTCAAGATCGCGCATTCTTTCCGCAAAGTTCTCCGCCGAAATATTCCTAGCACCAGGACGAGCAGCACTCATCGCATCACAAATTTTTACGATAATCGCTTCCGGTGTGGTTGGTTCAATATCGTCATGGTGCGCCGCAATCGCGTGTACAATTTCATCACTCATACCATATTTCTTTGCAAGTTCGGCACCAATATCGGCATGTTTGCCTTCAATTTTATGTGTTACCGCTTTACCCATATCATGAAGTAGTGCCGCAGTCTTTGCAATTCTTTTATCTGCACCAATTTCTTCCGCAATCATACCAGCCACATGTGCCATCTCGATCGAATGTAGAAGCACGTTCTGCCCATACGAAGTACGGAATTTAAGCTCACCTAGAAGGTGTAAAATTTCTCGCGGAATCCCCACTACTCCCACTTCGCGTGCAGCATCTTCACCAGCTCGCACTACTTCTTTTTCGATTTCCTTTTCGGCCTTTGCTACTGCTTCTTCAATCGATGAAGGGTTAATTCGTCCATCTTTCATCAAACGCTCAAGCGCATATCTTGCCACCTGCCGACGAATCGGGTCAAACGACGACAAAACCACCATGCCTGGCGTATCATCCACCATAATATCAACACCAGTCGCACGCTGAAGCGCCTGAATATTACGCCCTTCTTTACCAATAATGCGCCCCTTCATATCATCATCAGGAAGCTTCAGGGCTGTAATCGTTCGATCTGCTGTAACCTCAGACGACATTCTTTCCATCGCTGTAAGTAGTAGTGCTTGCGCTGTCTCATCAATATCGTGTTTGATTTCTTTTTGCTCTTTTACGATCAAACCTGCCAAATCTTGCTTGATATCGTTTTCGGTCATTTTCATCAATTTATCACGCGCATCCGCTTTAGAAAGCCCCGCAATCTTCTCCAACTTCTCGTGTTGTTTTACGCGAATGTCCCGAATCTCGTTTTTGAGTTCTTCAATTTCCTTTTCTTCGCGATTTAGTTTCTCGGATTTTTTCTCAAGCTGATCCAACTTGGCATCTAGAGTCGTTTCTCTTTCTGCCAAACGATTCTCGGTCTTTTTCCATTCTTTACGACGGTCATTTTCCTCGGCTTGATTTTTCTCGGTAATCTCCGCAGCCTCCTTCTTAGCATTCAAAACAATTTCGCTTGCTTCGTGTTTTGCCTTCCTCACTAGATCATCGGCTTTGTTCTTCCCTCCATTTTCTTTCTTCTTGTTGTACGCAAAAATCCCGCCAGCCCCAGCAACTAGCCCCACCACGGCGGCAACAATTGGGATTACTATTTCCATATCGCCCTTTCTAATTGTTTTTGTTGGTATTTTCCTGATACCAACGATTTAACAAATAAAATCAAATTTAATAAATTTCCATCTCTATTATATCACAAAATACCGCCCATGCTTGCATTTTTGGTTTTTAGAGACTACACTTATTTAAAATAAAGGAGGTCTAAATGGCGTATGTGGAAGAAATGCTTTTAAGAAACGGCTTGATCAGTCGTTCCCCAGATGGCACTTCATACATTGAGGGCAGTTTGCTTTCAAACTCACTAGTAATTCGTAATTCGTCTGGCTGGGTCACCCACCGCGTCGAACGCGCCTCAAACGGTGTCGACCTCATCGTCAGAAACGTCGCAACCGGCCTGGTTGAGACAAGACTATCGATTTAGCTTATTTCTAATTTCCGTAAGGTATTATATTGGTTTATACTTAATATGGATGGGTGCTATATATGTGCCTGAGAAAAACTAGCCCACACCATACTTGGCCAGTTTAATTGTTCCAGGATATCAATTTTCCCATCGGAAGTCTAGGCTGACTCTCGTATCGTTCTCACGAAAAACCCTACGAGACAAATACAGTTTCACCACGACTATTGCGTCACGATACAATATGTCGTTTTTATAGTTCAGCCTAAATCTCGCCCGCCTTCCCTCTTTCCGGCAACACATACGGCGAGGGCATCAACAATGTCGGCGACAACGGCAACTTTTGGTCGTCTACCGCCAACAATGAGGAGAACGCCTACAATCTGAACTTCAATTCATCCAACCTCAATCCTCAGAACAACGACAATAAGGGCAACGGGAACTCAGTCCGTTGCGTGTTCAGATCTTAGTCCCTCACTTCACTGTTCCTGTCAGTTCTCTTCCTAAGACTTCTAAAATCTATGCACCCATCCATTTTCAAGAAAAACTTTGTGCGCAAAATTCTTACTATTCATATGCGTCATCGCACCAAGATATGAAAGTATTACCGCGTCTGAATTTTGAATTTGCGCATACCTACGTGCCACCATTCGAAAATTCTTTTTTAATCTTTTACTGGGAACTATGTGATGGGGATACAATACTACGCCCAAAAACCCTACACCATGTCTAATTGGTTGAATATATAATTTACGTCTGTGCAATTTTAAGCCCAAAGTTCTCAAAAATATCCGTATAGCCGCTATATCATCAATGGCTTTCTTCAGCTGTTCTTTTTTTACTACAATATAAAAATCATCCACATATCGTCCATAATGCCTATACCCCAAAACAAACTTTACATATCTATCTAATTGGTCTAGATAAATATTAGACAATAATTGCGATGTCAAATTACCAATCACAACGCCTCTTCCAGAAGGTTGTCTTAAAAGACTTTTTCTGTCTGGTAATTTTGCCCAATCGCGGCTAGAACCACGTAGCCTCACTCCGTCTGTTGGGTCATCAAAAATCACCTCACGCCATAAATATCTCAGCAGCTCGTATCTTTTTCCCTTATTTGGAAATTGTTTATCAAGACCCCATACGATTCTTTCATACAATCGTTTTCGGACCAGCGACGTAAAATATCCTTCGATATCCATTTTTATTACATATCCTTCTTTTGTAAAATCATTCGTCACTACCCGCATATGCTCATATAGCCTCTGAATTCCATACAAAGTGCCTTTACCTTTTCTACAAGAATATGAATCCTCAATAAATCTCCTTTCCCACCACGGTGCACAGCATTCATATAAAAAATGGTGCACTATCCTATCCCGAAATGGCGCCGCAAAAATTTCCCGAATAACCGGATCAAAAATTATAAATGCAATACTTCGCCCAGGACGATATTTTCTCAACTCTATAGACATTATCAAATCTATAATATTCTTCATTTCATAAACTTCAAATTTCATTTCATCAGTTGTGCTACGTTTGTGCCTTCTCGCTTTAAGATAACAATAATAAAATTCAAACTCCATATCTACATAATTAGAATTAGTAAAATCTGGTCTTTTCATTTCTGACCACATTCTTCCACAACTAGCCTATCCAAAAACTCTAGATGTTTTAATATTTTAATACCATTATTTAATTCTATTTTATTGCCATCAATCAAAAGAGCTACCCTCGTATTCAAAAGAACAATATCATTCAATATCAACGTCTTTACTTTGTCTTTTGCTAATGTTCCCCTACAAGCATACAATATATTATCCATAATTCTAAGCGCTATATATGTAGTATCCCTACCAATCAGTTGCCGAGTTTGAGCATCTAATTTTCTACGCATCTCAAAGATTGCCTTTTGTATCACTCGCGCTTGTGGCAAAGTTCTGACTAAAAGCTCCTTCGGATTTATAATTTTATTCAATTCATTTAACTGTTCTTTTTCTATATTTCTAATCGACTTAATTTGTTCTGGACTTATTTCGCCTAAAAGGTCAAACACTATATGTCCAGGCTCGATACCCTTCTTAAAAATCCTGAGTGGCTTTAAACTTTTTTCAAAAACATCTATATCCTTAATTGGAATTATTCCGTCCCGAAAAGAATAATAAAAATCTCTGTCTGTCCTAATTTCAAATTTTTTCTTAATTCTCGGCCCCACAAGATATTTCAAAAACAATGCCGAATGTCCGCCCACCTTCCACCAACCATCCATAGATTTAAAAACATAGATATGTTTATAATTTTCTTTTTCCAATTTAAAAACCCGTAACTTGTAGGTCTTTGCCAATTCACGCTCGGCGCTTCTATTTTTTTCCTTATCTGTTTTATTTATTTCTTTCATATCTTTATATCTTTATGTTTTATCAACTACATCTTTCTCCCAGTTCAGGAAGTCTTAGGAAGAGAACTGACAGGAACAGTGAAGTGAGGGACTAAGATCTGAACACGCAACGGACTGAGTACCCGCGGCCCTTATAGTCGCCGTACTGAGGACCGAGGTAGGATGAAAAGAAGATCAGATAGTAGGCGAGCTCCTCATCGAGGGCGGTAGACGACCAAAAGAAGCCGCCGTCGCCGACATTGTCGATGCCCTCGCCGTATGTGAGGCCGGAAAGAGGGAAATTATAAGGAGGGTTCTGCATGGTGGCATAAGCAGTACTATTAGTTAAGTGCAATGTAGTAATTAAAAGATTATAGTAACTCTTATTACCTTCATTTGGTGGTAATCTCCAACCTTTAGGGCAGATAGAACCAACAGCATCTTCATCTTCTCCTACATCATAAGTGCCAGTACCAGCTGTAGCAGTATACCAGTTATAATAGACACCGTAAGTTTCTGTATCATCAGTGTTAATGCAAAGGTGCGAAACGTCATAATATTCTGCGGTGGTATCTGGGTACCAGTCGCCCACATTACAGTCACCAGAAGCGTTTGGCTGGTTACTGCCCATACCGCTAGCCTTAAGGTTGAAGGTCCTACCAGATGGGAGGTCTGAATTGGTGCTGTCTAGGGCGATAACTTCGCCATTACCTTTACCTAGTCTTAAGTTTTGGGTCATCCAACAGTTGCCGTCTGCCAATCTAGCTACCGTATAGTCACTACCGTCACGAGAATCATAGAAAGTATAATTAGTATTTAGTGTTAACCCAGAGCAAGTAGAGGCGGTGAAGTTTTGGAGATAAGACCCACTGCTCGCTGCATTTAATGTTAGTGTCCCTGGCCCAGCCACAGTCATAGTGGTAGAAGCTGAGGAAATGCTAGCTACAGTTACACTTCCTGTTTTAGACCAGGATGAGAATTCATAACCAGAAGGGTAATTACCAGAAATATTATATGTGCCACAAGTGAGAGATACACTACTACCAGTATAGTTAGTACCACCAATATTTATGCCACTAACACCACCAGATCTAGATAGGGTGATAGTTTGAGCTACATTAGATGCCGTAGATGTAGCAGTCACTGTGGCATTAGCTTTGGGCATACCATACTTTAAGGTATAGTTATTGCCTGAGCTAGTAATATTGCCAATTGTGCCAGAAGTAGGGTTCTGGGTCCAGGTAGGAGTAGCGTAGGTGGTACAAGTAACATTAGCTGCTTTAGTTACACCTACTGTTACTTCTTGTCCCCATCTGAAGTATTTAGCGTTATTTGCTTCATATACTGCAGTAGTGCTAATGGTAGGGTTAGAAGTATTAGTACCAGCTGAAACGGTGAGTGTAAAAGTGTTTCTATATAGATCTAGACTGAGTGTAATACCATTAGTACTGTCCATTAAGTGACTAGTTGAAGCTTGTGCGTTATTAGTACCATTATATACGCCTTTATAATCAGTTACAGACTTAGTATAAGTACAAGTGGTATTATATGGGACTTGTTCAGTAGTGTCTGATGTATAAGTGTCTGGAAAGGTACCATCAGCATTCTGGAGTCTGTATCTTTTAGTACAAGTATAGGAATTAGGAGTCCATTCAGCATATAGTGTGATAGTCTGTCCAGCTGAGATGAGATTAGTCACACTGGTATTATTAGCATAGTGGGTGCCGGTACCGTCTTGTTTAGTATTCCAGCCATTAAAGGAGTATCCTGTAGGAGCAGCGAAGGCATTAGTGTTTAGATTAGTAGCAGTATCTTCACTTATGGTTTGGTTAGGCATAGTACCAGTACCAGTTAGGGTAGTACTATTTGCTGTAGATGTAGGGTTATAAGCTACGGTGTAGGAAGTACAAGACTGTGGGGTAGTGATAAAGTAAGTGATAGCACCGTTACTATTGTTAGTACTAGACATAGTATATAAGCCTGGAGCTTGGTCTAATGTGGTAGAAACACCATAGTAGATGGGGATAATGTCAGTAGTACCAGTACTAGTACCATTAGGAG
>Ga0310690_10003286_pt1 | contig 24521 bp, 20 predicted proteins | sample AusTroGonzalo_MG_2_FD_207661 | JGI IMG/M metagenome (GOLD analysis project Ga0310690, IMG submission 207661) | Bovine rumen microbial communities from tropical cattle in Woodstock, Queensland, Australia - Gonzalo_04 (v2) (version 2) | ecosystem: Host-associated > Mammals > Digestive system >... | reverse complement strand
CATTGAAGAACCCTTTTTCAAAATGGCTGGTATCTAACACATCGGATAAATACAGTTCTCCAGTACCTTCTGCCATAATCAAGCCACCCCTTCCATTTTCTTATTTGCTTTCTCGATAACATCCTTCGCGGAAGGCGCATCGGGATTCGGCATCACGATAATCTTGTGATTCTGAAGTTTCGGCGTGATACGCTTTCCCTTCTCATCGACAGGATTAAAGTTGCTCTTGAACCAAGACCAAACAACGCCATGCTTGACTGCCTTTTTCAGTGCCTCAAAGTCAGCAAGCCAACTCTCGCTGTTTTCAACCTGCTCCAAATAGTTCCTCATTTCCGCATAGAACTGACGAACGAAATAGCTGAAGTTTTGACTCATAATGTAACAGAATAGGAAGTGCCTCCACACCTTATAAATCAACACATAGAGCCATATCAAAAAGCCCCAAATGTAACAAAATCGCCTTTGACCAAAAACAAAAAAACTGGAAGCCTTGATTTTCAAGACTTCCAGTGATGTGGAGCATAGGGGAGTCGAACCCCTGACCTCGACAATGCGAATGTCGCGCGCTACCAACTGTGCTAATGCCCCGTATATGGGTCCCGGAGGTTTTCCGGGGAAGTCTCCCGCGTTTTACGTCTGCGGGTCTGGAGACGATGCCGTCTTTCGACTGCGAGCGGAAGTATAACACAAACGGTTTAAAAAGGCAAGAATATTTTTACTGTTCCGGCAGATCAAGGCAGAATTCATACCCAAATAACCGGTTTCGTTGAATCGGCTGGCTTAAAATGCTATACTGCAATGTATTGCTTCGCGGGATTTGTCACGGGTGCATTGACCAATGTGATCTGCAACATGTTCAACTCCAGCGCGATGTATATGTATATACGGCGCTGCCCGGAGACCGGCGCGCGCTGACGGATATCAGGGCAGCAGGCTTTGCATCCTGGCAGCTGCCAACCTGGGGAGGAACAGAATTACCCATGAAAGTTTTCCATATTATCCGCAATTATTTTTGCTACTGCGGAATCGAAAAAGATGAATACAACGCTGTTAAGAAAGCCGCATACATCTCTAATTTCGAGGTGTGGCGGATCCTTCACTTTTTAATGGCGGCAGTGTTCGGCGCTATGTTTATCGGCTCGCTGCGCTATGACCTGCTGAAAGCAAACAGCTGGCTGTACCTGGGAGCTTTTGCCTACTCGGTGTTTGCCATTATCCTCTTCTTTGTCCTGAGGAAGGACTCGATTATTGCCCAGTTTATGATCTACCTGTCCATGTCACTGCTGTTTTTATTCGGCTGTATTCTTTCCCTGAACAGGCCCGATATTCCCGCGGTGACCTTCATCGCTTTCCTGCTGATTACGCCGATGATCATGATCGACAAGCCGTATTTCATGGCCATTGAACTGAGTGCCGCCTCTGCCGTATTCCTGCTGTGGATGCGCGGCGTCAAGCCGCACGATATCTGGCTGATCGATTTCGGCAATGTGATTCCTTTTACGCTGGTCGGCATTTTCCTGAATGTGATTGCCAATTCCCTCCGCATCAGGGAATTTGTCCTGGCAAGGGAAATCAGGATCCAGAAAGACACGGACGACCTGACCGGACTGAATAACAAAGGCGCCCTGACCAGGAAAATCAACCGGTTCCTGCAGGACAAATCAACGGAAAAAGGGCTCCTGTTCATGATGGATATAGATCGTTTCAAGTCGATCAACGATCTTTACGGCCATGACGTCGGGGATGATGTGATTCGCCAATTCGGCAGTGTCCTGGGCAAAATGTTTACCCGCGGCGAGGTCGTCGGCCGTTTTGGCGGGGACGAGTTCATCACATTTATCGGGAATACGGATGATCAGGATACCGCCAGCCGTATTGCCGGCGAAATTGTCAAAAAGGCGTCGGAAACTATTGTCCTGCCGGACAGGAAACAAAAAGTCAGCCTGAGCATCGGCATTGCGGTATACCGCGGAAGCGAACAGAATTATTCCGAAATCTTCAAAAAAGCCGATATTGCCTTATATGAAGCGAAGGCTGATCCGGAAAACAGATATCATATTTATCAAGGCTGAAAGCATGATGATGCCAATCGACGGCATCATCCATGGCGCTGTGGTACATGCAATCCCCGGGACGATGAACAGCGGGCAGGTGAGAAATCATCTGCTTTTTTTATCTTCAAAGATACCGTAGGAGGGTGGACCCGGTTTGACTTGGCGCGGTGACAACTTTTTTCGACTAAAAGTCGAAAAATGCTTGACATGCGGTTCGGCTGCGCTTATACTAAAAACCGACCGATAGTCGAAAAGGAGGACAGGCATGAAGAAAGGCGAAAGAAGGAAGCAGGAACTGCTTCAGATCGCTTACAGGATGTTTATCTCCCGCGGATATGAGAATACCAGCGTGGATGAGATCATCGAGGAGGCCGGCATCGCGAAGGGAACCTTCTATTATTATTTTGAGACAAAAGAGCAGATGCTGGAAGAAGTCATCGGGATGATGATCGAGCAGGAGACGGAAAACGCGAGGCGGATCCTGAAGGCCGGGATCCCCGTGCCGCAGAAGATCATCGGGATCATTTCGTCATTACGGCCCGGGCAGGAGGAACTGCCGATAGAAGGCGCCCTGATGCGGCCGGAAAACATCGTCATGCACGGGAAGACCCGGAAGAAAATTGTGGAAAAGGCGGTGCCGCTGCTTTCGGAAGTTGTGGAGCAAGGAATCGCGGAAGGCATTTTTTCCTGCGACTGTATCCCCGAACGGGTCCGGATGCTGCTGCTCATCAGCAGCGATCTGTTTGATGAGGGCCATTTCACGGAGCGGGATATCGCGGTGTTTATCGATATGACGGAGAAACTGCTCGGGGCGGAACCCGGGACGATGGGCTTTATCAGGGAACTGATCAGGTGAGGACGGAAGAATGAAAGAAAGCAAAAATTTCCGGAAGTTCCTGCTCCTGTGGTCGGGTGAACTGGTTTCTTCCATCGGCGGAGGGCTGACGAGTTTCGGGCTCGGGGTCTATATCTTCCAGCAGACCGGAAGCGCTGCCAACATGGCGCTGGTCACCCTCCTGGGCTTTTTGCCGACGCTGCTGCTTTCCGTGCCGGCCGGGGTGCTGGCGGACCGGTATGACCGAAGGCTCCTGATGATGATCGGAGACGGGTGCTCCGCCATCGGCATCCTGTATATCCTGGTCTGCATGGCGCGCGGCGGAGCGACGCTGGCGCAGATCTGTATCGGGGTATTTGTCAGCGCGTTCTTCTCGGCCCTGCTGGAGCCTTCGTTCCGGGCAACGATCACGGACCTGCTGGACAAGGAGGAGTATTCCAGGGCCAGCGGCCTGGTCTCCCTGGCTGGCAGCGCGAGATACCTTTTTTCCCCGATCATCGCGGGTTTCCTGCTTACGGTCAGCGACATCAGGCTCCTGCTCGTGATTGATATCTGCACATTCTTCCTGACGGTGGCCTGCGCCGCGGTCGTCCGGAAAGGCATCGGGAGCAGGCCGGCGGAAAAGAAGGAACCCTTCCTGCAGAGCATGAAGGAAGGCTGGCGAGTCCTGTGCCTGAACCGGGGCGTGCTGATCCTGGTGGCGGTTTCGTCCGGGATCACCCTGTTCATGGGCATCTTCCAGATCCTGGCGGAACCGTTCATCCTCTCCTTTGCGGACGCCAAAACGCTGGGCGTCGCGGAAACGATCTGCGCCTGCGGCATGCTGGCAAGCGGCATTCTCCTCGGGGCCAAAGGCCTGAAGGGGCATTATGTCCGGATCCTCGGCCTGTCCTTGTCTGCGGCAGGCGTCTTCATGCTCGGGTTCGGGCTGTCCGAAAGCATGGTCCTGATCTGCGCCTTCGGCTTCCTGTTCTTCGCGATGCTTCCGCTGGGCAACAACTGCCTGGATTACCTGATCCGGACCAATATCCCGGACGAGGCGCAGGGAAGGGCCTGGGGGCTGATCGGGTTTCTTTCACAGCTGGGCTACGTCGTGGCCTACGCGTTGTCCGGCACGGCGGCGGACGCGCTGGGCCGGATGAATGGACAGGGGACGGGGAAGGGCGCCGCTGTGGTGATCGTGATTGCCGGGATCTGCCTGGCTGTGACCGCGGCGGCAATCCTGGTCCCGAAGAGCATCCGGGACCTTGAACACCAACAGATAACGGAGGAATAAGAAGATGATGAGTGTACACACCGCAGGCAATGTGATCGCCAAACCCTACAGGTACAGGCCTGTCCTGTTCTTTTTCCTGGCGTACCTTTTTACATGGATCTTCTGGATTCCGGCGATTTTCGTGCCGGACGACCTTGGCGCCGGGCTGATGGCTGTCGGCCTGCTGGCGCCGGCAGTCGTTTCGACCGTATTCGTTCTGGTATCTGGGTCGGACCTGCTGAAGCAGGACCTGAAGAACAAGATTATCGGGTTTTACAAGGTGAAATGGAAGAACGTTTTCCTGGCGATTCTCGTGTTCGCGGGCGTCATTGCCGGGTCGATCCTGCTGTCCCTGGCCTTCGGCCAGTCCCTGGACCAGTTTTCCTTCACGGAGGATTTCTCCTTCACCGGCGTCGGGATCGGCAGTGCCCTGCTGACCGTGACCCTCGCTTCCATCATTGAGGAAGTCGGCTGGAAAGGATACTGCGAGGACTCCATCGGGAACTATATGAACTGGTTCTGGGAATCCATGATCTTCGGCGCCTTGTGGTCCCTGTGGCACCTGCCGCTGATTTTCATCAAGGGGACCTACCAGGCGGGCCTGATGGTCAATCCCCTGTATGTCGTGAATTTCTTTGTCAGCGGGATTCCGCTGGGATTCATTATCACCTGGGTTTACCTGGTGAGCGACCGTTCCATCCTGGCCTGCATGATCTTCCACCTCTTTGTGAATTTCATGCAGGAAAAGATCGCCATGACGCCGGAAACCAAATGCGTGGAGACGATTGTGGTGACGCTGGCCGCGGCAATCATCGTACTGGCCAACAAAGATATGTTCTTTGAGACCCGCCATGTCGGAAGGCTGCTGGAAACGCTGCAGGAACAGAAGGGTTCATAAAACCGGGGCGGGAATTCCCTTCAGCATTGCGGGAGATTGTGGTACAATAGCCTGGAATACGGGCGAAGGGTGAAACGGATGACGGAACGCCAGGGGGATTTTTCCCGGGGAAAGGTATCAACGGTCATTCTCCGGCTCGGCCTGCCGATGATGCTGGCCGAGCTTGTTCACGTGCTTTACAATATCGTGGACCGGATGTATATCGGCCGGATGCCGGGAGACGGGACCATCGCGCTGACGGGGCTGGGCATCTGTTTTCCGCTGATCACGCTGATCGGCGCCTTCGCGAACCTGTGCAGCACGGGCGGGGCGACGCTGGCGACGATTGCGCGGGGAAAACAGAAGGATGAGCAGGCGGAGCGGATCATGGGCACGGCCTTTACCGCCCTGATGGCCATCGGCGCGTTCCTGACCGTGGTCCTGTATTTCACGGCGCCGTTCACGCTGCGGCTGCTGGGCGGGGATGATGAGACGCTTCCGGCTGCCCTGGGGTATTTCAGGATTTATGTGCTGGGGACGATTCCGGTGCTGGTCAGCCTGGGGATGAACCCGTTCATCAACGCCCAGGGATATCCGAAGGTCGGGATGATCACGGTGATTATCGGGGCGGTGCTGAATATCGGGCTGGATCCGCTGCTGATCAACACGGCGGGGATGGGAATCCGCGGCGCCGCGCTGGCGACAGTGGCCTCCCAGGCGGTGAGCGCCCTGTGGGTGCTGTTCTTCCTCCGGCGGAAAGACGTTCCGCTGAGGCTGAAAGGTTTCGTCATGGACCGCAGGGAGATGGCGGCCATCGTGAAACTGGGGCTGACCGGCTTCACCTTCAAGGTGACCAACAGCCTGACCCAGGCGGTTGTGAACATCATGCTCAAGGCCTGGGGCGGCGCCCTGAGCACGCTGTATGTGGGCGCGATGAGCCTGATCAACTCCATCCGGGAGATTATCAGCCTGCCGAACAACGGCATTGTGGCCGGCGGGCAGAACGTGATGAGCTACAACTACGGCGCCCGGGAATACAAAAGGGTATCGGAGTGCATCCGCTTCATTTTCCTGTGCGGCCTGACGATCAACCTGGCCATGTGGGCGCTGATTATGTTCGCGCCGCAGACGCTGATCGGCCTGTTCACGGACGACCGGGCGCTGATCGAAAAGACCATCGAATGCGCGAGGATCTATTTCGCGGCATTCCCCTTCATGGCCCTGCAGCTGACGGGACAGTCCACCTTCGTTTCCCTGAACCGGCCGAAGGCAGCGCTTTTCTTCTCGATGCTGCGCAAAGTTGTGCTGGTGACCCCGCTGACGCTGCTGCTGCCGAACATCGGGCTGGGTGTGCACGGCGTCTTCTGGGCGGAGATGATCAGCCAGGTCCTGGGGGCGAGCGCCTGCTTCATAACAATGTATCTGCTGATCTGGAGAAAAATGAAGGAAAACAAGCCTTTGGCAGCGAAATAATACAATTTAGTAAATTATGCGGTTTCCGGCCGCAATGAGGAGGATGCACCATGGCACTGACCCCTAAAGATATCGCCAAAATGCTGGATCATTCCACCCTTCAGCCCTGGCTGACGGAGGACGACATACGCCGCGGCTGTGAAGTCGCGCTGAAATATGAAACGGCAAGCGTGTGCGCGCGCCCCTGCGACGTGCCGATTCTCAGCGAAATGCTGAAGGGCAGTACCGTGAAGGTCTGCACGGTGATCGGTTTCCCCCACGGCGCCCACCAGACCGCCATCAAGGTGGCCGAGGCGAAACAGGCGCTGGCGGAGGGCTGCGAAGAGTTGGACATGGTGCTGAACATCGGCAAGCTCAAGCACGGCGACGCTGATTATGTGGAGAACGAGATCCGCCAGCTGGCGGAGACCGCCCACGCGGCCAGCGCGATCCTGAAAGTCATTCTCGAGACCTGCTACCTGACAGACGAGGAGAAGATCCTGGCCTGCCGCCTGAGCGAGAAGGCCGGGGCGGACTTCGTCAAGACCAGCACGGGCTACGGCTCGGCAGGCTGCACGATTGAGGACCTGAAACTGATGCGGGCCAACGTGTCGGAGGCAGTCCGAATTAAAGGCTCCGGCGGCATCCGGGACCTGGATACGGTCCTGTCCGCGCGGGCCGTCGGAGCAAGCCGCTGCGGGGTGAGCGCCACGGAGAAGATTATGGCGGAAGCCGAGAAGCGGTACGCGGAAGGTGCGCTGAAGGAGATCAGCGACCTGAAAGAAATGAACGGCGGATATTAAGTGAATTCATCATTCATAATGAATGATTATGAATGATTCATTATCAGAATAAGAGGTTGTTTACGATGTACAATAAAGTTGCGACAGATATGAATTTTGTGGCCCGGGAGAGGGAAATCGCGAAGCTGTGGAAGGATAAGGACATCATCCGCAAGAGCTTTCACCACCGGGACGGAAACGAACACTTTACATTCTTTGACGGGCCGCCCACAGCCAACGGCAAGCCGCATATCGGCCATGTGGAGACCCGGGCCATCAAGGACCTGATCCCGCGCTACCAGACCATGAAGGGCAAGAGCGTGCTGCGCAAGGCCGGCTGGGACACCCATGGCCTGCCGGTGGAGCTTGAAGTGGAAAAGGCCCTGGGCCTGGACGGCAAACCCCAGATTGAGCAGTACGGCATCGAGCCGTTCATCGCCGAATGCAAAAAGAGCGTGTGGAAGTATCTGCACGAGTGGGAAAAGATGTCCGACCAGGTGGCCTACTGGGTCGACATGGAGCATCCCTACGTGACCTATGAAAATGATTATATCGAGTCCGAGTGGTGGAGCCTGAAGCAGATCTTTGAAAAGGGCCTGCTGTACCAGGGCCACAAGATCGTGCCTTACTGCCCCCGCTGCGGAACCGCGCTGAGCAGCCATGAAGTGGCCCAGGGCTACAAAAACGTGAAGGAAACTTCCGCCTTCGTCCGCTTCGCGGTGAAGGGGGAGGAGAACACTTACCTGCTGGCCTGGACGACCACGCCCTGGACGCTGCCGAGCAACCTGGCGCTGTGCGTGAACCCCACGGCCACCTACTGCCGCCTGGCGGTGGACGGCGTGAAGTACATCATGGCGAAGGCCCTGGTGGAGAAGATCTTTGAGGGCAAGGAAGTCACAATCGAGGAAGAGTTCCCCGGCATGAGCCTGAAGGGCATGGAATACGAACCCCTCTACCGCTTTGTGGAGCCGGACAAAAAGGCCTGGTTCGTCGTGTGCGACGACTATGTCACGATGGAAGACGGCACAGGTATCGTTCACCAGGCGCCTGCCTTCGGTGAGGATGACAACCGGGTGTGCCGCGAGAACGGCCTGCCCTTCATCAACCTGGTGGACACCCAGGGCAAGTTCGTTCCCGAAACGGCCTGGGCCGGCGTTTTTGTGAAGGACGCGGATCCCCTGATCCTGAAGGACCTGAAGGAACGCGGCCTGCTGTTCGCGGCGGTGCCCTTCGCCCATGACTATCCCTTCTGCTGGCGCTGCGACACGCCCCTTCTGTACTACGCCCGCCCCACCTGGTTCATCCAGATGACCAAGCTGCGGGACAACCTGGTGACAAACAACCGGACTATCAACTGGATGCCGGACAATATCAAGGAAGGCCGTATGGGCAACTTCCTGGAGAACGTCATCGACTGGGGCCTGAGCCGGGAACGCTACTGGGGAACGCCCCTGCCGGTCTGGAAGTGTGAGGAGGGCCACCTGCACGTGATCGGCTCCATCAAGGAGCTGCGGGAGATGGCTGTGGCCGATCCGGGCCCGGACATCGAGCTGCACCGCCCCTTCATCGACGCGGTCACGATCCGCTGCCCCGAGTGCGGGAAGGAAATGCACCGGGTGAAGGAAGTCATCGACTGCTGGTACGATTCCGGCAGCATGCCTTTCGCCCAGTGGCACTATCCCTTTGAACACAAGGAAGAATTCGAGGCGAACTTCCCCGCGGACTTTATCTCCGAAGCCATCGACCAGACCCGCGGCTGGTTCTATACCCTGGAGGCCATTTCCACCCTGCTGTTTGACCGGGCGCCTTTCAAAAACTGTATCGTGATGGGCCATACCCAGGACGCCGAAGGACGGAAAATGAGCAAGCACCTGGGGAACGTCGTGGATCCCTTTGAAGTGCTGGACAAATTCGGCGCGGACGCGGTCCGGTGGTATTACTACACGACTTCCGCGCCGTGGCTGCCCAAACGTTTCAGCGAGGAAGCCGTGCAGGAAGGCCAGCGCAAGTTCCTGGCGACGCTGCAGAACACCTACGCCTTCTTCGCAATGTACGCGCAGATCGACGGGTTTGACCCCACGGCCCATCCGCTGGACAAGACGGAACTGACCCTGATGGACCGCTGGATCCTCTCCAAGCTGAATACCCTGATCGCCCAGGTGGACGACGACCTGGCGAATTACCGGGTGACCGAGAGCGCCAACAAGCTGGCCGCCTTCGTGGACGACCTGAGCAACTGGTATGTGCGCCGGGGCCGTGAGCGGTTCTGGGGCAAGGGCATGGGCGGAGACAAGGAAGCCGCCTTCGCGACCCTGTACCATGTGCTGGTGACCTTCGCCAAGCTGTGCGCGCCCTTCGTGCCCTTCCTGGCGGAAGAAATCTACCAGAACCTGGTTGTGAACAATGTGCCCGGAGTACCGGAAAGCGTGCACCTGTGCGATTATCCCGTGGCGGATGAGAGCCGGGTGGACAAGGAAATTGAAGAACAGATGGACGCGCTGGTGGAAGTGGTCCAGCTTGGCCGCGCCTGCCGCAACAGCGCGAACCTGAAGGTGCGCCAGCCTGTGCAGAAGCTCTATGTCAAAGGCGCGAGCTTCGGGAAGGATTACCAGGCGCTGTGCGAAGACGAGCTGAACGTGAAGGAAGTTATCTTCACCGAGGACGCCCGCGCCTTTACCACCTACCAGCTCAAGCCGCAGATGCGCACGCTGGGGCCGAGGTACGGCAAGCTCCTTGGAAAGATCGGCCAGCTGTTGGGCAAAATGGACGGCAACGACGTGGTCGACGCCTTCAACCGGGGTGAGGAAGTCACCTTCATGGCGGATGATACCGAAGTGCGCCTGGCGGCGTCGGACGTGCTGACAGAGCCCATGCAGAAGCCGGGCTTCAGCTCCGCCGAGGACAAGGGCGTGACCGTCGTGCTGGATACGAATGTGCCGGAAGAGCTGATCCGCGAGGGCTATGCCCGCGAGGTGATCTCCAAGGTGCAGACCATGCGCAAGGACGCCGGCTTCGAAGTGACGGACCGCATCAGCCTGTACTACGAGGCGGATGAGGAACTGTCCGCGGCGCTGGAAACCTATGGCGACATGATCCGCCGGACCACGCTGGCCACATCCATGCAGGCCGGCAAAGCACCGGAAGGCGCAGTGATCCAGCAATGGGATATCAACGGCAAAAAGGCCGAACTGGGGATTATCAAAGCATGAGAATAGCCATGATCGGGCAGGACGTACCAACGCTCCTGCCCGCCATTTTCGCTGACCTGCTTTTCGCGGGCAGGGAGGCGAACGCCGAAGTGACTGTGGAAGAAGGCAATCCCGCCATGCAGGAAGTGCTACGGGGCTACGGGGAGCAGATCTTCCGCAAAGCCGGCCTCGGCGGGACCATCCTGGTTTCCGCGAAGCGGGCTGAGGTGCTTGATCATGCCGACTGCGTGATCTATGCCGGCGATTACCAGCCCGCGAGCTGTTTCTACCAGGACCGGAACGCCCTGGGTTCAGACGATGAGGACAATCCGGGACTGACGGACCAGGCACGGGTGAACGGCGGCATTGAAGGCCTGTTGCACGCGTTGCGGGCGGGGGAGATGGTCCTGCGCCTGTGCGACGAAATGGACAGGTGCTGCCCGGAAGCCGTTGTCATCAACCTGGGCCAGCCGGTCGCAAGAACCACGGCGGTATTCGCCGACCGGGGCTACCGGGTTTACGGCCTGGGCCGCACGCCCCTGCGCGGCGCCAACGGCGTGGATACCTACGCGAAGCGCCTGCAGATCCTCCCGGAGAACGTGAAGGCGGCCACCGCCGGCCTGCCGGGATTTGCTTTCCTGACGGAAATGAAGGACGGGAAGACGGACCTGCTCGGAAAACTGAAAAAAGCCGCGGAGCGGGGCGAGCTCGGCAGCCTGGCGAAACGCTGGCTGGGCTGGTGGGACGCGCTCCCTGTCGGGGATGTGACGGACCATGCGGAGTTCCTGCCGGCCCAGGAGGGATTTATTCCGGACGAGAAGCCTGAATTCGGGGAAACCGTGGAAAAGCGCAAGGAACGGATCCTGTACATGAACACGGTGCGAGGGCAGGGGGCCGAAAGCCGGGAAGGGGCCATGGCCCAGCTCCTGCTGCTTTCGAAGGTGCCGCCGGTGCGCCCGATGAAACTGGCGCTTGCCCTGCTGAGGAACGAAACGGCTGTCATCCCGGCCGTGGCCAGGCGGAACGGCAAGGCCCTGCCGCAGCTGCCGGAGGAGGCGGTGATTGAGACCGCCCTGGTGCTGAAGGACGGGAAGGATGAAACGCCGGCCGTTCGCGTGCCGGAAGCGCTGGCGGATATCCTGGCTGAGGTGGACCGGGCGAACCGGCTGGCCGCGAAAGCGGCGGAAGGAGACCGGGAAGCGCTGCGGGAGTATGTGGAAACGGACCCGGCGCTGGACGGGCTGGACCGGCTTTACTGCCTGGACGTGGTGGACGCTTTGATCCGGATGTATGAAGATGTGCTGACGCACTTATGATATTGAAAGGGAACGGAGTATGTTCTTAGCTGACAGTTGGGCGGACTATGAGGTGCTGGATACCGGCGACGGCGAAAAGCTGGAACGCTGGGGAGAGATCATCCTGCGCCGGCCCGATCCGCAGACCATCTGGCCGAAGGCGGAGGAAAAGCTGTGGAAGAGCGCCCAGGCACATTACCACCGCAGCGAAAAGGGCGGAGGCGAATGGGAGTTTCTCCGGAAGTTGCCGGAGAGATGGACGGTACGGCACGGGGAACTGGACTTCTATGTGCGGCCGACCGGCTTCAAGCATACGGGACTGTTTCCGGAACAGGCCGCGAACTGGATCTGGATGGACGGGCTGATCCGCCGGGACGGGCGGAAGGACCTGAAAATCCTGAACCTGTTCGGCTATACCGGCGGAGCCACGCTGGCCTGCGCCGCGGCCGGCGCGCATGTGACCCATGTGGACGCCGCGAAGGGCATGGTTCTATGGGCCAAGGAAAACCGGGAGCTCAGCCGCCTGCCGGAGGACCGGTTCCGCTGGATCGTGGAGGACGCCCTGCGGTTTGTGCAGCGGGAACTGCGCCGGGGAAACAGTTATGACGGCATCCTGATGGATCCCCCCAGCTACGGCCGGGGTCCCTCCGGGGAAGTGTGGAAACTGGAAAACGAGCTGTACGGACTGATCGATACCTGCGCGCAGGCGCTGAGCGAAGAACCGCTGTTCTTCCTGGTCAACAGCTATACCACGGGATTCCAGGCCAGCGTGCTGAACAATATGCTGGAGAAGTGCGTGGTGAAACGCTTCGGCGGAAGGGCTGACAGCGAGGAGCTTTGCCTGCCCGTGACAACGGGCGGCGTTCTGCCCTGCGGAGCGAGCGGGAGGTGGCAGCGTGCTTGACATGGCAAGCTCGGTCCTGTACGAGGACAATCATGTGCTTGTAGCCGTGAAACCGCCGAACATGCTTTCCCAGGCGGACAGGACCGGGGATCCGGATATCCTGACCCTGCTGAAGGAATATATCAAAGAGAAGTATCACAAGCCGGGTAACGTGTATCTGGGACTTGTCCAGCGGCTGGACAGGCCGGTGGGCGGGCTGATGGTTTTCGCCCGGACCAGCAAAGCCGCGGCCAGGCTTGACGCCCAGATGCGGGAACACGATATGGGCCGGGAATACCTGTGCGTGGTGACCGGCGATGTGCCGGACACCTTCACGCTGACGGATTACCTGATCCATGATGAGATCAAGAACAAGGAAGTCGTCTGTGAGGCGGACGAGAAGGGCGGCAAACTCGCTGTTCTCCACGGCCGCTGCATTGACCGGCGGGACGGCACAGCCCTGTGCGCGATCCGGCTGGAGACCGGGCGGAAGCACCAGATCCGCGCGCAGATGAGCAATATCGGCGCGCCGCTGTGGGGGGACAACCGCTACGGCAGCGGCATTCCCGGACAGCAGATCGCCCTGTGGGGCTACAAGCTGTCCTTCCGCCACCCGATTCAGCATGAGGCCATGATCTTTCACTCCCTGCCGGAGGGAAACATCTGGAATATCTACGCCGACCTGCTGACCGTGCCTGAAGATACGGACACGCCGAAGGAACGTCCGGCCCTGGTTCTGCGCGAAGAGGTTGTGCAGAAGCTGGAGGAGTTTGACAAGTACAAGCCGGTCGGGACGGACGAACTGCTGTAAGAATTCACACGAAAGGGGATCAGCCTTGAATAAACCCTTCAGTTATGAAGTGAAGCACGTATGCAAACAGTCCGGCGCGCGGCTGGGCGTGCTGCATACGCCGCACGGGGATATTCCCACGCCGATCTATATGCCGGTGGGCACCAGCGCCTGCGTCAAGGCGATGACGCCCCGGGAGATGGAAGAGATCGGCACGAAGATCCTGCTTTCCAATACCTATCACCTGCACCTGCGGCCGGGCGAGGCCCTGATCCGCGAAGCCGGGGGCCTGCACAAATTCATGGGATGGAACGGCCCGATCCTGACAGACAGCGGCGGGTTCCAGGTGTTCTCCCTGGCAGGCATCCGGAAGATCAGGGAGGAAGGCGTCACCTTCCAGAGCCACCTGGACGGATCGAAGCATTTCATTGGCCCGGAGGAATCCATGGACATCCAGCAGGCGCTGGGTTCGGATATCGCGATGGCTTTCGATGTCTGCTCCGCCTATCCCTGCGACTGGGAAACGGCGAAGAAAAACATGGAGATCACCCACCGCTGGGCGGCCCGCTGCAAGGAGCACCATACCCGGGAGGACCAGGCGCTGTTCGGTATCGTGCAGGGCGCCTTCTACAAGGACCTGCGGATTGAGAGCGCGAAAACCCTGGCGGACATGGATTTTATCGGGTACGGCATCGGCGGCCTGAGCGTGGGCGAGCCAAAGCCGATCATGTATGAGATGCTGGATGAGATCCGGCCGTATATGCCGGAGGACAAACCCCGCTACCTGATGGGCGTGGGTACGCCGGACTGCTTCATTGAGGGCGTGATCCGCGGCGTGGACATGTTCGACTGCGTGCTGGCGACGCGCATTGCCCGCAATGGCAGCGTCATGACGAGCCGGGGCCGGGTGGTCGTGAAAAACGGGAAATATTCCCATGACTTCTCCCCCCTGGACGACGCGTGCGACTGCTACGCCTGCCGGAACTTCACCCGGGCCTATATCCGCCACCTGTTCAACGCGAAGGAGATTACGGCAGGCCGGCTGGCGTCGATCCATAACCTGCGGTTCCTGATCCACATGATGGAGGAAATCCGCGAGGCGATAGCGAATGATTCCTTGCTGGATTACCGGAAAGAATTCTATGAGCGTTATGACCTGACAAAGAACTTCTGAACCCCGGAGTGTCATCCCGAGCGAAGTCGAGGGATCTCATTATAAAGAGGAGGAAAACAATATGAAAATCTTACCCGTAAGCGACCCGTCATTCCAGAACTACGGCCAGGTACTGACCGGTTACGACCTGAAGGAGTTGCTGGAGACCCTGGACAGGGTGACGCCCTGCCCCGAAGGCGTCGAGTATGTGCCGGAGCAGGCAGAGCTGCAGGCGCTGGCCATTGAAAAAGACCTGCGGAACAATGCCTACGGCGGCATGCCGATCCAGCTGGGCTGGTGCAACGGCCACAATACGAAGATGAACTGCCTGGAGTATCACCGGGACAGCGAGCTGAACGTCGGCACGGAGGATTTCATCCTGCTCCTGGCCAAGCGGGAAGACCTGGTGGACGGCGTGCTGGACGCGGACAAGGTGGTCGCGTACTACTGCCCCGCCGGCACGATGGTGGAAGTCTATGCCACGACCCTGCACTACGCGCCCTGCAGCGCGAAGAAGGGACAGGGCTTCAAGGTGGTGATCGTGCTGCCGAAGGGAACGAACCTGGCCAAGCCTGAGATCACCGTGAAAAACGCTGAGGACGAGATCCTGTGGGCGGCCAACAAATGGCTGCTGGCCCACGCGGACTCCGCCGAGGCGGCCCAGGGCGCGAAAGTGCTGATCAAGGGACAGAATCCCGATATTGCCGGCCTGATCTGAGCATCCGGCCGCCGGACCCTTTTGTGGGCGTCATCATCCCGATGATGCCCACGATTCTTATCAGGGACATCCTGCAACAGGGAACAACAGGAGTGAAATCATATGCGAAGAATGCTGATCTGCCTGGCGGCTGTGATCCTGGCGGCGGTGTGCGTGCTGTATGCGCTGCCCCAAGCGGAAGCCCGGGCGGACATACCGGCGGAATCCATTGTCATCAGCGGCTCCCGGGAAGTGGCCGTGGGGAAAACGGTCCGGCTGTCCGCGGAGGTCAGCCCGGACGGCGCGGACCAGGACGTCCGGTGGAAGAGCAGCGATGAAAGCATCGCCACCGTCTCCTCTTCCGGAAAGGTCCGGGGAATCGCCGCGGGCAAGGTGAAGATTACGGCGGTCAGCAGGGCGGACAAGTCCGTCCGGAAGTCCGTAACCGTGACTGTCCGGGAAAAGGCGGTCAGGAAGATTACGATCTCCGCGGAAACCCAGGAACTGTACCTGAACGGGTCCCCGGGCACCGTGACGCTGCGGGCCGAGGCCAGCCCGGCCTCCGCCAGCCAGGCGTTCACCTGGAAAAGCAGCGATCCGAAAGTGGCGAAGGTCAGCCGGAAGGGCAAGGTTACGGCTGTGGGAGCGGGGTCGGCGAAAATCACGGCGACAGCCGCGGACGGCAGCGGGGTCAGCCGGAAGATTACCATCACTGTGAAGCGGAAAGCGCCTTCATGCTACGCGCTGCTGATCGGGAACGGGTACGGCTATACGGCGGATTTTACGGGGCAACTGAAGGATTCGCCGTACAACCTGCGGGCCATGAAAGGCCTGCTGAAGGGCCTGAAAACCAGCTGGCACATCACGGTGAAGAGCGACCTGGCCGCAAATGAGATCATCAGCGCGATCCATTCCGCCTACGCGAAAGCGGAGGAAGGCGATATCTGCCTGTTTTTCTACAGCGGCCACGGCGTAAGCGATGAGGAAGCGCCGGCAATTTACGATTCGGAGCAGGGCGGCCTGATCGGCGTGGACGATGAGGTGGTGACCGGGACGAGGCTGGCGAACGCCCTGAAGAACACCTGCCCCGGAAAGGTGATCGTGATCCTGGATTCCTGCGGGAGCGGGAGCCTGGTCCACAAAAAGAATGGAGCAGGGGCTGATCCGGCGGCAGGCGCCCGGCAGTTTACGCAGCAGATGAACGACGCCTTTGCCCGGGCGGACAGCCTGGCGGGGAACAGCGGAACCGGAGCCCTGCGGAACGGGCGGTTCGTTGTCCTGACGGCCTGCGCGTACCGGGAACTGGGAGCCCTGAATCCCATGGAAGGATTTGACGTCACGATCAGTATCTTTATGTATCACCTGATCCACGCGGCCGGCTGCGATTATCCGAGCGGGAAATACAGCGGCCATATGCCGGCGGACACGGACGGGGACGGCTGCCTGACGCTGCAGGAGGCTTACGCATGGGTCAGGGAAAAAGTTGTGGCTGATTCTGACGACACGCAGCATGTCAGCAACTACGGAGACGGGTCCTATGTCCTGTTCAGCCACTGAGCCGGCGGGAAAGGATATGGACAGGGAGGATTCAGGCGATGAAGAACAGATACCGGATATGGGCTGCCGCGGCAGTGCTGGCACTGCTTCTCATCCTGTGCGCGGCGGCCGGCGCGGAGCAAAAGGGAACCTGGGGAAAGCTCAGCTGGAAACTGAGTGACAGCGGCGTGCTGACCATCAGCGGCAAGGGCGGTATGGAGGATATCGGGGACGAGGAAGGCGACGCGTGGCGGCCTTACCGCAAACAGATCCGGCAGGTTGAAATCCGGAAGGGCGTGACCGGGATCGGAAACTATGCTTTCAAGGATTGCACCCGGCTGAAGGAAGTCAGCCTGCCCGCCGGTCTGACCCGCATCGGTAATTTTGCCTTTTATGACTGCCCGAAACTGAAATCTGTCGACATTCCGGACAGTGTGGCGGAAATCGGCGCGGCCGCTTTCAAATACTGCACCGGCCTGGCCTCGTTTACGTTCCCCGAAAAGGTCACCGTGATCGAAGCCGGCGTGCTGGACTGGTGCTCCGGGCTGAAGGAAGTCGGGTTCAAAGGCGCCGTGACGGAAATCGGTTTCAACGCTTTTGACCACTGCACGGCCCTGCCGGAAATCATCCTGCCCGGGAGCGTCCGGTCGATCCTGGAAGGGGCGTTTACGGATTGCAGCAGCCTGATAAAAATAACCGTCCCCAAAGGCGTGAAAACCATCAGCAGGGCTGTGTTCAAAGGATGCAGCGGCCTGGCGGAGATTACGCTGCCGGACACAGTGACCCGGATTGAGGACCTGGCGTTCTATGACTGCCGGAGCCTGAAAACGCTCAGCCTGCCGGCCGGGGTCACAAAGATTGGCAGCTATGCCTTCGGGTACTGTTCAAAGCTGAAGGAATTGACCATTCCGGACGGAGTAAAAGAAATTAAACGGAATACATTTACCCATTGCTACGCGCTGAAGCGGATGACCATCCCGAAGAATATCACAAAGATCGGGGAGGAAGCCTTCCTGAAGTGCACGGCCCTGGCGGCGGTGAAAATCGGAACGGGGGTCAGGACCATCGGCTCCGGTGCGTTTGACGGCTGCAAAAGGCTGAAAAACATCACCATCAAAACAAAGAAACTGAAGACAGTCGGCGAGAACAGTTTCCGGAAGATTGCCGGGGACGCGGTGTTCGATTGTCCGAAGGGAATGCTGAAAGCATATAAAAAACTGCTGAAGGGCGGCGGAGCACCGGCGACAGCAGAATATCGGTAAAGCAGGGTCAGACAGCCGGCAGCATCGGCGAAGGATCACCCCGGTGCCAGACGCGCAGGCGGTGCAGGGGACGGGTCATCATCACGTACAGGACGCGGCAGAGGAATTCGTCATCCGGGAAGTTTTCCGCCGAGGCGTCACAGACGCCGACGCAGTCAAACTCCATGCCCTTGGCGATGCTGGCGGGAAGGATCATCACGCCGCCCCTGTACTCGGTATCCGTTTCCGAAAGCAGGTGGGCGTTCAGCTCCCGGCCGATCCGGCGGAACAGGTTTTTGGCCTGTTCCGCCGTTTTTTCGATCAGGGCGATACTGTGGTATCCTTCCTCCAGCCAGGCGCATGCCTGCTCCCGGATCAGCTCCAGGCGCTCCTTCTCACTGCCGGCCCGGATGATCCGCGGCGGTTCCCCGTGGCGCAGGACCGGCCTTGTCCCGCTGATTCCCCGGATGGGATACCGGCCGGCCACGCTTTGCGCCAGTTCCATAATCTCCACCGTGTTCCGGTAGCTGACGGTCAGTTGCTTCAGTTCAGCCTTGTCATCAAAGACCGGGCCTTTCCATTCCTCCCAGCTCCGGATGCCTTCGTCCGCGCGGATGCCCTGGTACAGGTCGCCGACGAGGGTAAAGGTTGCCGCCGGATTTGCTTTCTTCAGCAGTTCAATCTGGAACGGGGAGAAGTCCTGGCACTCATCGATCACGATATGTTTCATGGGATTTGTTTTCAGGCCGTATACCGCTTTGCAGATCATGACCAGCATCGGCAGGTCCTCCTGCCGCAGGCCGGCGCCTTCCGGCAGGGGAACTTCGGGAGCGCATTCCTGCAGGAAGGAACTGTACAGCCCGGGCAGGTCCGGCAGGGGGAATTTCTCCCGGAAGCTGCCGAGATAGTTTTCAGCGCGGGCGTCAATCTCCCGGTAGCGCTGATCCCGGACGGCGTACAGGTCCCTGATTTTCTGCTGCCGCTCTGTGCCGTCGCGCATGGAGCCCCTGATTCCGTTGGCCATCTGTTCCGCGTTTGCTTTGTACCGGTCCTTCAGGAGGGCGGCGGCGGACTGGACGCGCTTCCGGATGATTTTCTTCAACTCATTGACGCGCTGGTCCAGGGGGAAAAAGCGCAGGTCCTTCAGGAAAACCGTTTCCAGCTCCGCCCGGTCCATCAAGGGGACGCCGGCCATCCTGAAACCGTTCGCCGGCAGGATGCTTTCCTGCAGGCGGTCCAGCCAGCCTTCCAGCCTGGCCATCATCTCCAGGGAACCTTTCATCCGGACGATCCGGCCGTTGTTTTCCCGTTCGGATACTGAAAGCGCCAGGTTCTTTTCCAGCCGGCTTTCCCGCAGGATCTTCGGCATATGCCGGCCCATGCCTTCTCGGCACCAGCCCTCGAAGGTGGTCTGGACGACCCGTTCCACGCCCAGGTCGGGAAGGACCTGGGAGATATAGGAAAGGAAAAGCGGGTTCGGGGCCAGGATCATCATGTTCTCCGGCTTCAGGGTATTCTGGAATGTATAGAGAAGATAAGCGATCCGGTGCAGGGCGATGGTGGTTTTGCCGGACCCCGCGGCACCCTGCACCATCAGGTGGGCACCCAGGGGATGGCGGATCACAATATTCTGCTCCGCCTGGATCGTGGTGACGATCTCCCGCAGGCGGTCCGTGGAGACGCTGCCCAGCACATCCTGCAGATAGGCTTCCTGGGCAACGATGCCGCTGTCAAACAGGCTGATCAGTTCGCGCTGCCGGACGGTCAGCATCCGCTTGAGGGTCAGTTCCCCCTCCACGCGTCCGTCCGGGGCTGTGTAGTCCATTTTCCCGATCTGCCCGGAGTAGTAGAGGTTGGCGACAGGCGAGCGCCAGTCCACCACGACCGGGCTGAGCGTCACGGGATCCAGCACACCCCAGCGGCCCAGGTACCAGGTTTCCGGCCGGCTTCCGGCAGGGATGAAATCCAGCCGGGCAAAATAGGCCTGGCCGGCAGCCATGCTCAGCTGCCTCAGCCGGTCCAGCTGCGCCCTGAACAGCTGCATGGTGACTTCCTCCTGCTGGTCAGGGTCCTCCTTCATCTGCACATCCATGCACTCGCCGGCCCTGGCGCCGGTGAGCGCTTCCACTTCGCCGATTTCCCGGTCGATCGTGTCCCGTGCCTGCTGCAGGTGGAGGAATTCCTCCTCCGCGGCCGGATGATCAATCAATGCCATACAGCGCTCCGAACTTTTTCTTCAGATAATTCGTATAGACTTTGGCGTCCAGCGGTCCGCCCATGGCGGCGGGCAGCAGGTCCTGCGGTTTTTTCAGGCTGCCGTACTGATGGACATGCTCTGTGAGCCAGGCGGTGACAGGGGAGAGATCGCCTCGGGCGACAGGACCCCACACGTCGACGGTCTTCTCTATCTCCCGGAGCATCTGCGCCCCGTAAGCGCTGCCCAGGGCATAACTGGGGAAATAGCCGATGCCGCCGAAGGACCAGTGGCTGTCCTGCAGACAGCCGCGCCGGTCGTCCGGCACGTCCACGCCGAGCACTTCCTTATACAGCCTGTTCCACTCGCCGGGTATATCCGCCACCTTCAGGTCCCCGGCGGTCATCGCTTTTTCCAGCTCATAGCGGATCATCACGTGCAGGGGATAGGTCAGCTCGTCCGCTTCCGTGCGGATCAGGGAAGGCTTCGAAAGGTTGATGGCGGAGTAGAGCTCTTCCTCCGTAACGCCCTGCATGTGCTCCGGGAAAACCTCCTTCATGATCTTCAGCAGCGGCGTGCAGAAGGCGCGGCTGCGGCCGATCAGGTTCTCATAGAAACGGGACTGGCTTTCATGGATGCCCATGGTGACGCCTTCAGCGAGGCAGGTAAACTGCAGGTCGTCCCGGATGTCCAGCTCATACAGGGCATGGCCGCCTTCGTGGATCACGCTGTACATACTGGCGAGGGGATTGTCCTCGTGATAGTGCGTGGTGATGCGCACGTCCCACTTGTTGGTATTGTTGGTGAAGGGATGCTCCGTCTCACCCAGGACGCAGTTCAACGGGTCAATGCCCTCCAGGGCCATGAGCTTTTCGGAGAAAACGCGCTGCCTGTCGATCGGCCAGGAGCCTTTCAGGAAGGCCGGAGTTGGTTTTTCCCGGGCAGCGACTTCTTTGATGATCGGGGAGAGCTCTTCCCGAAGGGTATGAAAGAAGGGGTCCAGCATCCGGATGGTCGCGCCTTTTTCATACTGGTCCACCAGCACGTCATAGGCGGGCTTCGAGGGATCCTTCAGGGCAGCGAAATGCCGGCGGGCGGCGATGATTTTCTCCAGGACGGGAGCGAACATGCTCCAGTCGCTCTTTAGCTTCGCGTCATGCCAGACGGCGCTGCCTTCGTTGGTCAGTGCCATCCATTCGGCATATTCTTCTTTGGAAAGGACATGCAGGTTGTCATAGCTCTCTTTCATGACTTCCGCCCGGCGGAAGGTGATCTCGTCCGTTTCATCCCTGTGCTGCATGATGGTCTCCAGTACCTCGCCTGTTTCCGGATTGACCAGCAGCCGGTGGGACAGCTCTCCCAGGTAGGCCAGGGCCCTTCCGCGGCCCTGCCAGGAATTTTTCGGCGCGACGGTGTCCCCGTCTGTATAGAGGATGGCCTGGGCATGCCCCAGGGCATAGGCTGCTTTTTCAAGCTCGTTCAGTTGATTGATCGCTTCATTCAGTGTCATAAGTATACACGCTCCTTTGCGGTCCATTTTAGCACAGCGCTCCCGGTCTGTCATCCGGGGAAATCTCATTGACTGAGCGCCGTAAATCCCGTATAATGGGCGGCGTTCACATAACGGAGGAATAAAAGGTATGAGCTATATTCAGGTGGATCACCTGCGGAAGACTTTTACCGTCCGGAAAAAACGGGAAAAGGGGAGCCTGCTGCGGGAAAGGGAGACGGTGACCGCCCTGCAGGACCTTTCCTTTCAGATCGACAAAGGGGAGCTCGTCGGATATATCGGGCCCAACGGCGCCGGCAAGTCCACCACGGTCAAGATCCTGTCCGGCATCCTGACGCCGGACAGCGGTGAAGTCCTTGTGGACGGGCGAACCCCGTGGCTGGAGCGGAGGGAGCATGTCCGGCATATCGGCGTTGTCTTCGGACAGCGGATGCAGCTGTGGTGGGACGTGCCGATCCTGGACAGCTATGACCTGCTGCGGGAGATCTACCGTGTTCCGGAAGCGGATTACAAAAAGCGCCTGGACGAGCTGGCGGAAGCCCTGCAGCTGGGAGACCTGCTGCGCACGCCGCTGCGGCTGATGAGCCTGGGCCAGCGGATGCGGGCGGAACTCTGCGGATCGCTCCTGCACCGGCCGGGCCTGCTCTTCCTGGATGAGCCGACGATCGGCCTGGACGCTGTGAGCAAGCTGGCCCTGCGGGATTTTCTCCGCTGGGAGAACCGGGAGCACGGCACCACGGTGCTGCTGACAACCCATGACATGGAGGACATCTCCGCCCTGTGCAGCCGGGTCATGGTCCTCGGCCACGGGCAGAAGCTGTATGACGGCAGCCTGCCGGCGCTGCTGAGCCGGTATGATACGTCACGGACGGTCATCGTGCGCTTTGAGGATGCGGAAATACAGCCGCAGCTCCCGGAAGGCGCGGTACTGAGCCGGGAAGGGGAACTGGTGAAAATTGTTTACGCGCCGCAGGAGATCCCGACGCCGGACCTGGTGGCCCTCCTGCAAAAGGCCGGACCGATCCGGGAAATGACCATTCAGCCGCAGAATATTGACTACCTGATCGCGTCGATGTACCGGGAGATGGATCTATGAGAAGCTATCTGTCCGCTTTCCGCCTGAGGTGGAAGATGGAACTGCAATACCGCGGGGCGATGATCGGCGGCATCATCTGCCAGATCATGTTCGGCCTGATCCTGATCGCCCTGTACCGGGCCCTGTATGCCAGCAAGCCGCAGGAAATGCCGATAGAGCATGTGGTGACCTATGTGTGGCTGCAGCAGGCGTTTTTCCGGATGCTGCTGGCAAGCGACGCGGACCTGCTGGACAAGATCCGCTCCGGGGGCATCGCCTATGACCTTTGCCGGCCGCTGAGCCTTTACGGCTTTTACTATGCCCGGATCATGGCGCAGAAGATGACCGGGAGCCTGATGCGGGCGGTTCCGATGCTCGTGTTCGCTTCGCTCCTGCCGAAGGGCTGGGGCATCAGCCTGCCCGCTTCCGTCCCGGCGCTGCTCTGCGCCCTGGCGGGCCTGGTGCTGGGCCTCCTGTGCGTATCCGCCCTGGAGAACATCACCATGGCCTTCACCATGAAGACCCTGGATCCCCGCGGAATCCAGGCGATGCTGAACATGCTGATGATGGTGCTTTCCGGGAATATCCTGCCGCTGACCCTCTTCCCGGACAGCTGGCAGAAAGTCATTACGCTCCTGCCCTACGCCCAGCTGCTGGACGCGCCGATCCGGCTCTATACCGGGGACACACCCCTGTCGGAAGCGCCCCGGATCCTGGCGCTGCAGGCCGGGTGGATCGTGGTCCTGACGGCGCTGGGGATCCTGCTCTGGAACCGGCACCAGAAACAGATTATTGTGCAGGGAGGTTAAGGATGAATACCATCAAGCTTTATCTCCGCTCGATGATCATGCTGATCCGGTGCCAGCTGGAATATCCGGTATCCTTCTTCCTGCAGACCTTTGCCCAGTTCATCATGGAAGGCAGTGAAATGCTGGCCGTGATTCTGATCGTGGACCGGTTCGGCCGGGTCAACCAGTGGGAGGCCGGGGACCTGTTTTTCTTCTTCGGCATGATGTCCGTTACTTTCTATCTGACGGAAATCTTCGGACGAGGTATTACCGGAAACTTTCCCTACCTGATCCGCACGGGCCAGATGGATACCATCCTTCTGCGCCCGCGGGGCGTCCTGACCCAGGTGCTCTGCAGCGCGACAGATCCGCGGCGCATTACCTGCGTCGGCATCGGCATTGTGTCCCTGGTGATCGGCAGCAACCTGGCGAAAATCCAGTGGACCTGGCTGAAAGCCCTGGCCATGGCGGAAGCCGTCATGCTCGGCGGCGTCCTGATCCTGGGCCTGTTCCTGATTGAGGCGATCTTTGTCATTTACAGCGTGAAGTCCGTGGAGCTGGTGAACGCCCTGACCTACGGCGGACGCAGCGCCTGCGAATACCCGGTGGATATTTTCCCGAAGCCCCTTCGGATCCTGTTCACCGCTATCGCGCCTTTCGCCCTGGTACTGCATGTGCCCTCCGGCTATATCCTGGGCAAGCCGCTGTACAGCTGGCCGGCGTGGACCGCCTTTGTCTGCCCGCTTTCCGGCACCGTATTCTTTGCCATCATTTATTGTTTCTTCCGTCTAGCCCTTCGCCACTACCGTTCCACGGGCAGCTGAAAGAAACAGATAAAAAAAGCTTTACAAAGCGGAAATCTTATGATAAGATATCCGCTGTTCGGGGCATTAGAGCAGTTGGTAGCGCACAACAC
>Ga0310690_10003285_pt1 | contig 24521 bp, 47 predicted proteins | sample AusTroGonzalo_MG_2_FD_207661 | JGI IMG/M metagenome (GOLD analysis project Ga0310690, IMG submission 207661) | Bovine rumen microbial communities from tropical cattle in Woodstock, Queensland, Australia - Gonzalo_04 (v2) (version 2) | ecosystem: Host-associated > Mammals > Digestive system >... | reverse complement strand
TAGCTATCTGTTGCTCATCCTCATCATAGACAGGTTCCATCGTTACAGCAGGATTATCCTTGTAATTAGACTTCGTAAGATTAAAGCCATCCTGCTCTATGGTCACATACACTGTGGCATCCTGAACTGCCTCTTCCTCAAGAGTTACTTCAAGCGCTGCAGTAGTTCCTTGTTTAATTCTTGCGGATCTAATTGCCATGCAATCTCTCCCTTCTGTCTCAATGCATCTACTGGTTTTATAATAAAAAAATAAGTGGGGAGATTTCTCCCCCCACTACTGAAGCGCTCTGCTACATTCTCTCAAGCATCTTTCGGATTTCTCTCTTCGTGTGCTCATCCTTGGCTGTATTCAATAGCTTCTCAAGATTCATTCTCATTTCATCTTCTGCTCTTGAATACCTGCCCATTGAGTCTCGCCTAGCACCTCTGCCTCTAGCGTAACTACTGTCTCTGTAAGATCCGTCCGGTCTTACATAATGCTCGCTGCTATCGCCCATATAGGATGCTTCTCTTGAATAATTACTGTAGCCATCTTTCTCGCAATGCTCTATAACCTTATCCAGGTTCTTTATAGAATGAGCAAGCGTATCAATGGTCTTAAGCGATGATTCTGTGAGATTCTTCTCTCCGCATTCTGTAAGCTCATCAAGCAGCTTGTCTTTTAGGTCATACAGTCTGTGCATATCCTACCTCCTTCCTAAGTCGTGGTAGTCGCTGCCGGAAGTCTGGATATAATCTCTGCTGTCTGTGCTACCTGTGAAGCTGTAAGTGTTGCCATGCTAATCTGTCTTTCAAGTTCTGCAATCCTATCATTCTTCGCATCAATCTCAAGGGCGCAAATCTTGTCAAGAATAGCCTGATTGTTTCTATTAGCATTCTCGATAATGTCTCTTGTGTTCTGAGCAGCTTCGTATCTGTCAGCACAATTCTCTGTGGCTATAGTGTACTTAAGTCCTTCTGTTGCAAGTCTGTTCTCACAGCAGCAGGATGCAAGCTGGCTCTGAAGCGCAAAGCTCTGCTGCATATCTGCTATCTGTCTTGCATTGTTTGAGATCTCTACTCCTGCAAAGCCATTGACTATTGCTCCTGTGATGTCTCCAAGGCTACCCATTACTGCTGCCTGGTCAAAGCCTCTCTGCAGGCTATTATCCACTGAGACTACTCCGCCTCCGTTTCCATAGCCACCAAAGCCGCCTCCCCAGCCTCCGAGAAGAACGAACAGAAGAATAATCCACCATCCATCATTACCGAAGCCGGTATTACCGAAGCCGCCACCCATAGGTGTTACAGGCATTACCATTCCTTCACTGCCTTCTGTAATTGCCATAAACGTATCCTCCTTTACATATAATTAGTTATTGCTTACTGCTTCACCTTCGTACGCCAGGTGATAGCAAACTCTGTAACATCTGCGCCTTCTTTACAGCTTCATCGTACTGGGCCTGTGTTATCTGCCCACTACTCAGCATCTTCTGTACTTGCTGCCGAGCATCGCCCTTGTATGTCTGCTGAAACTGCATAAGCTGCTGCAGTATTGGAGGATTGCCACCTTGATTCAGTAAATTAAATAATGGATTCATGTCTCTTACCTCTCACTTACCTTTGTCTTCTTTGGTCTAAATTCTTCCTTTAGAGCCTCTAATTCTTCCTTAATGAGTGATATATCTTCTTTAGTCGCAAAGTCTCCCATAGGCGGAATTTCGCCTACTATAGCTGTGCTCTCACGTATGGTATAGTCTAGTGTTTTCATGCTTGGCATACCGGAAGCATCAGCACTCTTTATATAAATAACCTGCTCTTCTGAATCCCATAGCACAACACTGGAATTAGGTGCCACAAGATAAGACTTCGCACTCGCTTCGCCCTGCACCCATATAATGCCGGGCTGCGGATTCTCCTGCTGTGGTGCTATGTTATAAGGCCTATAGCCTGCAGGGAAAAAGTTATATGCCATATCAGTCCTCCTTCTTGTACCAATAGAACTGTGGAATCTCTTTTGAGGAATCCCATGAATCGTATATATCTCCATCTTTTATTGTGACCGCATGACCACCTAGGCCGAGCACGTATGTACCTTCAGGATGATCTTCACAAAAGTCTGCCACCGTATAACAAGCAGGGCAGGTGTCCGGTATGACATTTCTGTAAAATCCATTCTGCCTCAACGTAGCGCCCCAAACACTATCGGAAGATGGCATATCCCCCATAGCTAATCCGTTCATAGTGAGAGCAATGAATGCTGCTTCCCAGCCCATATTAAGTGCCAGGGCTACAGCTCTAACAGAACAGTCACCTACTTTTCTTCCTACCGGATTTATGTTGGTTTCAATAAATGCCATACCATTACCTCCCCATCAAATTATCGCAATAAAAAAGGCCCTCTGCCAAGTGACTTTAAGGGCTTCTTTAGTGTGACTTTAGTATGAGAATAGTATGATAAAAGTGTACTTTTACATATGCTCTACTATGTTCTTCGTGCCTTCTCTCACTATAGTCTTTACTCTCTTCAGTGATAAATCATACTCTTCTGCAAGCGCCATGTAGCTTATACCATCAATTAGTTTCTTCTTCAGGATCTCTCTGTTCCGAAGAGCATTGCGGCCTACAATCCATTCTTCTATTGTTTCAAGAATTTGTGTCCTTGAATACCCCTTTACCAACCTTTCCATAAGCCATCTCCTTTGTGTAATCTCTACAATAAAAGTTAAGATTGTTTATTTTACAATACAAAATCACACGCTAGCAAGGGATTTTACGTGTGATTTTTGTGTGATTTAAGTGTAGTTTAGGTGAAGTAAAAGGGATATTAAAGTGTACTATTAGTTATTAATTAAGAAGTCTTTTATATCTTTTTCAACCTTTGCCATCTCTCCGGTGCTATTGCCAGATTGCAAGTGATTTAGTATAGCCATCTCTGATCTCATTAAAAGCTTTACTGCCTTACTGTTATATCTCTGTTGTCCTTCTAGTTCATTGATCTTTTCGTAATCTCTGGCCAGCTTTTCATTTATATCATCAGAAGGCCTTTTTGCAAACTTCAAACCTTTGTAAATATATGTTAGCGCTGCCCCTACTACAGCTATGCTGATACAAATATGCTCAATTATTTCCCAGTTCATTTCTTTACCGCCTTCATTGCTTCTATTGTCTTTTGTCCTACTACACCGTCTGCTTTAAGTTTCTTCGCTGCCTGGAATTTCTTAACAGCAGTTAGCGTACTGTCTCCAAATATTCCGTCAGCTTTAATATCGTATCCGTACCATATAAGGAACTTCTGAAGATCCGTTACACGGTCAGACACTTCACCATACGTGATAGCTCTACTTACATTTACTGAGCCAACATATCTGTATGCACGTTTATAACCACTCCATGTATCTACTGCTATGGAACTGTTCCATGATTTAGAATTAATCTTGTTATCATCTGAGTGCCCGGCTTGAGCTACCTTGCCATTGCCTACGTAGAGTGCCACATGGCTATCCGAGCATAGCACATCTCCAGCTTTTAGGCTGTTAAGCGAGACCTTCTTAAACAGCTTGCTCTTATGATAGCTGCCGCTGCCGGTACCAAAATCCCAGCTGTTGCAGCTCTGGCACATCTTAAGCGCTGTAGCGTCTCCGCCTCCGTGTGCAAACGCAGCCCCCACGAAAGGATTGCAGCAGTATGTATAGTTCGGATTCTTAATTCCGTGTCCTTGCTTAAGCTTCTGTGTACCGCAGAAGAAGCATCCGTTATGGTGTGCGTGTCTTCCGTATCCATAGTGGAATCTGTTATCTCCGGCTATCCACTTAGCCCACTTTATTGCGTCCGCCTTTACCTGGGCATTTGTCTTCACAAGCTTAATCGTAGGATACTTGCCTGTATAAGAACCTGATGGTTTAGGCGCAGGTTTTTTCTTATGCTTGTTGATAAGAGCCTGGGCCTTTGCCTTTGTTTTTGAGCCAAAGCTGCCATCTACAGTGATCTTATTCAGCTTCTGAAAAGCCTTGATAGCAGCCACAGTCTTTGTGCCGCATGATGAATCTACTTTTAATCCTGCACCAATGCCCCAGTTAAGGAATGTTTGCACTGCCTTAACATCGGCTCCTTTACAACCTTTGTATACCGTGTTCTTTGGAAGCGTTCCTTTGTATTCTGTCTTAGGCGTATATGCAGCTCCGGCTATGCTTGCTCCGATTATATATTCTTTTAGGTTGTCTAGCATGCTCATCATCTTCTCCTTATTTCACATCGGTATGTAATGCATTGCCCATGTATGGTGCATATACACTGTATCCGTTAGAGTTAATTCCATTGCCATAGGTATAGTTATGGTTCGGTAATCTCTTAATCCACTTAATTGCCTTCTTCCTATTGGCCAAGATATCTGTCACGCCTACCTGGTAGAAGTCAACGGCCTGGCCTGTTAAGTGGCGGCTATTTGTTATACTTCCACCGGTCCTACTATTAAGCGTGCGATCCCTCATTCCGCACGTAACCGTAATAGGTTTGCCCCAGTGGTCACGTATAGCCTGTATGTTCTTCAGAAGGTTCGGCTTCATATATGACGGAAAACCGCAGCAGTATCTACCACCGCATTCACATCTAAATTCTTTGGCATCAAAGTTCTTTGTATACTTCCAAACATTCCATAATGTTCTAAGAAGATTGTCCGTATTCTGTCCATATATTCCATCTGCATCAGATGAGCGCCACATATATTTAGCCTGCAGCTTCTTAATGTTTGCCTTGTTATATGCTCCAAGCTTCAGATCCTTGAAGTATTGTTTTCTTTTCTCTACTGTCAGAAGAGCCATTATTCATCACCTTCTTCGCAATCTACAATCTCATCGTAGTGTGCCATGTATTCTTCATCAGCCTGGTTATCCAGAGCATAAAGCGTATCCTGAAGCTGCACCTCCGGAAGTGATGTAACAATAGAAGTCAGTATGCTATACACAGCTGCAGTCCCTGCGGTAATAAATGCAATCTTCCAATTCACTTCTGTAATCAAGGGTATAGACATAATGTTGTCTACTTTACCAGCAGTCCATACAGCTAAGACAACCTGGATGAAGGTTCTCAGCGCTCTTATTCCTGCTGCCTTAAACCATTCCTTAGTCATATAAAACCTCCTTTAAGAAAGCACCAATGTGCAGTTAAACCTAGCCCAACCACCTGCATCTGCAGTGTTATAATTGTAAAGTCGTACATCTCCGTTTGTGTGCACACCTATGTATATCGACACACCATATTGGCAAGGCACAATTTGTGAAGCATCCGTCAACGCAGATTTAGGCAAATTAATTTTGCCAATTGTAAGAAAATCACTACTTTGTGGAACATTGTTTTCAATCTGTAAATTGCCATTTATCACAACAAGTCTTCCGTATTGAATGGCTATAATACGGTTAAAGTCTGTCTCATTTACATAGTTATTCTCTGTATAGGTTTTGGTTAATGTGACAGGAGTTACTGGATATCCGTCAAGATATGCAGTACCAGATTCGCCGGCGTGCACTAACCATTTGCTGAGACTGTTAGGTCCCCATACATACACGCCTCGGTTTACCTGACCTTCCCCTATCATTAGAGCTACTCGATTGTCATTATTTGGATTTTCAGCCTTAAACCCTGCAACATAAGCGCCTGTTTGTATCAAAGAATTTGACACTTTATCAGCGGCAATCTTATAATTTTCGGTTCCTGTGTCTAGAATAAAAAACTCTGATCCTGTTAGATTGCCTGATAATTCAGCCACCTCATGTATAGGAAAATTTGTTGCAACAGTCTTAGCCAGGTCACTTACCGCTACATTTCTAGAACCACCTAAAGATGTAACTGCACGGACATAATCCTGCACCGATAATACTGTTATCTCCTGTAGTTCTGATTCCTTTATAGCCATTACTCGTCTCCTCTCATAAGTAATTGATCTCCGTCAACAAACGCCTTTATCTCCTCAATGGATTTATTGATCTCAGCACATTGAGTCATAATCTCATTTAGTGCAAGCTGCACTGAGTTAGTGAGGCTTTCAAGCTTTTGGTCTGTAGTCAGACCGCTGCTTCTGTCATATCCGACTATCATAATTTCCTCCTATGCTGTGCGCTTCCACATGTAGCAAGTGATGTATGGCTGCAGGTTCTTGTCAGTTCCTGATACACCATTGTTAGCTACAGAGACACTACCTGATGGAGTATGACCTCCTGCTGCTGATGTATTGCCTGTACCGGCCGCACCTGTAGCACCTGTACCAGCTGCCGATGTTGTACTATTGCTTGCTGCGCCCGTGTTGCCAGTTCCTGCTGCGCTTGTATTAGATAGTCTTGTTACGCTGCCTTCCGTGTAAAGATATCCTGAAATAGTTTTTTGACGCAGGTCTATACCGTGCTGATGACTTGAAGCAAGCTTTGTTACAGCAGGGGATTCATAGAATGAGAAATTTTTTCGGCTTACCGGCTTATCTCCCGACTTTGGTATAGTCAAAAAGTAATTTGCACTATCTGATGGAGTATGTGAGTGCGAAGGCCCTGTGTGCGTGTGCGCCATAGTATGCGTATGGCTAGGACCAGTATGTGTATGCGAAGGTCCTGTATGCGTATGATTGCCAACAGCATTTCCTGAAAACGTAGCTGTATGGTTATGCGTCACTACTACAGAGTCCTTGGTTCCTCCGGTCTTCTCTACCGTGTTAAAGCTTGTGTCCGAAGTATTAACGCCTACCGGTACTTTGCCGCTGCCCCAGGCTACCCATGTACCACCAAACCTTGCAGATGGATTTGTGCTGTCCGTACTCATATAAATCGAGCCTACTGGATATACAAGGTTTCGGATGAATGTCCAAAGATCCTGATTGCCCTTAGCATTCACAAGTGCTTCTTCGATGCCATCCTCAATATTGTTCATATTTTGAGCAGATAATGGCGTTTCATTTTCACGCCAGTTAGTTCTTGAATAAGCCATTCCTATAACCTCCCAAATGTTCCTTTGCGTATTCTTCTGGTCAGCGACTTGATTTCATACTTGCCTTTACCTTCTACTTTTATCGAGTATCTGTCGCACCGCCTTGGTATGATTGGTATGAACTCTCCCTGTGTAATAGGCTGTGCATAATGCTCTACAAGCTCCCAGTCTCCTTCATCAAGAGAGATATACACATTCAAGTATTTCTCTAAGTAGAAAAATTCTCCAAACTCGTTACATATAGGCTCAAGATTCTCGTTACAAATATCGTTCTCCTTCTTATCGTTAGAGATAATCCTGAGTGCAAGCTTTGAATATATCTTGTGCTCTTCTATGTATTCATCAAACGGTCCAAAAATAGCCATCCATTCCATATCACCTGCATCCTCATCAGGCGTTAATGGATTGATTATTCCTACATGAGCCGAGTCTGCTTCACCGCCTACAGGGAGATAGTCTGAGCACTTTAGATTCTCTGAGCAGTACAGAACTTCATGATCGTATTCAATGTAATAAAGCTTGTCTCCTACCGTAGCGCAGCTTCTGAACCTAGTGGTATCTTCCTTATGCCAAACGCCCTTATCCACATCGAAAACCATTAGCTCATAGCCGCCAGTTTTTCTATTGATGGAGGCGTAGTATTTCCTCTTCTCTGTGCCTGCCACAACATTAGTAAACGCTGAATTGAACTTATCGCTTATGCAGACTGGCACGCTGCCGGTATAGGCCATAATGCCTACCTTCGATTTGTAAAAGATGGTGTCATTTATGGTTACAACAGACTTCCTGCTACCAAGCTCAACACCAAAGGCCTCAGCGTTCTGCACTTGATAATTCGATGGTGCTGTGCCGTATATCTTGCAAAGACTGTCCTGCTTAAAGCAGACAAGGTGGTTAGAGTGAAGGCCTATGCCTGTCCATTCTCCGTCTGTACCTTGCTGTGCATAGTATGAGTCAATGCCTGTGCCCTGGAAGTATTGCCAGTTCTTAGGATCTCCAAGCTTGGATGCATATACCGTGTTATCCTCGTTTGAGCAGCCCCATAGCCTGTTATTCCACTCAACTACATGATCCAGCTTCGGCATAGTCCTCTTTACATGGCCTGTCAGCGTAGCAGTAGTTACCCCTGCTGCTATAAGCTCAAGGAATGTAGCTTGTGGCAGCACCAAGGTATTGGTATTAACAATGTCCTCTATAATGCAAGAAACATCACAGCTTGTCGTGCTTCTTGTGCCTGTATAAGAAAGCTCTCCTGTAATCTGAATCGCATCATCATAGCTAAACCCATGATTAGCAGGAAGAGTAATCCTTGTATCCTCTGAGCTGATTGTTATGGTCACGCCTGTCACTGATACATCAGACTCAAGGCTCTTATATGAGTTAGCAACTATACCTTCCGATGTAACCTCTACATAGGTCTTCTCAGGGAAAAAGCATATCTTTGTATTGATAGCCACCATCTCTGTCTGCTCAGATAGACCAGTGCTTTCATCTAATATCTTTTCTCCGTCATAGTAGAATGCGACACCGCTACCAGTCGCAGCTATCATGGCTATCTTTTCAAACTTAGCCATAAGCTGCATAGGCTTTACTACCCCTGCCGGAAGTCTCATTGCGCCTCTAGGTTTTCTAGGTGTGAGCAAAGGATAATTGTCCGAAGTGAGATTCCACATATCTGGCATCTCTCCTTCAGCTACTACCGCCTGCCTGTTAAGTCCTTTAAACTCGATTGTTCTTTCTTCAATAGGCACAAGTGGTGCTACCGGCTGAACTAGATTTGCCATAATATCACCACCTTACATAATGTTTCTTATCTTACGTGGAAGAGCGCTCTGTACTGCCTGGCCTGTTCTTACTACCCAGTCAATAAAGTCTCTAAAATCCTGCACGTGCTGAGCAGCATTGTTCTGATAACTTTCATACTCTTCCAGTGCATAATCAATCTGAGACTTCACATAAGACACATAAAGCCTGTCGTATGGAGCAGGCACTCTAAGCTCTGTCTCATCAACTTCCTCATAAGGCTCAAAGTCCTCATAGAGCTGGTCATATATCTCTATCTCTATCTCGTTAATGAAAGACAGAAGCTTCTCATCAGTAAACGTATTAGGCTTCTCTTCCTGTACTTTGTCTATCAATGATTTGATTGTCATTGCTTACTCTCCTAAAAAAGTGGTGGGAAGTCTAATGGACCTCCCACCTACTCTGCTTACAGGTCCATTACCTGCTTCTTAAACTTCTTCTGGTTCTCAAGCGCATACATCATGTTCTTGTTGCTTCTCTCGACAACCTTGGCTACGCTGAGTGGAACCTCGACTGTAACGCCCTTTTTAAATTTAGTTATTTTGTCATTGATCCATACTGTGACTTCTCTATCTTCGCCTTCTACGTATGGAACCATGACCATAACCCTAGGTTCTTCCTTTTTCGTTTCAGTCTTCTTGGTCTCTTCAGCTTTAACTTCAGTCTTCTCAACCTTTTCGGTCTTTGCTTTGCTCTTAGCCATTTGTTACTCCCTTCCGGAGCTTAGAAGTTTTAGTTAGCTACAGCATCTGCTCCATAGCTTGCAGTGTGCTCAATTCTTACCATGTATTCCTCTGTGAGGATCTTGGCAGTCTTGTTGAGCTTCCAGCCTGCTGTTGCTCTCTGGTTCAGCGGATCTGCCGTACCGCCACTTCCAAGCTGCTTAACGATAGTCTGGATTCCACCGCCATTGATGCTTGTTACACCGAATGCATTTGCAGCAAGGACCAGTGTTCCATAGATAGGAAGCTCTGTGGTCTCGTTGATGCTGATCTTAGCCTGAGTATTTTCTACGAAGCGTACACCGTACATCTTGCCGATTTCGCCCTTGAAGATAGCACCGCTTCCTGCATACTCATTAGCATCAATCCACTCGGAATCCTGCATCAGGTCATAAATTGTATCCGGATGACAGATAGCTACAAAGTTACCTGAGATAGTCTCAGCGTTTACTCTCTTCAGTTTTCTTACAGCCTTCTTGATATCCTCGATTGTGAGAACATCATCAGCAGTAAGCTCATCCTGGTCTTCCTTGCCACCGGCATAGGATACGTTAAGTCCTGTGTGCAGAATGTCTCTTGTGATAGTGTCAGATACTCTACCTGCCTGAGAAGCGAGAAGCTTCATAATCTCAGCCATGTTGTTGTCATAGGCTGTGAGATTCAGCATGTCTGTGGTAGTGATGTATCCACCAAACTGGTGAACCATAGCTGTGATGCTTGTTACACCATAGTTCTGACCTGTCGGAGTGATACCTTCCTGAAGAATCATATCTGCAGGAATTGCAGGAAGTGCATTGAATTTTCTGAACTCAATTACCTTTCCATTGCCGCCAGGAATAGGTCTCTTCTGACCAAACTGATCGTGAATCATTGCAGGCTCTGCGAGTCTAATGAGATTCTTGTCATAGAAGACTTTCATCTCTGCAGACAGTTCGTTACCCTTGCCTGTAGCCCAATCGCTGGCTTCATAGTTACCGCCCTGGTCATACTTGAAGTTACCATTCGGATCTATAAGTTCCTGCCAGCCTCCGGTCTGCTGTCCTGTCCAGTTAGGATTAAGTGGTGTATAGCCCTGCTGTGGTGCTGGTGTGTCATCGAACAGGTGGAAATTGATAATAAAATCTTTCATTGTTCTTTCTCCCTTCATCTATTCATGACATAGACAAGGAAGATTCATAGCTTAGAAAGAGATTGCTTCTCCTTCTGCTACCCTTCTGTTAATCTCATCTATGTCTTCATTCGTTAATGAAGAAGGATCTGATTTTCTCTGAATTGCAGCAGCATGGTTCATACCATTCTCAATAGGCCTTGATGCCCTTTTCTGGATTGTGTTTACCACATCCGCTGTAGCTCTTGTCTGAGCTTCTGCGTTTGAGCCATTCATAATCTCGTTAAGGTGCGTGCTTACAAAAGCAGTATGAACATCAACACCATTGTCGATAAGGTTAGCAAAGGCATCATTGTGCTCAATCTCAAGTCCGAGATCGAATCCGGGGAATGCTTGCTTTAATGTCTCTGCTTGTGCCTCCCAGTCTGCATACAGCTGCTGCTTGAACTGCTCACGCTCATAGGCCTCGGTTATCCTTCTGCCTCGTTCTGCCTCAGCCTGCAGCTTCAGGTTCTCTTTGTATTGGTCGATGTCAAGGCCTGCTCTCTCAGCTCCTGCCTGGAAGAATGAATCATCCTGCTTCACTGCGCTTATCAGTCCTTCAAAGTCTCCTGCTTCCAAACCATAATTCATGAACAGAGGCGATAAACCATCACTGATGGAATCCACTTGGCCTTGTAGATCCGCCTGATTCTTGAATCTGTCTTGAATAGCTGAAGATACAGCTTGACCATATAGGTCATGGAATTTACCTCCCTTACCTACAAGCGATGCAAACTCCGCATCGAGGCTTACTGCCCCTGTGTCAGTGCCGACCTGACTGTGTGCCTGTTCTTCGCCCCTGGATTTACCATACTCGGTCTTTCTTACATCCTGCTTAGACTCAGGCGTGCTGGCGTTTGTTCCGGCTTCCGCAGCTGGTGCTCCAGCCCCTTCACCATCGAAGAGATGGAAGTCGATTATGAAATTGTCAATCATAGCATTTCTTCCTTTCTGCTCATTAAGTGAGCGACTCTTTCTTTGCTATGTTATGAGTATAAAAAAAGTAATGGGAGGATTTCTCCCCCCACTACTTTGTCATCCACTTTAGGACTCTGCAGGTGTCTCTTCTGCTGTGGCAATCACGCCTGCATCTCTCAGGGAATCAAGCAGTGCTTTGAACTCTGCTGCTGTAGGTGCATCTCCTGCAGCATCATCTACTGCGATGCCCTGATATACAAGACCTGCTGTTTCTGATGTGGCTGCACTGTATGTTGTATCTGTAGCCGAGATCACGCCTTCTGAGATAGTGATGTTATCTCCTGCTGTGTATTCTGTGCCGCCACCACCGGACCAATTATCAGCAAGATCCGAGAGAATCTTAGCTGCCGAGTTACGTGGAGCAAGGCCTGTAATAGTCTTATACAGCTTTGCCAATGCTTTTGTAGTAGTCATACATGGTTCCTCCTTTCCTAGTAGATTTTTATGTAGTCAGGATGCTGTTTAGCCGCCTGCTTCATAACAGCTTCGACAGTCCGAAATACTTCTTTGAGACTGTCATCTGCTCTGGATACATCTATCCTCACATGGCCTTCGTTATAGATTGTCGGCTCAAAGTCCTTGTCGAACCGCTTGCAGGCTATGACCAGAACGCCACATAGCGTTGATACAATCGTGCACACATCATGGTCTCCTGCATGGTTCACACAATCGAACATAAGGCCCTTGTCGTATTGAAATATTGCTTTAGTCATCTTCTCTCCTATGTAGGTGAAGCAGCATTAGCACTGCGCTTTCTAATCTTGTCAGCGTATGATCCGTCTGTAGCTACCTTTGTGGCTCTCTCTTCCGGGGAAGACTTTGGTATAGCGGATGCAGGTGGTGTCTGTGATGCAGCCATCTGCGCTTCTGTTGCCTGCATAGCCATCTGCTCAGGACTTATAAGCCCTGCTTGCATAGCCATCTGTGCTATACCATCATCCTGCATAGCCAGCTGATTTATAAGCTGCATTGCCGATTCCATCATGCGGATACGTACACCATTCTCCTGCACTCTCTGAATGACCTTGTCCTTGCCTTCAAAGTCCATCATGTCTAGGCATTCAAGAGCAGGAATATCATTCTCTGGTGCAAATAGGCCCATACCATACAGCTCTTTTGCAGTCTCATTCTGTGCTGCTCTACTAAACGGACTCTGCTTCTCTGCAGTTACAGAGATATCGAAGATAGGTCTTCTGTGTCTTGTACCGCTGCCATCAGGCATAGGCACATCCTCTTCTACAATGTTCGCATTGCTGAACTGAAGGAATCTGAATCCGCCCTGTCCATCATCTACCCTGAAGCTTCTAGGCTCAGCATAGAACTGTCTAATCAGCTCAATAACCAGGTAATACTCTTCTCTGCTTCCTCGGTACAGCTCTTTGTTCACATCCCTTGATAGCTTGCTTCCTGCTTCCTGCAGTGCTGCGATAGCTGATGCAGCTGTAACTCCGGACTGTGTGCTACCCTGCGAGAAGTCTCTATTACCTGAAGTCTCTTTCAGCTCCTCAACCTTATTACTTAAGTGAGTGATAGCGCCACTTGGTACATCCTGCACATCCATCATGCGTACAGACTCTCCAAGGTCACCGGCACCTACCTCAACAAGTTCCTCATCCCAATTAGCAAACTTGGAATGATCTATGTTGGCATTCTTCTTAACCCACCAACGAGGCCTTGCCTTGGCCATAGCATTCTTTATTACAGCCTGGTCAAGCTTGTCTATATCCTTCTGAGCATTCTTCATGATATCCAGGTATCCGAATCCCCAAGGCGTATCCTTGACTGGAAACAGCCTACGGATAACAAATGGGAACTGCCCATGCTCATAGAATCCGTTCTCATAGCCTGGCTCATTCTCACTGCAAAAGGCTATCTCAGATCCTATGATGCAAGCATAGTGGAGCAGTGTCCTTGGCACATCTCCAACCTTTATCTTTGTCGGATTGCCTTCCTCATCCAAGCCATCAATCTCAACAGGTCTCAGCTCTGTCTTCTTGTAGTACATATCAATGACTTCAACCAGGTGAGATGTATCGTAGTTATCATCATGGATGTACTGTGTTATCTTGCCGGTATTGCTTGGACCTATCTTGTCTGCTATCTTCGGATATCTTGCCCTTGCCATATCTGTATCCATAAGGCTTACATAGAATACCTTGTCAGATTCTTGCAGGTCTTGGATGCCCGGCTTCCAGAAGATGTTATGTATATCCACATTGCTTAAGGCTATATCTCCCAGCCCATCATGCTTTGAGCCATCCCAGAACACGCCTGTTATAGCTGCACCATCTATACAGATATCCCAGCCCATCTGACGGTATATCTGCTCATAGTCGTTCTGTTCTAAGATTGTCGGTATAACATCCGTAAGAGCCTTGGCTTCTGCTTCATCATCTGCTTCTCTTGGAAGCACGTTAGGCTTCGGAAATGAATCCATAATGTCTGCGTGCTTATTCAGCAGGGAATTGATAGCCCACGCTGAGCCTACGCCCACGCCAGCTTCAACGCCCATATTCTTCTCACCAAGAACGGACCAATGCCTCTGCCTCCACCACATCTGATTCTCTGTGGCTTTAGCATCAATGAATCTCTTAGCGCCTACATAGTTCTCAAGGTCAGCAAGCGCCATACCTACCTGGTCTTTACCAAAAGGCTGAGACTGAAGCACAATGTTCTTAGTCTTGTCTTCGTAGTTCATCTGCACTCCTTTCTAATCGTTTAGGATATCGAGTGGATCTTCCGGTGGCGGACTCCACTGTTCCATTGGTGTTTTAAGTCGTGGAGCTATTGGCCTACTCATATTCACATAGCGCCACTCATCGTATATATGGTCTTCCATTTTGGTATCTACATCCTCAACATCTGTCTCTGAATAGAGCAGTGCCGGTATTGTCCTTATGAAGTGTGGGCACGTGTTGAACACATAGAACATCGGCAAGCCATCATCATCGAATGCAAGCCTGTAGTGACATTGCATCTTACCTGGCCATCTCTTGTTGTCAGCCTTATCGAACCAGACCTGATGCTCTTCCATCTGCTCTGCTATAGATGGTCCACCGTCTGATGCAAAGATTGCAGGATCTGCCACTCCGTATATGTGCTTATTCACTAGCCTCTCATCTGTCGCTTCTATCTCACGTATCTTCTCTGCAAGCTGAGGAACAGTCCACTCAACACCTGTGTTAGCTTCGCCTGTGCAGCCATACAGTTCTCTGAACCTATACATCCTTCCTGCAGGAGATACTGCAGTCCAGGCTACAGAAAATGGCTTACTGTATCCCCAGTCAAAGCTTCTATAGACTGTCCACTCATACGGAATAGGGAATGGATTGATAACGTGAGTCCACTTATGGTCATCGTAGTGCTCAGGATCATCTCTGAACTCACCGAACACCTGACCTTCAAATACATCCCATCTGCCATAGCGCCATGCTTCTCTCAGCTTCCTAGGAAGTGCCTCAAGTGTGGCAAGATACTCAGGCTGTGCTTCCATTAGTGCTGTATTGTCATCTACCAAAGCCTGGATGAATGTATAGTCATCCGGATTCTCTGTTGTCAGGAACTGCCTGTCTATGAATACTCTCTTGATATATGCATGGCCTTGACCGCCCGGATTGCATGTGTAGTAGATTCTCTTAGGGAACTGATTAACTCCACGCACTGTTGCGGTTATGGCCTTCATCTGCCATTCACTTAATTGTGCCGCCTCATCGAGGAACACAATGTCATACTCAAGGCCCTGCAGTCTGTCTAGATCCGAATCCCTAGCGCAGTACATAAACTCTATGGTGCTTCCATTGGTGAAGGTCAGCAGCTTAGACTGGCTGTTGTACCTTGCAATGTCCTTGCACATGCTCTTCAGAATCCTTATATGGTTTCCTTCAAGCTCTTTGTACGTTCTACGGACTATCAGCATTTTGATGCCCGGATATCTAGCAGCAAGTAGTACAGACTTGGTTCTTACAGCCCAAGACTTTCCGCCTCCACGTGCTCAAGCTCCGCCATAAGCAGTATGCTTAACCTTGCTAGATAGAAATGCCTTCTGCTTCTCATTAGGCTCAGCTATTCTTAAGACGGACATCATCATCACCTCCTCCCTTCCTAAGTGTGAACAAAATTACTCTGCCCATCCTTCCTCAAGCCCATCTATGCGGATTGTGTTAGATGTATCAGGCTTATTGATGTCAGCCTTAAGCTTCTCAAACTCAAAGCGCTCTCTCTCAAGCTGCAGTCTGTCAGCAGCAAGCTGTTGTTGCTGTAATACTTCTGCCTTTTGGATGTTGTAAAGACTCCTTGACATCTCCTCAATCATCTTCAGAGTCTGCATCGTATCCTTAATCGCTCTTGAATCGACCTTATCCAATATCTCATCTGAGATATCTCCGGTTACAGGATCTACCTTCAGATGCCTATTGAATTGATTTTGGTCATTGAGCATCCTGGATACATGACCTTTAATAAGCGCAAGGAAGTCAGCCTCATCCGCTAATTCCTTGGCCATCTTGTCTTCTGTCTTCGCTATGGCCTTTGCCAATATCTTTGATTGTGTTTTCTTTCTGGTGGCGAACCAGTCATCAGCCTTTGATTTTTTAGCAACAGTGTTGTAGTTTACACCGTACTTATCAGCAATCTTCCTGAGTGATGATTTAGGATCTGTCACATACTCATGCTTTATTGCTGCCCAATCATGCCGAATACCACCATTCTTGTGTGGATCTTTAGGCATAATAAAAAGTCTCCTTTCGATACACTAACCATACCGAAAAGAGACCTTCAAATTCTCCCCCCACTACTTACTCATTCCGCACCTCTCACTCGCTATCAGCTCATAGAAATCTATAATATCTATAATGCGATAGCACAGTGCTTTTATTAAAGACGTATCTAGTATTACTCTATCTTCCATTGTCGCTACCTCTCATATTTGTTAATAAACATTATCCGATAATCCATATGCATTGTTTCTGGGCTATATTCATGCGCTAGCCGTATGCCTTTCATTACCTCTGCTATATACTGGTCTTTACGCTCTATCAGTTCCTTATAAAATTCTTTGGTGCGCTCCTCAATCTCTTTGTCAAGGCGTTCAGATATTGTCGTACGTATTTCTTTAAGTATCATGTCTTCTATATTCATTCTTCGCTACCTCTCATGTCTGCTAACTCATCATATAATCTTTCTTGTTCCTCATAGTCGTAGTCAACGCCCTTGACTTCTCGCCTCCACTCGCTTCCATCTACGCAATCATCGCACTCACTACAACCTGCAAAGCGACAGACGTTGCAATCTCCTATTTCTTCTGTTGGTGGTTTACGCATCTCTGCTCCGCAGTTCGGACAGTAATTATTGCACTTAATATCATCACACATAAGGTTCTCGCCACACGCAGTACAAGTCCATATATCGCCCATATATCTTTTCCACTCGCCCTCTGCTCTGCTTGGTACTACGCTCGGTGCGTCATATACTATGATTTCGCAGTTGTGGTAGCCGTGTTTGATGTCATTATTCGTGTAGTGTTCGCCCTCTTTTAACATCTTCTCGATTACCCACCCTCTGCTGATACAATCCTCGCTGACTTCGATTGTGCCTATTACTTCATCAAGCATTTCTGCATAGTGCCACAAGTCTTGGTGTTGTGGTTGCCCTATATCTTTCTTTAGGCTTTGTAACCACTTGATTATTTCATTTTTACTCATTCCACACCTCTCTCTGCTCTATCACATACTTTGTGTCATTTATCCACACTTCTCTCGCAGGGTATTTCGGTTTTACTCTACGCTTACAACTTCCGCACTCTTTCCTGTTCGGTGGCTCGCATAAATGACAAGCAATCCCAATTCTATCTCCGATATGTAGATACTTCATTCCACACCTCTCTTTTCAAAGTGTTCGCAAGTGTCTGTGTACTCGGTATAGTCTGTGTAATAGTCGCTGTCCTTGTTATCACAAGACCAATACTTATCGTGTTCGTATCGCCTATGATACTTGCACTCGCCACACATTCCGAAGTTCGTTACTTGATAATCACTCATTCCTTACCTCATCCATCATCTGCTCTACTTCATCCAGTGCTTGGTCATAGCCTTTAAGTTCTGCTTCCATCAGCAGAACGTGCATAACCAAAGATCCAAACAAGACTACTACCGCTATCAGTATCGTGAAAACAATCATACGTAACTCTCCCTTTCGATTATCTCTTCCAGTGCTCTAATGTGATTGGCCATATCATCCTTGCTCCACTTTGCAAGCGTAATATTATTCATGCGTATCTTGGTACCGCCTTTTAATGCCTTGGTCATTTGCTTGCCTCCTACAAGGTCCGCAATCCTATAAACATCACCGATAGCATCATCAGCAGCTTCGCCTTCCACTGTAGCAAGGACTTTGACTATCTCTATCAGCGACTTGAATACCTTCTGCTGATTCTTGAACATTATCACTTTCATGGCTACCTCCTAAAACGGAACATCATCATCTGCCAGGTTGAATCCTTCAACATCGAATGTCTCCGGTCTTGTGTATGGTGCATCCGAATCAAATTCCATAATCTGCCACACAATTTTTGTGTACTGCTTGTTATCCTTAACCCACGAATCGACTGTAGGAAACGCTTCCTTGATGCAGATGTTCTGCTTATCGTGTACCTCAACACCTTTTCTAAACCTGATCTTCTGGAATGCACCTACCCAATTATCACCTTCCTGATTGGCTATCCTAATAGCGTAAGATGGCTTCCCATTGTTGTCATACCTATGCACTCTTACCGGCTTATCATCTGTCGTTATCTTTATACCCATGATCTTCTCCTTCTTCCTCATCTGCGCTAACCACACACCAGTATCCATTCTTAGCCAGGATATTCATAAACAGCCTCACATCTTCCGGCTGTTCTATTCGGTATTTGATTGTCTTAGTTTCTGACTTATTCTTTGTTGTCACTGTGACAGCCATTGCTATACCTCCGTAATCTCAAAGCCTTGGTAGGCCATCATCTCTTTCTTCAAGCGATATACTGCATTCTTCCTTGTGGCAGGGCTCTTAACATCCTCAATAATCACATCGCCCTTGGCCATATCGTAGTAGGTGAAGTCTGCTATGTACTTGGCACCTCGATGTTTTTTACCCTGCTTATCCTTGAATGCCGGTATCAGCACGTAAGGCACCTGTATCTCCAATGCCTTAATCTCTCCTGCCTTCTCCATCAGCTCAAGTTCTTTAGCTCTATTAGCCTCTTTCTTAGAATCAAACTCGACTTCCTCGCCCTTAAAGACTATCGTAACTTTACGATTGCCATACTTACTCTTCCTTGGTCTCTTTATCGAATAGCTGCTCATCCTGCTCCTCTCTCATCTCGACTATCCAAATAGGTTCCTTGGATTCCTTATCAAAGGTCAGCGCATACTCTTTGCCTTCTGCCCATGCCTTGACATCCTTCTCTTCCAGTCTGCCATTGCAGAACGTATCAATCAGGTATGCCATGCGGTCCTCATATAGCAAGGCCATAGCTATATATCTTTCGGCCTCATGCTTCTGATAATCCTCAAGCTCTTCCTGGGCCTTCCTGCTCTTCTCATAGAACAGCTTACTTCTGGTCTCCCAGTCTGCGCATTCCTGAGTCTTCTTCCTAAGCTCCTTCTCTACTCTGCCGAGCCTTGAGCTTACTCCCTTCATCTCCTTCCGGAGAGAATCAATCTCGTTATCTTTCAAAGCCATATCATCTCCTTCATCAAATCTTTCATAAGCGGCATTTAGTTTCTTAGCGTAAGGACAATCCTCCCACTCAGAATCGCAGAACATATCCATCCATGCGTGCTTTGCGTTTAGGCTATTAAAGATCCTATACACATCCTCGCATGTTATTGACTTCCTCTTCTCGCCCAGGAAGTAAGGACATACTGCAAACGCTGCTCTGAAACTATTAGCCATTTCTACCTCACAACATGAAGTATTCCATCCTCATCCACATAGACATCCAGAAGAGGACACTTCGGATCTCGCTCCTCATTCGGATTGAATCCTATAAACGGTCTTCTCAGCAGCAAACAGTATGAATCGCATAGGGTGCACTCAGCGCAGCATCCTGGCATAGTCATAACGATGTGCCCATTTACGTAATCACTAATCAATACCACGTTCTTCCTCCTTTGCAGGCCACTTATTAGCAATGCCCCACATATACTCAATCTCCGTATTATTCCATCCGGCTCTTGCAAGATATCTACGGAACTCACGCTCACTCTTATCTCTATTGCGCTCCGCTACTTTCTTCATGTGTTCTCTACCCATCACTCTCCTCCTGTGGCGCATTGAACCCCGGAAGCTTAACCCCATGTTCCATAAGCGCAACTTTGACTAAAGCCACTATGCTTCCTAAAGCGACATTTATGTTTTCTTCTTTCGTTTCACTAAAGCAGGTTTCCAATACGGCTCTAATATTTCCTTTTAAATTCATCACTCTTCTCCTCTCCATGCTTCTTCTTCAGCAGCCCAGTATGCCTTGACTTTTTCTTCCAAGGTCCAAGGCTTTTTATTATTATTAATAGTTTCTTTATTTCTTATATTCTTATTACTTCTTATAGTTGTGTTCACTTTGGTGTTCACTTGTGGTTCATTACCTGTTCGAAAAACAAGATTTTGTTGTTCACTTTGGTGTTCACGTTTCTGATATTTATCCCATGCAAGTATTGTAATTAGCCGATATTTAGAGAATGTTTGTTGTTCAATCATCTGTTCATCTTCGAACTCTTTTAGTGTTCGCTGTACAGAACTTTCTGTGACATTTAGCTGTTCAGAAATTGTCCTCCGACTAATGGGAGGAAGCTGCCCAGGCTGCAACTTAATTACCTGTTTCCCAAATTTACATTGAGTCTCTTCCCAATTTGCTTTTAATAGAAGCCATGTCCATATAGCTAAATGAACAGCATCTTTCATGGCAACAGGATTATCAAGTGTCTGTCTCCAGTATTTCATGTATCCCAGGTTTGCCATTTCTATTCATTCTCCTTAAATATTTCTTCATCACGATCAAATTGAAGCTCATCTGCATTTGTGCACTTCCAAAGAACATCCAGCACATTGCAAAGGTTATCAAGTCTTTCTCTATAGCTATCTCCTGTAATGACCAGTTCAACGTATGATGCGCCACTTGGATTCATGATTCTAAGATTCATCTTCTTCCTCCTTATATGCTGGCGGCAGTGGAGACCAGGCCTTGTGCGGCCTGTATCTCCCCTGGCCTCTCCTCTTTATCTCTGTACGTGGCCTGCAAAGGCCCCAGCCTTCACCATCCCATCTGTCCATAGTTACTTTCCCTTTGGCTGTAGTGACAAGATAAGATCCCACTTCTTTAGGCTTCCACGGTGTCGGTATCCAGTCTGCTCTCATCCTTTACTACCTCCGCTTCTACCTCTGCAGCTTCAAACGGAAGATCTATAGCATCATCCTCAGCGCTGAATCCGCCCGGCACATTATCCACGTATTCAATCTTGTCATCCTTGAGCACTCCCATATCCGCCTCATAAGCCTTTTGGAAGTCTATGGACATAACTCCCCACTTAGATATCAGCTGTCTGAGCATGGTCTTGATGGCCATCGAGTCAAAGTCCTTCTCCCAGTATGTGAAGCCCTTACGTGCTCTGTAGCCCTGACTGTAGGTATTAGCGTGCGCTTCCATCTTGGCCTTGCTCCAATAGATTGCTTTTCTGAATCCATTGAGATATTCAAACATCGCATAGTATCCAATGGTAGGCGCTGCATCACGCTCTACATCATCCTGGATAAGGTTTACTTCTATCTCTTCATTCAGTTCATCGTACTTAACAAGCTCTCCTTCCTTGATTGCCATAGCGTTCAGCTTCTTATACTGACCTGAACGTATAGCAAGCTGGATGTAACCTTTATCACTTACCCTACAGTTTCCCATCCTGTAGGAGTGGACTATCTCTTCATCCTTTTGGATGCCACGCACTTCGAACGGCAACTCATCTTCCGTCCTACACCGCTACATTCATCACGGTTAGTCTCTACACTACGTACCAAACCTTGTGTCCTCTAATCTTGTGACCTCTCTTTAGAGCGTGAGTGGCTGAGCCTGATGTAACTCCGTAGTAGTTGGCCATCTCCTTTACGCTCTCAAACTCTCTTTCGTCTGAAGCACATTTCTTTCTGTGCCCAAGATTTAATTGAGGGATTGTTTCATGTCTTTTGCGTATACTTTTTTTCCGCTTTTCGATTGTTTCAGGTGATTGCTTTTTCCCAGTAAGGGCCTTGCTAATCTTTATTCTCGTTTCTATTGATCTCTTTCGGCCTCTAACTATCGTGTTATAAGCAGGCTTCAATGTTTCGATATAGTAGGCTTCTCTTTCTGTTAGTTCAGCCTCAGTGCATTCCTCTATAATTTCAGCTTTGAAATTGTCCCAGCCATACTTCTCTATGTCGGATTCAAAATCTTCAGAATGAATGCCTTTATACTTGTGATTCCACAAGCGCTTACGAAAGTTTTTAGTCTTGCCTATATAGCAATCGCCTGTAATAAGGTTTGTGATTTTATATATTCCTACCATTTCCATCCTTTCCGGACGGTTTAGCACATAGCACGGTATTGCCCAGTCATTGGAGGGTTCCACCGTTAGCAGTCTTTCGACCACACCCCTGAGTAATAGGGTTCACGCAGTTTTACTTGAGCCTAAAGAGTTAACCCAAGTTGGAATTGTGCTACCACTCTTCCATTCTTCCTGTCGTTAAACGGTACCAGGTAATACTGTCCGAGCTGTGGTGATGGACTCAGCTGCAGTGTCTCTCCCAAGAGTCCAGCTGAAAGTATTGTGCCAGGATCGCATTCCTGCAGTGCCGGATTCGTAGCTACAGCTGATGTAATAGCAGTCACAAATCCTGCTGCACGCTTCGGATCTCCGAGAGTATTGTTGATAAGGTTCTTATAACCATCTGTCTGAATCATTACCGAGAACGGTGTCTTTTTCTGCTGTGTAGGTACCTGTACCTGTTCATTAGCATTTACTACTTTAGGTGCCATATTCTTTCTCCTTTACTTCTTTAGGGTTTTAACTCTGAATGTCCTTGTATGACTAACTTTGGAATACTTCTGATAAATCTCAGGCCTTTCTTCCTTGAGTCTCTTGGTGTCAATGCCCGGTCTGCTCTGAGACTTCCAGCTGCATCCATACTGAATGCCTATGCCCACTTCATTCTTGCCAAGCTTTGAGCATATCCTTGCTTTAACTTCTGCCTGCTTCTCCTCAAATTCTTTTGCGAGTCTTCCAAACTCTTTGTAGTCCTCTATCATCTTGTCGAGTCCTGCAATGGTTATCTCTGACTCAGGTGCAGCCTGTGGATAAAGCTCTTTCAGGGTTTCAATAGAACTCTCTGTGCCATCCGCATCAGGCATCCGGTCCTTGCATACATAGTTCAGCCAGAAGTCCACTTCCTTTGCTCTGAGATCCGCTATATACTCATCGTTACGCTCAACATCGAATACATAGATTCCCTGGCTACTTGCTGTGTTATAGATGGCAAGGTACATCTTGTCGAAGCCCATCACTGATATATAGTGCTGGCACTGTGCGTAATACTGTGCCGGGTAATAACCAGCATCGTAATCAATACCGTTAAAGCCTCCGGTGAACTTGCACTCAAGCCCTGCATTCTCTCCTACAACCCTGCGATCAAGGTTAGCTGTCAGGAAGGGATATTCTTCATCGGCATACATCGCAAAGTCATTTCTAACCTTCTTGCCTGTAGCTTCCATGAATCTCTCTGCCACATATGGCTCAAGATCTGTACCACGCCTCATAGCCTCTGTGGTATCTTTTTCCTTGACAAGCCCCTTCTTTTCGCTGTAAAGTCTTATTAGGCTTGAGTAGCTATTGGTACCGTTGCAAATACCAGCTTCCGAGCCACCTATGGATGACTTTCTGAGCTGCAGCCACCGCTCATGAGTCATCTTTTTTGTATCAGCTATCTTCTTCGGCATCGTATTCCTCCTCTTCCTGTCTTCTTCTCTGCCTCTCTATCTGGTATTCCGTCCAGTCTTCGTATGAATAGTCATACGGATTGTAGTCATCTCTGTAGCCATTCTCCATTTGCTTATCCTCCGATTATGCTTACCATGAACAGGATCATGAACATTCCTGCCCAGCCTGCAATCTCTCCGACTACCTCTATAGGTGTCATGCCTTCAAACAGTTCTTTTATCTCTTTCATTGCTACTTCTCCTCTGCTATTGAATAGCGCATATAGTCCACACGCTCTCCGTATCTGTTCTTGGAATGCTCTCTCTTCTTGTTGAACACGTAGCCTTCGTTCTCAAGCTCTATCAGTCTTGCTGACAGCTGCAGGACTCCAAGTTCCTTTACTGCTTCGAAGGCTGTGATGCTTCCGTTATCTTTCAGATATCTAACAATCCTCTGCCTCTGTGTCATACTTCCTCCTTTCCGTTTCCTCTAAGGCTCTTTCTTCTACGTACTTCTGCAATAGCGTTTTAGGAATCTTCCAGTTCTTACCATCCCGGTAAGCCGGTATCTCTCCTACCTGAAGCATGGCAAGCACTTTACTTGGTGTAGTCGAAAGCACCTTTGATGCTTCTGTTGCTGTTAGTATTAGCTTTTCCATGTTTCCTCCTCTGCTCCCACGCTTACGCCAAGGCAAGCTATTTGTAATTGGCCTTCTGCCGAAAATGAACAATGCGATTTTTTTTGAACCTTATTAAGATGTTTTATTTAATTAGGGGCGCTTGCCCTGGAATAAACGTGGGCGCTATGTAGATTATTAGTCTTTAATGCTAGGAAGAATCTGATCTATTATTTGCATAAAGAAATCAAGTTCTTCGCTGGTATGCCTTCCTCCGTAATTGGTTACTGGAACGCCAGACACTGCAGCCCTCAACTTGCACAATCCTCTTA
>Ga0310690_10003283_pt1 | contig 24536 bp, 14 predicted proteins | sample AusTroGonzalo_MG_2_FD_207661 | JGI IMG/M metagenome (GOLD analysis project Ga0310690, IMG submission 207661) | Bovine rumen microbial communities from tropical cattle in Woodstock, Queensland, Australia - Gonzalo_04 (v2) (version 2) | ecosystem: Host-associated > Mammals > Digestive system >... | reverse complement strand
GTATAATCTTTGAATTCAGTCAGCATTTGTCCATGCCATAAAAACGGCAATTGGTCAGCATATAATGTAATAGTTTCCTCTCCCTGTTTAACAGCAGAAAGAACCGTTAGGTGTAACGTTACAATAGTATCATTGTCATTGGCTGCCGCACCTCGAATGGTTTGTGTGTCATCTGTTGACTTTTCCAACAGTTCCCCTTTCCAGTAAAATGAACTCCCATTACAGATTGTTGGTTCAAGAGTCTTGTATATTGTAGGAAGTACTGTAAGATTCAAATGAATAATGCTGTCGCACTGATGGTTCTTTGTCTTTAGGTTTTTCGAATATATTTTGCTTTCATAGCAATTTTCTTTTTCCCAGATATACGGCAAATCCAGTTCTTTGACGGTTACATTTTCAGAAGGCATATCATAAGAAGAGCGTACAATGAGATGTAAAGTGACAACACTATCCGCTTTGCCGGGACGCAGATACGTGTGTTGGTAGTCCTTATGTTCGTTTAGTTTTTCTCCGTTCCATTCATAATAATCACCATCGCAGATTTCTTTGGTAAACTCGGAATAGATGGTTTTTATAACGGAAAGATAAACAGTTTCAACGCTGTCGCATTCGTCTTGTGTGACATACTCTTTGGTAATTTCGCCTTCTTCCGTATAAACATCACCATCCCAAATAAATGATTGTCCATATACAATCTGTTCGGTTCTTGTTATGTTATAGTTTTTGTTTATAGTCAGTTCTACCGTCACAATACTGTCACAACCTTCTGCTGACTGAAGGATGACGGTGTGTGGTCCGGCTTCCGTGAGCCGTTCCTCTCCAACGCGGAAATAATCGCCTTCGCAAATGGATTCATACAAATGTGTTTGTTTCTTTTCAAGGGGTAGGATATGTAATGTGACAATGGAATCACATCCTGCTGTAGAAGTAGTCCGGTAGTTATAACTATTCCCCGGAGAACAGGTCTGTTCGTTCCATTCTATAGTACTTTCTTCGCATAGATATTGGCTGATTTCTTCGGTGACAGTGCATTTGCCATTTATGCCGAGATACAGAGTAATAATGCTGTCACATCCGGCAGCGTTAGATATAGTATCACGATATGTGCCTGATTGGGTAAGCGTCTTCCCATTGAAATCATACGAGGGTACGTTGTCCACATACAACTCGGTAAAGGAACGCTTGTCGGTTAGTGTCAAGCGGTAAATAGCTCCTATACCTGCCGCAGAGAAAACGGTATCAGAATATACTCCCGGTGATTTGAGTTCTCTGTCACGGAAAATGTATGTGTCTGTTGTACAAAGTGTGGCCTCCGTTTCCACTATGGGATATGGCTTGACAACCAAATGCAACGTGTAATGTTTTGTGCTATGGCAACCTAATTCTTCTTCATCATAATATGTACCTGACTTTGTAATATCCATTCCGCGCCACTTATAGACAGTACCGTGCGAGACGGTATCATAGCAAACGGAGTCCACTTCGTAATTCGGCACTATTGCAAGAAACATTCTGAACTTCTCGCAAGTCAGTTCGTCACGATATTCCAACACATAGTCCACATATTCCTTGTCGCTGTAGGCATCTACAGGTGGAATAGGGTATTCATGCCCCATAAAGAGATAAGTCGGTTCATAGCACAAGGTGTCGTGTTGTTCTTTAGGGGTGTTTGTTTGCAAAAGGTTCAGTTCGAATATGCTGTCGCAACCTGAAGCCGTAGGAAGAGTGTCACGATATATGCCGGGAGTGGCTATTCGATATCCTCTCCATTTTATAGTCTGACCGTCCGCCAAATATTTTGTATCAGAGATCCGATACGTATCACCTACGGTCAGCCTAAGAACGGCGGTGCTGTCACAGCCGTCTTTGCTCTTCAGCTTGGCAGGATATATTCCGCTTGTTGTATAGTCATGACCGTTGAATGTATATTTCTGTCCGTCGCAAATGGCAACGTCTATAGTGTCCCGTATGTCGTTTGAGAGATGCAGGGTTTGACGGATAATCTTGGTTTCCGCTTCGCTGATAACAGTCATCTGCACTTCATAGTCACCGGCATTGCTGTAACTATGCTTGGGTTTGTCCTGTGTGATTGAAGTGCCGTCTCCAAAATCCCACATAACAGTGGTATAGTCTCCGTTTACCTGCGGTGCGAACTCAAACATGTGCTTTGAGCAATAGGTATTCATCGCAAACTGGGCTCCCGGTTTCCCGTCAATAAGCATTTGCACGTCTAACGGGTTGGTGCTTGCTCCGACCATATAGGCATACGATTCGCCGTCTCCCAAGCCATATACATAGGCAGAGAACCCATTTTCAGGGGTGGTGAGTGTGTGGATACCATGCGGTATCTCAATGCGGGCATAAGAGAGAGAGGAATTGCCTTCCAACAGACTGAAACGCGCGCTGATGTCATTACCGTCAAGACGTACCGCCGATTTGGTATCGGTAGGGAGTACTATATTGACATAATTATGCTCCGCTCGCTCTGTTTTCAATGTGGCGAAGGTAACATTGTTCACGAATTGCTCAACGGGACTGATATAGACGCTGCTTGGGTCACCGACTTTATTGTTCTTGCGTCCTCCCTCTGTGTAGAGGTAACACGAAGCCGGCTCAGATGTCTCTATGAAGCAGGAAGTCATATCATTCGGCATCTCAAACTCATAAGTCTCCAATGCTCCCAATGTGGTTCTGTGCATACCGTTTAATGCCACTGAGGTGTTTGCATTCTGTGCGGTGACAAGCACGCGATTCCGGTATTGCCCCATCGTTTTGGTTACGGCAAAGCGTTTGCCCCACATACTTGTAGGAACAGACTGCTCAACTATATGGTCGCACCAGTCTTCATCGGCTGCGATACTCGCGCACTGATGACCAGCAAAGACAGCAACCGGGACACTGGCTTGGATAACCGTTCCGGAGAAATCGCTGTTGTCGTCTTCGCTCAAGACCTGATACACTTCGCCTTTGTTCAGACGGACGGAGAAAGGCCGGTTTTTCGTTTTCCCCCCCATTGTTTTGGCATGAGGGATGATTGTCACGTTGGTGTTGTTGTCAGTAGCGACGATGATGAACTCTTTGGCATACGTGGCACTATTAGAAGGATCTGCGTAATCCACATAGCGGGTTACGCTTTCATAGGTCTGCATGATATAATAGCCGGACAGGGCAGTTACCGGCAATATATTCGTGGCATCATTTGAGGCATCGGCATAGTTGGAGGCGTATAGAGAGATGGGAGTTGTTGATGTAACCCGCAAGCCTTTCTTTTCCACACGCTCATTTCCTACGGCATAACCCTGTTGTAGAGGTATGGGACATTCGCTGATAGTATGAGCCGCCACAGTAAGTGTGGTCTGCCAGCCGGTTTGAGGATTGCTGACTGTGACTGTACCTGTCTCACGTGCAGAAAACAACAACTTGAGTTCAAGAGAGGTTGAGTTCTCCCTATGGTTCAGGTTGGTCATGAAAGTCAGGTAAAACTCGGTTCCTTCGGTGGTCATGGGAGTTGCCTGTACGCGGAGCGCACAAGATAACAGCAATACTATGTACAGCCACTTCTGTTTCATTATTCATTATCCATTACTAAACGGATACATCTTGGTTCCGTCTTGTCTGCATAATAATAAGTAGAAATATACCATGGGAAATACCAGTAGTATGCATAGTCTGCATCATAGGTGGTATTCACCCAATAATAACCGACATAATTATAATCGTTTTGATAATGACTGTTGTCATATCCATAGAAAGAGAGGTAGCCCGATGCAGGGAAGAATACGGCACCCTTCGCTTCCAATCGTTTCCATTGGGACAAAGAGAGTGTATTGGTGGTATAAGATGTATTGTTCATTGTCAGTTTGAAATCCTCCGCATACGTATAACCGTTTGGGAATATGACGACTCCGCGTGTCCCTTCCACAGTCACTGTAGTGCGTAGCTTGCTGTAATTGGTACGTGAATTGAGCAGATAGTTCAACTCCGTCCGGGTCAGCATACGCCACTTGTCGGAATCTGCTCCCAATGACCAGAATTTCTCATTTGACCAGTTGAAATACTGCGTCCAACCGGGATAATTATTTAAGTTGAAATAGTTTTCTTCCACCGGAGGCATATCGGTTTGATTCGGAGCAAAACGGTATTTGTTTTGTGTCGGCATATACTCCAGATTCCCTTTTGAGAAACGTACCGTCTTCGTTTTCGCCACGGAAAATACCCCTTGGAGCAAATCCGGCGTGTCATCGTCATCATCATATTGACCGCCACCGCAATCCATCTTCGGCAGTTGGTCTTTCATTTGAGGCGGATATGCAATGAACGTCGGTTGAAGGGCAGCCTGTTCCGATGTCAGCGAAGTTGTTTCATAACCAAGGTACATTTCCACCGCATCTCCACAACCGCCGTTACAATCGAAATAAGCTGTGAGAGCGTAGTTCCTATCCACCACAAAAGTTCGTGTACTGTTAGTGATGCCGTCTGACCATTGTTTGAAAACGTAGCCCTGATTGGCAGTCGCCTTTATTGTCGCTTTTTCATCACAGCCAAAGGTTCCACCGCCTGACACCGTGCCGCGATCGGGATGAGATGACTGAAGTTCAACTGAATAGTTGTCTCCGAACTTTTCAATCAAATACAGCTGTACTTCCGGCTCTTCGTAATAAGGGTCAAAAGTGTAAATAATATCATACAGACCGTTTTCCGAGATAGAGAATGTGGCATGCACTTCAGGCCAGGCTTCATCCTCGGAATGGTTATGTACCACGCGATATCTATATACGTTATGGCATTTTGTCAATGGCACTTCGCGCAACACAAGCCGGTAGAAGAATTCATCGGTTTCCCAGTCATAGACGTGTTGCATATTATTATCTGTGTTGTTGAGTTCGAAGTTCTGTTCACCGTGTACTGCAGGCACTTCACCTATAACTGAATATACATTGTCCTTGAAAAGGGCTATGATAGTGGAGTCTCTTGATACGGTTATGGTACGCGAAGCGTTAGTATTGCCGTCCGACCATTTGAGGAACTCGTAATCCACATTATTCACTGCACTTATCTTGATTATCGTACCGCACTCAAATGTTCCGCCGCCGGAGACGCTTCCTTTGTTTTTGTTCTCGGATATGACATTTATGGTAAAGGTCGGTTCTGGGAGCAGTTCTATGGTGTCAAGTTTCACATTTGGTGCTGTTTCGCCGTCCACGTATGTAAAAGTCAGGTTGTATCGTCCTGTATGCTTAACCGGAACAGTCTTACCGGCAGTCCGTTTGTATGTGGTACCGCTTTTAATGCCTTTGGGGAAAGTCAGGGAAAAACTATGGTCGTTTGCGATACCAAAATAATATGTGTCATGACAGCCTTCGGTGGCTTTTACCAGGGTGCGGTCTTTAATGGTAATAGTCCAAACGCCGTCTTTGAGTGTCATATCGTTCAGCGTGTTTGCAGGATCCCATTCATCACCGTTAACTATTTCGGCATCGCCTACAAGCGTCCAACTGACAGGCTCAAAATAAGCGATGAAGGTAGAGTCTTTTTCCACCGTATAGGTCAGTGATGCCGTTGTTTTGCCATTGTTCCATTTTACGAAGCGGTTACCGGGAAGCGGTGTGGCTTTTATCTTCACCTCTTCACCACATTCATAGGTACGTGTTAGTTTGGTCACAACACCTTGTGCTGTATTGTCGGACATAGCCACGACACTGAAAGTATGATCAACCTCCTCTACCAAACTCAATGTATGGGTCAATGAGGCAGTAGTCTCGTTATAGGTGTAGGTGATGTTGTAAAAGCCGGAAGTGTTTATGTTGATAGTCTTTTTGCCGCTTGGAATCCAACTGCCGGCATGATCTTTTACAGCTGCATATTGATATACAGGATGGCAATGCTCGCCTGTTTTGTAGAGGAGCTTGTTCTTAACGGTGAGAGTCCATATTTTGCTTTCGTTGACATCCATGTCATTAAGCTCCTCGGTTTTGCTCCAAGCTGTCGTACCATTGACGACAGCGGTATCGCCGGCAATGGTGTATAATAATGGTGTAAAGATAGCAACGAGGGTGGAATCTTTGGTGACGGTGACGGAAAGTGAGCTTGCAGTTTTGTTGTTATCCCATTTGACGAATCTCCATCCCGGGTTTGCCGTTGCTTTGACTGTTGTTTTATTGCCGCATATTATTTCCCCTCCTCCCGTAACAGTTCCGTGTTCAGGGTTGTCAGGCAAGACGGTGACAATATAGGTCGGATCCGGTTTTTCTTCAAGCAGTTCGATAGTATAGGAGAGTTTGGATGTCGTTTCATCAAAGATAATGGTTACTTTGTACAAACCGGCTTTGGTGATTTTGCTTCGGGCGACAGTAATGGTTTTGGAAGTGCCGGCTTCATCGTTGACCACAGAGTAAGTTATGGCATCCCCGCAAGTAGGCGAAAGCAATACACTTTCAATGACATATTGCCATTTACCCTCTCCGATTGGAATCATATCTCCGCCACCGGAGCCACCTGAACCACCGCTTCCGCCGCCGGAGCCGCCACCACCTCCACCGCCGGAACCTCCGCCCCCAACTCCTTCTCCGCTGACAGAGAAACCGCATGTTTTGAATATGGCGGTGTATTCAGCGTCCTGTGTGGCGGTCAAAGTGCGGCTTTTAGCGGTATTTCCGTCAGACCATTTTGAGAAACAATAGCCCGAATTAGCTTGTGCTTTAATGGTGTAGGATGTTCCGCAGACGTATGTGCCGTCACCTGTTACGATACCGCCTTCCGGTATATTGGATGTTACGGTGACAGTATATGTCGGGTTGGACAGAGTTTCGACGATAGTGGATTTGACTGTTGGTTTTGCAGCACCCTCCTTAAAAGAAAACGTGAGGTCGTATGTGCCGGAATTAGTAAAGCTGATGGCAGTCCCTTTTGTGCGCAGGTAGGTGTCCTTGGAATATACGGCTTTGGGATACGTGACCTGCGGATCGCTATTTCTCACCACTGCGCAGCGGTACGACTCGTGACACCCCGTACCTGTTTTTTCTACAGTTACGCGTACAGTCAGGGTGAAAGAACCGTCTTCCTGCAGGGTCATATTGTTTTTGGTTTCTATATTCCAGCCTTCAGTACTGTTAACCAATTCCGCATCTGCGATTATGGTATATCCGTCGCGTTCGAAATAAGCAGTATAAGTTGCGGATTTGGTGACGGTAATTGTGCGAGATGCCGCTTCATTCCCGTCACTCCATCTCACAAAGCGGCAGCCTACAGCAGGTGTCGCTTTGAGTGTCGTGGTCTGGCCACAGTAGAACTTACCGCCTCCTGACACGCTGCCGAGTGTCTCGTCATCAGAAGAGACCGAGATTGTCAGGTCTTTGGGTATTTCGCCGACATAAGACAAACTGTAATGCTCCTGACTATACCAGTCAAGTGCATCGTTATAAAAAAACGAGATGTTGTATATACCGCTCGGTTGGTCGCTTCCTAACGTTAACGGTTCCGCCCAATCAGGTATAAACTTGTTTTCATCAGTATCGTAAACCTCATACGGCAGTGTTTGGGCTTTGTTCTGACAGAAGACCAGTGCAAAATGCAGGTCTTTCTGGCAGGCAGAACTCTTATATAACGGTACATTCTTGACAGTCAATGTCCATACGCCGCCTTCTTTCTTCATATCGTTGGCTTTGACGGAAACGTCCCAAGCAGAGTTGCCATTGACGATTTCTTCATCGCCAATTACTGTCCATACATCGATATCATGGGTCTGAGCCCAGCTGCCCCAGACCAACAAAAGAGCGGTGAATATAAAAATGTACCGTTTCATTATGCAATACTATTACGCCGGCTTTGTTTTAACTGAACAAATAACAGACCCATGTAGCAATAGCATACGTGTACCCGATTGGAAGTCATCGTCCCGAAGAATCGGATAGATTCCATTCCTGCTATCTATCCAACTATTATAATAGGAATACGATGGGAATAGCACTATCATTCGGTTATCTATCGATTATCTATCAGTTATTCTACAGGGCTTTCTGTTTTCATGATGTCTTCCTGCTGCGAAACAGCAGCAAGACTGCTCTGAATACTATGACTGCCTAATACGCGATGGCGAAGACTACGCGCTGCTTGCTCGGCTTGCCTGTCACCATGCACTTGCCTTCCTCGAAGATGGTGTTCGCCCCGTTGAAGAGGATGTTGTCGCGCTGCGGGATGCAGCGGATGGTGGCTTTCGTCTCCTCCTTGATGCGTTCCTCCGTTTCGGGCGTGCCGTCCCAGTGGCAAAGCAGGAAACCGCCCTTCTGTATCTCCTCCTTGAACTCCTCGTAGCTGTTCACCTCGCGGGTGTTGGCAAGGCGGAAATCCAGGGCTTTCTTGTAGATATTCTGCTGTATCTCCTCCAACAGCGCGGCGATATGCTCCTCCACGCCCGCAAACGGGATGGTCTCCTTGGTGAGTGTGTCGCGGCGTGCCACTTCGATGGTGCCGTTCTCAAGGTCGCGTCCGCCCATGGCGATGCGCACAGGCACACCTTTCAGTTCGTAGTCGGCGAACTTGAAGCCCGGTGTAGCCTTGTCGGAAGTATCGACTTTAACGCGTATGCCTTTGGCTTTCAGCGCGTCTGCAAGCGGGTTAAGGGCTGAAAGCAGGCGGTCGAGGTCGTCCTGCTTCTTGAAGATAGGCACGATAACCACCTGTATAGGAGCCAGATGCGGAGGCAGGACAAGGCCGTTGTCGTCGGAGTGGGTCATAATGAGCGCACCCATAAGGCGGGTAGATACGCCCCACGAGGTAGCCCAGACATACTCGTATTTATTCTCCTTCGAGAGGAACTGCACGTCAAACGACTTGGCGAAGTTCTGGCCGAGGAAGTGGCTCGTGCCGGCCTGCAACGCCTTGCCATCCTGCATCATGGCCTCGATGCAATAGGTGTCAAGCGCGCCTGCAAAACGCTCGTTGGGCGACTTAACACCTTTGATGACGGGTATTGCCATAATGTTCTCGGCGAACTCGGCATACACGCCCAACATCTTCTCCGCCTCGGCTATCGCCTCCTCTTTGGTGGCGTGTGCGGTGTGACCTTCCTGCCAGAGGAACTCGGCCGTGCGCAGGAAAAGGCGTGTGCGCATCTCCCAGCGCATCACATTCGCCCACTGATTGCAGAGGATGGGCAGGTCGCGGTAAGAGGAAATCCAGTTCTTGTAGGTGCTCCAGATGATGGTCTCGGAAGTGGGACGGATAATCAGTTCCTCCTCCAGACGGGCATCGGGGTCCACAACAACGCCCTTGCCGTTGGGGTCGTTCTTCAGGCGGTGGTGCGTGACGACGGCGCACTCCTTGGCGAAGCCCTCCACATGCTCCGCCTCGCGGCTGAGGAAGGACTTGGGGATGAGCAGCGGGAAATAGGCATTGACATGCCCTGTTTCCTTGAAACGGCGGTCAAGCTCCGCCTGAATCTTCTCCCAGATGGCGTAGCCATAGGGCTTGATGACCATGCAGCCGCGCACCGCCGACTGCTCGGCGAGGTCTGCCTTTACCACTAATTCGTTGTACCACTTCGAGTAGTCCTCGCTGCGTGGTGTAAGTTTCTGAAAGTTTGCCATTTATCTGAATCTGTATTGTTTGCGTAGTTTTTCGAAGTCTGCGGGGCGGGCTTTCAGTGCTTCCGTCACCCTCCGCAGCCAACCTGCGGACGAGTCGCCCCTTTCTTCAGTCTGCAAAGGTAGTCTTTTTTCTTCATCCGTCAAAGCGGGAAGCGAAAAAAACTTGCGGAACGCCTCCATGCACATCATGGTCGCGTTTATCTTCCCCTCCAGCGAATAGCCTGCGATGTGGTATGATGCCGCGACGGTGTTACGGCTTGCAAGCAGTTCACGGTTGATGTCCGGCTCGTTCTCCCAGCAGTCAATAATGCACTTCCTGCCGGACTTCAGCAACGCCTCCTCGTCCACCACTCCGCCGCGTGCCGCGTTGATTATCACGGCGTTGTCCTTGCAGCGGGACAGGAATGCCGCATCGCACAAATGGAAGGTCCGGTGTTCGCCCTCTTTGGTCAGTGGCGTGTGGAAAGTGATGATGTCCGCCTTTGTCAGGTCGCCGTATATGCCTTTCGGCGGGTCGGAGACAATCACTTTCATCCCGCGCCTCTCCGCCATCTGTTTCACCTTGCTGCCCACATTGCCAAGCCCCGCAATACCCAGACTTTCAGCGCGCAAGCCGTCCTCATGCAGCATGTTCAGAGCCTCCTCCACATAGTCGCACACCGCTTGCGAGTTGCAGCCCGGGCAGGCTGTCCAGCAGATGCCGTGTTGCTCGCACCAGCCGGTGTCGATGTGGTCGTGTCCGATGGTAGCTGTCGCCACGAAGCGCACCTTCGTCCCATCCAGCAGTTCTCTTCCCACGCGCGTGCGCGTCCTTATTATAAGTGCGTCCGAATCCTTGATGCAGGCGTTAGATATTTCCTCCGGAGCCAGATAGTCGGTCGCGGCATACTGCTCCGCCAGGCCTCGCAGAAAGGGGATATATTTGTCGGCAGTCAGTTTCAGAGGGCGGGGTATTGGATGTTGTCTATCAGTCTGACAGGTCCGCAATATACTGTCACGCAGCCGATTGTGTTCTGCCAGTTGTCAGTCGGACGGAGCGTAGTCCTGTCCACAATCTCATAGTACTCCACCTCAAGGCCGTCCACGGCGTTCAGCGTATCAACGACACGCCTGCGCACCTCCTCCACGCTCTGCTCTTTAGCCCATTTCACGCTCTCGAACAGCGTCCGCGAGATGGCTATAGCGGTCTGTTTCTCCTCTGCCGACAGACGCTCGTTGCGGCTTGACATCGCCAGCCCCGACTCCTCGCGCACAATAGGGCAGCCGATGATTTGCAGGTTGCCGAAAGTGCCTTTCATCTCCGAGCGCTCCACCATAAAGCGGATGATGGCCAGCTGCTGGAAATCCTTCTCACCGAAATAGGCGCGGTCGGGCTGCACAAGGTAGAACAGCCTGCTCACCACCTGCACCACGCCGTTGAAGTGTCCGGGGCGCATCTTGCCCTCCATCACCTCGTCCAGACCGCCGAAATCGAACGCAAAAGGAGTGTTCCTCTCCTCCTCCGTGTACATCTCCTCGGCAGTCGGCGCAAAGATGAAATGGGCGCCTATCGACGACAGCAGATCCGCATCGCGGCGAAGGTCGCGCGGGTACTTGGCCAGATCTTCCTTGTTGTTGAACTGGGTCGGATTGACGAATACAGACACGAAACATACGTCGTTCTCGCTCACGCAACGCCTCACAAGGCTGGCGTGACCTTCATGCAGCGCACCCATGGTCGGAACAAGCCCGACGGATTTGTGCTGCCGTTTGCAGGCCTCTGCTTGACGGAGGAGTTCCTGCTTGGTGGTAATGACTTGCATACTCGGAATCTGCTAAAAAAAGCGGGCAAAGGTACTGCTTTTTTTGGAAAAAACAAAAAAAAACAATAAAAATATGACTGTAATTCAATTTTTTTTTGTATCTTTGCAGCGGGAAATGGATTTTGTCTTTTGGGAACGACTCATTTTTAACTTTTATTCTTGCTTTTTATGAAAGAACCGAACCGCATTTTATTCATTTCGCAGGAGATTTTCCCTTATTTGGCGGAGGAAACACCGGTGCGCATGCTCAACCGGCAACTCCCGGAATATTTCCAGGCGAACGGGTACGAAACACGCACTTTTATGCCAAAGTTCGGTGACATCAACGAGCGCCGCAACCAACTCCATGAGGTAATCCGTCTCTCCGGAATGAACATCATTATCGAAGACACCGACCACCCGCTCCTCATCAAGGTGGCAAGCATCCAGTCGGCAAGGATACAAATTTATTTCATTGACAACGAAGATTTCTTCCACCGTCGTCGCGGCGTGGCGGACGAGAAGGGAGTGGAATATAAGGACAACGACGAGCGGAGCATCTTCTTCGCGCGCAGCGTCCTTGAGACGGTCCGCAAACTCCGTTGGACTCCGGATATCGTCTTTTGTTCCGGATGGATGTCCGCACTGGCTCCCATTTTCCTCAAGAAAGCGTATGCCGATACACCGTTCTTCAGCGGCTCCAGAATTGTGCTGGCCATTGATGACAATGAATACGCCACCCCCTTCTCCACAAAGTTTGCGGGGAAGATTATGATAGACGGTCTCCGTGCCAACGATGTGCGCAGTATTGCCGGATTCCCGGTCGGCTATGAGGAACTCATGCGTCTCGCGGTGGATAATGCGGACGCGGTGGTTCTCACACGTCCGTCTGTCAATCAGCGTGTCCTCAATTATGCCGAGACGAGCGGCAAACCTTTGATGAAATACAACCAAAATGATCCGAAAGAGTACTTGGATTTTTGCAATTCTCTGCTCGGCGTTTCTGCTGAACGCATGTAAGGACGATGTGGCCAATGCCGGCAGTTCCGCCCTGATGAAAGGCGAGGACGTTATTGTCCGTGCCGACACGTTGGGTTATATCATTTCCGGTATCATGCCGGCAGGGCCGGTTTATCTCACTCCTGATTCTTTCCTTATCGGGGAGTGCAGTTCGCGTGATTACGGCACGCTCCGTGCTGACCTGCTGACCCAGTTCGCCTGCCCGCAGGGATGGGTCTTTCCCGATTCCTCCGCACTTGATTCCGTGTGCCTTTATATCTATTACACCTCCTGGTGCGGCGACGGTGGGGCGCCTCTTGCACTCACGGCCTATCCCATTGACCGCGAGCCTCTTTCCGCAGACTCCGTATATGGCAGTTCTGTCGATGTGTCGCGTTTCTGCAGTATGCAGTCCGAAGCGGTCCGCCGGCATAGTGTTCTGGCGGCTTCTGTCCCGTCCGACTCACTCTATTCTTCTGTGAAGGGAGAGTATGTGCCTTTTGTCAGGATGCGGCTGGACGAGCAGTACGAGAAAGCGCTTTTTGCAGCGGGAGGATACCCCTCTCAAGAAGAATTCAACCGCCTTTTCCCGGGCCTTTACATCACGTCGTCCTATGGTGCATCCACGGCGCTCTATGTCAGCAGTGTGTGTGTCACGGTGCATTACCACTACACCTTCCCGGATGCCTCGCAGCCGTCCGGATTCAAGACCATGGCCGACCATAAGGCTCTCTATGCCAACTCCGAAGTGACGCAGGTATGCCGCTATACATGGCCTGAACGTGACCGCGTTTTTGAACGCCTCTCCGAAGATACGGCGGTCAATTACATCCTTTCGCCTGCCAATATCTACGCGCATTTGCGCATTCCGGTCGAGGAGGTGCTTGACAGCATCATCCTCGGTGTGGGCAACCGCGAGCATGCCTACGTGAACAAGGCTGAACTCGTGATTGACGTGCTCAATGGCGACAGCAGGAGTGAGAAGGACGACAACTGGGCGGCACCGGCCGGCGACATGATGCTGGTCAGCGAGTCGGCTTTTCCGGAGGTCGTGCGCACGGGTGTTATCCCGCCCGACACGGCCGCGCTGTATGCTTCGCTGACCTCTGTGTACGATTCTGACTCGGCGCGTTATTGTTATTTCTATTCGTTTGACATGGCGCCGTTGTTTACGGGGCTGCTCCGCGACCGCAACAGGGATACGCTCCGGATGGTGCTTGTGCCGGTGGATCGCACGTATGTTGCTGTCTCGTCGTCTTCGTCAGAGACTTCATTGTCATCGGTGCGCCTGAAGCAGACTCTCACAGCCACCAGAATCCGCAGTTCCCGCAACAGCAGTTCCCCGATGGATATAGAGGTTGTCTATTCCGGTTTCACCGACACCCGCATCGGCCAGTAAGTCCGGCGTATTGTTTTCTTCTGTTACGTCAATTGTCTTCCGTCATTATGGTATATCTTTCGCGGGTCAGAGACAATAGCGCACTGCCAGAGCCAGTTTCCAGTCAAAGAAACTGTCGTGGCCATGGTCTGCTTTTGTAAAGCCGAGGCCGTAACCGGGACGGAAATCCAAAGCCAGCACAATGGGTGCGCCGTCAAAACGATACGCGGCTCCGACAAGAGCGTTGAGACCGAATTTGCCGCTTATATAGTCCGGATTGGTGTTCTCAATGCCGCTCATCAGACCGAGGTTCAAACCTCCGCCGACATAAAACCGAAAGTTAGCCGGCAGGTCAAAGTGATAGGCGAGATTGGGGTTAAGGGTGAAGTCATAGATGCTGGCAGTCCAATCCAGAACTTTGTTGCCTTTGTAATAGGTGCCGCCCGGTACACGGCTGAGACCTACAGCGAGGTCGGCCTGCAATGCAAACCGGTCGGAGAACCAATACTTGTAACTGACACCGTTCAATCCGCCTGCCACGATACCGATTTCGTGTTGTGCCATGGCACTTGTCGCCGTCAATAGGGCGATTGCAAAAAGAATGATTCCTTTTTTCATGCTATTATGGTTTTGTCGTTTTCTTGTTTTCTGACTCCGCATGCTGCCGCAAACGGCTGACAGTCTGCCTAATTGCCTGCTCGTTATCGGCAATGTGCTTCCAGCGCTCGCGGAAGAAAGAGCCGGTGTGGTTGATAAGCTGCATGCCCCACTCGTTGAGAGCGTAGTCCTCTTCCTCCTCCTGATCTTTCTGCGCCTTGGCCATGTCCTCCTCTGTGATGACCAGGAGCACGTCCCCGGAGCGGAAAGGCGTGCTACCGTTGGGGACGGAGAAGTTCTCGCCGCGCCGCATCATAACGACACGCACGTTGCCGGGGATATCCATGTCCTTGAGGCAAGTGCCTTTTTCGAGCATAAGATCGGTGATGACGGTCTCGTGGGCATATTCCTCAATCTCCTCCGGCAGGTCGATGTCGAAATAGACAAGCCTCTTTTTCTGCACCGCCTTCTCCGCGAGGTGCAGGCTTCTGGCCATAGCGCTCAGTCCGGAGCCCTGCACGACAAGCGAGACAATAGTGCATAGGAAAACCACGTTGAAGATAAGGTCGGCATGAGGCACACCGCTCGCCATACAGAGAATGGCGAAGATAATAGGCACGGCACCTTTCAACCCCACCCAGCTGACCATCAGCTTGTCGCGGTTCTGATACTCATTGAAAGGCCAGAGACAGAGGAACACCGACAAAGGACGGGAGATGAAGATGGTGACGATGCTGATAATGAGGCTCGGCAGCCACACTTCAAGCCTTATGAGCTGGTGAGGCTGCACCATGAGTCCGAGCATGAGGAACATAATGAGCTGGCAGAGCCATGTCAGTCCGTCGAAGAAGGACTTGGTCTGGCGCTTGCGGACGAACTTGCTGTTACCTATCATCAGTCCGCCGATATAGACGGCGAGATAGCTGTTGCCCTTCATGTAATAGGTGACGGCGAAGATGAAGATACAGAAAGTGAGAATCATAATGGGATAAAGACTCTCGTTGAAGAGCTGCACCTTGCGCATGAGCGCGACAGCCGTCTTGCCGAGGGCAAAGCCCATGAACGCGCCCACAATAAGCTGAATGACAATATCCTGCGCGATAGACAGGGCAGAGACTTCCGTCACGCGGGAAGTGACTATGCCGATGAGCGTGATGGTGAGGATATACGCCATCGGGTCGTTAGCCCCCGACTCCAGCTCAAGCAGGGGGCGGAGGTTATGCTTCAGCCCCATGCTGTTGGTGCGCATGATGGAGAAGACGCTTGCGGAATCGGTGGACGACATGACAGCCGCCATCAGCAGCGCGGTGGCGAAGCCTACCGAGATGACAGCCTGCAGCCAGCCGAAGATGAAGTATATAAGCGTGCCGGAGATGAGGGCCGTGAGCATCACGCCAAGCGTGGCAAGCGTCACTCCGGGCCCCAGCACGGGCTTGATATCAGCCAGCCGTGTGTCCATGCCGCCGGAGAAAAGGATGACACAGAGAGAGATGGTACCTATCACCTGCGCGCTGCCGATATTGATAGAAGAGATGAAGCCGTCGCCGTCCTCAGTCATCCACTTGCCGAGTCCCTCCGGACCAAAAATCATCCCCACAGCCAGAAAAAGCAGCAGGGCGGGCACACCATAGCGGCTGCCTATGCGGTCGGTGAATATGCTGGTGAAAAACAGCAGACTCATTATCAGCAATATGAACTCTATGCGCATGGCTCGGACGGTTTGTCGATTACTTCGTTTCTTGCGAGGCAGCGGCGGGTTTCTTGCCGAGCAGGTGCTCGTCGATAATCTGCACGATGTTTTCCTTCGGGTAAAGGCCCTTCAGCAGCATAGGCTGCCCTTTGACAGGGATATAAAGCACCTGCGGAATGCTCGAAATCTGGAACACGTATGCCAGCTCGCGCTCCTTCTCGGTGTCAGCCTTGTAGAAGACCACCTTGCCCTTGTAGGTCTCGGCCAGTTCCTCCATGATGGGCGCGAGGCGCTTGCAGGGGCCGCACCAGGTGGTGTAGAAGTCGATGACGCAGGGTTTCTTGCCCGCGTAGGCCCACTCCTTGTTCTTGGTGTAGTCAAAGACCTTGGTCTTGAACTCGTCGGTGGTGATATAGTTCACCTGCTGCGCCTCCGTGCACACCGGCAGCAAAGCCGATGCGCAGAAGAGGAGCAGGGTCAGTAAAGTCTTTTTCGGCATAGAATGTCGGAATAAGGTTATCTGTCTTTCAGTTTCTCCAGCTGGCGGTCAAGCGCTTCGAGGCACTCGTCGATGCCCTGCTCGAAAGTGTCGCAGGTCTTTTCCGCAAACAGTTCCTGACCTACGCCGAGAATGCGTATCTGCGTCTCCTTGTTGAGGTTGGTCTCGGGCTTGACAACAGTCATGCGGAGCATCATCTCCGCCGTAGCCGGCAGAAGTTTCTCATAACGGCGTGTTTTCTTCTCAATGTACTTTTCCAGGCGTTCAGCGATGTCGAAATTGACAGCTTGTTTGTCGAGTTTCATAATAACCTCCTTTTTTATTGTTTGTTTTTAGCCCTCGGATGGGCGTTATTGTATGTTTTTTTTATTTGTTCGAATGTAGTGTGCGAGTATATCTGTGTCGCCGCGAGCGATGCATGCCCCAGCAACTGCTGGATGGTGCGTATGTCCGCGCCGTTGTTCAGCATGGCGGTGGCGAAAGTGTGCCGCAGCACATGCGGCGAGTGCTTCTTCAGCGTGGAGACCTCGCCCATGCGCGCACGCACGATATTATAGAGTTGTGCTATGGTCAGCGGAACGGGCTCCCCGTCTTTCTTCCAACGAACAAAAAACATGCCACAGCCGTCGCCTCTCACTTCCCTGTAACGCTCTATCATCGCGCACAGCCCCTCGCCTATCGGAATCATCCTCTCCTTACTCCGTTTTCCGAAGACCCGTATCTGCCCTTCTCTGGTGTCTATATCGCTGTCCTTCAGCCCAATCATCTCCGCTCGGCGCATGCCGGTCTGGTAGAGCATTTGTATGATGAGGCAGTTGCGTATGCTCTCGGGGTCGTCCGCATCGTGGTCATAGGCGGTCGCCTCCTCCATCTCGGCGGGCTTGAAAAATATGGGCAACGGCTTGTCCGTCTTCGGGGCGGTCACGCGCCGCGTGATGTCTTTGTCCACCTTGCCGATGCGCAGCAGAAAGCGGTAGAGCGAGTGCAGGGCCGCCAGTTTCTGTTTCACCGAGCGCGGAGCGTTGTGCTTCTCCTCCATGAGATGAATTATCCATTCCTTCACATCGTCCTCTGTCACCGCACCCGCATCGAACTCGTCTGTCGTCCAGCCGAGCCATTCGCAGAACTCTGCGAGGTCGTCGCGGTAGGTCTGCACGGTACGCGGGGAATAGCGTTTCTCCACTTCCAGATATGTGAGGAAATTCTCTATCATCCTTTTCGTCAATCGTTTATCTCTCTACCTTTTGCCTCCGAGGCCTCGAAGGGGAAGAGTCCGAACAGCTCCGCGTCAATGCGGTCGGTCACGGTGCGGAAGTCCTCCGGGTTCTGTGCGAACTTGATGTTGTCGCCGTCGATGATGAGCAGTTTGCCCTTGTAGTCGCGTATCCACGCCTCGTATTTGTCGTTCAGCCCTTGCAGATAGTCGATGCGCATGCTTGCCTCGTATTCGCGGCCGCGTTTCTGTATCTGCGCCACCAGATTGGGGATGGACGAACGGATGTATATCATTAGGTCTGGCATCTTCACCAGCGTCATCATCAGGTTGAAAAGGTCCGTGTAGTTGTCGAAGTCGCGGTCGGACATGTACCCCTGCTCATGCAAATTCGGCGCGAAGATGCGCGCATCCTCGTAGATGGTGCGGTCCTGGATTATGTACTGCTCTGACTGCGATATCTCCACTACGTCCTTGAAACGCTTGTTGAGGAAATACACCTGCAGGTTGAACGACCAGCGCGCCATGTCGCCGTAGAAGTCTTCCAGATAGGGGTTGAAGTCCACGCTTTCAAAACGGGGGGTCCACCCGTAGTGCTTGGCGAGCATGTTGGTCAGTGTTGTCTTGCCGCAGCCTATGTTTCCGGCTATCGCTATATGCATATTCTTGTTGTTTTGTTGGTTTCCCTTGTTGTGTGTCTTTACTTCCTGCTCAGGAAGTGAGTGGTCAGAACAGCCCGAACAACTGTGCGTCTATCCGGTCTATTATCTGCCGGAAGTCCTCGGGGCGGTTCTCGAAGTCCAGTTCGTCCGACTCCACCACCAGCACCTTGCCTTCGTACTGCTTGTAGATGAAGTCCTCATAACGTTCGTTCAGGTCTTTCAGATAGTCAATCTGCATGCCCTGCTCGTATTCGCGGCCGCGTTTCTGTATCTGCCTCACCAGAGCCGGCACCGACTTACGGAGGTATATCATCAGGTCCGGCAGGCGCATCATGCGCTTCATCAGCCCGAACAGCTCCATGTATGTCTCGTAGTCGCGTTTGCTCAAGTCGCCGCGCAGGTAGTTGTTGGTCACGAACACATGCACGCCCTCGAAGATGCTGCGGTCCTGCACTATCGTCCTGTCCTCCTTCATCACAGCGAGCATGTCCTTGAACCGCTCTTTGAGGAAGTAGGTCTCCAGGCAGAACGACCAGCGCGGGATATCGCTGTAGTAGTCCTCCAGATAGGGGTTGAACCCCACGCTCTCGAAGCGCGGCTCCCAGCCGTAGTGCCGCGCCAGCATCTTGGTCAGCGTGGTCTTCCCTGCACCTATGTTTCCCGCTATTGCGATATACATCCGCCTTCTACTGCCACCTTCCTGTTGTTAGCCTTATAACAAGTGTGTCAGAAACACGCCGCAAAGTTACGGAAAACAAATGATATTTGCAAGAAAAAAAACACTTTTTCCTATTGCATTGTTCCCGCGGATGTACGCTCTCGCACGCGCAAGCGCATACGCGCGATATTATATGGAAAGATGTAAAAATCCCCTATGCAGTCACCATCCCTGCCGTTGCCTGAAAAAAGAATTATAAAAAACGACCGTTTTTTGTGACATAGATGTCGGGAGTAGTCACTTCTCCCAAAAAACGCTTACAAAGGTAATGCAAAAATTTTCATTTTCCAAATATTTAACTGCTTTTTTTCATATTTTTATCAGTTTTATTACACTTTTTTCACTACAAGCAACATTTTTGCGACGCACTCAGCCCATTATCCATGAGCTTTCCCGCATGTATTACAACATAAAAAACAGTATTAAAAAAACGGTCGTTTTTTGCGACATAGTCAAGAAGCGGGAAGGCCGCATGCAGAAAACACTTTTTATTGCATCGCAGAACGCTTCTTTGTAGCGAAACACATGCAGCCCGCCTTTGCTGCCCCATATGCCTTATGATTGCCTAAGGGTTGCTCAAGGGTAGCGCAAGGGTAACTGAAGTGCTTTTCGTGTAAGATGCTCTTTAACGTACTGAAAACAGACAACAAAATATGCGACAGACCTTGTTCGTCTGCAGCATAAACAGAAAGAATCATGTCATTGATTCTCAAAATTACTAATGTGCAAATGTTATAAGTCTCAAAATCTTGCCACTCATATGTTTGCGTTTTTACAGGAATTACGTTAATAGTTGTTTGTGTTCAGTATGACAAATCAGAGATAAACCAAATATAAGAAGATAAAATTTTAACCACCAAATATTTACATTTATGAAGAAACTATTCTCTCTCTTTGTGCCGCTGATGGCACTGTTCCTCACCCCGCAGACGGCAAAAGCCGATTATGTGGATGACAATCTGACCCAGCCGCTGACAATTGAAATGCCGACCGACGGTGTAACAGCCAGTTTCAAGATTTACTTTGCCGGCGCGACATCATCAGGTTCTTCAACCAAAGTAACCACCAATTTGCAGTATCGTCTTTCCTCCAACGGCGGAGCATGGGGAGCTTGGACCAATGTGCTTGTTTCCGGAACGACAAAATATAGTTCCGTTGCTGGTGCCGCCCCGACAGCTGTAACATTAGGCGGAGGTAGTTCTCCCTACAAGAAATGGAAAGTTCAGTTGAGAGGTGTCAATCCCGAAGGATTCAGCAAGAGCAGTTCCTATTATTTCTCTATCAGTCTGGAATCCGGTTCTTCTGGATCACGTAATATAACTGTTTCCGGAAATGTTATGTCTCTGATTGTAGGTTATGACTCCGACAATCCGGCAGCCGCCCAAGCCGCCTTGGCAGCCGCTGATGAGATCCCCTGTGACTATTGTTTCTATCGCCTGTTTCATTACATAAGTTCAATTAGTAATGTAATGACTATTGATGCCTCGAATCTCATCTTTCCGGCTACCAAACTGAAGAATTCATGCTATCAAGATTTGTTTTATGATGCCAAGAGTTCCACTTCGTATGGTCTGACCGCAGGTCCCACTTTCCTTGCAACCGACTTTGTGGATAAGACAAACACAAAAGTATCATCATCTTTTGCCGGATTATGCCAAGGCTGTAAGAAACTGACCTCTATTCATGTTAATTTCCGCAACTGCTATGCTGCTGGTGAGAACAACCTGACCAACTGGTTAAAAACAGGTGCCACATCCCCATATCCCACTCTTTATGCTCCGGAAGCCTTCCGTACTTGTGCTGTTAACAACAGCGGACTTTCAGATGGTGTTTGGGGCAACTGGACCAAAACGGAATGGAGCAAGGACATGGGACCTTCCACGCATACCGTCACCATCAGTACGCCGAGCAACGGCACATTGACGGTTATGGACGGCTTAACAACGGTCAGCAACGGCGATGCCGTGGCACACGGCACCACGCTAACCCTGACTGCCACACCCGCCACCGGCTACCACTTCAGCAGTTGGACCAACGATGCGGCCGCTTCAGTAACGGTGAATAGTGATGTCACCCTCGGCGTGACTTTTGCTCCCAACACCTATCAGGTATCCTTCGATGCAGGCGAAGGCAGCGGTGCTGCGATGGCTAACCAGAACTTCACCTACGGCGTGGCGCAGAACCTCACAGCCAACACCTACACCGGCCCGGCTGCCACTGTTACCTATGACGCGACCGGCGGCGACAACCCCGCTTCCGAGACCGTATACGCCACCTTCCAGAATTGGAGAAAAGATGCTGTAACGACCTACACAGACGAACAAAGCGTCAGCAACCTGACCGCCACCAACAATGATGTTGTTGCTTTGACAGCCGAATGGGAGTTCACTTACGAGGATGCAACCGTAATTCTGCCCTCACCCACCAGGACGGGTTATACATTTGATTATTGGGAAAAGCATGATGGCATGGGTGTGTTTGAAGAAGGCGGAGCAGGTGAAGAATACTTTTTTGATGAAGACATCACTCTCTACGCACACTGGACAGCTGTCACCTACAACCTCACCTACGAAGGCTTGAACGGCGCAAGCAACAGCAACCCAGCGACCTACACCATTGAGACGGCGACCATCACGCTTGCCGACCCGGGTACTCGCACGGGTTACACGTTCACAGGCTGGACCTGTGGCGGCGAAGCCATCACGCAGATAACGGTTGGCTCAACGGGCAACAAGACCATCACCGCCAACTGGATGCTCAACACCGATGTCGTTCTGCCGGACAATACGGACAACAGTGACCTGCTCGCGATTTACAACGGGCAGACCGCCAACGTGACCATCGGCCGCACCTTCTATGCGGACGGCAAGTGGGGAACGGTGTGCCTGCCGTTCAATCTGTCCATCGCAGGCACCGCTTTCGACGGCGCGGAAGTGCGCACGATGAGCGACGCCTATATCTATAACAAAGGCAGCGAGAACGAGAAACTCATTATCGAATGCGACGAAGCCACTTCGACGACCACACTGACAGCCGGCCGTCCGTACATCATCCGCTTTGCCGAAGGCGACAACATCGTCAACCCGACCTTCAACGGCGTGACCATCTCTGTCACCTCGGCCGGCAATGTGGAAGGCACCGACCTGAACTTCATCGGTCTGCTGGCTCCGCGGGCATTGGCTACTGACGGCAGCAACCTCTTCCTCGGCGGCAACAACACGCTCTACAAGCCGTCGCCAAGCAGCGCGACCGTGAACGCCTTCCGCGCCTACTTCGGCTACAAGGATGTGCTTCCGCAATATCCGCGCCGCTCGATGATGGTGTTCGACAAGGGCGCCCAGATGCCGACCGATGTGGAAATTGTAACTCCCGAAGACAAGCCGCTTGACGGCAAACGCATAGAGAACGGACAACTGGTTATCTACCGCAACGGAATGCGTTACAACGTGGCGGGCCAGCTGCTCGACTGACAACATCCCTTTCCCGCGCAGGAGTGTCCGGCCTTTCCGGAAGTCCTGCGCAGAGGAAAGGCGGCAACAAACAACACGAATCAATTGACAATCAGAATTAAAAGAATATGAAAAAATATCAATATCCCTTCACCTCCGTTCTCGGCTTTTCTTCCTCCGCTTTTCTGCTGGCAGGCAGCGGTGGTCCGACGGCACCTGACAGTTTCTTCGACTGGAACGACGAGCAAGCCGAAGGTTCAGGCGCCCATTGACGCCGGCCTGTTTGGTCTGGTCTCCGGCACATTTTCCCGTGCTGAAATTAGTCTGCACGTCTTCACGTGCATGAGGTTTTTCTGTATGGACGCGGCATGCCGCGTCCATACTTTTGACATGATGCCTGAACATTTCACCTTTGGTCATCAAATTACCAACAATTAGACAACAACTAACACGTCCACAGATTAAACAGATTGGGCAGAAAACAAACCTTTGCTTAATCTGTGTAATCTGTGGACGGCATTTTATCGCAGGCAAGCGGTCAGTGACCGAGACGAAAACTGTGTACCCTGTGGCAGACTGTGTCAGAGAACAGGGTGCAAATATCAGGTAATGAGGGGAAAATGCATTTTTTTGAAAAAAGTTGCTTTTGAGGTGATAGATTTTTGCTGTTTCTTCCCTCTATATTATATGAATGGGGATAAGGTCTGCGGGACAGGTTCTTGCCAAACTGCGGAACGAATTGCTGCCAAATTGCGGAACGATTTATTGCCAAACTGCGGAACGATTTATTGCCAAACTGCGGAACAGAATTGCGTCAAATTGCGGAAAAGTTTCAAAAACACTTGCACATATCAGTTATTATTACTACCTTTGCGGCGTTTTTCAGATATAACAAATTATGGAAGGCTATAAACCACGTATTGCAGATCAGTTATTGGCGGACTTGTTGGACGCGTGCGGATGCGTACTGTTAGAAGGAAGTAAATGGTGTGGCAAAACAACCACCGCTGAACAATTGGCGAAAAGTGTTGCGTACATGGCGGATCCTGAAGAAGGACCACGTAACATTCAGTATGCTCAATCAGCCCCCAAGTTTCTTTTGCAAGGCGAAACACCGCGTCTGATTGATGAATGGCAGGTGGTGCCGACTTTATGGGATGCTATACGGGGCGAAGTGGATCATCGTCGTGCATTAGGGCAATTTATCATTACAGGTTCAGCTGTTCCGGCGGATAAAAAGAAAATTGTGCATACCGGCACCGGACGTATAGCTCCGCTTGTAATGCGTCCGATGAGCCTTTGGGAATCAGAGGACAGTTCCGGAGAAGTGAGTCTGGCTGAGCTGTTCAATAATCCTGAACAGTTGATGGCAGAATCGAAAATAGACATAGAGAAATTAGCCTATTTGGTTTGTCGCGGTGGATGGCCGATGGCAACTGTGACTTCAAACCGCAAGGCGGCTCTCAAACAGGCGACGATATATTATGATGGAGTTGTAGGCTCCGGCAATGGAGAGGATTCAGATATTTCCCGTGCAGATGGCGTACGTCGTGACCCGGAGCGTGTAAAACGGCTGATGAGGAGTTTAAGCCGGCATCAGGGAACGCCGGCTTCTCATGACACCATCTATCAGGATATGGCAACCAACGATGACTCTACTCTGAATAGAGACACTATATCATCATATATAGCTACGCTTAAACAGATATTCGTTGTAGAAGATATGACTGCGTGGAATCCTGCTCTTAGAAGCAAAACGGCTATCCGTACTTCCGATACACGGTATTTTGTAGATCCGAGTATTGCTGTTGCCGCTCTTCGTATTGGTCCTCAAGATTTGATAAATGATTTAGCTACATTTGGGATGTTCTTTGAAACAATGGCAGTTCGTGATTTGCGCGTATATACCGATGCCTTAGACGGGAACGTTTACCATTATAGAGATCGAAATGAATTGGAGTGTGAT
>Ga0310690_10003282_pt1 | contig 24543 bp, 56 predicted proteins | sample AusTroGonzalo_MG_2_FD_207661 | JGI IMG/M metagenome (GOLD analysis project Ga0310690, IMG submission 207661) | Bovine rumen microbial communities from tropical cattle in Woodstock, Queensland, Australia - Gonzalo_04 (v2) (version 2) | ecosystem: Host-associated > Mammals > Digestive system >... | reverse complement strand
CAATCTGCATTTACAATGAAAGTGCGTAACAGTACGAAGTTAGACATAGACACCACAGGGAAAGCCTATGAATATATAGTGCGAGAACTCATTGACATCCGAGCGAACCACTATATCCAATGGTGTTCTGCTAACGCAAATGCTGAATGGAGTTATCAACCGTGGTACAAGATATGCACAACGGAACGCAAGACGGGGACGATAACCGCCAAGAATAGTGCCACACTTCAATCGGGAGAGAACTACGCATACGAGCAAGGTGGAATTGTGTACATCCATCTTTGCCTTACATTACCGACAATGACGGCTGATACGGAACTTCTTATTGCCTCCATTACGGGTGTTTCTCAACCACAAATTACGCATAATCGCACACAGGCAAAGGTTGGTACGCAATTCTATTTGCTTTATGAAACAATATATTGCCGTGTATCTTGGGACACCAACAACCAACTCTTGAATGTTTTTTGCACCGCACCAAACAGTAAATTATCGATGAAAAAAACTGTCATTGATGTTACATATCCTATCGCACAATAGAAAGGAGACTAAACTATGTTTTTCGTACTTATCATTACTAAAGAGGCAAACGATGATTTTACACAGGCGGTGTTCCGCTATGACACCTTCAAACAGGCACGAAACAAATTCTTCACGGAGTTGGCTTACGATGTTGGTCGAAAGGCTTGCTCTTGCACTATCCTTAATCAAGGTGGTAGCATCATCAAACAGGATGCGTGGGATGATTCTGAAACTGTTTGACAAGAGTAGAATGATTGTGATACTGTAAAGAAAAAGGAGGTAGCAAAATGAGTAGCAAGGTTTATGATATTTTGAAGTGGTTGTCCGCTCCTGTTCTTCCCGCCGTTGCAACCCTTCTGCTTGGGTTGGGCGAGATTTGGAACATCCCGATTATGATTCCGATTGCGGGAACGGTAACCTTGATTGCAACATTTCTTGGCACTATCGTGGCGAAGTCAAGCAAGGATTTCTTCAAGGACAAGGAAATCGTACCCGCCACGATGGGCGTATACGGGGATGGGAGTGATGAAAATGAGTAACTGTTCTTTTGCAACGCAGAACCCCGCTTACTACTGCAAGTATTTCGCTGCCGGTCGCGTCCTGAACGGCGTAGAATATACGCAGCGAATTTTCACGCCGCATCAGGTATGGGGACACTGCAATAACAAGGAACTCGTCAAAATCCTGAACGATGCACAGGCGTCCTGTAACTATTCAATTCATGACACCGGCGAAATCACCCTTATGGTCGACGAGGCAAATAGATCATTTTGCTCCTCGTCCCGCATCAACGATGTACGGGCTTGTACGGTGGAGATTTCTTCCGACAAAAAGTACCCATACAAGATCACCGATGCGGCCTTAACAGCACTTCTGAACCTCTGCATCGACTGGTGCAAGCGCAACGGCATCAGGAAAATCCACTGGATTCCCGATATAGTGCCTTACAAGTATCCTAATCCGGCCGGAAAAGCGGTTGGAGATGGTGGCGTCGACGAGGCGAAGAAGGCTGCAAATGAAAAGGCGATGATTGCAAAACTGGACTCGCTGCCGAAAGACGAGGCTCTTATCAGTCAGCACCACTGGTTTTATAATAAACCATGCGCTGGCGACTATATTGAGAGCAAACTGTCTTGGCTTGCAGACGAAACGAACAAGGCGTTGGAAACCATCAAGGTCGGAGACATCGTTCTGATGGAGGTTACCAAGATTGAAGGAGGCTATGCATATGGGTGCGTAAAGATTGACGATCCTATCGAGCCTGTCCCTAAAGGCATAGAAGTTGGCAGCCGCGTAACGATTAACAAGGGAGCGAAAGTTGGAGGCCTTGCAAAGAACCGCGGTGACGCGATAAATGCCAAGTATGCGAATGGGACATATGTTGATGTTGTTGATAAGATAGAGACACATTACGGCGTTGAGGAGGCAAGACTTAAGGGCATTTGGACTTGGGTTGCGCTGTCATCCTTGACACTCGTACAATAGGGGGTGCAAAATGGATTGGGCAGTTATTATTGTAGCATTGATTTCCGGCGGATGCGGTTTGGTATCATCCGTTATTGTGGCAAGAACTTCGAGTGAGAAGATGCTGCACCAACTTGAATTAAATCAGGCCGTACAGAACGAAAAAATGTCGGCATATCAGAAAACGACGAATGACAAGATCGATGAACTCCGTACAAAGGTTGAAGTACAGGCCGAGTATGGAACTAAGATCGCCCTGCTGGAGCAGAGAGTCAGCGGATTGGAGGGTCGTCTTGGACACATTGAATAGAGATTGCAGCAAATGTAAGAACAGGGATGTGGCAACAGTCCCATATTATGTTTATGAGGGGACTGCGTACAGGTTTGAAAGGTCTCAGAAGGCGTTAATGCTTGTGACTGTAACGAGTATTCTGCTTTCTCTGGTTGTGGTCGGCGGGGCAAGTTCCGTAGTCAAGATGGCAAAGGCATTCGCCACCAATGAACATACCAAAATTTGATCTTTCCAAAGATGAAATTGTTTTTCTTATTGAGCAATTTGTGTTCAATAAGCGCGACCGCGATCTTATTTACGACCGGCTGATCGATGGTGTCACCTTCGAAAACCTTGCCTCAAAATATCAACTCTCCGACAGCCAAGTGAAGGTCATTGTAAAGCGGACAAAAGAGATCGTTTTTTCTCACGCGGACAGACTGCCCAAAAAGTGACCAAAAATAATACAAAAGACATCCGAAAGATGCACTCATACAACCTTGTGTGAGTGCTTTTTTGTTGCTATCATTTAAGCCACAGGAGGACAGCCGGATGCAAGACTTAATAGACAAGTTAATCCTATACGGATACCCAGAAGAATGCGCCGAGGATATCGTCTGCGATCTGGTTGACATGGTCGGAGAATTCGGTGCTTCTGAATATGTACGAGGAATAGAGAGGGACTTATATGGTGATAGACTTCAACCCGAACCCTGTTAAGGCCAATAGGGTAGACGACTGCTCGGTGAGAGCGGTTGCCAAAGCACTTGATGTTTCATGGGAAACGGCATATGTCATGCTTATGATGGCCGGTTATTCCATGGGAGACATGCCGCATAGCAATGTGGTCATCGGAGCGGTATTGCGGCAAAACGGATTCCAGCGGGAATTTCCGCCGAGCGAATGTCCTGACTGCTTCGATGTAGAGAAATTCTGCGAATTAAACCCAGAGGGGACATTCGTGGTGTTCTCTCAGGGGCATGTGGCAACGGTTGAGGACGGATCGCTTTACGACAGTTGGGACTCGTCAGGCAACACAATAATCTATGTATGGTACAAGGATGAAGAACCCGTATTTGAACAGGAGGAAGAATAATGGCGTATAACAATTACAATCCTTACGGCATGCCGAATTATTATCCGACGTATCAGCCTCAACCTCAGATGCCGCAGGCGCAGGGCAACTCCCCTATTTGGGTTAGCGGCGAAGCAGGCGCAAAAGCGTATCTGCTTGCCCCGAACTCTACCGTGGCACTTTGGGATTCCGAAAGTCAGACCATATATTTGAAGTCAGCAGACGCAAGCGGAATGCCCTCAATGAAAGTCCTTGACTACACAATCAGGGATTTAAGCGCAACGCCGAAACCTGCAGTTCAGGAAATCGACCTCGGGGAATATGTAACGAAAAAGGATTTCGACGCGTTCGAGGACAAGATAAAAAAGCAGATCAAGAAACTCAGCATAAGGAGTGCGGACGACGATGAATAACCCCTTGTATCAATCTATGATGGGCGGCAACCCGATGGAAATGCTTATGCAAAGAGTAAATCAACTTAAAAGCTCTATGGGCGGCAACCCGAACGACCATATTCAAAGGCTTCTTAACAGCGGACAGAAAACGCAGGCCGACTATAATCGGGCAATGCAACAGACGCAACAGTTGCAGAGAATGTTCGGTAAGAACCATTAAGACGGACTTTTGGTTCTTATTTACGGGAAAATGCTGAATTTCGGCATTTAAGAACCACGAATGATATTAAGGCAAGTGCGCATAGCCTTGATATAACGGACGGGATTTCACGATGATTTCCGTCCCTACCCAAAAATAATTTATTGGAGGAATTTACAATGGCACTTTCAGAAGAAAACAGCGGATTTGTAATGCCGGTTGCGCCGAGTGGCGGTAACGGTTTTGGTGGCGGTTTCGGCGGCGATTGGGGTTGGATCGTTCTTCTCCTGCTTCTCGGTTGGGGAAACGGCGGCTTCGGTGGCGGTTATGGCGGCAATCAGCTCGGTTATGATTTCCCGTGGCTGTTGAACGGACAGAACGGAATCAATGCGAACACCAACGCAGGTTTCCAGAACGCGCTGCTGAACGACAACATCACGGGTATCCGCGATGGTATCAACGGCATTACGACTCAGTTGTGCAACGGTTTCGCCGGAATTGAACAGGGTGCTAATGCTCGTCAGATTGCAAACATGCAGAGCATTTTCGGCGTACAGAGTGCACTGCAGAACTGCTGCTGCGAAAATCGCGCAAACATTGCCGATCTCAAATATGTTGTGGCCACTGAAAACTGTGCGGATCGCGCAGCGGTTTCCGATGGCATCCGCGATGTGATTGAGAACCAGACAAGGTCAACGCAGTTAATCCTCGACAAACTCTGCCAGCAAGAGTTGGATGCCCTCAAACAGTCCAACCTGTCTCTGCAGAACCAGTTGAACATGGCAACACTTCGTGAGTCTCAGACCGCGCAGAACGCGCTTATCACGAAGGGCTTTACGGATGAGGTTGATGCCCTTTACAACCGTCTGTCTAACTGCCCTGTTCCTTCTACGCCGGTCTATGGCAGAACCCCGATCTTTACCTGCAGCGGAAACAACGGCGGTTGCGGATGCGGTAATTTCTGATCGGAGGTGGCACAATGGCAGAGTATTTAACATCGGACAGTATCGTAACCGTTCCGCTGAACACCTCGATACCGTTCCTTGATTCTATCCCTTGTACCAAAGGATGCGTCTTTCATCAGAACGGCACAGGGATTTTTGCTCTCCGTGGCATCGTAAACAATCCATGCTCTAACTTTGCTCGGTACAATGTGGAATTTACAGGAAACATTTCCGTACCTACGGATGGTGCTGTAACACCGATTGCAACGGCCATCGTTGTTTCCGGCGAAGCAAGAGAAGGCAGCAGGTCTATTTATTCCCCAGCCGCTGTGGACTCATACGGCAATGTAACAAGCCGCGCTGTAATTGATGTCCCGAAGGGATGCTGCTTTATCGTATCCGTTGAGTATGTAAGCGGAAGTGTGGATGCAGCGACAACACCTACGCCGGCTATTAATGTGATTGATGGCAGCCTGTCGATCTCAAGAACGGCATAAGGAAGGAGGAAAAGATGGATAAGTTAATTGATTACATTTGCGATGAACTTGATGAACTGGAGCATAAGGTTGACAAAGACGGGAAACTGTCGATGTCTGAAATCCAGTATGTTGATGTCTTGGCACACGCAAAGAAAAACCTCTTGAAAACCGAGGAGATGGATGGCGGTTACTCGATGCGTGGCGAAGGAAACTCCTACGCAAGAGGCAGAGGCAGAAACGCCAAGAGAGACAGTATGGGAAGATATTCCCGTCGCTATTCCATGGACAGAGCGGACATGGTTGATGAACTTCGCACTATGATGGACACCGCTCCAGACGACAGAACGCGGATGGAGTTGGAGAAGATGATTTCTAAAATCGAGCGATAATCGTTTTGGATAGGAGAGGATGTGCTTCGGTACATCCTCTTTTATTTTCACAAAAAAATGTGAAAAAGGTGTTGACATTCCCATTTTATTGTGATATGATAGCATCAGATCGAGACGAAAGGAGGTGCAATATGAAGCGGGATTTATTCCAGATGACACTTCGTAGGCGGACAGGACGCAGCGATGTAAACGCGGAGTTGGTTCGGGTGCTTGGGATCAGTAAGAACACGGCGTCTGCCCGTCTTGCTGGGAAGCAGCCGTTCAGATCGGATGAGTTGGATAAACTCAGAATTGAATACCAACTGACGGATGAGGAAGTTGTAGACATTTTTGTAAAGGAGGGTGATTAGTACGGTACGGAGACGATTCTTCGCAACAAAGGAGGAATGGCTCGCCAACCGCGGAAGCACCATCGGAGGCTCTGATGCGGGAGTGATCTTGGGTGTTTGTCCGTGGAAAACAAATGAGGAACTGTGGGAAGAAAAGGTCGGACTTGCAGAGCCGAAAGATGTTTCGGATAATCCGCTCGTGATGTACGGCACATTTGCGGAGGAGCATTTAAGGGCATTGTTCTCGATGGACTATCCGCAGTATCAGATATCCTATGAACCAAACACCATATGGACAAACGACGATTATCCTTTTGCACATGCATCTCTTGATGGGTGGTTGTGGGACAAGGATGGAGAAATGGGTATCCTCGAAATCAAGACCGCGACCATTTCAAGCAGGGCGCAAAAAGAAAAGTGGCAAGGCGACCACATTCCACAGCAGTATTACACGCAGATTTTGCATTACTTCCTTGTGACTGACGCAAAATTTGCATATCTGAAGGCACAATTGAAGTATGAGGTTGACGGGGAAGAACCGTTCCTTCACACAAAGCATTACCGCATCGACAGGGAAGATGTTATCGGAGACATCAGATATCTTCTCTGCAAGGAAAAGGAATTTGACGAAATGGTCAGGAAGAAGGAAAGACCGAACACAGTATTGCCGGACATTTAAAGGAGGGTAAAATGGCAGAAGTAAAAGTTGTGACCCGTGAGGCGGGTGCAATCAGTTTTAACTACGAAGAACTTAAGGGCGAGATCATGGCCAAGGCCGCCGAGTATTCCGCCGCCGTATATACGGAGGAGAACATCGGCTTTGCCAAGGCAGACCGCGCAAAACTGAATAAGTTAAAGACCGCGCTTAATGATGAGAGACTTAAGCGGGAACGAGAATTCATGCAGCCGTTCATGGAATTTAAGGCGCAGGTGGCCGACCTGATCAGCATCATTGACGAGCCGATCAAAGCGATTGACACTCAGGTGAAGGCATTCGAAGAAAACCAGCGGCTGAACAAGAAGGGCGATTGCGTCGAGATTTTTGCATCGATTCCGCATCCTGAATGGCTCGATTACATGCAGATCGAAAACCCCAAGTGGTACAACAAGACCGTAACACTTGCCACCGTAAAGGACGAGATGGAAGGGGCAATTCAGAAAGTCAAGAGTGAATGCGAAATGATTCAGAATTACTGCCCGAACCCCGATGCGGCTCTTGCATTGTACAGGCAAAACCTTGATCTTAAGGCTGCGATGGAACTCGGCAAGGCAATCACATTGCAGCAGAAGCCGATCCCGCATTCCGAGATCGACGATACGCCGGAGGAGGCATCGTGGGTTTGCTTTAAGGCATTGATCACCCCGACACAGGCGAAAGCACTGGCGTCATTCATGAAAACGAACAAAATCAAATTCGAAAAAGGAGAATAGACATGGCTGTATCTAATAGTTTGGTTGAACAGAAGGATAAGTATGAAGCAAAGTATCTTGCCAATGGCGAGGAGGTAAAACTCACGCCGAGTCTCGTGAAGAAATTCCTTGTGAGCGGAAACGCGAATGCGGTAACCGACGCGGAAGTAATGATGTTCATTTCCCTGTGCCGCTACCAGCACCTTAACCCGTTTCTTCGTGAGGCTTATCTGGTCAAGTATGGCGACCGCAATCCGGCTACCATCGTGACCGGCAAGGATACATTCCTTAAACGCGCGTCCCGTAACGAGCGGTATGAGGGCAAAGAGTCCGGCATCATCGTCAAGGATAAGGAAGGGAAGATTGATTACCGCGAAGGAACTTTCCGCGACGAGGGGGAGCAGATCGTCGGAGGCTGGGCAAGAATCCACATCAAGGGAAGGCAGCCGGAGATGACCACCGTTTCCTTTGATGAGTATGCGGCCAAGAAGTCGGACGGAACTCTTAACTCCCAATGGGCGAGCAAGCCCGCCACGATGATTCGCAAGGTCGCCGTGGTACAGGCGTTGAGAGAGGCGTTCCCCGAGGACTTCGGCGCGTTGTATGCTCCCGAGGAGATTGCCGAGGCGTCGGAGGTTATCCCCGCGCAGGATGCTCCCATTGAAATCGAGGCGGAGGTGAAGGACGTTACGCCCGAGAAGAAGCCCTCCAAGACCAAACAGGTTACGGCAGAGGAAGTCTTATTCTCCTAATATTCCTCTGTAACGCACCAGAATCGTCATATTCGCGTTTTTATAGTGTGGGCGGGACAATTTACCACCCGCACAAAGAAAACGCAAATACGGGCAAAATACGAAAGGAGCAAAATGTCAAAGGTTACACTTAAAATCGTCGGTAAACCGCAGGGGAAACAGAGACCGAAGTTCTCCAGAGCGGGGAACTATGTCAAGACCTATACCCCCGAGCAGACCGTGAACTATGAGAACTACGTCCGCCTGTGTTGGATGCAGAACGGGGCAGAGCCTCTCGGCGGATATGTCAAGGCGACCATCATTGCGCATTTCAAGATACCCGCATCGACGTCGAAGAAGAAGCGGGCGATGATGATGGGCGCACCCTATACCCACAAGCCAGACGTCGACAATCTGGCGAAGATTATTCTCGATTCGCTCAACGGCGGTCTCGCGTATGCGGACGACGCGCAAGTGGTCTGGCTCGACGTACGAAAGGTGTACGACGAGGAAGAATACGTCCTGCTCACTCTGGAGGAAATATGAAGAACTGTCAGAACTGTAAGCATTACTACATCATCCACGGGAAGAAGGGCAATGTTGTTGATGATGGATGCAAGTTGGAGACGGTGATCCCGTTCTTTGACCGTGATTCATATATCGGAAACACAGAGACCGATGCATGTGACAAATGGGAGGGATTTGATGGAAAAACAGAAGAATGAATTTGCCTTGCTCTTGTGTGAGATTTTCGTGACCTGTGTCCTAATCATCGGCGTGACATTCCTGTTCGGAGAAACGAGGAAGCGGACGCCAGACCCGACCCCGACACCGATCCCGACAATGACACCGACGCCATCGCCCGTTCCGACCAGTACACCGACACCGACATTAACCCCGACACCGTCACCGAGTCCTACGCCGACGATTACACCTACGCCGATCCCGTCAGAGCGCAAGGATGTAGGAGCAAACCATACATTTAAGCCCTATACCAGATTTCATGTCTATGATATCCGCGGTACGGCACAGTATAAACTGCAGTGTGTGGCATATACGGACGAGAGAACCGGCATACGCGTTGTCGACGATCCTCTTGGAGAACCTCGGTATTGTGTTGCACTCGGAACATACTGGTGCGGCGGACACCCTCAGCATATCGGCCGGTGCGTTGATGTACACATGAAGAACGGATCGGTTCTAAAGTGTGTGCTGGCGGATGTCAAGCGGACGGAAGATACCATCAATGCGGGAAACCGATACGGAGCGATAAACCATGATGTCTTGGAATTCATCGTGGATGGAGACAAATTGCCAAAGAACATCAATTTGCTTACAGGAGGCAACGGCAATATGTCAAGAGCCGGAAAGGAGTTTGAGGGCGATGCCGCTTATATGATTGTGTATGATATGTGGATTGAAGGATTTGGGAACGATTGGAACAAATAGGAGGGTAAGATGGCAAAGGGATTTGCTAACGCCGTTAACGCGGTATTAAAACAGGCAAATGCAAACGCCGCTCGGTGCGTATGCGTATGGGCTGCACTTGCATTGCGGGAGGAAGGATATGAGCGCGAGGGCATTGTAAGAGTCCTTAACAATATCCTGAAGTATTCAAGACAGTCCTGTGGGAAGGTTGACATACAGGAACAGTTAGACCATCTGTCGAGGGTCTGCGGCCTGAACATCATCTGGGCATCAGACGACACCATTAGAGTTGAGGAGTTAGACGATTGGGAAGACTTCGACACGGAAACCTATGACGAGGAGGAAGAAGCAAATGACACAGAATGAAATGATCCTTAATCACCTGAAGATGTTCGGCAGCATTACGCCGATCACTGCGCTGGAGGAATACGGGTGCATGCGGCTGGCATCACGAATTGGTGAACTGAGAGAATATGGCCGCCAAGAAGGTTTCGAGATCGAGACCACAATGATCAAAAGGACAAATCGATTCGGAGAACCCGTATCATTTGCAGAATACAAATTGGTCGAAGGAGACAAAGCATGAATAGTACGATTATTTCTGGCCGGCTTACAAGAGACACTGAAGTCAGATACGCCGGATCAGGAGAAAAAACCACGGTTATTGCGCGGTTCACGGTTGCGGTAAACCGCATTTATCACAAAGAGGGAGAACCTGAAGCGGACTTCTTCAATGTGACCGCATTCGGCAAGAACGCGACATTTGCAGAGAAGTATCTTAAGCAAGGCAGCAAGGTTGTTGTCCGCGGCGCGATGCGTCAGGATAACTACACGAACAAGGACGGGCAGAAGGTTTACAGTTGGGTGCTGTATGCCGACGAGATCGATTTCGGTGAGGGCAAATCCTCCGGCGGCAAGAACCAAAGTGGTTCTAAAGAGCCGAAATCTGGCAAAAAAAAGCCGGAAGAACCAGAAACCGATGAAAACGGTTTTATGGACATCCCTGATGAACTGGCAGAAGATTGCCCGTTTGCATAAAAAAGTGCTTGCATTTCCCATTAGAGTGTGATATACTTATCATATCGGGAAACCGAGACACAAACCACAATGGTCTGTTTCTGTGTGAAGGACGGAAACGGACAATCATACGGAGACAGACCTATTAGAGCCATTCCTGTGAGAGCCTTCACCTCTCCTCGAATGGCTCTTGTGTTACCAAAAAGAAGGTGAAACCAATGGCAGAGCAAATGACATTTTTCCGCAGTTATTATGAAGCGGTTAAAGATATGGACGCAGACACGCGCCTCGAATTTTTGGAGGCAGTTATCAAGTATGGAATTTACGGGGAGATGCCGGAGGGACTTTCCCCGATCCCGAACATGGCGTTTACACTTGCATTTCCGAGCCTGAAAAAGTCTACCAGCAGAGGAAACGCATCGAGGGAAAACGGGATGAAGGGAGGCCGGCCAAAGAAACCTACAGAAAACCTAAAAAAACCTAACGATAACCTAACTGAAACCTACGAAGAACCTAACGAAAACCTACAAAAACCTGTAGACTATAGACATAAGACATTAGACAATAAGACTATAGACTTTAAGACTATAGACATAGACATAGAAAAAGACCTTTTGGGAAAAGGTCTTAAGAAAAAGGATGATAAATCATCCCAAAAAGAAGGCCGCATTCCGAAAGCGGATTTGGATGAAATCGTTTCCAGATGGAACACACTTCCCGATCCTGTTCCGAAGATCACGGTTTTAAAGACCGGCACAAAAAGGTATGAGTCTTTGGCTGCTCGGTATGACGAATATGGCGTCGACAATATCATGATCGCCATCGAGAAGGTGCGGAAGTCATCCTTCCTGTGCGGCAAGTCATCGACATGGCACATCAGTTTTGACTGGTTCGTGCTGCCGAATAACTTTCTTAAGGTGCTGGAAGGGAATTATACAGACTCAGAACAGGATCAGAGACCAAAAAGCAAAGGGTCACTCATAGACGAATGGGTGCAGAAAGGACTGTTATGACAAAAGACGAATGGCTTGGGGTTGCAAAAATACTCAATGATGTTTATGAGTTTAATGGCAAAGCGATGTTCGAAACGCCGGACAAAATCATGTACTGGTATTCTTGCTTACAGGACTTGGATTATGCTGCAGTCTGCGGCGCGGTAAAGCGGCTGGCAATGACTAACCCCAACCGGCCAACCATCGCGGATATCCGCAAAGAGTGTGTCGCGCTGACGGATGTGTCGCCAAAGATTTCCGAGGCTGAGGCGTGGAACATGGTCAGGATTGCGCTGCGGGACTCGTCCTATCACTCCGAGGAACACTTCGAGGCATTTCCTGATATTGTCAAGAAGGCGGTTGTTTCTCCGGCGCGCCTCAAGGAATGGGGGCAGATGCCGAGCGATACTGTCGGGTCGGTTGTAAGGGCAGAATTCCGCCGGAGTTTTGAGTCCGCCATGAATTCAACGCAACAGGAAAAGCAGATGGGGCAGATCGGAGTGAACATCGCAGCGCAGATCGCTGATAAGTTGAAAAACAACTACACGATGACCCGTGAAGAAATTCAATATGCACTGGAGAATAAACTATGACACAACTTCTGATAACATGGATAATTGATTTGACCGATCTGGTCAAAGGGCTTATATGGATCGGGATTTTTCTTGCCGGTTTAATTCTCTGGGTGCTGTTCTCCATCATTGAGGACATGCACAACGAGAGACAGGATCGCAAGAGGAAGAAGATGCACGAAGAAAATGATAGAAAATTCGGAGAAGGGAGTGAAGCAGATGACGAGATTTGAGAAGTGGGCGAGACAGCAGGACAGGGCAAAGTTAATCTGCTCCTCACAATTTTTGTGTGATGATTGCATTCTTAAACCCGTGTGTGACAGAGATGTAGCAGGTGAACTAAACGGGGACAAATGGGAAGAATGCGAGAAATATCTTGACGAGGAGGTAGAGTAAATGTTAATTGCAGTTTGCGTATTGGCGGTGGTCGCGCTGATTGAGGCTTATGTAATTGTTGAGAAGGAGAGCAGAATCATCTATCTCCGCAAGCGGTTGCTTCGGCAGATTCGGATGAACGATTCGATGAAAATGAAGTTACAGAATCAGAAGGTTTGGGTTGTGGAAAAACCCGACATCGAAAAAGCAGAGAAGGTTATCAATGACTTCAAGGCATCCCCCGTTTACCCGATGTTTGCGAACACTATGCTTGGAACAAAGATGGCTATGTTTGAAACAAAGACGGGAATGCCGATAGAAATGACGGAGGTGCTGAATGAAAAAGAAACTTAACGGATGCCAAATGGGATGCGACCTCCCGTGCATTAGAGAAGGTTGCCCCTATTGGGGAGGATGGGAACTTACCTGCGATGAATGTGGAGAAGAAGCGGAGACCCTTTACAACTACAATGGTCGGGAACTCTGTGAGGATTGTTTAAGCAACCTTGTTCTTCGCCTGTACGATGTGTGCGAGGAGTGCGGGAAACATCAATCGGAGTTGGTTTATTGGAAATTGAAACACATCTGCTTTGACTGTTTCTGCAAAGACGTGCTACACGGGCAGACGATCCCGCTCAATCGGTTCTTTTGTGACGAGTGCGGCGAATGGGTGAACACCCTGTACTTTGACGAGGTTGGCTATCCGATGTGCTTTGACTGTTTGAAAAAATCGCGGGAGGTAAAGGAATGACAGATGAAGAAGTGATCCGAACCCTAAAGAAACTCGCAAAAGGTTTTCTTGTTTGGAAAGACGATGAAATAGCGTTGGAGAGAGCAATCGAAGTGATGGAAGAATATGTGAAGAATAAGCAGATTCCGACAGACACAGACCTTAATGACATCGAGCCTATTGGGTTGTACGAATGAAAGGAGCAGAGCGATGAAGATAGTGATTGATATTCCCGAAGAATTATTCGGCAAAATAGATGATGAAAACTATCAAAGTGTAATATCGTGGTACGATACTACATTGTATTGTGCAATTAAGAACGGCATCCCGCTCCCGAAAGGACACGGGCGGTTGATTGATGCAGACGCACTATGGGAAAGTTTGAAGGAGCATAGATATTCAGATGGATTTTGCACGGAACATAACATTGACTATTCCATCAATCTTGGAATGAGCGGAATCGTTATAGGAGATTCTCCGACCATCATCGAAGCAGACAAGGAATACGATGTTAAAGCAATAACCCGTGGGAACTGTATGGCGTGTGGAAAAGAATTGACCGAGGGGGCGTTCTTTTGCAAGGAATGTGAGGAAAAAGGCAGAAAGGAAGGAGCAGAGGAATGAAAGACGAACAGGAAAGGGAAAAAACGGAAAAACACGCATTGGATGGATTGTGGGATGCAGTTCAGAATTTCGTTGAGATTAACCCGTATGTTGGATTGATAACGGGTAGTGTAGACACGACAGACGGGGAAAGGTACGAAGTCGTAGTCAAGATTCACAGAACGAAAGGCAAGGAAGGAGCAGAGGAATGAAAGAGTGGAATCTTGGAAACGGACTTCCCAATGTCTGCAAATCCATCCGAGACAAGTTGCACTACGCATCGCATCGGTTGGAGTGCATCGAGAGAGATAAGACCATTATCAATGTGGACACTTACGAAACAACAGTTTTGCTTTGGGCATTGGGAGATTATATGCAGAAGCACAATCTTGAGGAAGGAGCAGAGGAATGACAGACGAGCAGGCAAAAGAGAAGATGGAAGAATACGCAATGGAAAGATTGCGGAAGGCGGTTCGGAATTTCGTTGAGATTGACCAAAATGTCGAATGGGCAAAGACTTGGGTATACACGATAGACGGGGAAAGGTACGAAGTCGATGTCAAGGTTCACAGAACGAAAGGTATGGAAGGTGGTGCAGAATGACATTTAACGAGAGGAAAAGTTGCATTAACACAATCAACACTTTGAGAAGGTTGGCATTAAACATTCACGGCGTTATTGACAAGGTTGACAATGAGAACTGCGATAAATTGATTGCGCTTCTTGATGGTGGTATTGACGAAATCTATATGGAACATTACAGGCGAGGATTAAAGGACGCCGTAAACCCGCCTGCTCAAGTATTTAACCCATAAGGCAAAGAAGGTGGTGCAGAATGAGTGTTGTTCTAATCAATATGGATATGCCAAACAGTTGTTACGAATGCCGATTGAAAACCCGATGCGAGTTGGCAATGGCGAATGGTTGGCTTGGAAATAAGCGGGATGATAATTGCCCCTTGCGAGAAGATAAGAAACCTTGCGAAGAAATGCGACAGGGAATTTGCCCGTACTACAACGGGTTGGATTGAGGAAGGAGCAGAGTGATGGTAGCAGATGAAAACAGAGTGTACTACGATGGGATTGTAACTATCCTCGCAGAAATCAAGCACGATGATGACGGATTCCCAAGAGAATGGTCGGTCACGGAAATGTTCCTTGACCCCGAATGTAATATGACCATTACTTTACGGCAGATAAGAGATATGTTTCCCGATGCCCCTATGATTAAGGTCATCATTGACGAGGCATTGACGGGCAATATGTTCGTCATCGGAAATCACAGGGAATGCGGATGGGAACACTACGGAACAACCATCGGATATGCGTAGATGCCCCTGTGACCGCACAGAATTGACGAGAATGCGTTTTTATTGCAGAGATGGAGAGTTTATAGGGTAAAGCAGAAAGGAACGGATATGGGCGATTTTACAAGCGACGAGTTGAAACTGATCAGAAAGGCTCTCCAGTGTGTCAGCACAGCGCATACGATCGTGGAAACCGCAGAAGGCACAGCAGATAGAGAAACGCCGGTCGACAAACTCATTCACAAGGTCAGGAAAAAAGAGGAAGGCTTGACAGAGCAGCCGGAAGATGGTACGATGGAATAGCAGATTACGAATAGAGATATTCGGACATAAAAAAGACGGAGGCGGGGAAACCCGCCTCCTCTATTATTCCGCTGCTTTTCTGTTTCGGGATCGGCATTGCAGACAATCCATGCAGAAATATCCGCGCTCGTTTTCGATGTACTTATACGGCCTTACTTCCTTTGTCTTCATAACCGCAAGGCCGAGAATGTTCTTTTGCGGCTCAAGGGTAAAAACAATCCGCTTGCATATCTTACATCTCCGGCATTCCTTCATTCGTCTTCCTCCTCAATTGAATTGAATTTCACGATCGCCACTGCACACCAGAGGCAGAATGCAATCACAAGAAACAGTCCCATCTTACTTTCCTCCCTTATTAGTCCACTGCTGCGCCCATTCGTCAGCCTGAACAAATTTTCTCGTCGCCGCTGCGATCTTATCCTTGCCGCAGAAATACAAGTGCTTGAATTCCTGACCATTGATCATGATATCCTTATCATGCTCAAGATTGCTGAGTACATATTCGACCCAGTCGTCTTCCGTCAAAGGCTCGTAGTTATCGTCTTCGCAGCCATTCAGATAAGAGTAAACCGTCATCTGAATGTATTCTTTTAACTGATCCTGTAATTTCATTTCTTGCCTCCTCCGTAAATCTTTTCGTATCCATGATATCTGTCGTACTGCTCTTTAACCTGTCCTTTTGCTTCGGCCTCCAGTTTATACTTGAGTGCTGTCTGTGGTATTTCTGTTCCGAATACCATCCTTAACCGGCCGGACTCATAAACAATGTCGTGTATTAACTCGCCGCCGTAAGAAGAATAGACTCTAATGAATTTGATCGCTGCTGCCATGCTCGCTTCCTCCTTTACGAATTCAGTAATTCTTCCATCTTTACGCCAAGCGCAGATGCCAGTTTATAAACCGTGATCGCTGCAGCCTGATTGATGTCGCGCTCGTTACATTCGAATGCTCGAATGATTCTTGCATTCACGCCGGATGCCCGCGCAAGGCTGGCCTGAGAAAATCCTTTGATCTCCCGAGTCCATTTCAGTTTAGAAATTTCTCTTGCATTCTCTGTCTGTAAAGGCTTTCCATATCTCATTTTCTTTTCCTCCATGCTCTGATTCTATTCACAAGGCCGGTCTTCTTTTCGCCGGTCTCCTGTTCGGTTTTCACTTCCTGTCTCATCCAAAATGCGATCAGGTCTCTCTTTTCGTCATCCGTCACATACGGGACAGAATACTGATATACTTTCATCAGGTCTGGTGTGTAGTACAAGCACTCGCCGTAACGCGGCAGCAATTCCGCTCCATTCACTCCAATGATGTTGCGGCTGTCCTGCGCAGATCGTGTACGCAAGGCCACAATTCCGTCAAAGTTAACTTTGATCTCGGTCGGGATCACTTTAACCAGCGGGCACTGAGTTACAGCGACGACATGCACACGCGCTGCTCGCGCGATCTGACACAGTCTCTGAATGAGAGGCTGCACTGCTCGTCGGTTGGTCGTCATCAGGTCGGCCAATTCCTCAAGGATCACATACACATCAGAACCATTGTATTTCAGAAGTCCCTGCTGCTCCATGATCCTGTAGCGATCTTCCGTCAATTTGACAGCCCGCTGCAGAAGGCAGATCATGTCGTCAGGCTCGCTGGCATATCCGAGGCAGTGAGGCAGATTTCTGTATGGTGCTAATTCAACGCGCTTCGGGTCGATCAGGAAAAACTGTACGCCGCCGGCGATGTCGAATGGTGCTTCGTAAAGGCCGGTCGTGATAAGGCCGTTTACAAGAACAGATTTACCCGAACCAGCAGCCCCAGCCACAAGCAGGTGAGTCTGTTTGAGCATGTCAGCGAAAAGCCCGTATACATTGCCTTCCGGCGTTCTGTAAGTGTTTGCCATGGTTTATTCCTCCTTAGAATTCAATTCCGTCAGTGTTGATCGCTTCCGGCGTCTCAGTGTATTTCCGCAATGCTTTGATATGTCTGTTTGCGGTTTTCTCGCTGAAATGCTTCGCGTAGGTGTGGTCGACGCAGAATGTGTACTTTCCATTTCGGAAATACTCTACATAACATTTGCGGCCTTCACGGATCGTGTACACTTCGTATCCGTCGTATACTTTGATCTTGTTTGCGTAGAATGGCGTCTTCGGAACATATCCGTAATACTCGCCGTTTACAATGATGGTCGGATGGAGGCCGTAAGCAGCGGCCTCATCCAGTTTATCAGCAGTCATCTCATATACTCCAAATTGCATAGTCTGTTCCTCCTCTCATGCGATCTCGGCCGGATCGATCTCACATAACCTGTACAGCGCGTTTCTGATTTCGTATTGCGGCCGGTCGACATTTGCGTGAATTCTTCGCGCGATCTGACAAGGCTTTTTGTTTACCAGCAGCCGCAGAACATACGCGGAAAAGACAAGTGTGCAATACTCGAATGCTTCCATTCCGCGTCGCGTCTCGTCGTCGCTGTAATGCTGCTGCATGTACTCCCTGACGCGATCTCTTGTGAGATCGATCACTGTCTGAGACAGATATACATTGTTTTGATTGAGTCTGATTTTAATTTCTTCCATGGTCGTTTCCTCCTGTTATGCTAATTGATTACATACAAATGTGTGCCAGAAATCACTGTAATGTACATATGGCGCATTGCTGCCGGAAAGCGGCAGGTCTTTTTTCGTGCCGTATTCGCGCGTCACAGTGAGTCCCAATTTTTCCCATTCACGCGCATGCCATTCAAGGAGGCGTGCGGCGTTTCCCAAATATTCATATCTGTATCCGATATCACTTCCATTGTGGTAAATGCGGATATTGGCGCATGGCGTATCACAGTAAAAGCCCGCTTGCAGAATGATCTTGTCAATGTTTCCCGTTTCAATTCTGATTAAATACTTTTTCATTTCGTTTTCCTCCTGTTATTATCCTACATAGGCCGCATAGCCTGTCGCGCTTACTTCGACGATCTCAAGCGCGTCACTCTTTAAGGCTTTCCGAATGTCCGTCTTATTTAATGCGAAATACTGCTGGATACCATAGTATTTCGTTTTTACCCAAAACCGCCGCAGATACGATCTGTATGGCATTTCCCATCCGCCGATCCTGCAAACAGCCTCCTGAGTGCAGATATGCAGGTCTCTAAGCGGCTGCTTATCGCCGGCGTCATATGCCGCGATCGCGGCCGGAATTCTTGCTTTCAAAAAATCCTGTTCGGGAATTGCTTCCCATGTTACGAATTTACGGTATCTCATGTTCTTTTCCTCCTCTAAATTTCCTCAATGTATGTAATGTGGCGCGGCGTATATTTCGACAGATCGTGATCACTTGCAATCTTTCCTAACAAAAATTCATGCATGCATTCCGCCGCTGTTCCCGTGATCTCGTAATTGTGTGGCTTAGAATAATCCGTCTTGAAATTTGCGTCATGCTCGTAGAATGTGACCGTCATTTTTAACATGTTCTTTTCCTCCTGTAATCGCTTTAATTTGCCCATTTCCGGCGTTTTGTGTTTCCCGCGGCCGTTTATCCATCCTTGACGGAAAAGCCGCTTATTTTTGATTTTACGCCGCCTCACGGCGTTTCCAGTGATCGCGGCCATGCCCGCCGGCGATCTTGTCGCGCTTTCCAGTTTTCCGGCCGCCGCCGCCGGCGTTATGCTGCAGCGGCAGCGGGTACTTGCTTTTGTTGCGCGTCTCTTGTTTACAGTGTAGGCCATGCATAACCGCGTTTAATATTTCCGCGATCCTGACAGCCTTTTTCGCGTTTACCTTGTGCGCTGTTTTCGCGCTGTACAAATATTCATGGCCTTTTACGGCAATTGCTACAACAACCATTTTTCTTTCCTCCTCTCAATTTCCGTACCCGTCAACCGTGATAATGTAAAATGTTCCGTGACTGTCGCGTTGATACTGTACGAAATAGCCCGTCTCAGTGTATCCGTCGCGCTTTTCGTAGTCTTCCAGCAATTGATATGTAAGGCTGCCATCCGCCATTTCACCATTGGCCACAAATGTTACGCGGCCATGCGGCAAGTGTAAAATTTCTTCCAGTGTGCGCGGATCGTTTTGATACAAGTGTGCTGTAAATTCCTTTTCGTAAATTGTGCCCGTGTATTTATACATTGTTTTTTCCTCCTGTCGTCTTTTGGTGATCGCTGCCGCCGAAAGCGGCAGCCCCAACAACCGATTATTTCAATAATTCGTTTACGATTTCGCCGCCGGCGTTTTCATAACAGCGGCCACAACCGGCACATGCGCGGCCGCCACAATTGATTTCGATACCGTTTTCCGCGGCGTATTCTTTCGTGTATACCGTGAAAATCTTGTCTATAAATGTGTACTTTGCTTTTAATTGCGGCATGGGATCGTTTACAAGATAACTGGAAACGATTATTGTTAAATTCTCAGGCTTTGCGATCCCGTAAATGTTCATTGCGCGATCGATAAACCAAGGGTTTTTTGTCCAAATCGCGCATTTAATGTGCGGATTTGCGGCTGCCATGTTGAAATAATTCACAACCTGAATTTCACTTGCAAGATCGCCGAAAGCCTCAAAGCGGAAATAACCAGTCTCAGAATACAACCGCGGCATGTCTTCGGCCGGAATGATGATTGTAGTCAGGACTTTACTATTTCTTTCCAGCATTTCCCGCAGTCCTTTAAATCTCTTTTGCATTGTGACAGAAAAGCAATGGCTGCAAATCGTCGCCGGATTTTTGGCGCGCTCCATGCAAAGACTATTGCAAAGCGGGCTTGTCGACAGCGACGCAAGGCCGGCCATTTTATCATTGTGGTTTACTGTAAATTTTACACCGTACTTTTTCGTGAATTCCGTAATCGTTAACATGTTGTTTTCCTCCTGAGAATGTGTTTTATTTTTTGTGCCTGAGGCTTTTATTTCGCCTCAGTCAGATTATACTTTTTGATCAATTCGCTATTTGGATTTTTCGCCATTAGAATTTCGTAAATGTCGCCGAATGCTTTATAAAGACTCATGCGCGCACAACCTATGGAAGTGTTTTCAATGATCGATCGCGGGCAGTTATCGTCGATCTTGTAAAGACAACCGTCGATAATTTCCAAGGCCGTTTCAATATCGCTTTCGGTTGTGTCTTTCATTGCGTCTATCCAAATGTTTGTGCTTTCGCCGGCCGCGTTCACTTCCAGTCTTGCGTTTAAATCACAAATGTATTCGCCGCCTAAATTCCCGCGAATGATCGGGTATCCGGCCTTTTCGCTTGCGTCGTCGTCAGTGTAAAAGTATGTGCTGCTAAGCATTGCCTTTGCAATTTGCATTGCTTCTTGTTTCGTCTTTACCGTGATCCTCATTGCGTTTTCCTCCTGTTTTGCGTTTCCCTTGCGGGAATGTGTTCTTGTCTTTTCACTTAGGATTATATCACTACGGCGGCACAATGTCATTATCTAAACTATCCAAACATTTATTATATCTTTTGTGCAAATTGTACAAATGATTGCGTCACGGGATCGCGGCAGCCTTTCCAGCCATGGCGGCCGGTTTTCCTATGATCGGTAAACAATCCATGGTTTACAAGTGTACATTTACCCATTATTCCCGCCATAGGTTTACACTGCCTCTATAACTTCATTATTTGCCCATTTCCGGCCTTTTCTCTATCTATGGTATTATCTTTCCTATATTGGACTATTTCCCGCCTATATGACAATATCCTTTCCTATATTGAGACTATGTGCCTATACTATTATAGTATTACTATAATTATAGATACATGTTCCCTATATTACTATTTCTATTTCCTATGTTTGAATATATTGGTATAATAGGCTACCCTATATAGGATAATACGCGCGTGAGGCCGGCCGGAATGATCACGGGAGGCGATCGCCGGCGGCGGCCTAAAAAAAGCCCCTTTTGTACATAATCTCTTGAAACAATGTACAAGGCCGGAATGAATGCCGCATGCAAGGCCATATTTCCGCATGGGATCGCGGCCGGATCGCTGCCGGAGGCGGGGAGGGGCTGTCGGCGGGATTTTTTGGCGGGGGTAACCCTCCTCCCGAGATTTTTTGCAAAAGCCCTTTTTGAGTCAGTGGTTCTATAGAAAAGAATAAAAAGCCCCCTGAGAGGTTACGAGAGGCTCATAGAGGGGATTTCTGGAAATATAGGGTAAATCGTTCGCCTAACGGCGAAAGGGGCTTATTCTGGCGAATAAAGGGGCTTGACGAGGCCGGTATAAAGTGATAATATGGGTGATGTATAGAATAAAAGGCGTTGAATTCCCCGTTAACATGATGGAAGGGCGTAGTCTGAGAGGGCTGCGTCTTTTCATTATTGACAGGGAGAGAAGACCTGTGGTAATATAGACATACCAAGAGACAGCAGGAATGCTTGTCGGGGTTGCATACAACTTTTGGTTCTGGCGGCCTCTGCCAAAGGCGTGGCAGGTCTGCATTCGAGCAGATAGTTGCGGGTTCGAGTCCCGTCCGTCAAATAGCGGAAGACCTCCGCTGGGGCGTTGTGTCGAGATACCCATAGATGGCGACGCCCCGATAATCCGACTGTTTTGATCTGTCATATAGAGTTACTCCTTTACACGGGAAATAGCATCCGGCTGGAAACGGGTGCTATTTTCTTTGTTGACAAGTGGCGGGCTGGTATGGTAGAGTAATGGGTGAAATTAAACATAAGACGCAGAAACACCTCATTCTTTTTTCTTTCAGGGGAAGCACTCGTTTGGCCGCGGGTGCTTTTTCTTTTTCCCAAAAAACTGCGAATATTGTATTGACAACGGTGATTTACTGTGATAAGATGGTGATAGTACAAGTGAACGCTTGCACAAAGAATAAAAGGAGGGTTTTATGAAACACACGATAGACGAACTACGGCAGTGGCAAGCACTTCCGCTTAACCTAAAGGTCAGAATGAGTATGGAGCGCATACGGATGTGGGTACGGGAGTACGGGGAAGATGGGGTGTATGTGTCATTCTCCGGCGGCAAGGATTCCACCGTCCTGTCGCATCTGGTTGACCGTACATTCCCGAATAACGAAATTCCTCGCGTGTTCGTGAACACGGGGTTGGAGTATCCAGAGATCGTACAGTTTGTGAAGCAAGAGCCGAGGGCGGTTATTCTCAAACCTGACATGAACTTCCGACAAGTGATTGCGAAGTACGGTTATCCGTTTTTCAGCAAAGAAGTATCCGAAGCGGTATATGGGGCAAGAAGGTATTTGCATGAATTGACGCATAGACAGACAGACAGACAGACAGACAGACAGAGTAACCTTCCTTACCGATACTTCTACGATAAAGTATGCGGATTCGGAGAGTATGAAAAATCCATCGAGGGGGTGGCAGACAACAGGTATAGAAAGTGCCGAGGAATTGGCGAATATGCTAAACGAGAGAAGACAAGGGCGGAAAGGAGGCGCGAATTATCGTCTGGCAAGAATGATGGGTATTTTAGCAAAGAACAATCAGATAAAGGCGAATATCCCTAACAAAGATCGCAGTATGTTTGCTTGTGAACGGTACAAATTCATGTTGGACGACGGTGCGCCCGTTATTTCAAACAAGTGCTGCGCCGTAATGAAAAAAACACCGTCACATAAGTATTCACGAAAAACAGGAAGAACATGTATTACTGGCGAGATGGCGGAAGAAAGCAGACAGAGGACGCAGAAGTGGATTCAGAACGGTTGCAACGGGTTTCACTTGAAGCACCCCAAGTCAACCCCGATGGCGTTTTGGACGGAACAGGATGTCCTTCAGTACATCAAAGAAAATAACATTGAAATCGCATCGGTCTATGGCGAAGTCGTCTATGACGAAAAGAAATCAGATCAGTTGGAAGGACAGTTACAATTCGGAGAGAACGGCATAGAGGAAAGTAAGTGCTTTCTCAAGACAACTGGATGTAAGAGGACGGGTTGTATGTTCTGCGGATATGGTTGCCATCTTGAGAAGGAAGGCGAAGGAAGGTTTGAACGGATGAAAATAACGCATCCCAAAATCTATGAATGGGTGTTCAAGGATTGGGAGAACGGCGGACTTGGTTACAAGAAAGTCATTGATTGGATTAACGAACACGGAAACCTGAATATCAGGTATTAAAGGAGGTTGACGATGCTATTGGTTGACATTGATATGCCGAAAGATTGTCCGTTCTGCCCAATGGCACACTATACAACGATAACCGATGAATTTACGGGGTGTGATGCCGTTGGAGGAAAGAAGTACGCAATGAAGGATAAGGAGTATGCGGAATCGGTAGGCAGACCGAGTTGGTGTCCCATTAAGGGCGAGTTGAAGGAGGGTAACGATGGAGAATGATAAGAAGCGGGCTTGCATTTACATCCGTGTAAGCACGGAGGCACAGGAGGCGGAGGGATATTCGCTTGAGGAACAGGAACGGTTGTGCAAGGCGGCGATTGAGACCAAGGAATGGGAGTATCTCCGCACCTATTGTGACGGTGGTTTTTCTGGCAAGACGGTAGACCGTCCGGCGTTACAGGAAATGCTGAAGGATGTGAAGGCCGGAGTGGTCGACGCGGTACTGATCTACAAACTGGATCGTCTGTCGCGTAGTCAGAAGGACACCCTGATGATCATTGAGGACTATCTGCTGCCCAATAATGTTGACATCGTGTCTCTGAAGGAGACCTTGGACACTTCTACGCCGTGGGGACGGGCGATGATCGGCATCTTGGCATCGTTCAACCAGTTGGACAGAGAGACCATCGTGATGAGAACCACCATGGGGCGCAAGGCGAAGGCGAAGGCTGGCGGATATACCGGCGGCCGGTCACCCATCGGATACAAGGTAAAGGACAAGGAACTGGTCATCAACGAAAAAGAGGCTTGGATAGTGCGTGAAATCTTTAAAATGCGCGACAGGAACATGTCTTTTCGTGCGATTGCGGACACACTGGAGTCGCGTGGTGTTCTCGGGCGTGACGGGAAGCCGCTGTGCTACACGACTGTGGGCAGTGTAGTCAACCACAGGGACTTTTATCTCGGGATCAAGAGTTATGCGGGCATCGTATCGAAG
>Ga0310690_10003281_pt1 | contig 24544 bp, 14 predicted proteins | sample AusTroGonzalo_MG_2_FD_207661 | JGI IMG/M metagenome (GOLD analysis project Ga0310690, IMG submission 207661) | Bovine rumen microbial communities from tropical cattle in Woodstock, Queensland, Australia - Gonzalo_04 (v2) (version 2) | ecosystem: Host-associated > Mammals > Digestive system >... | reverse complement strand
CTTGGTGTAGAACTCAGTTACCATAAAAGGCTTCCCGGACCATGATTCCCAGTTGCGCATGGCTTCTTCCTCCGGCTGCCAGCGCTGGTAGTGGTTGATGGAAACCACATCCACATACTTGCCGGCAACCTTGAACATCTCCGGATTCACCAGCTCATAATTCCACTGGTTGAAACGGTCTCCAAGGAAAAGATGGTTGGGGTCGTACTTGCGGAGCACGGTGGTCACCTTCTGCAGGTAAACCTCATAGCAATATGCGATGAAGGCTCTCTTGTCGTCGGGCGTTGCATCCGAGATGGTGCAGCCTGACTTGCCTTTGCGCTGGTCCAGCCATTCCTGGGCCTTCTGGTGATTGATGTGAGAGGAGGGCCACTTGGTGAGGCAGTATTCAAGGGCATAATCCTTCCAGGGTATTTCATTGTCGATGAAATAGCCTATGAGGTATTTGTCGTTCTTGTACTGCGAAGCCTTGGAAACCGTGCTCTCCACCACCTGGTCAAAGCGGCTGTCAAAGACCATGGCAAAGTCGTAGGGATAACCCTCCCAGCCGGAAGCCTTGAAAGCGGCCTTGAGCGTTGCGTCGGTGCTGTTTTTAAGCTCGCCGATGTAACTGCCCATGGGGCTCAGGATGACGGTGTACGGAATGGGCTCCGGGATATTCTTTATTATATCCACAAGGGACCAGGCGCCGGCCGAATTGAAGCCCTGCTCGCGCAGGAACTGCGCCTCTGCCTTGGCCCAGTTGGTGTTGCTCCCAAACTTGGTCTGGACGTTCTGCTTCTGGCGGTCCGAACTGCCGGGAGAGAAAACGGCCACGCCCTTGCTCAGGAAGATGTTTCCAAGCGGATCCACAAGCCACCATCGGCCCACGGCCTTCTGCACGCGGAAGAATCCGTCCGTGTTGCCCACGTTCATAATGGTCCAGCCGCCGTACTGGTCTGTAGCGGGGTCCGCTTCCGGGGTAAATCCCTGGATGCAGTCAACCGTGTAGGCATCATAGGTGGTCCAGGACGCGGTGGATACGGTTTTCTTGCAGTCAACCTTGACCGGGTCGCTTACTGTGGCGGGCGGGTTCTGGTTATTGTTGTTGTCATCGTTATCCGGAAACACCGACGGTATCACCACTTCCGGCTGTTCCTGTCCGCAACCGGCAGCAAGCAGCGCCGCAATCAGCGGAATGAAAAACCTCTTACTCATAGTGCTTAGGGTTTTCGTCCTGCCATTCGTTAACGCCGTCACGGATACGGTTGCGGAAAGTCAGGGTGTCATGGGCATGAACGGTTTCGGTGCCCGATACATACTTGTAGTTAAGGACTATTTTCCTGTCCTGTAGAAGCCTGGAGCGAAGGAACTTGCTATCCCCGTCCGGCTGCACGTCGTACTTGGCGCCAGGCACTGAAGAAATGGTGATGCTGTCGTCCGGCCCCAGGGTGAGTTTCATCTGGGCGGCCGATCCGTTGAATTCCCCTCCCACAGCGTTTGCCGTGAGCTCGAAGGGACCGGTGGTTGTGAGCGTCCATACCAGATTGTCTGCCTGGGGGATGGTGGTGGCGTAACTCTCCGTCCTCACCGTGTTTCCGCCGGAGTCAGAAACATCGGCATAACCCCCGTGATACCAGCTGCCAAACAGCATATTCTCATAGCGAACGCCTATGACGGACCACTCCTTGCCCTCTATGACATCGGTTCCGTTGCCATTTGTGATGGCCAGCGGAATCACCTGCTTGGGAAGCAGGCGGCCGGCGTCGGAAAGGAAAGCCGCAGAGTCAACCTTGATTTTAATAACGCCAAGATGCGTTCCCTTTCGGATAATGGCGGTTCCGGGGAGTCCGGAATCGCTCTCCAGCTCATATATGCTGGCCGGAAGCGCGCTTATGGAAGGAACATCCTTCATCAGGTTGGCGATATAGGCGAAGGTGTGACCGGTGAACAGTTTGTACGTATTGTTGTTTACCAGGGAATAGTCCACACCTACCGTAATCATACGGTCCTCGTCATTATTGATGGTGCCTCCAAGGGCCACGCCGGTGGAGAAGGTCATTCCCTCCCCCACGATGAGGCTGCGGACATCGGTCTGGTTGGCAAAGCCGCAGGCCGTCCTGGAATAGTCACCCACGTAATCGGGATAGCATGAAACAGCGCAGACAGCGGCAGTAATCAGTATTGCAATTCTTGTTTTCATATCCTCTTATCTGGTCCAGCTTTCCCAACCTTCGTTCTGCACCAGCCCGGGTACATTGAGCATCTCCTTGTAGGGGATGGGCAGGTAGGCAGATGTGAAGGAACGGTTCTCGATAACGGTGGAATAATCATAAATGAAAGTTTCGGCGGCCACCTTGGTGATTGTGGGACGATACAGGGTCTTGTTAAGGTCGGCCAGGGACGTGCTCCAGCGGCGAAGGTCAAAGAACCATGTGCCCTCGAAAGCCGTCTCTATGCGGCGCTCGTTGCGAAGGAAGCGGTCAAAGACCTTTTCTCCCATGAGCGAGACCTCCTCCAGATACGGGTCCTCGGAAAGGCCGTCGTCGCCGTCGTAGGTCTTGCGGCTGCGGAGCCAGGAAATGGCTTCCTTGGCGGTAAGACCATACACGTCACCGGTGGGACCGGCCACGTGGTTGGCTGCCTCTGCAAAGCACAGCACCATATGGGTCCAGCGGATGAGGAACTTGCTGTGCGGCATGCGCCCGACAGAGCTCTCGGACCAGTTGAGCCCCTTGTACACGAACTTCTTGATATGGTAGTTGGTTCGCGAGTTCTTGCCGGAAGCCTCGGCCTGGTCCTTTCCTCCTTCCCAGTTCTCGAAGATATATGTACGGGACGACGATCCGGTGGTGATGGTGCGGTTGTTATAGAAGATGTTGCTGTAGAAACGGGGGTCGCGGTTCACGTATGGATCCTGGTCGTCGTAGGCATAGGTGGGAGACTGCCCAAGCGGATAACCGTCGGCCATGCCAAAAGCGTCCACGAGGTCCTGGGTGGCCCCCATGGTTCCGTCGCCCTGGAAGCTGCCGGGGTAGAACATCTTCTCCATGGCTTCCGAGCCGGAATTGTAACGGGAACCGAAGACTATCTCCGGGCTGTTGGGGTCGAACCAGTTCACTGCGTTCCTGCGGTTGAATCCGCCGCTTACCGTGGCGTCAACCGTACGCTTGAAATCCAGAACTTCCTTGGCGTACTTTGCGGCAAGGTCCCATCGGCTCTTATCCCCGGTAGGATTGAAGCGCGGGCTGGCCCAGGTCTGGTAAACAAGGGCCTTGATTGCCACAGTGGAGATACCGTCTATGCGGCCCCAGTTGCGGGAACCCAGAACTGTGAGGTCGTCTTCGCTGTCCACCAGGAAATCGCGGTGGGCGATGGGCAGGTACTTGTAGGCAGAGTCGCAGTCGGCTATTATCTGCTCTACGCAGTCGTCATAGCTGTCGCGGACAAAACCCTCTTCCCAATCCTTCACCGGCTTGGTAAGGATGGGATAACCAAGCAGCTCGCCGTCGGCCGAGCGGCCGCCGAACTTCTGAAGCAGGTCCCACTGGAACCAGGCGCGGAGGGCGTAGGCTTCTCCCCAGAGCATGTTGGTCAACAGTTCATTGAGATGCGGATCCAGCATATAGCGGACTTTGCGTCCGTTTTGGTCCTGAAGGAAAAGGTTGGTGTTGTATATTCCCTGGTAATCCCTGGTCCAGTAAGTCTGGAAGGGATTGTTTTCCGGAGAATTCACTCCTATGGCCATACGGCTCACCGCATCTGTCTTGGACGTACGGACAGCATTGTCTGTCATACAGTCCAGATAGGCACCTTCATTATTGTTGTAGTTTGTGGAAATCCACTCATAGCATTCCCCAAGCAGGCCCTGCATGGTAGTAGGGCTGGAGACAACGTAGGCCTCATCCCTGATTGCGGAAGGATATGGATCCAGGAAACCGCTGCAGGAACCTAGTACCAGCAGCATTGTTGCAGCAATCGCTGCCCTTTTCATTGTTTTCATATCCATCAGAAAGTAAGTTTGAGTCCTCCGGTCACGGTGCGCATCAGCGGATAGTTGGTAATACCGGAGCTCAGTGCTTCGGGATCCACATCCTTGATGCCGGACAGGGTGAACAGGTTGTTGGCACGTGCATACACGCGGAATCCACGGACAAAGTTGTCCATACGCATTGCCTTCACCGGGAAGTTATATCCCAGTTCAACGCTCTGGACCTTGAAAAAGCTGCCGTCCTGCAGCCACCGGCTGGACATCTGGAAGTTGTTGTTCACCTTGTTGTAGGTGAGCCTGGGGGCTGTGGGATCGTTTATGTGCTGAAGTGTATAGTTGGAGTAGTTGCTGTCTCCCCAGCCGTTCCAGAACCAGCTGTTGGTGAGCTGGGCGTCGTAGAAGGCGCGGAATGTGCCGGAAACGGTGAGGTCCAGGCCCTTCCAGCCAAGCATGAGGTTCAGGGCGCCGATAAGCTTGGGGGCGCTGTCGCCTATGACGCAGGCGTCGGAGCTATCCACATAACCGTCACCGTTCATATCCTGGTAACGGAAGTCGCCGGCATGAAGCGCATCGTCAAAGAGCTGGGGAACCTGGGTGGTCTCGGCATCAGTGGCAAACTGGCCCAGATACTTGAGGCCCCAGATAGCGGTGGCCGATTTTCCCACACGGGAACGGTACGGCTCCGCATAGTCCAGTACATCTGCCTTTACAATTGTGGAGGAGTGCGAAGCAAGCCATCCGCCAACCTTGTATTCAAGGTCTCCAGCCTTGTCTTTCCAGTTCACGCTAAGTTCCACGCCGCTGTTAAAGTTGGTGCCGCAGTTCTCATAATAAGAGCCTGTTGAAATGCCGGCCACAAGCGGAATGGCGTTCTGCATCTGGGTAATGATGCCGCTCTGCAGCAGCGCATATCCGGAAAGGCTCACATCAAGCCTTCTTGCAAAAGCTGTAAGGTCGATGCCGCCGGACAGCTCGTTCCTCCTTTCCAGCTGAAGGTCAGGGTTGCCCAGCATGCTCAGGTATGTGCGGTTAACATTTGCACTGGTAGTGCTGCCAAACCACTGGTTGGTGGTATAGGGGCCGAACTTCTGCCCGCTGTTGTTCCAGGAGTAATTGTCCACGTCGCGGTTGGCGCTGGTGCGGGAGTCATAGGCCAGGAGGCTTCCCTGCAGGCGCAACTTCAGGAAATCTATCTGCTGCGCACCCTTTAGGAACGGCTCTTCCGACATAATCCAGCCAAGACCCACGGACGGGGAGAAAGACCAGGCCTTGAGCAGCGAGTAAGTACCGTGCTCATTCAGCGAGGCCTGGGCAATGTACTTGCCCTTGTAAGCATACATGGCATTGAGGCCGAAGTTCATCTCGCGCCTGTGCTCGGTGATGAATTTCTGGCTGCGCTGGGTAATCATGTAGTCTGCGGACAGCTTGAGGTCGCTGTCCCCGGACATACGGGCGTAATCCAGTTTCTCCACCAGGTACATGCGGTTGGAGTAGTAGTCCAGAAGTTTGGCGTTTCCGGACATCTCCTTGACCGAATGGCTTGAACTCTGCACCGGGACGATGATTGGATTGCCATCGGCATCCAGGCCCTCAGTAATCATGTAGGCGGCGTAGTCCTCCGCCATACCAAGGCGTACCAGGTTGGTGGCACCGTAGGCGGCATAGGTCCTTGACTTGAGGCCTTTGGCCAGGAAGTCAAGATCTGCGTCCAGACGGAAATTGAACAGCGCCCCGCGGATGGTTTCCGTATAAGAACCGTTCTCCAGGATGTTTGCTATGGGGTTCTGCGTATACTGCGAACTCACGGCATACCAGGGGAATTCCAGTTCCTCGGAATTGTCCGCATACACGGGGAAAGCCAGCTGCGGGATGGTAGTTATGTGGCCCAGGATTTCCGGCAGCTCAAACACGCCCAGTGTAGTGTTGGACGATGCGTCCGTGCTGGTGTAGTTGGCGGAATAACCGTAGTTGTTTGATTTGCGGACTCCTATGGAAGACACAATTCCGAAGGACGCACGGATGTGGTCGTTCAGCTTCACTTCCAGGTTGCCGTTGATATTCACGTTGTCGTATCCGGATTCCGGGCCGATTTTGTAAATATCGTCCTGCCCCACATAACCAAGATATGCATAGTACTTCACGATGTCGTTACCTCCGCCGGAAGATACGCCGGCGCTGGTGTAGTTCATCGTGTTCTTGAGCATCATGGAGCGGAAATCCACAGAGGGATGAAGCTTGTCGTAGGGGTCGTTCATCAGGTAGGCGTTGACATCGTCCTGGGTGTACAGGACGGTGAGTCCGCTGTTTTTACGGGCCAGGTTGTTCAGCTGGGCATACTGCGCAGCGTTCACGAAGCCCGGCATACGGTCTGTCATGTTAACGCCTTTCTCAAAGATTACGTTGAGGTACCGGTCGTTGTAGGCGCCGCTCTTGGTACGGATGAAGACAATGCCGTCCGCGGCTGTTGGACCGTACATGGTCTTCTCCAGGCCGTCCCGGATAATGGTTACCGACTCTATCTGTTCCGGATTCAGCGGAACTTCGTTGATCTGCACGGGAACATCGTCCACAACATACATGAGCAGCCGGCCGCGTGCCGTCACGGAAATGGCCGTGGAGGCGCCGTACTGGCCAATGTGCTCCAGCGGGCTCACACCCACCTGGCCGTAGTTTTCACGCACTTCCACGCCGGGAAGCACGCCAGTGAGGACGTTACGGATGTCCGCCGATGAATACCTGGCAAGGTCCTCACCGTTTATGGTAACGGTGGAGCCAAGCGAGTAACGCTTCTTCAGCGAAGTGTATGGAAGGACTATGTCGTCGGTGTCGCCGGCAAATATCACGTCGGGCGAGAGCACCACAGAATCAGAATCGGCAAGCACGCTGGCACGGATGCTAACGCCCTTGAATCCGGGCATCTCCACGCGTACCACGTCGTTCACGGTACAGTTCACGCTGACGCGGCCATCGGCATCGGCCACATATCGGCTTATGCCTTCACCAACGGTTACTGCAGCACCGGGGACTGCTTTCCCCTGGCTGTCCACCACGGAAAAACGGATGGAAATCTGCTCTGCAGCTTTCTTCTGCCCCATGGCATTGAGAGGGAGCGCAAGAAGAATCAGCGCACACAATACAGTATTGAATATCTTTTTCATACCTTTTCCTGTTTTATGCTACCAATCCATCTTGGGAGTATAGTTGGACATCTTGAGCAAGTCGCTGTCCTGGAAGCGGAACCAGTACATTCCGTCGTTCTTCCAGGCTATCTGCCGGTTGGCAGGCAGGGCGAAGCGCTCATACCTGAAGCCTGTAGGATACTGTGCCGACACATCAACCTTTGTGGCACGCATTCCGTAAAGCGTAGAACGGCCAATTTCCGGAGCATCCTTCCATCGGCGGATGTCGCAGTAGTAGTGGTTGCCCTCGAAGCAGAGCTCCACAGCGCGCTCGTTCTTGATGCGATCACGGAAGATTTCCTTTGTGCCGCAGTACTCAGCCAGCACATCCGGCATTTCCACACGGGCGCGGATCACATTCACGGCATCAACGGCCGAGATGGTGGCAGACGGAGCTTTGCCCGTGGGCCCCCAGGCCTCGTTTGCAGCCTCCGCATAATTGAGGTAAACCTCTGCAAGGCGGATTATGGGGTCTGTGAGGATGACGTTCTGGTTACCCTTGTTGGAAAGGGGACCGGTACGCTTGCGCTCATAGTAGAAAGTCTCGGATACTCCGTCAGATGCGCTCTGCGGATAAGTGAGCAGCGACCCTGAAGGCTTGCTGCCGTCCGGGTTGATGTACAGGGAAGCCGGGGAATAGCCCTGGAAAGTACACTGGTTATACACCACGGCGTTCTCAAAGCGGGGATCCCTGTTGACGTAGGGATTCTGCTCATTGTACTTGCCGGCGGCTGTAGCCGCAGCGCGCTGGGCCTCGGTGTTGAGGGGCCAGCCGTCCGCAGTCTCGAACTTATCTACGAAGTTCTGTGTGGGACACTGGCTGGCGGCGTATGAGTTATTGGAGAAGCAATACCCTACGAACGACTGTATTGTGGCCGAATTGTAGTTGGTGGTGCTTCCGGTAGAGTATGCCCAAAGCTGCTCGTTGGTATACCTGTTGCCCCAGAAGTTCTTGGAGTAGTTTTCCTTGGTCAGGAGCACATAGCCGTTGGCAAGGGCCGTGTTGAGGGCCACTGCGGCGGCCTCTGCGGCATCTTCCCAGCGCTTGGTGTCACCGGTGGGGTTGTTCAGGGGGCTGGCGGCATACAGAAGTACGCGGCTCTTCATGGCCAGGGCGGCAACGCCGTTAGGCTTGTCCTGGTCAGTGTCCGAAAGGTTGCCGGCACCGCTGGAGGGGTCACGGCGCACCTTGCCTGCCTTGTCAAAGTATTCGTAGGCCGTCTGGTAGTCATCGGCGCACTTCTGCAGGAAAACGTAATCATCGTCCGGAACCACGTCCCACTCGTCGTTGGCGCCCAATACCTTATCTATATAAGGGAGCGTGCCGTACAGGCGGAACAGTTCAAAGTGGCAGAAAGCCCTGACGAAATAGGCCTGGCCGATGAGGTCGTTACGCTCGGCCTCGGTGCAGTCCTGGATGAGAGCGGCCTTCTCTATAGCCATGTTGCACACACGGATGCTCTTCCATGTGTTGGGCACCTTGGCGTTGTTGGGGTAGTTGGCGTCGGCCGTGGGGTAGCCTATGATCCAGGTTGCATCGGAGCCATTGCCCAACTTTATGGACTGGGCGCGCTGGATACGGGATTTATCACACATGTCCGTGAGTTCCTCCAGCGTGAGTTTCTGGCTGTTCATGCACCAGTGGAGCGGATAATGGCAGCGGATATTGAATCCGGAGCCGTTATACACGGAGAAGAAGTAGCTCTTGAAGTTTGCATACTTGGAGAACACCTCGGATTCCGTGAGCCCTGCATCAGGAGCCCTGTCCAGATACTCGTTCAGGCATCCCGTCGATCCCAGCGCTGTGCAGAGAATCGAGATAAGTATGTTGAGTTTTATCTTTTTCATATCGGGAATGTCTTAGAATGTGAGTTGCAAACCAAGCTTTACGGTCCTCATCTGGGGATACTCGCCCCAAACCAGATACTTCTGCTCGGGGTCACCCTCAAGGAGGCCGGTGAATGTAAGCAGGTTGTTGGCCGTGAGGTAAGCCTTGATGGCTTCTATGCCCATTATCTGCTTAACCTTAGGAGTCATCCATGTATAACCCACGGTGAATTCCTTCAGGCGGAGGAAGTCCGCATTACGCCAGGAGTGGCCGGCCAGCTTTGCGTTGTAACCGCCGGTGGTGGAACTCTCGTTGTAACCGGACCAGGCCATGTTGGGGAAGGAAGATGTGGAATAGTGCACGGTGGCGTGAGTTCCGTCCGTATTGGCCGGAGACCAGTAATCCACGGAAGAAGTATGCAGGCGGAAATTGCCCTTATAGTACTCCCACTCGTACATCTGGTCAAAGTTCACATATTTTCCGGCATATCCCTGGAACAGGATGTTCACGTCCAGGCCCATCCAGCGGAAGCCGCCTTTCAGGGCATAGGATACGGGTGGATAAAGCGAGCCCAGCATACGGGTAAGGTCATCCTTGTCGATGAGGCCGTCAGACGTATAGTCCAGGAACTTGTAGTCGCCAACCACCACGTTGCTCACGTTTACGGGCAGGAAGTTGGAGTGGATGTCATCTATGGAAGTCAGGTACTCTCCGTCTATAAGGTATGCGCCGCTGGTCTGGGAGCCGAGAGGCGTTCCCACACGTTTCTGGTGCTCCAGGGAATATGGCGCGTCGTCGTAGGCAAGGATGCGGTTCTCGTTGAAGGAGAAGTTTCCGCCTACATGATAGCGGAAGTTGCCGTTTACGCGTTTGTTGTAATCGGCCTCAATCTCGATACCGTGCTTTTTAATCTCACCTTTGTTCAGTTCCTTGGAGGCATTGCCTACCCAGATGGGGGTGTTATTGTCCACGGAAATGAGCATCTTGCTGCGGTGCTCGTCAAAGAGGTCCACGTTCACGGACAGGTCCCCGTTCAGGAATCCCATCTCTATGCCAAGGTCACGCTTCAGGGCTTCTTCCCACTGAACATACAGGTTGGCGCCCTTGTCTTCCACTATGTATCCGTTACCGTCCTTGGAGTACTCGCTGATGTAGAGCCAGCGGTTGTTGGCATAGTCACTACCCACAAGACCCTCCGAGAAACGGATTTTCAGTTTGCTGAAAAAGGGTTTCAGAGGCTTGAAGAACTGTTCTTCGGACACCACCCATCCCAATGCACCCGAAGGGAAGAAACCAAAACGGTTCTCCGGGGAGAAGCGCTCCGAACCAGTATAACCCATGTTGAACTCCAACAGGTACTTGTGGCCGTAGTCATAGGTGAGACGGCCTACCAGTGCCTCGTTGTAGTAGGGGAAGTCCGAACCCTTGTCCTGCTCCTGACGGTTAAACAGGAACATTCCGGTGACATTGTGGTTGCCGAAGCTGCGGGCATAGTTCACGGACATGTCGTAATACAGGTCAAGATAGTAGCCACCCTGAAGGCTGTTTTCCGCCGTTGTGTAAAGAGGCGGCTCCACATAGTAGAACCCGTCAGTACCGGTACGGCTCCAGGGATTGACCCCGGTGCCAATCTTGCTAAAGTTCAGATACCAGCTGGGACGGTTGTACTGGGTGGTAAGAGTGTTGTATTTATAATAGGTACTCAGCGACACCTTTGCCTGCACGGAAAGGCCCTTTGTAAGGAAATCCAGGTTCTGCTTCAGGATTACGTCGGAGAAAATCTTGGAGTCTGTCTGCTGGACAAAACTGCCCTTCATGAGCTGGTAGTAAGGGTTTCCGGTTGTCTGGTCCGCCTCACTCATAAGGCGGGCGCCCGACGCTTCGGGATAGTCCAGGTCCGGAACCTGCTCCAGCACCCATGCCGGATAGTACATGGGGTATTTGGCCGATGAGCTGCCGAAGATGTACTTCCACATGCCCTCGTCGCCGTCAGTGGGGACAGGCTTGTTCTTTATTCCCACGTTTCCGCCAAGCTTAAACGACACCACGGTGCTGCGGGTGACGTTGAAGTCAAGATTGGTGCGGAAGTTCACCCTGTCGTAGGAATAGCTGGAGTCCACCTTTCCGTCATTGAAACTCTTGAAGATGGAGCCTTCCCTCACATAGCCTACGGAGGCGAAGTACTTCACGAACCTGGTACCGCCCTGGATGTTGAAATTGGCATTCTGGGTCTGTGAGAAGGTGTTTGTGAGCTCGCTCAGCCAGTCCACGTCAGGATAGCGGAGGGAATTGAGCTGTGACGATGGATTCCTGTACTCCTGCAGCTGGGCCGCGGAGATGAGTCCGGTGAAATTCTGGTCGTTCATCATGGCCGCGTTCATTGTGGACATGGTAGTGTAGGCGTCCACGTGGCGGGCCATATTAATGGGGTTGGAGAAACCGGAAGAATAGGACACATCCATCTTTGGCTTACCCTCCTGGCCATTTTTGGTAACGACGATTATTACGCCGTTGGCGCCCTTGGCGCCGAAGACTGCGGTGGCCGATGCGTCCTTGAGGACGGAGATATCGGCAACCTCATTGGGATCCAGGGAGGCGAAGTCGCGCTCAACACCGTCCACCAGCACCAGGGGGCTGTTGCCGTTGAAGCTGGAAACGCCGCGGACAAGGATTTCCGCGTCGCTCTGGCCGGGCTGGCCGCTGGTCTGGATGGTAACCACACCGGAGAGTTTACCGGAAATGGCGTTGGTGATGTTGGACATACCCGACCCCACCAGCGTCTCGCCTTTCACCGTAGTGATGGCTCCAACGACGCTTTCCTTTCGCTGGGTTCCGTAACCAACCACTACAACCTCGTCCAGGAGGGTGGAATCTTCTGACAGGACCACGTTCAGGACGGTGCTCTGGCGGGTCACGGTCCTTTCCACATCGGCATATCCCATGCAGGAGAAGACAAGGACGTCGCCTGGCCTGGCCTGGATGGAATAGCGGCCGTCAAGGTCCGTGACCGTTCCGCCCGTGGTTTTCCTGACCATGATTCCAACCCCGGGAACAGGGCCGATGTCATCGGTCACCGTACCGGTTATGGTCAAGGTGCCCTGCGCCATGGCGCCGATGCCGGAGGCCAGAAGACCGCCGGCAATCAGCACTAAGACGCAAAGGCGCTGTAATACCTTATGCATAAATTATTTCAGTACAAAGGTGATATCGTCCACGTAGATGAGACGGTTGTTTGTGGTTTCGTCGTAACCACTGGTGTTGGAAGAATCCCAGTTCACAAAAGGACGGAATTCAAGGGTTGCTACACCGGAGAAAGTGGACCACGTGCCGTCAATCTGACTGGCTGTCCACTCAAGGATATTCCAGTCATCTGTCTTAACGGCGCCATTCCACGTGCTGATGTCGCCCGAATCAATAGTCACGCCGTTCAACTTGGCGGGAAGTACGGCAGGATTGGAACCTCTTCTCGCGCGTGGATAATAAGCATTGGTACCCAGATACATCTTCACGCGAACCTTGTCATAATTGCTGCGGACACCAGAAGGGAATTTGGTGTAACCGTTAGTGCTGCCGGTCTTCACCTGAATATAACCTGACGTGCTGCCTGTAGAGCCGGACATATCGTTCTTGAGGACGTAATTGCTGTTGTTCGCGGCCGTCTTGACAGGATTCTCTATGACGACAAGGGCGCCGGTATTGCCGGTATAATCGTCAGCAACGATAGCCACGCCGGACTCATAGCTGTCGAAAACGAATTCATTCGTCTTTTTCACTGTACCAAGGTTGTAAACTTTGCCGCGGTCAAGCTTTATACCGTTTCCGTTGAAAGCACGGCTGATGAAAGAATCCAGATATGTGAGCTTGAGGTCGATTCCTTTCTTTGCAGTGAGCTGCGCAGGAAGGACCGGAATGTAGTAGTCACCTTCCGGGACCGGATTTGCACTGCCGTCGGGGCCTACGAAACCGGCCTGGAACTTGGCCTCGGTAACCTCTATTGTAGGGTCATCATTCAATACTGGAGTAACGTTGAACGTACCTGCAATAGCGCCGGCGGTGTTACTGGGGGAGTTGTCCCTGTTGAAAACAATGACTTCGCTGAGGTCGTCAACCTCTGCAGGGACGGTAATCTTAAGAAGGGCTGTCACCTGCTTGAACACCATTGTTGTGGTGTTTGAGATGGCCACGGCAACGGCTTTCTGGGAGTTGAAAGTGCCCGTACCCGTTCCTGCCGAGCTCTGGCTGATAGTAGCGCCTGTAATAGTACCTGCAGAGAAAGCTACGCCGTCGGTATAAGGATAGATGGCATAGTAGGTGTCTGCGGCCTCGCCGGTACCAGTGAAGACAGCGTTTGCGCCGCCCTCAGCAGTGGTGAACTCATATTTGTTGCCATTTGCAAAGAGTGCAACCTTGTCACCTGCGGCGAAGGAGACACTGCGGTCGTTGTTGAGGACGGCCTTGGTATCAGCCTCGAAGGAGGCGGTGAAACTCATCTCCTGAAGGTTGGCATTGGATGTTTTCTCAGCGCTGTCCTTTACGGATGCTTCTTTGGCGCAGGAAAGTGCGGTGGCCAGGATGGCCAGGATTATCAAAGACTTTTTCATAAGGCGCTAAAGAATAGAATTGAACTCGATTGCAGAAAACATAGGGAAGTCGGTGTCAATGGGGTCAAAGCCCTCAATGGACCCAGACTGGCACACAGGATGCTCAATTGCCAGCCTGATAAAAGTTGTCTCGGGAGAGAGGTATTCTTGTTTTTTCATATAACAGGTTATTAGATGATACTACCATGAGCCCAGTCCGGCGTCATAATCTTCTCCGGAAGCGCCGTTGGACACCATAATGATGCCGTTCTCAGGTTCTATTGCAATAACTTCTGCCTGAGGTATGATATATTTTTTCTTTTCCATGGTAAAGCTTATTATTTAAGAAGTCTCAAATCGTCAAGATAAATAACCCTTTCAGAAGCGGCCGTCTCGTTGCTTCCGGAGATATTCAGGAAAGGAGTGATGTCTATGCGGTAAGCACCGGCGAAATCTCCGTCCCACTGCAGATAATTCCAGTCATTGGGATTGATCAATTCTGCCCATGCAGCTTCAGTTCCATCATAAGCGATGCCATTAATCCTGTCAGGAAGCCTGGGTGAGGAGTCTCCGGTCTTGCGGGTTCCGCGGGGGTAGTACTTGGTGGCATCTGAAGGGTCTGCATAAAGCACTTTTACGGCAAATGCCTTTGCATTATCTCTGTAACCGCTTGGATAGTAAGCTACGGGATCTGAAGTAAAGGCGGCCTTTGTAAGGATGTCGATTATTCCGCTATAAGAGCCTGTCGGAGTTGAGGTAAGCCTGAGCACCTTGGAAGAAGCGTTCATTACGGATGCTTTCGGATTGCTGACAACTTCAAGGGTGGCATCTGTAGTAATGTTACCGGTATATCCTCCACTGTAATCCACCTTGCAGAAATTATCCATCACCGTGCCACTTTCATTATTGGCGAGGTCCTGACACTTCAATGTCACTTCCGGCATATTGATCATCTGTCCCCTTGCAACAGTTGTAGAGGATGTCTTTTCCTTGGAACCGATCATATCGCCGCCGGATTTCTGGTTGGACAGGCGCATATAACCGTAAGTTCCTACCGGAACAGGAAAGCTCACCACGTATTTACCACCTACGACATCTGCAGGTGCAGAGGTGAATTTGATATTGAAATCCTGGTTCGAGGCGGCAGAAGGAGCGCTGATCTGAGGTGTAGCAGCGCTCATGTCAACTGTGAAATCACCGAAAGTCTTCCTGTCGTTTGTCCTGAGACGCAGATATCCGTTTACGCCGGTTGCAGCAGGAACATTGAAGACTGTAAAACGGATAAGACCGCTGAGGTGCTTGAATGCAATGGTGCCGGAGCCACTGTACATAGCCGCCATATGGCTCTTTGTCTCACCTTCGTAATAATCCATGGCAGCGGGCTGATTGAAAGTGAGCTCGTGAGTACCCGGATTGTAAGAATGTCCTGCACGGTAGGGAAATACTGCCGGTCCCTCAACAATGGCATAGCCGTCATCAAGTGTTCCCGAGAATTCGGCTGTTGCCTTGCCCTCTTCACCCGCCTTGAGATCAAATCTGGTAAACTTTCCGGTAGAGCCACCGTCGTTTGAAGTCCACACACCAATCTGGTCTCCTGTTCTCCATGTGAAGACACCGGCATCTGAGACTGATGCCTTGGTTTCAGCATCTGCCTGAACGACGGCGGTGATTGTGACCACCTTGCCTGCAGGCTCAGCTGAACGCTCACTTTTTGCGCATCCTGACACAAACAGTGCGGCGGCAGCAAAAACAAGTAAAATCGTTTTTTTCATAAAGGTTTGCTATTATTGGTTAATATTTTGTGTCTGTGTTTACGGCAAATATAGGTATTAACGTACGCGTGCGAAATAATCCTACCCCTACAAAACTACTACATGAGCAAAAAATTGTATATTTGTCTTTGAATATGAAAAGGAAATCGCTGCTAATAGAGTTCGCTTCCATTGTCCTGATACTGCTTGGGACGGATGGTTTTTCACGCAACACCGGATACCGGAAAATAGACCTCCCGGTAGATTCAGAGGGCATTCTTGGGGATTCACAGGTTTGGAAAATCTTGTGCAGGGACACGGACGGTAAGGTGTTCCTGGCTACAAATGACGGCCTTTTTGTCTTTGACGGGGCCCGGATGCGGAGGCACTATGTCCCCCAGGTGAGCACTTTGAGGGACCTTGTCTGGGATCCTGCACGTAAGCGCCTATATTGCGCCGGGAACAACGGCTTTGGCTGGTGGAAAGACAACGCTGTTGGAGGAATGGATTATCGTCCCCTTGAGATAGGCGAGTATTCCGCAAGGCTGCAGGACTTCTGGAGAGTATGCATAGACCGCGGCGGCCATGTCTTTTTCCAGGCCATGGGACGCCTGTGCATCTATGACCCGGACTCGGAAAAAATGCTCACCGTGACGCCTGCCGACAGGTTCCGTTATATGCACCAGGTTGGCGGCAACATTTATGTGCAGGACGGTGATGTCCTGTGCCGTATATCTGAAGACGGAAAACTCTCCGCCCTGTGCAGCACATCGGACCGTATAATGAACATGGCCAGCTGCAACGGGAGGCTCATCGCCGCCCTGGAAAGGACCGGACTTGCAGTACTTGAAGGTGTTGGGCTGCAGCAGCTGGACCAGGAGAGCAACCGCGTCCTGTCCCAGGCCAAAGTCATATCCATGGCCTCTGACGGAAACCGTATTCTGGTGGGGACCACAAGCGGCGGCCTTTATATCACGGACTGTTACGGCCGGATTGTGGACGATATGAAGCAAGGTATGGAAACGGACAATGCCACTGTCCTCTCCGTTGCGCTGAACAGGGACGGCGACATATGGTTGGGGCGGGAGGCCGGCGCAGCCCGCATCGATTACAAATCCAACGAGTATTACCTGGAGGACTCCCGCCTGGGACGGGTCAGGGGCATAGTTTCACTGGTGGACGGCAGCCTCCTTATCGGCTCAAACAAAGGCGTATTCCTGAGCCGGGACAACAGCATTACCCCTATTCCCGGCACCACAGGTTCCGTATGGAGCATTTCCCTGGCCGATGGTATTCCGTACATAGCTCACGACCAGGGAATGTTCATGCTGGACGGTCATTCCAGGGCCGTCAGGCTTTTCAGCGGGACAGGCATCATGAGCATCGTCCGGTGCACCACCCACCCGGAAGAATTCATCTGCGGCACTTACAATGGTCTTGCCCTTTTCCGGAAAGAGGGAGACAGGATGGAATTCCAGTCGTATATCTCCAATTACTCTGGCTTCTGCCGCCATATCCTGATGGACGGTCGTGACAGACTGTGGATCCGTGACAGCCAGAAGGGCTTTATCCGCCTTACACTGGACGATTCCCATACCCGAGTACTGGAGCGAAAGGACTTTGTGCTGGTAAGGAGCCAGAACGACCTTGTTTATCCTATCGTCATAGAAGACAGTCTTTTCTTTTGCTGCAACAGGCAAACCTGGAGCATCGACCCTGAAACTGAGGACCTGGTACCAAGCCCGGAGGGAAACCGTCTTCTGGAAATGTTCATTAAAAGGTACGGCGTTCCGGAAGACAGGAATGCATCGGGGCCGTTCCATCTGGACGACGGCAGCTATGCCATCGGCCTACTGGGCGAAATACGTTTCTGCCTGGGCAGGGAGGACATAAACGAATCCCTTTATGTATCACAGGTGGAAGTGCTGGGCGTAAGGAAAAGACAGCTGCTGGACATAGGGGAAGCGCGTAAAGATGTTCCGCACGACATGAATACCGTCGTAATTTATCTGGGCGGTAATGTTGTAAGCAACGAAGTGGAATACCGGAGCGTCCCGGGGCAGGGAGAATGGCACAACGCCCGTTTCAACCAGCCTCTGCAGCTGTCGGCCCTGCCGTTCGGAGACCACGACATTGAGTTCCGCCTGCCGGATTCACCCGAAACGGCGTGTACAGTGCTGCTTCACATCCGCCGTCCATGGTACCTCGCAGGCTGGGCTATCGGGGTATATATCCTTCTTCTTGCAGGCATTTTCTTTGGTATAAGGGAATACTATCTGCGGCAAACACGCAAGGAGGAGGAGCGCATCCGGCTCAAGACAGACCTCAAGGCCAAGAACAAGGAGCTGGCCAACATCACTTTCAACAATGCCAAAAGAAACCGCCAGCTGAACCAGATTAAGACCATGCTCACAGACCGCAAGACCGTTGCCCTTATAGACGGCTACCTGGCCGATGAAAGCGACTGGGAAAAGTCGGAAGAGTACTTCAACGTCATATACGACGGCCTGCTGGAAAAACTGAAAAGCACATACCCGGGGATTTCCAAGACGGACATGAAGATTTGCGTCTATACAAAACTCAACCTCTCCACAAAAGAGATTGCCGATATCATGAACATCTCCATCCGCAGCGTGGAAATGGCCCGCTACCGCCTTCGCAAGCGCCTTAACCTCCCCCCGGGGCAGGATATTGCCGAGATGCTGAAAGATTTATAGGCTTTGAGAGCGCAATAGGTAACTTACTGGCTATCAGGTGTTTATTGCTGGTACCCAGGTACCTTGGTACCCGGGTACCGCGGTTAAATGCCTAATTTTCAATAAATTACAAATCAAGCTATGAGATATTAATTTTTTTATATACCTTTGACACTTCAAAGAAATCAACAATAGAAACGATATGTCAGAGAAGATTAACAAACTGATGAACGACAGCGCGGCAATCCGCTGGACCGCTCTTGTGCTCATCGCCATGATGATGTTTTTCGCGTACCTTTTCGCAGACATCCTCTCCCCACTGAAATCAACCCTTGAGAGCCTGCGCGGCTGGGACAGCACCACCTTCGGCACATACGCAGGCGGCGAGTTCTTCCTCAACGTGTTCTGCTTCTTCCTCATCTTTGCGGGTATCATCCTGGACAAGATGGGCGTCAGGTTCACCGGACTGCTGTCCGCATCGCTCATGGTTATCGGCGCGGTTATCAAATATATCGGCGTAAGCGACTGGTTCCAGGCAACCGAACTTTGCAACTGGCTCAACAGCTGGTGGACTTCCTTCCCCGGCAGCGCCAAGGTTGCAACCCTGGGCTTCATGATCTTTGGCATGGGCTGCGAAATGGGCGGCACCACCGTCTCCAAGGCCATCGCCAAGTGGTTCAAGGGCAAGGAAATGGCCCTGGCCATGGGCATTGAGATGGCTATCGCCCGTCTGGGCGTTTTCGCAGCCATGTGGCTGAGCCCCACCATCGCCAAGTCCTTCCCGGATGCAGTGGGCTCCCCCGTTCTGTTCGGCGCGCTCCTGCTCTGCATCGGCCTCATCTCCTTCGGCGTATTCTGCGTGTTCGACAGGAAGTTCGACGCCCAGCTGGACGCCATCGGCCAGGCAGACAATTCCAAGACCGACGAGTTCCAGATCAAGGACCTTGGCCGCATCTTCACCAGCAAGATGTTCTGGATTGTGGCCATCCTCTGCGTGCTCTACTACAGCGCCATCTTCCCCTTCCAGAAGTTCGCCACCAACTTCCTTGAGGAGACCCTCCAGGTGGAGGCCGATTTCGCCGCCCGCCTGTTCAGCGTATTCCCCATCCTGGCAATGGTGCTGACTCCTTTCCTGGGCATTTTCCTGGACAGGAAGGGCAAGGGTGCAACCATGCTCATGGTGGGTGCCCTGATCATGGCCGTCTGCCATCTTGGCTTCGCCTTTGTCCTGCCGATGTATAAAGCTTCCTGGCTTGCAGTTGCCCTCATCCTTATCCTGGGCGTGAGTTTCTCCCTGGTTCCCGCCGCACTGTGGCCCAGCGTCCCCAAGATCATCGACGAAAAGATCCTGGGCAGCGCTTACTGCGTTATCTTCTGGGTGCAGAACATCGGCCTGTGGGGCGTTCCGCTGCTGATTGGCGCGGTTAACAAGGCCACCGGCGGATACACCGTACCTATGATTATATTCTCCAGCTTCGGCATTGTGGCCCTGCTGTTCACCTTCCTCCTCAAGATTGAGGACCGCAAGAAGGGCTACGGACTTGAACTTCCCAACATCAAGTAATAATGGCTGTTGACGCCCTCCCTAAAAAGCATGCGTGGCTCCCCTTGGCCGCGCTTGCTTGTCTGGTAGTGCCGATGTTCGCATCGTACTACTTTGACGACATGTTCTCCAGCATCTCCTACCTCTTTGAAAATCCGTCCCTGACGGCGCTGGGGTGGGATTCCGCAGGGTATGGCCTGTACGCCAGCGGATACAGCGTACTGTGCGTGTTCGGCGGCCTGGTCATTGGCGGCATCCTGCTGGACAAGTGGGGTGTGCGGGTGAGCGGTTCCGTGTTCGTGGGCATGATGGTGCTTGGCGCGGGCCTGGTCACATGGGCCATCCTATCCGGCAGTTCCAGCTCCCTCTCCATCGCCTATTTCGGGACGATGCTCTTCGGCCTTGGCTCCGAGATAGCCGGCACCGCGGTAACGCGCTCCATCGCCAAATGGTTCAAGGGCGGGCCGATGGCTCTTGCCATGGGCCTTCAGCTTGCCATAGCGCGCCTTGGCACCGCCTTCGCCCTGGTGCTCTCCCCCCGCCTTGTCCAGCAGCTTGACGGCCACGTGTACACACTTGCGGAGACCGCCAGGCCTGCAGTAGTAGGCATGGGCCTCATGGCCCTGGGGCTCATCCTGTGGGGCGTTTTTGTGGCTTTGGATGCACGGAAAGATTCAGCGTCAGAGGCACTTTCCGGAGCATTTACCCGTACAGGGCTGCCAGGCAGCGCTCCGGAAAGTGCCTCTGACGCTGAATCGGATAAAGAGGCTTTCAAATTCAAGGATGTCCTTGGAGTACTTGGCAACCGCAACTTCTGGCTCCTTGGAATCCTGTGCGTGCTGTTTTACAGCAGCATAATTGCGTTCAAGAAGTTTGCAGGGGCAATCCTGGTGCCGCGGTTTGACATTCCCGCGCAGACTGCGGGGTGGATGGTTTCAATGCTGCCGTTCTCGACGGTGATTTTTGCCCCGCTGTTTGGAATGCTGGTGGACAAGGCCGGCCGCGGAACGCGCTGGATGGTGCTTGGTGCCATGCTGGCACTCATTGCACATCTTCTTCTGGCCTTTGCTCCGCAGGGCGTGCCCTTCTGGGGCTATCTGGCCATGGTGTTCCTTGGCTTTGGCTATTCCCTTGTGCCCGCCGCCATGTGGCCAAGCGTGCCAAAGATCGTCCCGGAAAAGGTGCTGGGAACAACCTTCGCACTTGTCTATTGGGTGCAGAACCTGGGCCTTCTGAGCTTCAAGATGGCCGCCGGAGGCATCATCGGCGGAAAAGGCGGCCCGGTGGGCGTGGAGATTATGTTCGTGGTACTTTGCGTCGCTGCGCTTTCAGTGGCGATAATCTTTGCACGGATATCGTCCCGTAACCCTCAGCTGAAGCTGGACGCGCCCAACAACTAGGCTATTTCCAGATATAGACTTTGTCTCCGCGTCTTGGGTGGAGACGCTCCCCGGGCTCCATGTCCGGGTTTTTGTTGGCGTGGTCTACGGGCATATCGTCCAGGGGGACGGCAACGGAGCATCGGCAGCCCTGTCTGGCAATATCGGCAGGCTTGTAATCCACGCGGAGGTCCTCCACCTTCATTTCCACGATGCCGGTGGAGTTGCCGATGAACATGAGATCGTCCCCTTTGTGGAGGTCCGTGGCCTGGACTTCGATTTCCGCAACGCCGAGGCGGCTGAACCAGTTGGTGACCTTGCCAACGAAAACCTTGCGCCTGGTTGCCTGGGAGCCGTAAATGGAGCTCCACTCGCCCATCTTTGCGCCAAGGTAGTAGCCGTCCCAGAAGCCGCGGTTGAAGACCTCCGCCAGCTGCTCCTTCCACTTTAAGGCCTTCTCCTGGCAGTAGGTACCATCGGCCACGGAATCTGCAGCTTCACGGTAGCACTTTGCCGCGCGTTTTACGTATTCCGCACTGCGGGCGCGGCCTTCGATTTTGAACACCTTGACGCCGGCCTCGACGAACTTGTCCATGAATTCGATGGTGCAGAGGTCCTTGGGCGACATAAGGTATTTGTTGTCTATATGGATTTCGTTACCTGTTTCATAATCGGTAACCAGGTAGCCGCGGCGGCAGACCTGGAGGCAGGCTCCCCTGTTTGCCGATGCGCCCCATGCCGCCAGCGACAGGTAGCACTTCCCGGAAACGGCCATGCAGAACGCTCCGTGGGCGAACATCTCTATGCGGACGGGCTCGCCTTTGGGGCCTCTGATGTTCTGGGAGATGATGTCTTCATGGATTTTCTTTACCTGCGTGAGGTTGAGTTCACGAGCCAGAACAACCACGTCCGCAAACTGGGAATAGAACCTGAGGGCTTCAATGTTGGAGATGCTCAGCTGGGTGGATATGTGGACCTCCAGGCCTATCTTGCGGCAATACTGGATGGCGGCCATATCCGTGGCGATGATGGCGTCCACCCCCGCTGCCTTTGCCGCGTCAAGGGTGTCATATGCGGGCTGGAGGTCCTCATCGTACAGGGTGATGTTGAGGGTCATGTAGCCCTTGACGCCGTACTCGCGGCAGATGCGCATCACTTCCGGCAGGTCCTCCTTGGTGAAGTTGTTTGCGGAATGGGAGCGCATGTTAAGATGGCCGATACCAAAGTATACGGAGTCTGCGCCTCCCTCTATGGCGGCAAGAAGGCAGTCAAAGCTGCCTGCCGGGGCCATTATTTCAAGTTCCCTGCGGTCCATTACACTGTGCGTCCTACAAGCTTGTCTGCAAAGCGTTTGAGTGCCTCATGGCCTTCTGCGCCCATTTCTGCGTCCCTGCCTTTGATTATGGCACGGGCGCTCAGGTCCCCTATTGCCTTGCGGGCTTCTTCCGCAATGTTTACGGAGTCATAGATTTCCATGACGCGGCGGATCTTGGCTTTCTTTTCTTCCTCTGTTTCCGCTTTTGCGTTAAGGGCCTCGTTAAGGCCTTTTGCACCCTTTTCAATTGCCTTCACCGTGAGCCAGGACTTCTTGCAGTTGAGGATATCCCCGCCGATGGGTTTTCCAAACACTTTCTGGTCCCCGTAGGCGTCCAGGTAATCATCGGCCACCTGGAATGCAAGGCCAAGATAGTAGCCGTAATCATAAATGCACTCCTGGCTTTGGAGATCTGCGCCGCCTATCATTGCGCCCATCTGGGCCGCACATGCTATGAGAACGCCTGTCTTGAGGCCTATCATCTGCATGTACTCAGGCATGGACACGTCGCTCCGCTTTTCAAAGTCCATGTCCATCTGCTGGCCGTCGCAGACCTGCGATGCGGTCTTTGAGAAAAGCTGCAGCACCTGCGGCAAAACGGCCACCGGCGCCTTTGCAATGCGCTTATAGGAGTCTATGCACATGACGTCACCGCTCAGGATCGCCGTGTCTTCCGACCACTTTTTCCAAACGGTGTCGCTTCCGCGGCGCAGCGGCGAGCGGTCCATAATGTCGTCATGAATGAGCGTGAACGTGTGGAAAACCTCCAGACCGGCCGCCGGCTCAAGTATCTCCGGTGTCAATTCATCCGCATATATTCCATATGTGGTGAGGCAAAGGCGGGGACGCAGCCGCTTCCCGCCAATCTCTATCATATACCTGAGCGGATCGTACAGCCCGTTTGGCTCCTTCTGGAACTCCAGACCCTCAAATAACTCTTTTACCGCATTGTCTAAGGCCTTCTCGGAAATCATGTCTTCTTTTTTCTACAAATATACACAATTTTGGCGTGACGACCTTATTCCGCCACAGCAATGGTAATGGCGGGTTTTAGCAAGGCTTCGCGGAGCTGATCGTCATAACGGAGGCGGATACGGATGCCGGCTTCCTGGAAGTAGTAGCGGACAACAATCTCTTCTTCAATGAAAGGAATGATTTCGTCCTTCTTGAGGCGCAGGAAGGTTGCTTTATCCATGTCAAGGGACTCTTTCAGCGCATCCAGCTGCGGGGCCATGGCCTGTGCAAGGCCGTCTTCCTCAAGGGTCTTTTTCATCTGGTCAAACATGGCACGGGCCGATGAGCGGTAATCGAATTCCTTGTCCATCGCAAATGCAACAAAGTCTTCGTAGTCCGTGAAATGGAAGTCCGGATCAACGCTGTCATGCTCCGTGACAAACTTCAGGGCGTACTGCTCAACAATGCCGCCAAGCACCAGGGAATAGGTCAGGCGCGAGTATTTGTGAGGGAGCACCTCAAAGTCCGGAGTGATGCCGCCGCCGTCACGCACGGTGCGGCCGTGTGCTGTTGTGAAAGTATGCGTAAGGGAATCCGGAATGTGACCAACGCTGCCGTCCTCGTTGCGGTGGGAGTAGTCGATGGCCTGGACGCATCGGCCCGAAGGCGTATAATATTTGGCCGTGGTAACTTTGATCTGGCCGTCGTACGGGAGGGGGCGGATGCTCTGCACAAGGCCCTTTCCGTATGTGCGCGTGCCGATAATCGTTGCCCTGTCATAATCCTGAAGCGCTCCGGATACAATTTCAGAGGCCGATGCCGAGCCGGAATCGACAAGTACCACAATGGGAATCTCCGTGTCCAGGGGCTCCCCGGAGGTGCGGTATGTGACGTTGCTTCCGGCGGAGCGGCCCTTTGAAGATACAACCACGGAGCCCTTGGGGACAAACATCGACACAATGCTCACAGCCTCTGTCATGAGGCCGCCGCCATTGCCCCTCAGGTCCAGCACAAAACGCTTCATGCCCTGGGCCTTGAGCTTCAAAAACGCGCTCCGGACGTCCTGGCTGACGCCTTCCGTGAACTTGGTGAGCATGACGTAGCCGTCGTTCCCGTCCAGCATGGCGGCGTACTCAACGGACGGCATCACTATGCGTTCGCGGGTGACTTTGACATCGACAATTTCCCCCGTGCGCACCTTCCTGACCTTGAACGCCACCTGCGTGCCGGGCTTGCCCCTCATGCGCTCCGAGCTTTCCGTGCTGGTGAGGCCGTGGGTTGTTGCGCCGTCGATTTCCATGATCTGGTCCCCGCAGCGGAGGCCGGATTTGGCGGCGGGAGAGCCGGCG
>Ga0310690_10003280_pt1 | contig 24553 bp, 18 predicted proteins | sample AusTroGonzalo_MG_2_FD_207661 | JGI IMG/M metagenome (GOLD analysis project Ga0310690, IMG submission 207661) | Bovine rumen microbial communities from tropical cattle in Woodstock, Queensland, Australia - Gonzalo_04 (v2) (version 2) | ecosystem: Host-associated > Mammals > Digestive system >... | reverse complement strand
AGGCTCGGCGGGGGAGACTCCACACGGCACATGGCGTCGTGGAGACGCCCATCTTTATGCCGGTCGGGACGCTTGCGAGCGTGAAGGGGCTCTCGGCGCGCGACCTCCGCGAGATGGAGGCGCAGATTATTCTCGCGAACACCTACCACCTGTACCTGCGGCCGGGCACCAAGCTCATCGCCGAGGCGGGCGGGGTGCAGAAGTTCATGGGCTGGAACGGCCCGATGCTCACCGACAGCGGCGGATTCCAGGTGTGGAGCCTCAAGGACTTCCGCCACATTACCGAGGACGGCGTGGAATTCAAGAGCCTGCTCGACGGCAGCCGCCACAAGTTTACCCCCGAGTCCGTGATGCTGGCCCAGCGCGAGATCGGTGCCGACATCATCATGGCCTTTGACGAGTGCACTCCTTACCCGAGCACCCCCGAAGAGGCATCGCACTCGCTGGATTATACCCTCAAATGGACCCGCCGTGCGATGGACTGGCTCGCAGAAAACCCTCCGCTCCACGGCTACCCGCAGTACTTTTTCGGGATTGTCCAGGGCGGAATGCACAAGGATTTGCGCAAAAAGTCCATCGAGGCGCTCAAGGAACTTTCTCCCGACGGCTACGCGATGGGCGGGCTCTCCGTGGGCGAACCCGTCGAGACCATGTACGAGATTGCGGACTTCTGCACGGACTACCTGCCAAAGGACCGCGCACGCTACGTGATGGGGGTGGGCACTCCCTGGAACCTGCTTTCGCTGATTGCGCGCGGGGTCGACATGTTCGACTGCATATTGCCGGCCAAGAACGCCCAGGACGGGCTCGTTTATACAAGTCGGGGAGTGCTGCGCTACAAGGGCGCCAAGTTTGCCCACAGCCACGACGTCCCGCTTGACCCCGAATGCGACTGCTACTGCTGCCGCAACTACAGCCGAGCTTACCTGCGCCACCTGTTCAAGGCCAAGGAACCGCTCGGCTGGACGCTTTCCACCATCCACAACCTGCATTTCTACCTGAAACTCATGGAAAAGGCCCGCGCCCACATCGAGGCCGGCGATTTCGAGCAGTGGGCCGCCGAAACCATCCCGCAACTCCAGCAGGATGCAGAATAGTGCACTGAGTCCTTGTCATCCCTGGCACATTCCCTTGCCATCCCTGGCACATCCCCTTGTCATCCCCGCGGAGGCGGGGATCTCCTATATCATAAGGAAAACAGGTGTTGCAAAACAAAGTAAAATTGTTTAACTTTCAACGCAACGTAAATCGTAATCCTTTCAGAAGGAGAAGATGATGAAAAGACTTATTGTTCCTAGTGCAATTTTGGTCGCTGGCGTTGCCTTCCTGGTCGGCTGCGGCGACGAGAATAATACCACTGAAATTACCCAGGTGGTCGGAATGCAGGTGGTCGAGGCGGGCGAGTCCATGCCTAAGTGTACCGCTGACAACGAGGGTGCAATGGTCTATTCGGTGGATTCTGCCGAGGCCTATTATTGCGTCAACAAGAAATGGACTTCGATGAAGGGTGAAAAGGGTGAGGACGGAATAAAAGGCGCGGAAGGCAAAAATGGTGCGGCCGGTGCCGACGGCAAGGATGGCAAAGATGGTAAGGATGGTCTGAAAGGCGACAAGGGCAATCCGGGCGTAAAAGGAGATTCCGGTGTTGCTGGTGCTGCTGGGCTTTCCGCCTATGAAATCGCGAAGGCTGGCGGCTTTAAGGGAACTGAAGAAGAATGGATTGAGTCTTTGAAGGGCACTCCGGGAGCCAAGGGCGATTCCGGCGTTGCGGGCACCAATTGTGAAATTGTTAAGGATTCTGCTGGAATTATTGAAATAAAGTGCGGAACGCAAACCACGAGCGTTTACAAAGCCGTGTGTGGAAAAAAAGCTTATGACCCGAGGGAAAGATTCTGTTTTGACGAAGACACTTACTATTATTGCGACGGTAAAGCATACAATCCGGACAAACAATTCTGTGCAAAGTTCAGTGATGAATCGGAGCAGATTTACAAAATGACGACCATCGAGGGGGAAAATTACACCAAGACGTGGATGGCGGAGAATTTGAACTACGAGACGGAGACTGGTAGCTTCTGTTACAACGATAATGCTAAGTATTGCACAAAGTATGGCCGGCTCTATACTTGGGCCACTGCTGTTGGCAAGTCGGAAGAGGAATGCGGCGATGGGGTGATGTGCAACCTCGACACTGGCTATGTTCGTGGCGTGTGCCCTGAAGGCTGGCACCTGCCCGATACCTCGGAATGGAATGCCCTGTTCTCTGCAGTTGGCGGAAAAGCAACCGCAGGGAAAATGCTAAAGTCCACAGAAGGCTGGAATGATTATGAAGGGACAAGTGGCAATGGCTCGGACACCTATTTCTTCTCGGCGTTGCCTGCTGGCTACAGGAACTTCGAAGATGATTATTACCACGACGAGGGCGACTACGCGTGCTTCTGGAGTTCTACTGAGATTAGTGACTTCTACGCGGAATGCATGGAGATGCACAACTACGACAATGCGGACCCTTACCCCACCTACAAGTACTACGGGTACTCTGTTCGTTGCCTTAGGGACTAGCAAGGCGAGCGAATCGGTCGCCAAGTCCCCTCAAAAAAAATTTGTCACTCATCGTCAATAACGCACAAATCGGGCGGCCTGTGTGGCCGCCTTTTTACTACATTGTTCGTCATGGAATCCTATTTTTTTATCGGTGTTGCGGGCGTGGGCATGAGTGCCATCGCCCAGTATCTTGTCGGCAAGGGTGTTTCTATCAGCGGGTCTGACCGCCAGTTCGGCGAGTTCCTTGCAGGTAAAACGGAAAAGCCGCTCGTCATGGGCCAGCTCGAAGATTGCGGTATCAAGTGCTTTGCGCAAGACGGCTCGGGTGTAACCGAATGCCTGACCGCCGTGGTGGTGAGCACCGCCATCGAGGACACGAATCCCGACCTCAAGCGCGCCAAGGAACTCGGCATCCCGGTGATGCACCGCAGCGAGATGCTCGCGAAGGTTTCGAAAGAGGCGAAGACCATCGCCGTGAGCGGCACCAGCGGCAAGTCCACCGTGACCGCGATGATTTACCATATCTTGCAGTACGCCGGCCTCCAGCCCTCCGTGATGACGGGGGCCGGCCTCGTGAACCTGCAAAAAGAAGGCAAGATCGGCAACGCCGTGAGCGGCAAGGGCGAATGGCTCGTGGTCGAGGCCGACGAAAGCGACGGGACGCTCGTACGCTACGAACCCGAAATAGGGCTCATCCTGAACGTCGACAAGGACCACAAGGAAATGAGCGAGCTCCAGGAAATCTTCCTCAAGTTCAGCCACAACATCCTCGACAACGGGAAAATCCTCATCGTGAACGATGCGCACCCGCTCGCCAAGAAGTTCAGCGCGGGCCGCGAGTTCGATTTCGGCTTCGAAAGCTACGTGGGCGTGCAGGGGACCGACTTCAGGTCCGTCGGCACTTCCATCCAGTTCCGCGTGCGCCACAAGGCTGAACTCGTGAAGTTTGTCGTGCCGCTCCCGGGCAGGCACAACATGGAAAACGCGCTCGCCGCGACGGCCGCCGCCCTTTTCGCGGGCGTATCCCTGCATACCTGTGCCGACGCGCTCGCCACTTTCCCCGGAGTTTTCCGCCGTCACCAGATTCTGGGGACGTTCAACGGCGTCACGCTCGTCGACGACTTCGCGCACAACCCCGCAAAGATTGCAGCAAGCATCAAGAGCGCCCAGGACTTTACCGATGGCCGCGTGATTGCCTGGTTCCAGCCGCATGGCTTCGGTCCTACGCGATTCCTGCGCAACGATCTTGTCGAATTCATCTCGAAGACGCTCCGTCCCAAAGATTTTGACGACGACCGCGACAACGACATGATGTTCTTTAGCGAAATCTACTATGCCGGCGGTACCGTTACCCGCGACATCAGCGCGGGCGACCTCGCCGACGACCTGTTGCTGAAGGGCTGCGAAGCCATCTACATCGAAAACCGCGATGAATGCGCCAAGAAGATGGTGGAATGCGCCCAGCCGGGCGACACGATTCTGCTGATGGGGGCCCGCGACCCCAGTTTGCAAGCCTTCGCTCAATCTGTCCAGAAACTCCTTGAATCACGATAAACGGTGAATCATGCTCCTGTTTAGGCCCCCACTTCTTACGGACAGGGATGCTGCGGCAAAGGCAGTGGCTGAATCGGGCTATAATGGGAGCGATGCTGGATTTGCGAATGTTTACCTGCTGCGCAAAAAATACGGCACGCTGATTGCCCTGCAAGATGGGTTCCTGTTCCGCTATTACAATGGGGAAGGGAGCCGCCGGGGCTATGCTTTCCCGCTAGGAATTGGAGACCAGAACAAGGCGCTTGAATTGATTGCCGAAGACGCCCGTGAATCGGGTCGGCCGCTGGAATTCTGCCTGGTCGACGAGCCCCGGGCACAGATTTTGCGGGAGTATTTTAATACGAAAGCTGGGTCGAACAGTGCGGAACCCGCCCTCCATTTCGAAAACAACCGCGGCGACAGCGACTACATCTATTCGGCGAAAATCCTCGCAACGCTCCCCGGCAGCGATTACCGCAAAAAGCGCAACCATATCTCGCGCTTTACCCGCACCTACGGGCAGTTCGAACTGCGCGCAATGACTCCGGCAAACATTGCCGACGCCTTAGAAATCGAAAAGCGTTGGCTGAATGATGACGGCGAAACGGCTCTGGAAAATACCGATTGCGAAACGCCGTGCGATTGTGCGGAAGCCGCTCTGGCGGAACGCTCCGAAGACGAAAAATCGCGCATGGCGGAATACTGCGCCATTGTGGAGGCGCTGGAAAACTTTGATGCGCTCGGCATGAAGGGCGGCGTGCTGTATGTCGAAGGCAAACCTGTCGGCATGACGATTGCTTCAGAAATCGCTCCCGGTGTGTGGGACATCCATTTCGAAAAAGTTATCGGCGAATATGCGGACAACGGCGGGTATGCCGTCATCAACAAGCTCTTTGCGGAACACCTTGTGGCTGCAGGGGCGACGCTCATCAACCGTGAAGAAGACATTGGGCTTGAAGGCCTCCGCAAAGCCAAACTCTCGTACTATCCGCAGACGATACTCGATAAAACGCATGTAACGTGTCAATCCCGCGATTCACTTTGTCATCCCCGCGAAGGCGGGGATCTCCCTGACTAATATGCTTTCCCGCGTTCTTTCAAAACAATCCTGCGCTGCATGCAAGTTCTGCTGTTCCTTCCGTCGGCAGAGCCTCTGGGAAACCCCGCTTTTCCCGCCCGAAGTCGTTGAAAAACTGAGCAAGCCTAACGAATACGGCGTGGTGGGGGAGTTCCATGATGGTCAAATTGTCCTTGGCGGCTACCGCACCGACGACCCCGAAGAAGAAGTTCCCTGCACCTTTTTGGACCCGGAACGCGGTTGCATCTTAAAGCCCGAAGACAAACCTTTCGACTGCAGCATCTGGCCGCTGCGTATCATGGACAAAGATGGCGAACTCGTCATCGCTCTCACGCCCACATGCCCCGCCATCGGCGCGACCCCGGATAAGGCCCTCGTTGACCTCGTAAAAAACGGCCTCGGCGAACAAATTTTCGAATACGCCAAAACGCACCCGTACATTGTCAAGGAATACCGCGAAGGCTTCCCCGTTGTCTATTTTTAGCCCAATGTCAATGGAAAATCCCTCAAAATAACCTCCAGGTGTATCAAATTTGCCAAATTAATCATATATTAGGATTAGGTATATGGCGGTATTGGAGTAAAACAAGAGGGATCTATGTCAAAAAAGATTTTTTTTGCCATTCTTTTCTTTGCAGCAACCGTCTTCGCCATAGAAATCGGTGATACCGTCTATATCGATTATGACTTGCAGGGCGGCGTAAACAACCCGAATAACATAACCTACTTTATATACGATTATAACACTTCCACTAAATATGGCCTGTTGCCGCCTACTAGGAAAGGTTACGAGTTCCTGGGCTGGTATTGGACGAATAACGACAACCGTCTTGACATCAATTACAAGTTATCTAGCCTTTCTTCAATTGACAAGCCCAATCATACACCCGGAAACGTACTTCAAATCCATGCACGCTGGGGCGTAGTATCCAAAACTCCGCAGCAAGACGAATCGGGCTGTTATCTAATTCACGATGCAGCAGAACTGTATGGCGCCGTGAAGGTTGTCGAAAACTCGTATCTACGAAAAAGATGCATCTTCATCGAGAATGATATCGTTGTCAATGAAAATCTATTGACACCGGATGGCAACCTTAACAAAGGAGATTTCTATTGGTGGGAACCATTTAGATCCTTTTATGGGGTTATTGAAGGGAACGGTCATACCATATCGGGCTTATATGGCAATGTGGGACTACTTCTAACAAACGCAAATCTGGTTATCCAGAATCTGGGGATTGTAGATTCATACTTCAGTGGCAGAGATGCAGGCTCCTTTGTATCAAGTGTTCATTCCTCTCTTCTGCTGAAGAATGTATTCAGTACCGCCACCGTAGTCGCTACCTACGGCTATGTCGGAGGGCTTGTTGGATCCGCAGATTTATACGGCGACCCCTGTCTGGATGTGGCGCATGCTCCCAGAAGCAACGCTTATGCATATACAGCACCCTCTTCTAATTTCGTTGTAGAAAACTCCTATGCCGCCGGATATTTAAGGGGCGAGGAAGGTGGGGGACTTGTTGGAAAGATGGACATGGTTTCCATCAAGAATTCATTCTTTGCGGGCAAAATTGATGTGGCGAAGGCTTTCTCGGGAATCGGCTTGCAACAGAAGAAAAGTTGCGTTGTCCTTTCGGAAGATGCTACGACGTTCGAAAATGTTTTTTACCCGGAAAATTTCCCAAACAATGGTTTTGAGGCAACTCCCGTTCCGGCCTCGGAATTTGCGAACGGAACCGTCCTGGAAAAATTGAAGAACGGCACCGAAATTCCCATATGGACCCAAGACTCCGGGGATGCCTACCCAAAACTGAATGGGGCTTATTACGATATTCGGTATTATCTGAACAATGGAGTCAACGATCCATCCAACCCCGCCTATTACGCATCCCAGCAAGAGGAGATGCTGATGCCGGCCACAAAGGAAGGCGATGTCTTTGAAGGGTGGTTCAGCGATTCCATCTTTACGATTCCGGTCGAAAATATTTCTTCGACGACAGAAGGGAACCTGAGGTTGTTTGCCAAGTGGGAAAGCGGGTATTCCATTACATACGTGAACGACGGTAATTACGGCCCTAGTGCCAAGACAAATCCCAAATACCGCTATGCGGATTCTGCAACGTTCGTCTTGGAAGAACCTATACGGGACGGCGCTACATTCGAGGGATGGTACACGGATTCGACCTTTACGACTCGCGTAACGGAACTGCCACAAGGAAATACAGAAGATTTTATCCTTATCGGCAAATGGAATGGCCGCGAAATCACGATGATTTATGATTTGTACGGCGGCACGATGGGGGATTCCGTGAATCCAGAAAAGGTCGTAAACGGAGATGAAATTTACTTGAATAACCCGACCCGTGAAGGGTTTGTTTTCCGCGGTTGGTACGATGCCGTCCATTCTTATACTTACTTGAACTCCTCTTTTACAGCCTATAGCGCCAAATACGACACGATTTACCTTAGCGCCAAGTGGGTTTTTGAAGCCCAAAAACCGGCGATAGATTCGAACGGCTGTTACATGGTTACCAACGTCCATGAACTGTACTTTTTTAACGAGTTCGCGAACAGTTTCCTTGAAGAAAAACCGCCGGTCTATGCATGTATCAATATAATGAACGATATAGTCGTTAACGATGAAATAAGCGGATTGGCTCCTAAATACTCCAGATATAATGAGATGATAGAGTGGGAACCTCTAAACGACCATGACAATCCGTTTGTGGGGATTATTTATGGGAACGGGCATACTATCAACGGTTTGTTTATGACCAGCATTATTCCGGAACCCGATATATTCAACGGACTGATATGGAATTCAGAATACGAAGGCTGGTTCCCCGAAGTACAGGACTTGTACATTGCGAGCTACTATTATAAATACGAAGTGTACTATGAGAAGCTCTGGATCAATGCGAAGGGGAACAGCGGAAATAGCCGTAAAATAGGCATTCCTAGAAAAAATCCCCCGGTCCCGCTTAAGAAGAATCACGTCCGCAAGTACGACATAAAGGGCCGCAGCTCGAAAGCGCGACCCCATTACGGCGTTTACTTTTAGACATTGACCATGCAAAAATCCCGGACCACCGCCCGGGATTTCTACACATACGCCATTCCAGCATCCTGCAGTGTCATCCCCGCCTCCTGTAATGTCTTCCCCGCGCAGGCGGGGATCTCCCATCGAAATCAGATTTCAACGTAATGTGGAGCGGCCCAGATGTTATCTAAAATACTCTCCCGCAAAACCTGCGCCAGTTGCAAGTTCTGCTGTTCATTCCGTCGGCAGAGCCTCTGGGAAACTCGTCATTGCGCTTACGCCCACATGCCCGACTATCGGCGCAACGCCCCGGCCCAATCTGATAGAACTTGTAAAGAATGGGCTCGGAGCAAAGATTTTCGAGTACGCCAAAACGCATCCCTACATTGTAAAGAGATACCGCGAAGGTTTCCCGATTATTTATCTTTAGCCCTTGAACCAGAATTCCTTCGAACTCATAAAGACCAGCGACAAGAGCAAGGCACGCCGTGGTCGCCTACATACCGCCCATGGCACCATCGAAACGCCGATTTTTATGCCGGTGGGCACTCTTGCAAGCGTGAAGGGACTTTCTTCTCGTGACCTGCGCGAAATGCAGGCGCAAATCATTCTTGCGAACACGTACCACCTATACTTGCGCCCAGGCACGGAACTTGTGGCCAAGATGGGCAGCGTACAAAAATTTATGGGCTGGAACGGCCCGATGCTCACCGACAGCGGCCCGCTCGACTCGGAATAATTTTTAGAGTTCCCACCAAGGAACGGCCCAAATGTCATCGGCAAGCTTATAGGGGGTGGGCGTGTTGCAGGCGACAATCGCTGTACCGATGTTTTCGCTCGGGAAAGTTTCATTAAAAGAGGTGATTCCCTTCGTGTCTTTCTTGGTGGGGTGTGTCGTAATTTTGATTTCCAATGGGAAAACCATGCCGTTGCATTCCAGAAGTAAATCGACCTCCGCTCCGGAATACGCCCTATAGTGGTAGATGTTGGGCCTGGCATGCCAAGCGTTAATCCGTTTCACGACTTCCATCACGACAAATGTTTCAAATATGTGCCCGTATAACGGGTGAGAAGCAAGAATTTCTGGAGAAAAAATTCCCTGCAGGTTGCACAAAAAACCTGTATCGACAAAGTAGCCCTTGCTCTTGCCCGAAATTCGCTTGACGGGGTTCCTATTAAACGGAGGAATCTTTATCCACTGGTACGAAGCTTCGCAGATATTTTCCCAACGAACCGCCGTGGTACGGTCAATCCCGAGGTCTCGTCCCAGTTCGTTTGAGTTTACCTCTTGTGCAGACAACGCCGAAAGCAGACGCACGAAACGTGAAAATAGGGTTAGGTTAGAAATCTCGGAAATATTACGGACATCGCGCTCGATATAGGTTCGCATATAGCCCGTAAAGAAATCTGGGATAAGCTGATCGGGCATTTCCAAAAGCCCAGGCATCCCGCCGCGCCACATCAGGCGGCTCAGAGGTGGTACAGATCCATCACCGAATCCCGAAAAATCATCTGCGCCATCTGTAAGCAGAGCTTCGAGTATTCCGTGTTCCTCCTTTTGGAACATCTCCTTAAAACAAAGTGGGTAGAGATCAAGTACTGCAACACGTCCGGCCATGGATTCCGCTGCTCCGCGCAACACATTTAGATTCTGCGAACCGCTCAGGTAGAAAAGCGATTTTTCATTCGCATGTTCATCAACAAAACGCTTAAGAGAAGCGAGAACCTGCGGCACATATTGCACCTCGTCCAAAAATCCAGGCGAGTTCATCTGCTTCAGGAACAGGTCTGGGTCAGCCTTGGCTCCGCGAATATCCTCAACAGGGTCGAATGTTACCATTGAACCCGCCGGGACGAGTTCTTTGACCAGAGTCGTTTTACCGACCTGTCTAGCACCCGTTAGCAAGACACACGGAAAAAACTTGAATAATGTCTCAAGCCTATTTTGGATAAATCGATGAAGCATAACACCTCTATTTTTATGGATAATATACATAAAAATAGAGTTAAAGTCAAGTTTTGTCTATAAAAATATGGATTACATCCATAAAATTAAAGATGAATTGATGACTTTGGCAAAAAACACACCCCCGACATTTGAATGTCGAGGGCGATGATCTTCAAAGTGTGCGCAATGCGCGAATAATTTCATGACATGGAAGTTCGGGGCGAAGCCCCATCACTTCCTACTGTCTACTTGAACAAGTTTTTCATCTTTTCAAGGAAGCTCTCTTCCTGCGCGGTTTCCTTGTCGTGACGCAGTTCCGCAAGTTTCTGGTAGAGTTCCTTCTCTTCGCGGGAGAGGTCCTTCGGGATTTCCACGCCGATATTCACGTAGAGGCTTCCACGGTCGCCGCGCTTGTTCAGCGGGTACAGGCCCTGCTCGCGCAAGCGGAGAATGCTTCCGGCCTGGGTGCCGGCTGCAATCTTGATTTGCACTTCGCCGCCGTCGAGCGTCGGGATGCGCTGCGTACCGCCAAGCACCAGCTTGTGGATGGGCACCTTGACTTCGCAATGCAGGTCGTCGCCTTCACGAGTGAAGAAGTCGTCGGGCTTCTCGGCAATCACCGCCAGCAAGTCGCCGCAGGCACCGCCGCGAGGCCCGCAGTTGCCTTCGCCACGCAGGTTCAGGTACTGGCCTTCGGCAACGCCCGCCGGAATCTTGATGGAGATTTCTTCCGTTTCCTGCACACGACCCTCGCCGCGACAACGGCTACACGGATTCGCGATGACTTCGCCCATGCCGTTACAGTTGGGGCAGGCGCTCTCGGAAACCATCTGGAAGAACCCGCCAGACACGCGACGCACGCGCCCCGTTCCATGACAGGTTTCGCAAGTCTTGATGTCGGTGCCGCCCTTGCCATTACATTCCGTGCACGGCGTATAGCGTTTCAGGCGGACCTTCTTGGTGCAGCCCTCGAAGATTTCCTTGTAGCTGAGCGCCACCTTGATCTGCAAGTCGTTACCGCGCGGAGGCCCGGCCTTGCGGGAACTCCTGCGTCCACCGCCACCAAAGCCGAATCCGCCACCAAAAATATCGCCGAAGTTCGCAAAGATATCCTCGAATGAGAATCCCTGGCCGCCGAATCCGCCGCCACCAAAACCGCCACCGGGGGCGTTGAAACCGAACTGGTCGTACTGTTTACGCTTTTCGGGGTTGCTGAGCACGTCGTATGCTTCGGCAGCCTCCTTGAACTTCTCTTCGGCTTCCTTGTCGCCCGGGTTCTTGTCCGGGTGGTACTTGATAGCAAGCTTCTTGTACGCGTGCTTGATTTCATCAGCACTCGCGTCCTTGCCGACGCCTAGAACTTCGTAATAATCTCTTTTTTCAGCCATTTTTAGCTCGCTTTGCTCGCAGGTCGGTCGCCTAACGGCTCCCTTTGAGCAATGAGGTCGTGCCTAAAGGCACTTTGAGGTCGGGGCTAAAGCCCCTTTGAGGTTAAATTCTATAGCAAAAAGGTGTTCCCGGTCAAAAAACGGGGAAACACCATTTAAGAGATCGCTTTCAAGGCTCACTCCTCGGAGCGGAGCGTCCTCAAAGCGAGCTTGCGAGCGACCTCACGCCTATTAGTCCACCACTTCCGCGTCGACGACTTCCGGGCCATCGCCCTTCTTGTCGTTCTTCGGCTGTTCGGAAGCACCCGGCTGCGGACCCGGCTGGGCCTGGTTTGCACCGGCGGCCTGGGCCATGGAACTGATCATGCCCTGGAGCTTGTCCATAGCGGCCTTGATCTCTTCCTTGGTGCCGTTGTCCTTCTTGGCCTTGATGTCGTCGATGGCAGCCTGCAGCTGGCTCTTGGTGTCAGCCGGGAGCTTGTCGCCAAATTCCTTGAGCTGACCTTCAGCCTGGTAAGCCATCTGTTCGGCCTGGTTCTTGATGTCCACCAGTTCGCGCTGTTCCTTGTCCTTGGCAGCGTTGGCTTCGGCATCCTTCACCATCTTGTTGATTTCGTCTTCAGACAAGCCGCTGGAAGAAGTAATCTTGATGGACTGTTCCTTGCCGGTTTCTTTATCCTTGGCGGACACGTGCACAATGCCGTTTGCGTCGATATCGAAGGTCACTTCGATCTGCGGCACACCACGCGGCTTCTTCGGAAGGTCGGTCAGGTCGAACTTGCCGAGCGTACGGTTGTCGCGGGCAAATTCGCGTTCGCCCTGGAGCACGTGAATCGTCACGGCCGGCTGGTTGTCTTCGGCGGTAGAGAACACCTGGCTCTTCTTGGTCGGAATCGTGGTGTTACGGTCGATGAGCTTGGTCATCACGCCACCGAGAGTTTCGATACCCAAGGAAAGCGGAGTCACGTCGAGGAGCAACACATCCTTCACGGAGGAGTCACCGCTAAGCACGGCACCCTGGACGGCAGCACCGATAGCCACCACTTCGTCCGGGTTCACAGTCTTGTTCGGTTCCTTGCCGAAGAACTTGCGGACAGCTTCCTGCACGGCCGGGATACGGGTAGAACCACCGACGAGGATGACTTCGTCAATCTCGGAGAGAGAGAGGCCGGAGTCGTTGATGGCCTTGCGGCACGGTTCCATGGAGCGTTCCACCAAGTGGGCGGTCAGCTGGTCAAACTTTGCACGGCTGAGCGTGAGGTCCAAATGTTTCGGGCCAGAAGCGTCGGCAGTGATGAAGGGGAGGTTGATGTTCGTGGATGTCGTGGCAGAAAGGTCGATCTTCGCCTTTTCTGCGGCGTCCTTCAAACGCTGCAGGGCCATCTTGTCCTTCTTCAGGTCGATGCCCGGATTGTCCTTCTTGAATTCGTCGTTGATCCAGTCGATGATGACTTCGTCGAAGTTGTCACCGCCGAGCATGGTGTCACCGTTCGTGGCCTTCACGCTGAACATACCGTCGTCGATTTCCAGGATGGAGATATCGAACGTACCGCCACCGAGGTCATACACGGCGACCTTTTCGCTCTTCTTGGAGTCAAGACCGTAGGCGAGGGCGGCAGCCGTCGGTTCGTTCACGATACGCAGCACTTCGAGGCCAGCAATCTTGCCGGCGTCCTTCGTAGCCTGACGCTGGGAGTCGTTAAAGTAGGCGGGGACCGTAATCACGGCCTGGGTCACCGGCTGGCCGAGGTAGTCTTCGGCAATCTTCTTCATGGTCTGGAGAACCATGGCGGAAATCTCGGGAGGAGCGAACTGCTTGTCGTCCACCTGCACGCGCACCGGGTCAGAACCCGTGCCCACCAGCTTGTAGGGCATGTTCTTTTCGGCAGCGGAGCATTCGCCAGCCGTACGGCCCATGAAACGCTTGATGGAGTAGATGGTCTTTTCGGGGTTGGTGATAGCCTGACGCTTTGCGACGTGGCCCACCAGACGTTCACCGTTCTTGCCGAAAGCGACAATGGACGGGGTGGTGCGGAAACCTTCCGCGTTAGCGATGACGACCGGCTTGCCGCCTTCCATCACGGACACGCAGCTGTTGGTCGTACCCAGGTCAATACCGATAATCTTGCTCATAATGAGTCTCCTATTTTTAAATTCTTGCCGCCCGCGAATCAATCTGAACGGGGCGATTTTTTACGCCCATACATAAGCAAAACCCGTGCCAAAAGCAAAAAACGCCCATTTTGTTTCGTTCTGAAACAAGAAAACGGCGAAAAAAGGGGTAAAACCTGCTTGTTTCATTATGAAATGGTAGGAAGATGAGGTGTGTTGCATTGTCATGGCTGAGCCGAAGGGGTTTCTGCAACACCTCCGATGTTGCCACACGGATTCGATTTTACTAACGTAAAATCAGTTTGTATAACTTTTCTTTCTAAATTGCCGTTAGGCATTCCTAATCCGTGTGGCATTAAATTAAATTTACTTCGTTAAATTTTGTGGTTACCGGAGGTCTCCCGTGAAGATTTTTAACGCTTTGGCTCTGTCCATTTTCCTAGCCCTTTTTGCTGCATGTGGTGATTCTTCTTCAACGAGTTCGGATACTCAAAGAACGAATATCAGTGGTCCGCAGAATTCGTCAATCGGTATTGAATCGTCTTTATGTACCGATACGGTAGCGGTTCCTTGCAATGTAAATGGCTTGGATAGTTGCAAATATGGGACCCTAGTCGATAATCGCGATGGTCAGGTTTATAAGACTGTCAAGATTGGATGCCAGTGGTGGATGGCCGAAAATTTGAATTACCGTTATCTGCAGCCAACAGAAGAACTGGATTCAAGCAGTTTTTGTTACAATGATTCGATTGAGTATTGCGCTAAATATGGGCGACTTTACACCTGGTCTGCCGCAATGGATAGTGCAGGTTTGTTCAGTAATAGCGGTAAAGGCTGTGGTAGCAATACGTTTTGCAGCCTAGATAGTATTGTGGTGCGAGGTGTTTGTCCCGAAGGGTGGCATGTCCCAGTAGATCTCGAATTCGATATATTGGCCTTCGCTGTGGGGGGATATTATCCTAATGGTGGCAAGGTTCTCAAGTCGGCAAGCGATTGGGCTGATAATGGTAATGGGGCGGATGCTTTCGGCTTTTCGGCTTTGCCCGCAGGCTTCGTTTTTGTTTATAATGGTGAAAGGTATAACAATATGTACTATGATGCCCAATTCTGGAGCACTACGGAATGTTGCTCGCCTATGAACTCATACTACGGAGCTGGCTTGCGTATGGAAGAAAATAACGATTACGCACATTTGAACAATTCTGAAAAATTTTACGGTTTTAGTGTACGTTGCGTGAAAGACCACGAGTGGGAATTATGGAACCCTCCGGACGATAAATAATTTCTCACTCTGTTGAATCTTTTGCCCCCAAGGGACTGATGAATTCCTAGCAAAAATCCATCATAGGGGAGGTTTTCCCCCTTACTTACTAAAATCAAAGAATGCTGCGGGATCCGTTCCGAAGATTTCGCCGAGCTTTATCGCCATCTTGCGGGATACCGCCCTGCGTCCGTTTTCCATGGCGCAGAGGTTCTGGACCTGAATTCCGAGTTTCTCGGCAAGGGTGACCTGCGACCAGTTGCGCAAATCGCGGTTCGCGACAATCATTTCGCCGGGAGTGGAATCCAGATTCTTGAACCAGTCGGACTCCTCGAAGGGAATAGAATCTTCGTTTTTGCAGACCGCCACGTTTTCGGGCTTGTAGGTATCCTTTAAAAACCTGACAAGCGGAGCAGGGATGTGCTTCGCACGAATTTCAATACGGGGCTTTTTCACGACTGCCAACATAGTATACCTCAATATTTATCGACCCATTTTCGCATGTCCAGCAAGCAACCCAATTCAAGGCGATGTGACAATGATACCTGTTATCGCCTAGTTTTGAGTAATGCCAGAAAAGTGGTTGTATAGGTCCCGAAACCTTTAGTGATTGCAGTAGAGCCTTCAGCTTGTTCTGCACCGCTCTAGGCATTGTTTTCGCCGAACGATCCGCTTTTTTGGTTATGGTTACATTGTACATTGTTAAATATAATCAATTTTTGATTATCTGTCAATAGAGTTGAACATTAACAAAAAAAAGCCGGCTTTTGATATATAAAACTCCCAATATTCATTGGGGATATAATCAAAAAGCCGACTTTATTGTCAAGCGTGGCTTGTAGACGGAAATCCGCTACCAGTGCCTGTCAGGTGATAATATACAAAATTAGCGGAAGGAAAACAATATTTGGGGAGGAACTTAATCTTTATTTCATTGACATTTCACCGTTGTAAATGTACTTTAGACCTTGGTCTAGACTATGCTTCATGTGATTGATGCGAAATATATTGGTGATTACAAAATATCCGTCGAATTCAACGACGGATGCTGTTTTGGCGCTGATTTCGAAAGCGTCTTCAAGTCGGACCATCGACCCATCGTGCAGCAGCTTGCAGATATCAATACCTTTAAAGATTTCACGTTGCAAGCGCACACAATCACATGGTCGAACGGCGTCGACTTCGCCCCGGAATTTATCAAGGGGCTTCAATAGTGTCCCCCTCAAAATAGGGGCTAAAATTTCTTCCGAACGTCTGCAGCGGAAAGCCAGCAGCCCTGTTCGGCAGATCGTTCGCCCTCGGCAAGAGCCTTCTGGAGTTGCATTTCTGACTGAAGAAAGTTGGCATATTCCTTTTCGAAAGCCACTTTCTGCCTCGGGTCCGCCATAATCCTATCAAATGTCGATATTGGTTTCATCATCATACATCAAATGTATTTTCAGATTATCCCATTGTCAAGAGATTGGTTTTATCATGAAAAAATCTTGCATTGAAGCTATCTCCGAACTCAAAAACGGAGCACCCGTAGCCGATGCAGAAGAATTCATCAAAGGATTGATGAATTCTTGGCTTTGACTCCGACCGCAGACAAAAAAAGGGCGTTGTTCGAGTTTCAAATTTCATTTATTATTATAAATTTAGACTGAAATGCATGACTTTACGGAAAAACACGTCGTTTTGAGCCTACGTCTTGGGTTGAGGCTGTTTAACGGGGCTGTCTTTCTTTATGGCTTTTACTTTTTTAGCGAAGTCCTTAATATAGTGGAATTGTTCCATTCTCACTGGTTTCTTCCCATTGCAGCCCTTGCATGCATGTCTTTCTTCTTTTTTTCAGCCTGCTCTATTTATGTTGTGACGAAGGATGGAATCCGGTGGCAGTTGATGTTTGGACCTGCGCTAAGTCCATCGAAAAAACGTGAATTCACGCCATGGAATTACGAAATTCTTCAAGTCCGCGCCATATTTCCTTTCTATTATATGTATGCATTCCTACGCCAAGACAATCCTTACCCTTATGGGGGAGATATTGATCTCAGTCCAAAAAATTTACCCTATGGACGGTCTATACCATTCTATTTCTGCAGAAACTTTTTAGACCTCATTATTTTCATAGACGAAAACATCATGTGTGATAAAGTGAGCCCTAAATCCAGAGCGCGATTCCGGGAACTCGCCGACAAATACCGCCGATTGAAAAACAATCATCCGGCAATATACTGGATTTTGAATAATGTCTGATTTGTGAGAAAAGGGGAGGAGATTGTGCGGGTTTACTTCCCGGACGAGACAATCACCTTTGCGGTTTTCAAGATCTTGTTCTTGAGCTTGTAGCCCTTCTGGAACACGGTCACCACGTGGCCTTCGGGCACGGTTTCGCTGGGCTGCTGCATCAGGGCTTCGTGGCAGTTCGGGTCGAATTCGGCACCGGTCGGGTCAATCTGTTCGAGGCCCGCATCGGTGAGAATCTTGGCGAACTGGTTGTAGATCATCTGCATGCCCTTCTCGAAGGCTTCCAGGTCCTTGGCCTTGTTTTCGCTCGCAAAAGCGCGCTCGAAGTTGTCCTGAACTTCGGAGAGCTTTTCCAGGAGCTTGCCGTTCGCGGTCTCGATGAGTTCTAGCTGTTCCTTGGCGCTGCGGCGGCGGAAGTTGTCGAATTCGGCCATCAGGCGCAGGTTGCGATCGTTGGCGGCAGCAAGTTCGGCCTTGAGCACGTCCTCGGCAGATTCCGTGGATTCGGGAGCTTGGTCAGCGGGCTGGTCTGCGGCTGCTTCTTCAGAAGAATTCTCGGCGGAATTCTTTTCCGAGTCACTCTCGTCACTCGTCTCTCGTCTCTCGTCTAATTTCATCGCATCTTCGGCGGCCTTGAGCACGTCCTGTTCGAATTTTGCCTTTTCTTCTGCGGTCGGTTCTTGTTCGTTTTTATCTTCAGCCATTTTAAATTGCCTTATTTGATTGCCCGAAAGAATGCTGGGCATCTGTTTTACATTTTCGACCCAAATTTAGCAAAAAATATGCCAAAGGTAAAGTAGGGGATTAGGGCAGGTGTACGCTCAAAAAAGTTTTATTTTGAAACGTTGCTGCCTCGGGGCGTATAAATATCGAAGATAAGCTCGTCTTATACGTTTTGTCGAAAGAGCGGATTTTAGGAAAGCATATAAATCTTTGAAAAAAGGACTCCTTATACGCCCAGTGATTGATAATTACAAGTTCCTGCAACTATAGACACGATCAGGTCTTGACAAAATACAACGATAAATTTTATCAGCAAAGCATTATAACTTTTTAATTTTCAACGACTTACAATATTTGTCAAGGATAATGGTGCAGTTGGATTATGTTTAACCGTACATCAGCAAGAGCGGGAACAGCCAAAAAAACGTTTTACGCAGGGGTGGAAAATCGGTTTGCAAACTTCTTACCATAATGGACCCCCTGATTCTTTTCCGTTTGTCTAGTTTACATAATCTACATTATCGGCAACACAAATAACCAAAACAGGGTGAGCTTTATTCAATTTGTTTTGATGCACAGCTGGTTTCCACCAAGTGCGAATTTAACTTCCACTTGCCAGAATCCAGTCAAGACTCGTTCGAACAGCTCCGAACAAGTCCCAACCGGTCAAACATCGTCGCACCGAGTTCTCAGACCCAACGGAACGACGTACGAACGGTAATCGGCAATTTTAAGCCATAAACGCCATTTATCGACCGGCACAACGTTCCAAACGATGAACAGACCGTGCCAACTTTTCGCCGAAGTGCGAATCGTCGGCACAGTTGAGCCAACGATCGAACAATGCCGCAATATATCTCCAAAGCCTCAATACTGATGGAAACGTTTTTTACACAAACGTGGAAACCAAGGGTGCGTAAGGATAAATTGCAGGTTAAAAACGTTTTTTGCAAGGCTATAATCACGACATTACGACACTTCAGCCGCCAAAGCCCATTTGGAGCCTTGGCATTTCAGTTAATTTATTATATTGTTCTCGGAAGACGAACAATGAAATTTTCAGAAAAAAATATGGGACTAGGGAGATTTACGAGCATGCTTCGACATTCCGTCCGCACGCCGGGAAAGGCGGCTTTTCTGCTTGTGTCGTTCCTTTGCCTCGCGCTGCTCGCGAGCTGCGCCGTCACCAAGAAGATAACGGCGGCCGACATCCTTTCCAAGACAAAGCTGGAATTCGAGGCGCTCTCGCTGGACTCGGTCAACATCAACAAGGACCTTTTCCCGGAGAAAGGGCTCGCTTCGGGATTCCTGCCGAACCCCCAGGTCGTGACGATGCTCCAGAATTTCGCCCGTGGGATTATTGAGAAGGAACTCGGGACGGCGAGCCTCGATATTGCACTCTCGGCGACGAACGAGAGCAAGGACACGTTGTGGATCCGTTCGTTCAACGCGAATATTACGCTCGACACGATTATTACGCTGCCGGTCACGCTCAAGGATTCCAGCCAGCTCAATCCGGGCAAGAACAGCCTGTCCGTCAAGACGCAGTTCCCGCTGGATCGGCGCATCTTCAAGCTGCCCGACGTCCGGCATTTTAAGATTGTGGGTGTCATCGAGGTCGCTTTGGACTCCGACGGAGCCACCGTCCCGCTAGATTTTAATATCGAACGCGACATTTCGGACGAAGAAATGCGCAACATCATGGAAACCGTAAGGACTTCCATCATCAACGGAATCGTGAACGATTGGGTAGGTGCTATTCTGCCCGAAGGTAACTAACATGAACAGAATTTTTGTACCCCAAGATTTCAATCCCGATAACGTCGCACTTGTGACTTCCCTATTCCAGTCCCTCCTCACCGCCGAGGTCGAGCCCTCGCCTGCCGCCCTGCGCAACTGGATTTTCAAGTGGAGCGAACTGGAATCTGTGCTGGCCGAGGTCTCTAGCCGCCGCTATGTGGCAATGACGTTGAACACCCAGGACGAGGCCGCAGCCAAGGCCTATAGCGATTTTGTTGAAAATATCGAGCCCATTTCGAACGAATACGACGACAAACTGAACAAGAAGCTCGTCGCCCACCCCTGTTTTAACGACCTGAAGGGCGAATTCGGCATCTGGTTCAAGAGCGTCCAGGTTTCGTTGGATTTGTTCGACCCGAGAAATATTCCCCTTTCGACCGAAGAAACCAAGGCCATCCAGGACTACCAGAAGATTACCGGCGGCATGAGCGTGGAGTTCGACGGAAGTGTCAAGACGCTCCAGCAGGTCGGTGCTTACCTCGAAAGAACGGACCGTGACTTGCGCGAAAAGGCCTGGCGCACCGTCTGGGAACGCCGCCTCCAGGACAAGAAGCCGCTCGACGATGCCTTCGACAAGTTGTTCCAAATCCGCAACAAGATTGCCAAGAACGCGCACTGCAAGGATTACATTGATTATATATTCCTTGCCAAGCGTCGTTTTGACTACACTCCGGACGACTGCAAGGCCTTCCACGAGAGCATCGAAAAGCTTGTTCTCCCCCTCCAGCGCGAAATGTACAAGCGTCGCGCCCAGAAAATGGGCCTTGAGAAGCTGCGCCCGTGGGACCTGGACGTTGATCCGCTGAACCGTCTGCCACTGACTCCGTACAAGACCGGCGAAGAACTTATCGAGAAGGTCGACCAGATTTTCGAGGGAGTTCACCCGCAGGCGGGCAAGTGGGCCCGCGAGATGCAGGCCAAGAAGCTTATCGACCCGGATTCCAGGCTCGGCAAGGCTCCGGGCGGTTACCAGATTGGTTTCGACGAGAGCCGCCTCCCCTTCATCTTCATGAATTCGGCCGCCACGGACCGCGACATCTACACGCTCCTGCACGAATCCGGCCACTCGTTCCACCAGTTCGCGCTTGCGGACCAGCCTATTTTCCCGTACCGCGACGTGCCGGCGGAATTCGCCGAGGTGGCGAGCATGAGTATGGAACTCATCGGTATGTCGAACCTCAAGCCGTTCTATGGCGACGACAAGGAATCGATTGAGCGTAGCGTCTTGGGCGAACTGGCCGACGTCGTCTGGCTCTTCCCGTGGGTGGCGAGCATCGACAGTTTCCAGCACAGGCTTTACGAATATCCTGAACATACGGCAGAGGACCGCAGCGACATCTGGGACGAAATCATGTCCCGCTACGACGCGGGCGTGGACTACTCCGGGCTTGAGGCCGTCCGCCGGAACCTCTGGCAGAAGCAGCTCCACCTGTTCGAGTGCCCGTTCTACTATATAGAATATGGCATCGCGCAGCTGGGCGCCCTGCAGGTCTGGGCGAACTTCAAGAAAGAAGGCCCTGCCGCTATCGACAAGCTTTTCAAGGCCGAAAGCCTCGGCTACAGCGTGTCCATCCCGGAAATGTTCAATACAGCGGGCATCAAGTTCGACTTCACCCCGAAGACTATCGAGCCGCTTGTGCAGACCGTTTGGGACGAAATTAGCAAGATGTAGGGTATGAGGCACGAGGTTCGAGGCGCGATGCCTGAGGCTTGTGGCAAAATTTTTTTGTTTTTTCGCAAAAAATATGCAAAATAACGGCCAAATCGCTTGACAAATCAAAAGGAATAAATTATATTTGGCTCCACATCCTAAGGAGGGATGGCCGAGTGGTTGAAGGCGCACGCTTGGAAAGCGTGTTTACTTTACGGTAACGAGGGTTCGAATCCCTCTCCCTCTTCTAAAACTTTTTCCAGAGGTCCAAATGCCTGATCAGAGAGTTTACCTGGACGACATCTATTCCAATGAACAATGTCAGGGCTCTGTATTCCGTGCTGTCGTCATGATGGCGCACGAGGCTCGCTTCATCAACAAGCAAGCAGGACAGGGATTCATTCAGCTCACCAAGAAGCCGACCACGATTGCCATGTACAAGTTCAAGGAAGGCAAACTCTCGATGACTGAAAAGACCTCCAACGACGCTCCCGCCGAATCTGCCAATGCCGCAGCTTTCGCCCCGGAAGCAGAAGCCTCCTCTCCCATCACGGAAATCTCTCCGGACGTGAGTGCCCAGGCTGACGACGCCTTCGGCATGTAATCTAACCGAAAGACAAAAAGAAATTCGACCGCTCAAACGAGCGGTCTTTTTTTATACGCAAAAATACATAAGTCTTTATTTTTCAATGTGTTACGATATTTAGCGAACAATATGAAAAAAGGGTGTTATGTAGGCGAAATTCGCTATTTGCGGAATAAGATGCGATGCGTTTCGCGGTTCCTGCCGAGCGATTGCTTGCTAACGGAACGGCCCTTGAGGTCGTAAATTCTTGCCGGAGCGAGGTCAACCTTCGTTTCCCGAATCCGAGCAATCGAGGTTTTTGACGAGTCTCCAGTTTTGGAAGAATCCGCAACTTTGGCGGTGTCAGCAGGCTGTGTCGAGTCAGCCACCTTGGAGGTATCAGGCGTTTTGGTTGTATCTGCAACCTTTGTCGAATCCGTCGTCTTTGAAGAATCTTTAGTCTTGGTTGTGTCGGTGGTCTTCGTCGTATCAGGAGTCTTGGAGGTATCTGGCGTAGTGGCTTCTTCCACGATTTGCCAGACGAAATCGTCGGTATTCTTTTTCGGGTTCTGCACCACGGAATTGTCGATGGCCTGCAGGTAATGGCCGCTCTTGGCGTTTTTGAGATACAAGGCGTTCGGTGTGTTCACATCCGCCCCCTCGAACACGTACCTCTGGTGCGTTCCGCCGTTATAGCCGTAGGTCGATGCTTTCACGCCCGCCGCGGTTGACTCGTTCGGGATGTCCACCACGCGGTTCCCGAGCTTGATGTAATAGGTGACCGGATTGTCGCCCACGGAGAAAATCTTCACGAAGGTCTCTTCCTTGGAGCAGTCCATCAGCTCAAGTGCATTGTCGGAGGTAATCCCCATACACTTGGAGTTGGCGAGGGACTTGAGCCTCCCCTGCTTGTAGAACGCTTCCTTAAAGATGTCCTGGTACATGGCCTCCACGATTCTCGCGTGGTTGATGAGGTCCTGTTCGGAATGCACCTCGCTGCGGTAATTGAGGCCGTAGGGCCAAAAATGCTGGCTGTCGCCGTGGAGTTCGGCATCCGGGCCGTCGATTTCCCTGAGGACCGCCTGGGCCTTTTCGCCCTTGAACACCCCCCCACTCATCATGGCCTGGTATTCCGAGGTCGTGCCCATGCCCATGGTATGCGCCATCTCGTGCATGGCCGTACCCACGAACATGTAGTTACGGTCCTTACCGAAACGCAGGTCGCCGTTGCTGCTCGCCTCGGCCGTCGGGACGCCGGTCGAATAGTAGACATTGATGAATTTGGAGAGGTTCGTGTACTTGTTATAGATGTAGACCGCCGAATCCATCGCCTCGGTAATGCGCTTGTAGGCATCCAGTTCGTCTTCGGTCGGGTTTGCGGACTTATGGAGTGTGTACGTGACGCCGCCCTCCGCAAAAGCGAAAGAGGAGAGAGCCAAAGAGAACAAAGCGGCAATCTTTACCATAGAAAAAAACGACTTCATAAGACCTCGGGACCTTTCAATCTCAAATCTATATTCTGGCAGGCGAAAACGCATGTAAAACGTCGGCAAAAAAAGGAACTGCAAAAAGATGCGAGAAAAAACACCAAAGGACGTATAAGATTTGGCAAAACAAACATCTTATACGCCCCGCATGAAATCCTGTTTTGCCACAGGGCATATAAGGCTGGCATTTTTCCAAAATTTATACGCCCCGTAACCTTGAAACACTCATTTCCCACTAGATTTTCCCTTCTTTCCGTATTATATCGGAAATTGCATAACATATTGAAAAATAAGGAGTTACACGAAATAGACTATCTAAAGGAAACACTTGGCTTGCTTTGCTGCGGACACAAGAGTATATTATTTAACGCATGCAGTACGGAAACCTCAAAATAGGCAAGGTTTACTGGTCGACAAAGGAAGTATCCCAAAAGACCGGTATCCCGGACTATACCCTGCGATATTGGGAGAGTGTCATTCCGTCTCTCCACGTCCCACGGAACAGGGCCGGGAAAAGGGCATGGCGAAAACACGATATCGAGATGGTCGAGGCAATCCAGGCAATGCTCAAGGAATCGCCAGAAGGTGTCTCGCAAATTTCAAAAGCCGACGTGGCAAAGCGGGTCGCCACCAAGGCACCCATCAAAGTTGAAACGGCGCCCCCTCTCCCGTCGCACAATCCCGACCCGGAAGTTCTCCGGAAACTCCGCGAAGAGGTCTTGCTTGCGATGTCGAAGCTGCGCAAGTGAGCGCGCCCCCGCCACCCCATTCCACGTTGATATTTTTTCGTTCCCGTGTTTCCAAACGGGAGCGAATTTGCTAAATTTAGCCGCGTAACTTTAAACCGGCGGCCTAGGTCGCCAATCACTCAAGAGGTAAATCAAATGGCAGTTTCTTACAAGGAACTCGGCTTGGTTAACACCAAGGAAATGTTCAAGAAGGCCGTTGCTGGTGGCTACGCCATCCCGGCTTTCAACTTCAACACCATGGAACAGATGCAGGCCATCGTGCAGGCTGCTGTCAAGCAGAAGTCTCCGGTCATCATGCAGGTCTCTAAGGGTGCCCGCAACTACGCTAACGGCACCATCCTCCGCTACATGGCCCAGGGTGCTGTTGAATACGCCAAGGAACTCGGCTGCGCCAATCCGCAGATCGTGCTCCACCTCGACCACGGTGACTCTTTCGAACTCTGCA
>Ga0310690_10003279_pt1 | contig 24563 bp, 18 predicted proteins | sample AusTroGonzalo_MG_2_FD_207661 | JGI IMG/M metagenome (GOLD analysis project Ga0310690, IMG submission 207661) | Bovine rumen microbial communities from tropical cattle in Woodstock, Queensland, Australia - Gonzalo_04 (v2) (version 2) | ecosystem: Host-associated > Mammals > Digestive system >... | reverse complement strand
GCCTCGAAGCGAAAAGGCCTCCTGCGGTAGCAGAAGGCCTTGAAGCGGAGTGGACGAGATTAGCCCCGCTGCGCGGGCCTTTTCTCGGTCTCTCCGTGAGCAATCAAGGATATTATGGAGCGAAGCGACACAGGGGATAGCTGCGACGGAGGAGCAGCGCAAGGGGGTGCGCCCCCTTGTGCCCCTGGGGGCAGCAGCGTAGCTGCGGGGGATAGTAGCCGGTCTCGGCCTCGAAGCGAAAAGGCCTCCTGCGGTAGCAGAAGGCCTTGAAGCGGAGAGGACGAGATTCGAACTCGTGGTACGGAATGACCCGTACGTCGGTTTAGCAAACCGGTGGTTTCAGCCACTCACCCACCTCTCCAATCTCACCACGTCGTGTCAAACGGGACTGCAAATATAAGGCTTTTCGGAGAATCTGCAAAAAAAACTTAACCGGCATAGGCGAGGGTGGCGATGCTGATTCTAATGTCGGGCCCGAGGGCGTCCCGCAGGGCCGCTGCGCAGGCGGCCAGGGTGGCTCCGGTGGTGAATACGTCGTCGATCAGCAGAATCTGGAGAGGCCGGCCGCTAACCTGCGTTGACGAACCCTCCACCGTCAGTACCCCCTCCGAAACCGGCGCCCCCTCCGCCGTCTGCACAACCTCCGAAACCGGCGCCCCCTCCGCCGTCTGCATAACCTCCGAAACCGGCGCCCCCTCCACCGTCAGTACCCCCTCCAACGGCCGCGTCCCCGCCGGCGACCCCCAGCGCCGGAGGGCCTCCGGCGTCACCTGGAACGCCCCGCTGACGTTGCGAAGTCTGTCCTCGGCGGAGAAGTGTACCTGCGAGCCGGTGCGCCTTACGCGCCGCAGGAATCCCGGCTCGAACGCCGTGCCTAGCGCCTGCGCCACCGCGCGCCCGATAATCTCGGCCTGATTGTACCCTCGGGTAAAACGTCTGGTCCAGTGCAGCGGCACAGGGCAGACCAAATCGAAGGCCACTCCGCTGCCCAGAACCCTTTCCGCCAGCATCCGCCCGAACCAGCTCCCGGCGCCGAAGTTCCGGTGGTACTTGAGCGCCTGCGTAATCCTCTCGAACCCTCCGGAATAGTAAAACAGCGCAAAGGCCCTCTCGTATCCCGGAGCGTCAACAAGCGAATTGAAAGAATCCGCCATTGGGTTATGCACCATGCCCTCGAAGTGCGTCAGCGGCAGATCTGCCAGGCAGACGCAGCACAGGTGCTTCTCGGCCGGGAGCAGCTGCCTCCCGCAGCAAAGACAAACCCTCGGCATCAGAAAATCTGAGGTCGAGAGTGCTAAAGTCCGTAAGTCAAGTCGTTTAAGTTTAGGGTCCATAAAAGCTAACTCGTAAGCCCTCCGCAGCAGTCAATCACCTGGCTGGTTACATAGGTGGAGAGGTCGCTGGCCAGGAAAAGCGCCACTCCGGCGACCTCCTCCTTCGTGCCCCACCGGTGCAGCGGAATGTAGTTCAGCCAATAATCCTTAACCTTTTGGCTCATAGATTCCAGCAGTCCGGCGTCAATAAACCCCGGTGCAAGCACGTTGGCGCGCACTCCCCGGCCGCCGAGTTCCTTGGCGGTAGATTTGGCCAGGCCCACGAGCCCGCCCTTCGATGCTGCGTAATTGGTCTGCCCTATGTTGCCGTGCAAGCCGGCGGAAGAACCTATAAAAATAATGCTTCCGCTGCGCTGGCGAGCCATTATCCCGCTGACCGCCTGAGTATAATTGAATGCCGATTTAAGATTGTTCGTCACCACTTCGTCCCAGACATCCTCGCTCATACGCATCAAAATCGTATCCCGGTTGATGCCTGCGTTGTTCACCAGGGCGTCTATGCGCCCGAAGCGCTCCATCACCTTATCGACGACCTCGTGGGCCGCCTTGAAGTTGGTAGCGTCCGATTCGAACGCGCACACCTCCCCAAGCTTGGAAAGCTTCTCCAGCAGCCCTTCTACCAGGTGCCTGCATGTAAATGCGACCTTCGCCCCCTCCTCCAGGAAGCGGCGTACGATGGTGAGGCCGATTCCCCTGGAACCGCCGGTCACCAGCACAACTTTACCGTCCAGAAGTCCCATAACTCTAGTCCTCCGCCATAGCTTGTTCAACGTCGTCCGGAGCTATAGGCAGCCGCTTCGTACCCAGCCTGCGGGCACCGTCGGCTGTTACCAGCACGTCGTCCTCCAGACGTATGCCGCCGAAGTCGAGATACTCCTCCAGCTTGTCGTAGCACACGCGGCCCCTGTCGGTGCCTGCCGCCTTCCACTGGGCGATCAGCGCCGGGATGAAGTAGATTCCGGGCTCGTCCGTAATCACGTTCCCAGGAACCAGCCGGCGGGCCATCCTCAGGCTCCCGAGTCCAAGCTGGGAGGAACGGACCTGGTCGTCGTCGTAGCCGACAAGGTTCTCTCCGAGGTCTTCCATGTCGTGGACGTCGAGGCCCATGTTATGACCGAGACCGTGAGGCATGAAGAGGCCGCCGATGCCGTCGGCGACCATTTCGTCCAGGTCGCCACGGACCAGTCCCAGCTGCCCGAGGCGGTCCAGCATGTGGCGCACCGCGCCGATGTGCACGTCCCGGTAGGGGACGTCCGGCCGCGTCATGCTGAACGCCAGCTCGTTGCACTCGTACACTATCTGATAGATGTCCCTCTGGCGCGGCGTAAAGCGGCCTCCGGTAGGGTAGGTGCGGGTATGGTCGGATGCATAATGCTCGTTGCTTTCGGCACCGGCGTCCACCAGCAGCAGGCGTCCCGGCTCCACCGGGCAGGCGTGCGAGTGGCAGTGGAAGATTTCCCCGTGCTGAGTGAGGATAGTCGCGAACGACGTTCCCCAGCCGTAGGAGAGCGTGACGGCCTCCATGTCGCCGACGATCTCCTGCTCCACGCGCCCGAGGCGTATGCCCTTACGGGCGGCGGTATGCATGGCGTAGCCGATTTCGGCGGCGGCGTCCAGCAGCTCGATTTCGCCGGCATCCTTCACCAGGCGCATCTTCACCACGGCGCGCACGAGTGCCTCGGAGGCGTGCGGGCATCCCTTTTTGCCCACGCTGTAGCAGTCGGCCGGAGCGAGCCCGAACAGTTCTCCAATCTTTACGGCGTTGTACCAGCGGGAGACGGGCAGCCAGTGCACCCTGCGGCCTGCGGCAAGAGCCGCCTTGACGTCGCAGTCAAACTCCGCATAGGGAGCGGAGTTCTCTACCCCCGCGCCGGCGGCCAGGGAGGCCACGGAAGGCATGGGGCCGGTCCAGATAATGTCGTCTATATCGAAATCGTCGGCATAAATCTTCTCGGCGCCCGAGTCCAGGTCCATCACCGCGGCGAAGCGCGGCTCGTCAATACCATAGAAATACAGCCAGTTGCTGTCCTGGCGCCACTTGTATGCATTGTCCCTGTACTGGGCCGCAGAATCAATGTTGCCCAGGAAAATGACCAGTCCTTTTTCGTCGCCCAGAAGCTTGCGCAGCGTCCGGCGCCTTTCCAGATATTTGTTCATCATAGTAAAACTTTTCCGTTACAGATTACGTGTTTAATGCAGGACGAGTCTGCAGAATACACCCAGTTCGATATCAAACTATAGCACGGCTGCATCTTGGGGCCGTCCATGGACACAAGAATGGCATCCGCCAGCTTGCCCTCCGAAATCACGCCGGCATCGTAGCCGAAGGCCTCGGCGCCGTTGCGGGTGGCCCACTGCAGCACCTGATGGGCATTCAGCAGTGCGGCGTCTCCGGTCACCTTGGCCAGCAGGGCCGCCATTTTCATCTCCTCCCTCATGTCCAGATTGTTGTTGGAGCTGCAGCCGTCCGTGCCCAGGGTGACGCGTACGCCGCTGGCAATCGCGAGCTCGTAGGGGAAGCGGCCGCTCCCCAGCTTCATGTTGGAGCAGGGGCAGTGGCTTACAGTTACTCCGCGTTCGGCCAGAATATCCCATTCCTCCTTGTCAACATGTACGCAGTGGGCGGCAATCACGTCCGGTCCCAGGAAACCTATGCTGTCCAGGTAGCGCACAGGCGTCATGCCCGTCTGGGCGATGCAGTCCTGCACCTCCTTTTCCGTTTCCGAAAGGTGTATGTGTATCTTGCGGCCATTCTCCCGGGCCAGCCTGGCGGAGCTGATAAGCGTCTCGCGGCCGACGGTATAGACGGCGTGCGGAGCTACTGTGAGCAGGATACGGTCGGTATCGCGCCATTCGCGGACCCTTCTGGCCTTCTCGTCCCTCAGCACCTGCGGGTGGTTCTCCATCACCGTGACGCCGATGGCGGCACGCATCCCGTAACTGTCCACCAGAGGAATGGTCTCGTCGATGAAGAAATACATGTCGTTGAAGAATACGGTGCCGGTGGCTATCATCTCTTTGAGGGCCAGTTCGGAGCCGCGGTGTATGTCTGCCGCTCCGAGTTTTGCCTCGAAGGGCCACACATATTCCTCCAGCCACACGTGCAGGGGATTGTCGTCGCCGTAGCCGCGCAGCAGGGTCATCGCCGCATGGGTGTGGGTGTTGTAGAAAGCCGGCAGAATGGCAGCGCCGCCTGCGTCCAGCACCTCCTCCGCTTCCGCTCCGTCGGCGGCATCCAGGCAGGCGAAGCGCCCGTCGCGCACAAGTATATTGCAGCGGCGGTCGTCAAGTACAACGTTCTTTATAAGCAAACTCATACCTATCTGAATTTTTCGTATTCCGGCAGCGAGAGGTCTGCAATAAGATCCTTCACCTCGTCCCGGGGGCATATCATCAGCACCTCGTTGCCGTCGATGACAATATAGTCTTTTAATCCTTTAATTGCAACAATCCTGTCCTTGCGGGGAGAATAAACCAGCGTGCGCTCCACCTCGTCCATAAGGCTGGAACCGTTGATTCTGACGGCGTTACCCTTGTCGTCCGAGAGGAAATACTCGAACAGCGAATCCCAGTTGCCCAGGTCGTTCCAGTCGAAGAAGGCCGGCATCGTCATCACCCTGTCCGACTTCTCCATCACGGCGTAATCTATCGATGTGCGGGGCATATCTGGGTAGATGCGCTCCAGATACTCCCGCTCGTAAGGGGTGGCGATATATTGCTCCCATCCGTTCCAATGGTCCGCCACCTCTGGGGCGTAACGCTCTATGTCTTCGGTGATTACCGAGGCCTTCCATATAAAGATACCGGAGTTCCAGAGGAATTCGCCGCTGTCCAGAAACACCTGCGCCAGTTCCTTGTCGGGCTTTTCCGTAAAGGTCTTTACCCTCACGGGCTTGCCGCCCTTCATTGGCTCGGCGGTCTGGATATAACCGAAGTTGGGGTCTGCGCGGCGCGGAAGTATGCCCAGGGTGAGCAGTACGTTATGATCCGCGGCATAGTCCATGCCGTGGAGTACAGTTTCCTGAAACAGCTCGGGACCGTCTATCACCTGGTCGGCCGGCATGGTCAACATCACGGCGTCGGGATCTCTCTTGAGTATGGAATAGCAGGCGTAGGCTATGCAGGATGCGGTATTGCGGTTGCAAGGCTCCATCAGCAGGTTGCCTTCTTCTATTTCGGGCACCTCGGCGAGCACCAGGTCCCGGTACCGCTCCAGGGAGACGATAATAATGTTCTCCTTGGGAATAATGTCCAGTATGCGGTTATAGGCCAGCCTCAGCAGTGACTTACCAGACTTGGTGAAGTTTAGGAACTGCTTGGGCTTGGATTCCCGGCTCACCGGCCAGAACCGTGTGCCGAGGCCTCCGGCCATAATTACGCAGTAATAGTGAGGGTCTTTCATTCAAGTGTTACTATGGTTACGCCGGAGCCGCCGATGCGCACGTCCTCGTCGGAGACGCGGGCTATACCGGGGATGGTCCGGAGATATTTCTGTATTTCTTCGTGCAGCACGCCGGTGCCTTTGCCGTGGATGATGCGTACTTCGCCCACGCTCAGCATGATGGCGTTGTCGATGTAGTGGGTGACGATGTCCAGGGCGTCGGCGAGCCTCTGGCCGCGGATGTCGAGTTCCGGACGGAAGTTCAGCTTGCGGGCGCTGATGGAAGCGTCCACCCTTTGCTGCGCCGGCTTGAACGCCTTGCGGGAGACCTCCCGGAACTCGTTGGACGAAATGCGCTCCAGCCCGTCGGCCTTCATGGTGCTGGAGATATTGCCCACGGAAATGGTGACGTTCTTGCCGCTCACCCTTGTTACCTCTCCGACCAGGCCGTTGCTGAGAATGCGGACTTTTTCGCCGACCTTCAACGGCTCAGTCTTTGGCTTGGCGTTCTGGGGTGCGGCCTCTTCTTTCTTCTTCCGCTGCTCCAGCTTGCTGATCTTGCGGTCGATATACTCGTCCCGGGCCTTCTGCTGCCTGGTCTGGCGCTGCTCAAGGGCCCCGATAAAGCCCTGCAGCTCGGCACGGGCGGCTTTGGTCTGCTCCTTGTCGGCCTGCGACTCCCGGATAACACGTATGGTCTTCTCTACCTGCGCCCCCGCGCCCTTGACTATCTGCTCGGCCTCCTTGCGGGCCTCGTCCAGAATGTCCTTGCGCTGGCGGCGGATGTCTTCCAGCTCCTGCTGGTAGCGCTCCGTGATGCCCTCCAGGGCCTTGTCGGTATGCTTGATCTTCTGCAGCCTTTCGTCCAGCTGGCGGCGGTTGCGGGCAATCTTGCGGAGGTTGCGCTCTATGCCCACGAACTCTTCTCCGGCGCGCGTCTCGGCGTCCTTCACTATATTCTCCGGCAGTCGCATCTTGCGCGCAAGTTCGAAGGCGAAGGAGTTGCCCGGCAGGCCGATTTCCAGGGCGAACATCGGGGCGATTTTGGAGGAGTCGTAGAGCATGGCTCCGTTGACCACGTGCGTATCGGCTCCGGAGGCGTACAACTTGAGGTTGGTGTAGTGGGTGGTAATTACGCCCCACACGCCCCGGCGGTCGATTTCCGCAAGTATGGCTTCGGCTATCGCTCCTCCGGCGGCAGGCTCGGTTCCGGCACCGAATTCGTCTATCAGCACCAGCGTCTTTTCGTCCGCCGCGGAAAGCATTTCCCGCATGTCGGAGAGGAAGGAGCTGTAGGTGCTGAGGTCGTTCTCCAGCGACTGGTCGTCTCCTATGCTCACGGCGATTTTGTCGAATACGGGGAGTTCGGATGTCTCCGAAGTGGGTATGAGCATGCCCCACTGGAACATATACTGAAGCAGGCCTGCCGTCTTGAGACACACCGACTTACCTCCTGCGTTGGGCCCGGAGATGAGCAGTATTCGCTTGGCTGGGTTGAGGGTGATGGTGAGGGGGACGATTTTCTTGTTCTCCCGCTGCAGGGCCCTCTCCAGCAGGGGATGGCGTGCCTTGCGGAGGCTGACGGAGCCGTCCTTGGAGATGACGGGCATGCCGGCGATGAAGTCCAGGGCGGTCTGGGCCTTGGCCATGATGAAATCCAGCTCCCCAAGGAAACTGGCGCTCGCCAGCACCTCCGGCAGGTAGGGACGGAGGAAGGCGGTGAATTCCTGCAGGATGCGGGCGACCTCCCTGGTCTGGGCGAAATGCAGTTCGCTGATTTCGTTCTCCAGTTCCAGAATCTCCGCCGGCTCGATGTAGGTGGTCTTTCCGGTGGCCGATTCGTCGTACACGAAGCCTGCGAGCTTGCGCTTGCTGGCGGTGTTTACGGGGATGAGGAACTTGCCGTCCCGCATGGCTACGGAGGCGTCTTCGTCCACAATTCCAGCCGCCTGCGCCTGTTTGAGAATGGCCCCTGCGCGTTTGGAAATGGCGGCCTCCTTTTCCCTGATGCCGCGGCGGATGTTGAAGAGCTCGTCGGATGCCGAGTCCTTGATGTCGCCGTAGCGGTCGAGAATGCCGTCTATGCGCCGCAGGATTTCCGGATAAGTGGTAATCGGCTTGCTGAGGGCCTTCAGGTGGGGATAGATGCCGTCCTTGATGCTCCCGAAGAAGTTGGTGACCCGGCGGGTGGTGTCCAGCAGTGTGCGGAGTTTCGCAAGCCCGAGCGTGTCTATGCTGCTGCCCTCTTTGGAAAGCGGCTCAAGGAAAGGATGCCCGTCGATGTAGCCGGTGGTGGGGAAACTCTCTTCGAAAAGCAGGATCAGACGCATCTCGTCCGTAAGCTGGAGGCGCTTGCGTATTGTGTCCGCAGACGTGCTGAACTTCTCTTCAGCTACGCGTTCGGCGGCATAGTCGGTCTTGCACTTGCCGGCTATGATTTCCCGAATCTTGTCGAAACCGAGTTTCGCCTCCAGTCTTGCGTCAAGCATATTCTAATACCGTATTGAATCGGGGTCGTCGGTGTAGATAAAGTGTGCCGTCGTCTGGCCGTTCAGCTTTTCTCCCGCCTCCTTGGTTATCGTAACGAAAGGAATCCTGTCAATTCCGTCCGGAAGATTACCGAGCATGTTTGGATATACGGCGCCCGAGGTATTGTTTGCGCACATAACGGCAATGGCACCGGCCTTCGATGCATAGACCATTTTTTCAAAGAATGTGACGCCGCCGCCTCTGTCTACAACGACTATTTTGCCATGAACGTCAACATTGGCATAATCCTTTTCCTCGCCGTAATTGTTCATCCTCACGATAGGAAGCGTGCAGTCGTGATTTCCTATGATATCTTCCTGGAAGCGCTTGGGATGATTAAAACCGTCATAATCTGTTCCGGTAAGCAGGTAATTGTTGCCGTCTGCATTTATCACCCACTGGCCCCAGTTGAGTTTCTGGAAAGGCTCCCTGAGCCTGAGGTCGCGGCTGATCGCAAGCCAGCCGAGATCCTGCAATGTCATATGCACTCCTGACCACTCGTAGGCATCTTTTTCGGATGAATAGTAGTCTGCAGGATAGTACTGTTGGATTTTTGCCGTCGTTTTGGACTCTCTGTAGAAAGCATAGAACCAATCTTCGTCCTCGCAATAAATCTTGACACCACCATCCGGAAGCTCGGAGAGGGAATATCTCTTCCCGCTGAACTGGTCGGCAGGCAGAACGCCATTATCATACGGCTCCTCTTTCCAGAACACGTGGTCGGGGTAGGATGCCCCGATGTCATACAAACATTCGGATTGACCATCATAGTAATACCACTGCCCTTCGATGGCCTTCTGCCAGTCGTCCGGACCGTTGACCTTGTCGTAAACCGGTCGTATGGGGAGTCCGAACCAGCGGACGAAGGTATCGTCATCGGCCTCGCCGTTATCAAAGAAAGCCAGTTTTATTGCACTCTTGTAGTCCTCAGGATCGTCTCCCTGATTGACGGTGGAAGTCCAGATGCCGCCTTCGCTGTAGGGGAAGAACGAAGTGCTTCTGCGGTGGCCGGCATAGGGGATGAATATGGATTCTCCGGTCTTGATGCCGGTAATCCTGAAGCCGGCCACGTAACCGCCGCTCGGCAGCTCTACATTCTCCGGCGTCCATTCGCAGAAATCGGAATCCAGCAGTTCGTCGATTTCTTCCTCGGTGGGCATGCGCCATCCTTCTCCCAGGATTACAGTCGCAGCGTCGTCCTCAGGGTCGAGAACGGTTTTATCCGGCATTGCGGAAGCCGGGCTGAGGTAATACTTTGTAAGGTCGTTGCCGTCGATCCACCTGTACGAGAACCTTTCGTAGCCATACTCTTTACCCGGTTTCCAGAGGGCGTTCTCGTCCACAGCGTAACCATTCTCATAGTAAGGCTCGGTCTCTCCCCAGGCAAAGTAGTCGCCGAATTCCAACTCGGACTGCGCTCCAAGGTTGCACCTGCCCCACTTGACGCTTAGACCAAGATCGACTGCCTGGTCCTGCGGCTGCGGCTCGGGCTCGGGTTCCTGAGGCTCTGGCTCAGGTTTGTCGGACTTTTTGGGTTTGCCCAGGACGGGACGTACGGGGACAGTGCCACAGAACCGCGAAAGGATCCAATCCAGATCGGGCCCGTAGTTTGAGCAGACCAGAACGAAGGCATCCTGTTCATCAAACAGTTGCGAGGTCCAATACACTCCAAGGGGGTAATTCGGGTCGAAGTTGTAGCTCGTGGTTGTCGTGTGGAGTTCATCATATTCCATCCAGCCGCAGGCCGGGAGGAATATGGACTCGCTTTCGTGACCGGGGATTTTGCTCGTAAGGAGGGTTCCCCAGACGCCGTCACGCATCACGTAGCTCCAATTGACCTTCTGAGGGTCAAGAAGCTCCTTCCAATCTTCTACCGTGGGGGTGCGCCATTCTCCGCCCCAGACAGCGCGCGCGGGATCGTCTTCGTAATCGTAATCCGCATACAGCCAGGCATTGTCCGCAGAGTTGTATTTGGTGATGGAGGAATTAGACGCGTCGTACCACAGGTAGTTCTCCCAGGAGAAGTAATCCTTCGGCGTGGTCTCGCCCCAGGCGTAGTAGGTTCCGTTGTCCGACGGGTTTTCTGCCCCCAGGTTCGTATCCGCCCATACAAGACCGGACTCCAGGCCGAAGTCCACATACGAATGGCCCATATACTCGTTGGCTTTGTAAAGCGGGAAGAAGCCCGTATCTACTGCGAGGGCGTTGCCGTCGTTGATGAAGAGGGCCGCGCTGACGCCGAGCTTGCGGGAGAAGAATTCGGGCTCCAGGTCGCTGCCGTCGGTGGTAATGGTAAGTACGCCTTCTTCGGATACCTCCTTTTTGAGTATGGGCAGGGTGGTGAAGTCGCCGGCGGAAGCTTTGGTGAGAGTATATACCGCATCCATCTTGAAGCAGGAGTCGGGATACTCGAGCAGTTTCTCCGCAACGGTGGCGGGGTTCAGTTTGAACCGGAGTGTGAAGAGACCGGTGCCGGCCTTCACGCTGCCGTCGTCATAATCGGGCACTACGGCGATGGAGAATACAAGTCCCTCGCCGCGGCGGAGAGTGATCTGGGTGTCATCCGCAAGAGTAAGGAAGACGAAGTTGTCGTCCCAGGTCACGTCCTTGAACCAGGAGTCGCCGTCCTCTCCTTTGGACTTTTCCAGCTTCTCCCAGTTTTTGCCGCCGTCGGTGGAGATATACCAGTAGTTGTCTTCCGTATCTATCTTGAGCTGCGGGGCGATGGCGTCGGCTCCGTCCTTACCGTCAACTCCGTCTTTGCCGTCAGCGCCTTCTTTTCCGTCCTTGCCGTCGATGCCGGTAACACGCATCTTCTCACCCTTGTCGTTCAGGAGCCAGTCGCCGTTGAGAGTCCAGTACCATATCTGGTCGGTGTCCTGCCGCACGCCTATCGTCGGGGAGGTGCCGTCCTGTCCGTCCTTGCCGTCTTCACCGTTTTTGCCGTTGGTCAGTTGGGCCACGGTCTGGTCGCTGAAGGCTATCGTGTAGCCGTCGGCGGTTTCCGTCACAGAGGTGACGTAAACGTTCTTCTGGAGGGCGCTGGTGATGGTCTGAAGGCCGCTGATGTTCTGGTTGGCCGTACGCATCTGCTCTTCCAGGGCGGTGATGCGGTCGTCCAGGCCGGAAATCTTGTCCATAATCGCCTTTTCATCAATACAGGATACCGCTGTACCGGCCATCAGGCAGGTGGCAAGAAGAATTGCGAGTTTAGATTTCATGATTATTGTTGTTCCAGTTTTAGTTTCAGAGTGTTTATCGAATCTATGCGGGTTATGTTATTGCCTTCCATGAGAGAAATCGCCCCGGTTTCTTCCGAGACCACTATGACGCAGGCGTCGCACTGCTCGGCAAGTCCCACGGCGGCTTTATGCCGCATTCCGTAGGATGCGGGCAGGTCCAGCCGTTCCGTTATGGGGAGGGTGCAGCGCGCCGCTACGATGCGGTTGCCGCCGATCACCATCGCGCCGTCGTGCAGGGGGGAATTCTTGAAAAACAGGTTCATGATGAGGCGCTGGCTCACTGCTGCGTCCACCATGTCGCCGGTACCTATGATGCTCTGGAGGTTGTCGCGGCGGCGTATCACGATGAGCGCCCCGGTTTTGCTGGCGGACATTTGTTCCACGGCGAGGGCAAGCTCGGACATGGTGTCGCTGTCCAGCCCTTCCGCGTGATGGCGCCTGAGCAGTCTGCGCATCAGGGTATTGTTGCCGGCGGTACGGCCGATATTGTTGAGGAAACGGCGCAGCTCAGGCTGGAATATGACGATGATGGCGATGGCTCCTACGTCCAGCACCGCTCCGAGCAGGGCGGAGGTCATGCGCATATTGAGCGCCATGGCCAGCACCCGGGCCAGGAAGAGCATGATGATGGCAATGAAGATGTTCATTGCCGACGAGCCCCGTATCCAGCGGAAAATAATATACATTACTGCCGCCACCAGTATGATGTCGAGCAGATCTATAAACGAGAAATTCAAGAACTCCATACTAACTGCAAAGATACCAAATTATCCTATATGCTCTACCTCCGGGCTGAGGCTCACGCCGAAGCGCTGGTGCACTCCCGCGATGATTCTGCGCTCCAGCTCCAGCACATCTTCCGGGCTGGCGTCGCCGCTGGCGTTCACTATTACAAGCGGCTGCTTTTCATAGACGGCCGCCCCGCCCTGTTTCTCGCCCTTGAAGCCGCACTGGTCTATGAGCCAGGCGGCAGGTACTTTGATAAAGCCGTCGTCCAGGATATAGTGGGGGACTGTCGCGCCCTGCGCCGCCTCCACTATCCGGGTGAAGTCCAGCGCGCTCACAACCGGGTTCTTGAAGAAGGAGCCGGCGCTGCCAAGTTCCGCCGGGTCGGGCAGTTTGTTGCGGCGAATGGCGATGACGGCTTCGCGGACCTTGGCCGGAGTGGATGCGTCTATGCCTTCCAGGCCCTTGTACGACAGGCGCGGCCCTGCGTTGCGGGAGAGCCGCAGCAGCACAGAGGTGATGATGTAGCGGTCCTCCGCCTCCTTGAACATGGATTCCCTGTAGCCGTAGCGGCATTCGGCGGTGGTAAACTTGCATTTGCAGCGCTCCTTAAGGTCGTAGCACGACACTCCGCTCACAATGTCCTTGAATTCCACCCCGTAGGCTCCGATATTCTGCACGGCGGCCGCGCCCACCTCGCCGGGTATCAGCGACAGGTTCTCGGCCCCCCACAGCCCGTGGCCGCAGAGCTCCGCAACCAGGTCGTCCCAGCATACGCCTGCGCCGGCGATTACCGGGACCTCGTTCAGCCCCACGTCAACGTATTTGACGAAGCGTATTGCGGAATGCAGTATGGTGCCGGGGAAGTCTCCCCTGAACAGGAGGTTGGAACCTCCTCCTATGTGTTTGACCGGTTTCGGAAGGCTGTCCAGGTCCAGGGCCGCCAATTCCTCCACGCTCTCATATTCTACGTAAGAGGCGCAGCGCACCTTCATGCGGAAGGTATTCAGAGCGCTCAGGTCGTAATTCTTCTCGATTTTCATATTTTGACAAATATAGTTATATTTGTTAAGTTTTCGGAATATGATTGTACTAAAATTCGGCGGATCGTCGGTCGCCAGCGCTACGGCGATGTCCCGCGTTCTCGACATAGTGGAGCAGGCTGCGTCCAGGGACAGGGTGATACTGATCAGTTCGGCCATCAGCGGATGTACCGACGCCCTCATCCAAATCGGCCGTGCCGAGGATCCCGAACATCTGATAGATGAACTGCAGGCCAGGCACATAGCCATAATCAACAGACTTTTTACCGGCACGGAGCGCGCTGAGGCGGTTGCCGACTGCCGGAATATCTTCGCCGAAATTCGCCGCATACCTCCTGTCGTAGAGTCCTTCGGAGAACTGTTATCCACCCGTATCCTTGCGCGTAAGCTGTCCTGCGAGGGCTACAGGACCCAGTGGCTCGATTCCCGCGACCTGGTGCTTACCGCCCCGGGAAGCGGCTCCGAGGGAGGACCTGTGGACCTGGACGTTACCGGCGACAACATCCGCGCTGCGGTGGCCGCCCGTCCGGAGGCACGCATCTTCGTCGCCCCGGGATTTATCGCCCGCGACACCAGCGGCGCCGTCACCACACTCGGGCGCGGAGGTTCCGACTACAGCGCCTCCCTTTTTGCGGCGTCCTTCGATCCCGTGGACCTGCAGATATGGACCGACGTGCCCGGCATCATGACCGCCAACCCCAAGGTGGTGCCAGCCGCCCGCACGATACCGGAAATCAGCTACCGTGCCGCCTTCGACATGGCCCGCTATGGCGCCAAGGTGCTCTACGCCCCGGCGGTCGATCCCGCCCGCAGGCACGGCATCGCCATCAACATACGCAACACTTTCGACCCGGAGCATCCCGGCACCGTCATCAGCGACCGCAGCGCGGGAGTGAGGGAGTGGAAGGGCGTATCCTCTCTGGACAATCCTCTGGAGGGGACGACCTGCATCTGCCTGACCGGAGAAGGCCCCGCTACCGGTAAGTCGGTGGCTGCCAGGAGGATATCGACGGCCCTGAGGGACGCCGGCATCAAGCCGCTCGGAGACGTGAGCTGCGACGGAGGCGTGAACTACTTCATCACCGTCCGCACCAATGTGGCGAAGAACGCCGTGGCCGCCATCCACCGTGAATTCTTCGAGGAGCGCACCCTCTCCCTGGTCGATGTTTACGTCGCCGGAAACGGAGCCGTAGGAAAGGCGCTCAAGTCAATCGTCGATGCTTGTGAGGGGAAGTTCCCGTCGGCCGGCAAGAGACTGAGGATCATGGGGATATCCAGCGACCACGGGTTCGTGCAGCAAGTGCTCGCATCGGCCCGCAGCCGTTCTGTTTTCGTGGACTGTACCGACAGCGAGGACATCTGGCGCTGGTTCGTTCCGCTGCTGCAGGCGGGCATCAACATAGTGTGCTCCAACCGTCGGTCGCTGGCTATTCCGTACGTGGAATATGCCGCAATCAAGGCGGCCGCTGCGGAGAACGGATGCTTCTTCCGCTACGATACCACCGTGGGCAACGCACTGCCCATACTTCAGTCCATTTCGGACGGAGCCAACTGCGGCGACGGGATTTCGCTGATAGAGGCGGTGGTGTCCTGTACACTCAACTATATCATTACGGGTTACGACGGTGTCCGCCGGGAATCTTTCGCCACTCTGCTCAGGAAGGCGCAGGCGGAGGGACTCACCGAGCAGGACCCGCGTACCGACCTTGGCGGCCGAGACGCTTTGCGCAAACTGCTGATACTCTCCCGAGAGGCCGGAGTGCCGCTGGAAGAGAAGGACGTGGAGGTGGTGCCCATGCTCGGGCCGGAGTACTTCCAGGGCAGCGTGGAGGACTTCTACCGTCTGCTGGACGAGAACGAGAGGCTGTTCGTGCAGCGCGAGGACGAACTGGACGCCATTGGCAAGAGGCAGAGGTTCGTGGCCTCGCTGCGCCTCGAGAACGACGGCTCCTACAGGGCCGAAATCCGTATGCAGCTGGTCGGAATCGAGAGCCCGTTCTATTGGATCAGCGGCACTGAGAACGTGACGGTCATCCACAGCGGCGACGCTTATCCCTTGGTAATTAAAGGCTCCGGAGAAGGTGCGCACCTGGCCGCGAGCGGAATCATAAGAAATATTTTGCAATGAAGATAGTAATCAGTGGTTATGGCCGCATGGGCCATATGGTTGAGGCCGTGGTTCTGCGCCGCGACCTGGAACTTGTATGCGCTACAGAAGACGTCTGCTCCGTGGATCCTGAAGTTGCCAAGGAGTGCGTCTGTATAGATTTCACGACTCCTGACGCCTTTCGCGCCAATTACAAATGGATGGCGGAGCACTTCAAGGCGGTGGTGGTAGGTACTACAGGCTGGAACGATATCCTCGGCGAGGTGGCTTCAGCTTTCTATTCCGCAGGCACGCCTATGATTTATTCCGCGAACTTCTCTATCGGTGTCAATGCGGTTTATGCCGCACTGGAAAAGGTCTGCGACGTGCTGCGCGACCACGGTTACGTTCCGCATATTGAGGAAACGCATCATATCCACAAGCTTGACGCTCCCTCCGGTACTGCAAAGAGCATGGCGGAGATAGTCTCGGCGCACCTCGGAGTACGGCCGGACATTACCTCCATACGCGAGGGGGAAGTGCCGGGTACTCATGTGGTGAAGTTCAAGTCCGAGGTGGACAAGATCAAGATTTCCCACGAAGCCTTCTCCCGACAGGGTTTTGCCGAAGGCGCCGTGGTGGCCGCCCTCATGACCGAAGGGCTTACAGGTGTGCATTCATTTAAAGAACTGATAATCAAATGAAAATTCCCGAACTGAAAGGATGCGGAACGGCTCTTGTGACTCCGTTCCTGAACGATGGAGAAGTAGATTACGATGCCTATACCGCGCTGGTGTCCCGTCAGGTAGACGGCGGGGTGGATTTTCTCGTCCCCCTTGGAACTACCGCCGAGACTCCTACCCTCGACCCTATGGAGCGTCTGGCCTTGTTGGAAATCACCCATGACTGTGCCTCCGGCCTCCCTCTGCTGGTCGGCTGCGGCAGCAATTCGGTAAGAGGTACGCTGTACAACATGCAGGCTCTGGAAGGCTCCGCAGTGGATGCCTGGCTGGTGGTGGTGCCGTTCTACAACAAGCCCACCCAGGAGGGTATGTATCAGTATTACAAGGCGATAGCGGCAGAAAGCTCCAAGCCCATAGTAATCTATAACGTGCCCGGCCGTACCGGGGCAAACATGCTTCCGGAAACGGCAGTCCGCATTGCCCGCGAAGTGCCCGGCATTATCGGTATCAAGGAGGCTTCCGGCAAACTCGAGCAGGCTGCCCGTATCGTTGCCGAGGCTCCCTCCGACTTCGTGGTCCTCAGCGGCGACGACGACCTTACCCTGGAAATAATCAAGGCCGGAGGACGCGGCGTTATATCCGTGGCTTCCAATATACTTCCGGACAAGGTCTCTCAGATGTGCCGCACCGCCCTGGACGGCCGCCTGGAGGAGGCCGCCGCTCTGGACGAAGCCCTGAAGCCTCTGTACAAGGCCTGCTTCGTGGAATCCAATCCCATCCCGGCCAAGGCCGCCCTGTCCATGATGGGCCTCTGCGGCGACCAGATGCGCCTTCCGCTGGTTCCCGCCTCAGCAGGTACCAGGGAGCTGATGAAGTCCGTCCTGGGACTTTAAGCCTGCAGTTGGATTTATCTGCTGGAATCAGCAGCGTTCGATGTGCGCGCCGAGGGCATTCAGGCGCACGTCGATGTCTTCGTATCCGCGGTCTATCTGATCGATATTGTCGATAATCGATGTGCCCTTTGCCGACATTGCGGCGAGCAGCATGGCGATACCGGCACGGATATCCGGGCTTACCATACGTGCACTGCGCAGCTGCATACGGTGGTCGTGGCCTATAACTACGGCACGGTGCGGGTCGCAGAGGATGATCTGCGCGCCCATATCTATCAGCTTGTCCACAAAGAAGAGACGGCTCTCGAACATCTTCTGGTGGATGAGCACGCTGCCCCGGCACTGCACGGCCGTAACCAGCATCACCGACAGCAGGTCAGGCGTAAGGCCGGGCCACGGGGCGTCGGCGATAGTCATAATGGAACCGTCTATGAACGACTCGATTACGTAGCTTTCCTGGGCGGGGACGTAAATGTTGTCGCCCCTCTGCTCCAGGCGTACGCCCAGACGGCGGAAGCATTCTGGAATAATCCCCAGTTCGCCGTAGTGGACGTCGGTTATGGTAAGCTCGCTCTGGTTGATGGCGGCCATCCCGATGAAGGAGCCGACCTCGATCATATCCGGCAGCACGGTGTGCGTGGCCCCGTGGAGCGACTCCACTCCGGTGACCGTAATCAGGTTGGAGCCTATTCCGTCTATCTTCGCCCCCATGGCGACCAGCATCTTGCAGAGCTGCTGCACATAGGGTTCGCAGGCGGCATTATAAATTGTCGTTACCCCTTTGGCCAGGGTTGCCGCCATGACGATGTTCGCCGTACCGGTGACGGATGCCTCGTCGAGCAGCATGTAGCTGCCCTGAAGACTGCCCTCGGTGCTTAGCTTGTATGCGTGCCTGGTTGTATCGTAGGAACAGTCTGCACCCAGTTTGATGAAACCGTCGATGTGGGTATCCACCCTCCGGCGGCCTATCTTGTCGCCCCCGGGTTTGGGGAAATAGGCGAGGCCGAAGCGTGTCAGGAGCGGGCCGACGACCATCACCGATCCGCGCAGTTTGGCACATTTCTCCACGAATTCGGCGCTGGAAACGTAATATTCGTTGATGTGGTCGGCGGTAAAGGTATAACTGCTCTTGCCGTTGCGCTCGACCTTTACTCCCATCGCCTCCAGGAGCGAAATGAGGTTCTGGATGTCCAGAATGTCCGGAATATTGTCGATGGTGACGCTTTCGGTGGTCAGCAGTACTGCGCTGATGACTTCGAGGGCCTCGTTCTTGGCTCCCTGGGGTGCTATGCTGCCACTCAGGCGGTGGCCTCCTTCTACGATAAAAGAACTCATTTCGATATCAGGTGCAATTCTTCCGTAAATATAGGAAAAATTACGAAGATTCCCTCAGGACCTGCCGAAGGATCCTGGCGAACTGGTCGCTGCAGGAAGTTCCGCGTCCGGCGCAGTCGATGCCGGAGAGCCGCTCCAGGGCGAACTCCGCAGGGGCGCCCTCCAACAGGGCTCCGAGCGCCTGAAGATTGCCGTTGCAGCCGCGTAAATACTTGAGGTTGTGTATCTTGCCGTCCACCAGGTCGAAGTCTATCAACTTGGAACAGACCAGCGCGCTTGGCGCCGCGGTAATATGGAGCACACCGTTCTCTACGGTATCCACCAAAATTCGGAAGTCGTCTCCTTGCATAGCTATATTTTTGGAATCGGCAGGGCAGGCCGTTTCGTAATCGTAAGCAGCCTCGCTCCCCGAAGGGCAGATGTCCCCTTGGGGACTTACAGGGGGATAAATCCTTCCGCAGGAAGGGGCCCGCTTGCGGGAAGGCGAGCGGAGCGAGGATGGAGAAACAGCCTGCCCTGCCGACTTCTCTATTCTTTTACTGTTGATGCGAGGAACAATTCGTCCATCTGGACCTGGTCGATCTTGGACGGAGAATCTATCATCACGTCGCGACCCTGATTGTTCTTAGGGAAGGCGATGTAGTCGCGTATAGTCTCCTGCCCGCCGAAGAGGGCGCAGACGCGGTCGAAGCCGAACGCCAGGCCGCCGTGAGGCGGAGCGCCGAACTTGAAAGCGTTGATAATGAAGCCGAACTTGTAGTCGGCCTCCTCGGGACTGATACCGAGCACCTCGAACATACGCTTCTGCATATCCGCATTGTGGATTCGGATGGAGCCGCCGCCCAGCTCGGTACCGTTGAGCACAAAGTCGTAGGCGTTGGCGCACACGCGCTCGAGATCCTCTTTCTTATCGGAATAGAACCACTTCTCGTGCTCCGGCTTAGGAGCGGTGAAGGGGTGGTGCATGGCGTAGAAGCGGCCGTCCTCCTCGCTCCATTCGAGCAGGGGGAAGTCGACGATCCACAGCGGAGCGAACACCTTGGGATCGCGCAGGCCGAGCCGGTTGCCCATCTCGATCCTCAGCACACCGAGGCGGGTCTGCGTCTTTCTCTTTTCGCCGCAGAGCACGAGCAGCAGGTCGCCGGTGGAGGCGCCGCATGCCGCCGCGATCTCCGCCAGTTTCTCAGGACCGTAAAACTTATCGACGGAGGACTTGATGCTGCCGTCGGCATTCAACTTAATGTAAACCAATCCTTTGGCGCCGACCTGAGGACGTTTGACCCATTCGGTCAGCTCGTCCAGCTGCTTGCGGGTATATTCCGCGCATCCGGGGACGGCGATCGCGCCGATATACTCGGCGTCGTCAAATACGCCGAAGCCGCATCCCTTGACCAGGGAGCTGACGTCGTTGATGGTCATTCCGAAGCGCACGTCGGGCTTGTCGGAGCCGTACTTGTCCATGGCCTCATACCAGCTCATGCGGGGCAGAGGGTTGGGGATATCTACTCCTAGGGCGTTCTTGAACATCTGGCGCATCATGCCCTCGAAGGTATTCAGCACATCGTCCTGCTCTACGAAACTCATTTCGCAGTCGATCTGAGTGAACTCCGGCTGACGGTCGGCTCGCAGGTCCTCGTCGCGGAAGCAGCGCACAATCTGGAAATAGCGGTCGTAGCCGGCCACCATCAGCAGCTGCTTGAAGGTCTGGGGGCTCTGGGGGAGGGCGTAGAAAGTACCCGGATTCATGCGGGAAGGTACCACGAAGTCACGTGCTCCTTCGGGGGTAGATTTTATGAGGTACGGAGTCTCTATCTCCATGAAGCCCTGGCCGTCAAGGTAGGTGCGTATCTCCTGGGCGAGACGGTGACGCAGTGCGAGCGCCCGCTGCAGGGGAGGACGGCGCAGGTCCAGGTAGCGGTACTTGGCGCGCAGGTCTTCGCCTCCGTCGCTCTGCTCCTCAATTGTGAAAGGAGGCACGGAGGAGGCGTTCAATATGTTGATACTCAGAACTTTGATTTCTATGTCGCCGGTCGCTATACGGCTGTTCCTGCTCTCGCGCTCCAGTACTTCTCCCTCTACCTGGATGACGTATTCGCGTCCCAGCGAGGCGGCGGTCTCTACCAGCCCTGGGTCGGCATCGGCCTCGACTACCAGCTGCGTAATGCCGTAGCGGTCGCGCAGGTCGATAAATGTCATGCCTCCGAGTTTGCGGGATTTCTGGACCCAGCCCGCCAGGGTTACCTTTTTGCCTTTGTCGGCTATGCGGAGCTCTCCGCAAGTGTGACTTCTGTACATGTAATGATATGTCTGATGTTCAAGATTGCAAATTTAGCAAAAAATAGATTACAATAATCACTATCTTTGCACCCTGTATGACGCTGATTCTTACAGGGAGTCCGACGCGCTACGGCGAGGACCGCTTTACCGAGGACAATGGCTTTCTGGCCACCGTCAGGGCGGAACTGCCCCCGAAGCCGCGAATCCTTATGGTCAGCGCCGCTCCTGACGACAGGGCCTTTACCGACAGCGTCCTGGAGGGCATGAGCACCTGCGTGCGCAACTCCGGAATCACTCCCTCTCATATTACCATGCTGGACCGCCGTAACTGCAGTAAGGCAGCGGAGCTGGTGCGAAAGGCCGACTGGATAGTACTCTGCGGCGGACACGTTCCCACCCAGAACAGATTTCTCCACGAAATCGGGCTCAAAGGCCTCCTGAAGGGTTTCGACGGTCTTGTTATGGGCTGCAGCGCGGGCAGCATGAACTGCGCCGACATCGTTTATTCCCACCCTGAAATGAACGGCGAGGCGGCCGACCGCAACTATACCCGCTGGCTCAGGGGACTGGGACTCACCCGCCTGCAGATTGTGCCTCATTACTACCAGGTACGCAATTATGTGCTCGACGGCCGCCGGCTTTTCGAAGACGTCATTTTCCCCGATAGCTGGCGGCACAGTTTCTATACTTTCCCCGATGGAGGATATATCCTGAGCAAAAACGGGCGCGAAACCCTGTACGGAACCGCATGGGAAATCTCCAACGGCCGCATGCGTCAGATTTGTTCTGAAAATCAAGTGTTTACCTTTATGAATGTAGTTTTTATCTCCCCTCATTTCCCGCAGACCTACAGTCATTTCTGCGCCGCCCTTAAACGCAACGGCGTGAATGTCCTGGGTATAGCCGACACTCCTTTCGGGAACCTTAACGACGAGCTCCGCTGGGCGCTCTCGGATTATTATCAGGTTCGCAACCTGGAGGATTACGACGAGGTTTACCGTGCCGTCGCGTGGTTCGCCCACCGCTACGGGCACATCGACTGGATTGAGTCCAACAACGAATACTGGCTGGAGCAGGATGCACGGCTCCGCACCGACTTCAACGTCACTACCGGTCTCCACACGGACCGCATCAACGCTATCAAGGAGAAGTCGGAGATGAAGAAGTACTACGCCATTGGCAAAGTTCCCACCGCCCGTCAGATCAAGGCTGCAGAAGGTTTGGAGGCCACCCTTGCCTTTGCGCGCAAGACCGGGTTCCCCATCATCGCGAAGCCCGACAACGGTGTGGGAGCCAGCGGCACCTTTAAACTGGAATCGGAACAGGAGCTGAAATCCTGGTTCGATTCGCACGCGGGCAATTACGGCGAGTTTGTGGTCGAGGAGTTCATCACCGGCCTTCTGACATCCTACGATGCCGTTTATGACTCTCACGGAGAGCCGCTGTTCGAATCCATGGGAGTCTATCCCACGCCCATCATGGACATCGTACACGACAATCTGGATTCCTGCTACTGGGTGGAGAAGGAGGTGCCGGCCGCGCTTGCGAAGGTCGGCCGCCGTACCGTGAAAGCTTTCGGCATAAAGAGCCGTTTCGTGCACCTGGAGTTCTTCAAGCTGGACCGCGATCGGGCCGGCCTCGGGAAAAAGGGCGATTTCGTGGGCCTGGAGGTTAACATGCGTCCCGCCGGAGGATACACCCCGGACCTGATGAATTTTGCACACAGCACCGACGTTTTCCAGATTTGGGCCGACATGGTGGCCTTCGACGGGCGCCGCAAACCCGCCGGCGAGCAGTATTTCTGTGCCTACGCCAGCCGCCGCGACTGCTACAGTTACAGGCATTCGCACGAGGAGATATTCGCCAAATACGGCGCCGGAGTTTATTCGGCAGCCGATCCCGCCCTCGGCATCTGCATGTGCCAGAGGATGCCGGACGCCCTGTCCGACGCCCTCGGCAACCAGGTCTACATCGCCCGTTTCACCTCCCGCAAAGACATCCAGCCCTTCTTCGATTTTGTCTGCGAAAAAGCCTGACGCTCCTCTGCCTGCGAGGAAGCCTGACACTCCTTCGCCTGCGAGAGAGCCTGACGCCCCTGCATGACTGGCAGGCCGTAGTTTTTGGTCTGCCAGCGTCTAGTCCTGCTGTTGCTGCTGTCGGTCTGCTTTTTTCTGGGACGACCGACGTCAAAATCGGCCTAAAATGCAGTCGGTCCGCCCAAAGAAAAGCAGACCGACAGCACGTCGACCGTAGGTTAGACACTTAAAAGCATCTCAGATACTCTGGGCAGATCAATTCCAGTTACCCTACTTATCTGGCGGCCATCAGCGCCTAAACGCCAACGCAGTTGCTTGACTATCTCTTTTTGTTCTTCGTCGTTCAAGTCTTTTGTTCCGTTTTTGTTGCAAAGAGTTTGACACAAATCCTTGAAGCAGCCAAGAATCACCTGATCCCTGAAGGCCGGGCCTTCCGCATCCTTAATTCTCTTTGCTTTTGAGGAATTCTGGAGGAAATAGTTATAGCGTGTCGGAGTCCGGAAGATGCTTTCTACCAATTTTACGGGGATGTAGGATTCTGGCAGGATGAAGCCGTCCGCCCCGACTTTCCACTGGCCGGGGAGTTTTGCATTGCTCTTGAAAATAGCTATCCTTTCCCGGCCGGACATAGAAATTAGCGGCCGTCCGCTTTCCTTGTTCAAGTTGAAGTAGCAGGAACCGCTTCCCCATTTGTAGCCATTAGCCGCGGCACATACCCTTGCAGCGACGCTATTTACGACAATGTAGGCGATGACTCTTTCAATGGCCTCGAACCTTAGGGTAATCTCCTGGATATCAACATCGTTCCGTCTTAAGAAGCGTGCTTTTCCGTATTTGTTCCGAAAGTACATGCCATAGCGTTTTTTGTAATCGCTGATAAAATGGCGAGCGTCCGCTTCGCTCTCGCATAAAACCAGGAAATGAACGTGGTTGGACATCAGGATAAAAGCAATTACCGTGACGTCGGTAGCCAGGGCGACTACGGCGACATAGTTCATTCCGATTCTGAAATCGTTGTCATCCGGAAACCAGATGCGGGATTCCAGATGAGAGGTAGAGATAAAGAAGTATTTCATAATTCATATTGTTAAAGTCTGTATCAAACATAATCAACCTGCAAGAAAAAAGCAAATAATAATGCGGCCAGAAGCCATTTTTTGTTATTCGGCGGAAAAGCTGTAACTTCGTTCCGGATGAAAAAACTGGTTTTGTTTGACTTGGACGGCACACTGCTCAATACCATTGAGGATTTGGGCGAGGCTGTCAATTATGCCTTGACAGTCCAAGGACTGCCCATTCACTCTCTGGCAGAGTATCCCGCCATGGTCGGCCACGGCGTGCGAAACCTTGTTAAAAACGCTCTCCCGGAAGAGTTGAGAGACAGTCAGGCCACCGTGAATGAATGCCTTGCTGTTTTCAAAGGCTATTATTCCTCCCATATCGACATACACACAAGGCCTTATGACGGCATGCCGGAACTGCTCCGGGAGCTGGACAAATGTGGCGTTTCAATGGCCGTGGTTTCCAATAAGTTCCAGGAGGGCGCAGAATTCCTCGTGCGGGAATTTTTCGGAGATATTCCTTTCGTCTGTATCCTTGGCAACAGGGATGGCTTTCCCCTAAAACCCGACCCGGCCATAGTGGAAGAGGTCCTTGCAGCAGCCGGAGCTCAAAAAACTGACGCTATACTCGTTGGCGATTCGATACCCGATATGCTCACGGCATCCAACAGCGGTATTGACTCCGTTGCTGTAAGCTGGGGATATTGTCCGGCTGAAGAACTGGTCGGTCACCGGCTCGTCCACACCCCGGCCGAACTCCGGTTAATCCTGCTTCAATAGACCAGCTTGCTGCTGTCGGTCTGTTTTTTTTGATTTGCGCCCCAAAAGTTGGACAAAAAAGAAAGGGTTATGAAAAAGAACGAGAATTACCCAAAGTATGTCCATGCAATGCGTCAAATGGATGCAGGCAAGCTGCCGTACACTATTGTCAGGGAGC
>Ga0310690_10003278_pt1 | contig 24573 bp, 22 predicted proteins | sample AusTroGonzalo_MG_2_FD_207661 | JGI IMG/M metagenome (GOLD analysis project Ga0310690, IMG submission 207661) | Bovine rumen microbial communities from tropical cattle in Woodstock, Queensland, Australia - Gonzalo_04 (v2) (version 2) | ecosystem: Host-associated > Mammals > Digestive system >... | reverse complement strand
CCGCCGCAACTACGATTTCTATGCGCACGGCGGCATTTACCGGCCGATCACGCTCGCGCCCGCGCCGAAACTCCATGCGGAGGAACTGAAGGTCATCCCGCTGGATCCCGAACGGGGCACGGTCCGCATCTCCGTCCGCTTCGGCGGCGCCCCCCTGCCCGACCGGGCGGAAATTTACTTCGACCGGAACGGCTCGCCGGAAATCCTGCCGCTGAAAAACGGCGCCGGAAGCGCGGAATTCACGGTCCCTGACGCCAAACTCTGGTCCCCCGAGACCCCCTTCCTCCACCGGGCGAGGATCGTCGCCGACGGGATCGGATTCCCCGTCAGCTTCGGACTGCGCCGGATCGGGATCCGCGGCGGCAGGCTCCTCCTGAACGGCAAAAAACTGAAACTGATCGGCTGCAACCGCCACGACTCGCATCCCGAATTCGGCTATGCCGTCCCGACGGAGATCCGCCTCCGCGACCTGCTTCTCATGAAACAGCAGGGCATGAACTGCATCCGCGGCTGCCATTACCCGCAAAGCGAGGAATTCCTGGACCTCTGCGACCGGGTCGGCATGCTGGTCTGGGAGGAGTCGCTCGCATGGGGCAATTCGGAGACCTCCCTCCGGGATCCCGTTTTCCGGGCGCGCCAACTGCGGGAGACCCGCAAAATGGCGCTGAAAAGCATCAACCACCCCTCCGTGATCATCCGGGGATTCCTCAACGAATGCCAGTCCTCCTCCCCCGAGGCGCGCCCCCTGATCAAATCGCTGGTCGACATGCTCCACGAAACCGATCCGTCACGCCCGGTCACATGGGGCTCCTGCCAGCTCAAAAACGACGTCTGTCTGGATCTCGCCGACATCATCTCCTTCAATACCTATCCCTGCTGGTACGGCAGCAACGAGGACCAGTTCCTCAACCGGGAGGCGGTCCGCGAACAGCTCCGGGATCTGGAGGAATTCGCCTCCCGCCCGGAATACCGCAAGAAAGCGCTGCTGATCAGCGAAATCGGCGCCGAAGCGATCCCCGGACTCCACGGCGGACAGCGCTGGAGCGAGGAATATCAGGCGGATCTGCTGGAAACCGTGGTCCGCTTCATCCTCGACTCCAAACGATATTCCGGCACCCTCCTGTGGCAGTTCTGCGACAGCCGGACCTACCTTTCCCGCCAGTCGCCGGGACGCCCCGGCGGCTTCAACGGCAAAGGCCTCGTGGACCGCTTCCGGACGCCGAAAAACGCCTGGCTCCGGATCGGCGAAGTCCTCCGGGAATTCCGCGAAACCGAAGCCGCCTCCGCAGCGATTCAACGGAAAAACGGAAAAACAAAGCCATCCCGTCGACGCCGACAGCAGCCCCCTGCGGAATTTCGTCCGCAAGACTGACGGGCAGTCCGATACGCGCACCGATGTTTCGAGGGGCAAGGAGCCCCTCGAACACCGGTGCGCGGTCTACGGCTTGCGCCTGCTGCCGGTCCGCCGGGATCAGTCTTCCGCCTGATATTCCTGCAGCGATTTGAGCGGCGAGTTGCCGTGGCGCGCCTCGCGGATGCCGGTCGCGGTGGCGCTGGCGGCGGCGATCGTCGTCATGTAGGGGATCCGGTACTGGATCGCCAGCATGCGGATGCAGCTGTCGTCGATCTTGCTCAGGCGTCCTGCCGGAGTATTGATGATGAGCGCGACCTCGCGGTTGCGGATCAGGTCGGCGACGTTGGGACGTCCTTCGTTCAGCTTCTTGACCAGCTTGCACTTGATCCCGTTGTCGGTGATGAACTTCGCGGTCCCCTCGGTGGCGACGAGTTCGAAGTCCATTTCGGCGAGGGTTTTGACGATCGGCAGCAGGTATTTGCGGTCACGTTCGTTGACCGAGACCAGCACCTTGCCCGAGAGCGGGAGCTGGGAGCCCGCCGCCTGCTGGGCCTTGAAGTACGCCATGCCGAAGGTTCCGGCGATGCCCATCACTTCTCCGGTCGCCCGCATTTCGGGACCGAGTACGGGGTCCACCTCGGGGAACATGTTGAAGGGGAAGACCGCCTCCTTGACGCCGACATAGTGTTTCGGGGGCGCCTTGAGTTCGTCCTTGAAGTCGGCGAGTTTGGCGCCGAGCATCAGGTTGGTGGCGATGCGCGCCAGCGGGACACCCGTGATCTTGGAAACCACCGGCACGGTGCGCGAGGCGCGGGGATTGGCTTCGATGATCCACACCTCGTCCTCGCAGACGGCGTACTGCACGTTGAGGATGCCGACCACATGGAAGTCCTTGGCGATCGCCGCGGAATGTTCCGCGATGGTCTTCAGGTGCTTCGGGGAGAGCGTCATCGGGGGGATCGAGCAGGCGGAGTCGCCCGAATGGATCCCGGCGAGTTCGATGTGTTCCATCACCGACGCGATGTAGGTCTCCTCGCCGTCGCAGATCGCATCGACTTCGCACTCGATCGCGTGGTCGAGGAAGCGGTCGATCAGCATCGGATACTCGGGACTCACCTGGATCGCATCGACCGCGTATTTGGCGAGCATCGCCTCGTCGTAGATCACCGCCATACCGCGGCCGCCGAGCACGAAGGAGGGCCGCACCATCACCGGGTAGCCGATCTTGCGGCCGAGGGCGATCGCTTCGTCGAGCGAGCGGGCGGTACCGCTTTCTGGCTGCTTGACGCCGAGGGCGATCATCCGTTCGCGGAAGTATTCGCGGTCCTCGGCGAGCCGGATCCCTTCCGGCTGGGTGCCGATGATGTTCACGCCCGCGTCCTTGAGTTCCTGGGCGATGTTGAGCGGAGTCTGACCGCCGAACTGGACGATCACGCCTTCGGGCTTCTCCTTCTCGTAGATCGCCAGCACGTCTTCGGTGGTCAGCGGCTCGAAATAGAGTTTGTCGCTGGTATCGTAGTCGGTCGAAACGGTTTCGGGATTGCAGTTGACCAGCACCGATTCGTAGCCCGCGTCGCGCAGCGCGAAGGCGGCGTGGACGCAGGTGTAATCGAATTCGATGCCCTGACCGATCCGGTTCGGACCGCCGCCGAGGACCATGATCTTGCGTTTGTCGGAGACGGGGACTTCATCCGGCGCGCCGGAGTAGGTCGAGTAGTAGTAGAAGGAGTTCTCGACGCCGGAGACCGGGACCTTGCAGAAGGTCGCCTTGCAGCCGATCTCGAGACGGCGGCGGCGCACCGTCGCTTCGGGCATGTTGAAGATCTTCGCGAGGTACTTGTCGGAGAAACCGAACTCCTTCGCCTGACGGAGCATCTCCGCCGGCAGCGAAAGCCAGTTGCACTTGGCGAGCTTGAGCTCAAGGTCGGCGATCTCCTTGATCTCCGCGAGGAAGAACCGCGAGATCCTGGTCGCCTTCATCGCCTCTTCGACGGTGACGCCGCGCTTGAAGGCTTCGTACAGCTCGAAGAAGCGCTGGCTGGAGGGCACCGCGATCCGGGTGCGCAGCTCGTCGGTCGAGAGCTTTTCGATCTTGGGCACCAGTCCGGGACCGCTGCGCCCGATCTCCAGACTGCGGATCGCCTTCTGGAACGCCTCCTTGAAGTTGGCGCCGATGCTCATCACTTCGCCGACCGCCTTCATCTGCGTGCCGAGATGATCGACCGCCTGCGGGAATTTCTCGAACGCCCAGCGCGCGAACTTGGCGACGACATAGTTGCCCGACGGGGTGTACTTGTCGAGCGATCCGTCGCGCCAGTAGTGGATCTCGTCGAGGGTGATCCCCGCGGCGAGCTTGGTCGAAACCCGCGCGATCGGGAAGCCCGTCGCCTTGCTGGCGAGCGCGCTCGAACGGCTGGTCCGCGGATTGATCTCGATCACGATGATCCGCCCGTCCTCGCGGTTGTGGGCGAACTGCACGTTGGTGCCGCCGGTGACGCCGATCGCGTCGAGGATCCGGTAGCTGTAGTCCTGAAGTTTCTTCTGCACCTCTTCCGAAACGGTCATCATCGGCGCGACGCAGAAGCTGTCGCCGGTGTGGATCCCCATCGGATCGACGTTCTCGATGAAGCAGACCGTGATCTTGTTGCCCTTCTCGTCGCGGACGACTTCGAGCTCCAGCTCCTCCCAGCCGAGAACGCACTCCTCGACCAGCACCTGACCGATCAGACTCGCGGCGAGACCGCGCGAGACCACGGTGCGGAGTTCCTCGACGTTGTAGACGATGCCGCCTCCCGTGCCGCCCATCGTGTAGGCGGGCCGCAGCACCACCGGATATCCGAGCTCGGCGGCGATCTTCTCCGCCTCTTCGACCGAATAGCACGGCTCCGACTTCGCCATCGGCACCCCGATCGACTCCATCGTCTTCTTGAATTCGATGCGGTCCTCGCCGCGCTTGATCGCGTCGAGATCGACGCCGATCACCTTGACGCCGTACTTCTCCAGAATGCCCGCCTCGTGCAGCGAACTCGCCAGATTGAGCGCGGTCTGACCGCCGAGGTTCGGCAGCAGCGCGTCGGGACGTTCGCGGGCGATGATCTTCTCGAGGCTCTCGGGAGTCAGCGGCTCGATGTAGGTACGGTCGGCGGTCTTGGGATCGGTCATGATCGTCGCCGGATTGCTGTTGGCGAGAACCACCGTGTAGCCGCTTTCGCGGAGCGCTTTGCACGCCTGAGTGCCGGAGTAGTCGAATTCGCAGGCCTGACCGATGATGATGGGACCCGAGCCGATGATGAGGATTTTTTTGATGTCGTCGCGTTGAGGCATGGCAAGCTCTCGCTGTTTGTGGGTTGCTTGTAGACAAATTGATATAATATAGCTCCACATGCGCCGTTCTGCAAGTCGCGGAACGGATTTGCGAAACGACTCCGGATCCGGCGCCATTTCCGGCGGTACGCCTTTCCCCGTTCTTCCCGCCGGAAAAAAGCTCCCGCCGCTTGCAAAGTCGCTCCGGGCGCGGTATCTTAGATGCGGGACCACTACGATGCGAGGTTTTTCCGGATGGATATGAATGAAAACGCCCGCCGGGCCATGCTGCTCGGCCTCGGACTCGACAACCGCGACGGCCACCGCCGGATCACCCGCGGCGACAACTTCTGTCTGGTCGGCGGCTCCGAGGAGACCCACGACCGGATGACCGAAACGGTGGTCCGCTTCAACGAACGCCTCGCCCGCCGGGGGAAGGAACTCCACGAACTCTCCCGGGAGGAATTCAACGACATGATGCAGGAGGCGGCGGACGACTGAACCCCCTCCGCGGTTCCGGCGCCCTCCCTTCCGGAACGGAAGATCCCCCTAATGAATCCGGAAATCCCGAACGAACGCCGGCGGATCGCCGCCGAACTCTCGGCGGCGGGGATCCCCGCCGCCGAAGCGGAAGCCCGCCTTCTCCTCGAAGCGGCGGCGGAACGGCGGTGGTTCGACCTCGAGACCGATCCCGCCGCCCGCCTCCGGCCGGAGGCGCGGGAGCGCCTCGCCGCATGGTGCGCCAGACGATGCCGCCGGGAACCCCTGCAATACATCCTCGGATACGCCTTCTTCCGCGACCTGACGCTCGAAACGACCCCCGACGTGCTGATCCCGCGCCCCGAGACCGAGCTGCTCGTCGACTGGGCTTGCGACCGCCTCCCCCGCGCCGGGACCATGCTCGACCTCGGGACCGGTTCCGGCGCGATCGCGCTCTCCGTCGCCGCGGAGCGGAGCGACGCGCATGTGACCGCGCTCGACCTCTCGGAGGCGGCACTCTCCGTCGCCCGCCGCAACGCTTTGCGCTGCGGCGCCGCGGAGCGTGTCGAATTTCTCCGCTCCGATCTCTTCGCCGCCCTCGGCCCCGGACGGCGCTTCGACGTGATCTGCGCGAACCTGCCCTATGTGACCGAAGAGGAATTCCCGTCGCTGGATCCGGAGGTCCGCGACCACGAACCCCGCCTCGCGCTGGTCGCCCCCGACGCGGGACTGGCGCTGATCCGCCGGGCGGCGCGGGAACTTCCCCGGCGACTGACGGAAAACGGTGCGGCGATCTTCGAGCTTTCCCCGCCGCAGGCCTCCGGCATCGCCCGGCTGCTGGAAGAGCTGGGGTTCCGCAGCGCGGTCCTGCGCGACCTCGCGGGGCGAGACCGCTTCGTCACCGCGGAGGCGGAGCGGCGATGAAGCCCTTCTCCTTCGCCCGTACTTGGCGTCAGCGCCTCGGCAGGGACGGCGAGAGCGTCGCGGCGCGCCCCTTCGGGATGCTCGGCTGCACGCTTCTCTGCCGCAACTGGCGCTGCCGCGCCGGAGAACTCGACCTCGTCGTGCTCGACGGGGAGATCCTGCGCTTCGTCGAGGTGAAATCCCTGCGGCGCAAAGCGGGTTTCGCTCCCGCCGGCAATCTCTCGCCGCGCCAGCGCCGCCGCAACTACGCGGCGGCGAAGATCTACCGCAGAGTCTCCGGCGCACAGCGTCTGGAAGCGCGCTTCGATCTCGTCGAAGTGGTCTTCGACGCCTCCCGGATCGCCGAAGTGCGCCGCCACCCCGACTATCTTCCGGCGCTGCCGCCGATGCAGGGAGGAGCCGCACGATGACTCCGCTGCCGCGCCGGATCGCCGCCTTCTTCAACCTCTTCCCCTGCCCGCTCTGCGGCGGCGACGGCGCGGGACGCAACGACCTCTGCCCCGAATGCCGCGCGAAACTCGAATTCATCCGCGCCGAACGGCGCTGTCCCGGCTGCGGCGGTCCGCTCACCGGGATCATGGCGCGCTGCGAAGCCTGCCTCGAAGGAGCCGCTCCCCGCTGGCTCGGCGCCGCGGCGGTCTTCGCATACCGGGGAGAAGCCCGCGAACTCATCCGCCGCTACAAGTTCGGCGGCGAAGCGGTATTCGCCGCGCCGCTCGGCAGGCTCGCCGCCGACGCGGTCCGGAGGGAAAACTTCGCGGTCGACATGCTGGTCCCGATCCCGCCCGATCCCTTCCGCACGCTGCTCCGCTCCTACGATCCGGTGGGGCTTTTCGCCGAAGTCGCCGCCGCGGAACTCGGTCTGCCGCTCAAACGGGCGCTGCTCCGCCGTCCCGGAGGCGCCGCGCAGTCCACGAAAAACCGGAGCGCACGCCTCTCCGATCCGCGACGGCATTACATCGCAGCGCCGGGCGCAGCCCGGAAAATCAACGGGAAACGTCTGCTTCTGACCGACGACATCTTCACCACCGGAGCCACGCTGAGCGCGGCGGCGAAAGCGCTCCTCGGCGCGGGAGCCGAGGCGGTCTATATTCTGGTGCTCGCCCGCACGCCGCTGCTGAGCGGAGGAGGAGGAGGAGTCCCGACGCCTCCCTCTTCGAGCGCCGAATTTCTCCGGTAGATCGGGTTGGTCGGAAAGAGTTCGCGCGCCCGGCGGCGGTGCTCCTCCGCCGCCGCCCGGTCGCCGACGGCTTCGGCGCACCCCGCGAGCTTCCATTCGAGCGCCGCCCGGTCGCCGCCGCGTTCCCGCGCGGCAAGAAAAGCGCTGCGCGCCCCGAGGGGATCCCCGCCGGCGAACCTCCGTTCGCCGACGAGTTCCCATACGGCGCGGCTCCCGCCGCGCAGCGCGAGCGCCTTCCGCTCCGCCGCCAGCGGATCGGTCGGCACGGCGCCGGGCAGCGGACGGACCGCGTCGCTGAAACGGGCGAAGGCGAGCTCGCCGGGGATCCAGCGGAGCGCGGCGGCGAGCGTCGCCGCCGCGAAAAGCGCCGACAACGCGAAGAATCCGACGGCGGCGGAGACGCGGCAGGAGGGCTTTCCCGGCTCGGACGGCAGTGCGGCAAGCAGCAGGATCCCGGCGGCGGCGAGATTCGCCGGCACGAGAAAGTCGATCTCCATGCAGCTGTGAAGCGCAAAAGCGACGTATCCCCAAAGAGCCGCGCGCGGCATCCCCGGCGCGGCACGGCGCTTCAGGAAGAGGATCGGCGGCACAAGCAGCACCGCCGCCGCGAGGATCCCGGCGGGGATCCCGCACTGCGAAGCGAAGGCGGCGACCGGGTTGTGGGGATCGCGCGCCGCTTCGTTCGAAGGGCTGCTCTTGATCTTCATGTGGAGCAGATGAAAGCTCTCCCAGCCGCCGCCCGCGACAGGATGCTCCGCAGTCAGCACCGCGGCGGTCCGCAGATAGTCGGCGCGCTCCGCCATCGAACCGAATCCGCGCCCGTAGCGCCCGACATGCCACGCGGCGGCGGCGATCAAGATCAGCAGCGCGGCGGCGGCGAAGAACTTCCGGCGGCGGGCGATCCCGGGACGGGTGAAGAACCATATCCCCGCCGTCAGCAGCGCGGCGAGAAAGGCTCCGCGGCTCCTGGTCAGCAGAAACGGAACGAGGGTCAGCGCGAGCGCGATCCCGGCGAAGAGCGGACGGGCGATGCGGCGGGGCTCGAACCGGTCACCCCAATCCCGCACGACGAGCACGACGCACGGCAGCACCAGCAGCAGGAATCCCGCCAGCGTGTTGCAGCTGGAAAAGGTCGCGTAAACGCGGTCGTCGGCAAGATAGAGCCGAAGCGATTCCCCCGGCGGCGCCGCTCCGGCGGCGACCGCGTCGGCAATGAAGCGGCGGGTCTCCGCGAAGCCGAAAAAATACTGGCGAAGCGCCGAAACGCCGAGGAGCAGCGTGCCGGCGGCGAGGGCGGCGGTCAGCCTGCCGCTCCACGCGGCATCGGCGCGGAGCAGCAGCGCGACGGCGAGGATGAAACAGCCGCATCCGGCGAAGTGGAGCGTATGGACGAACGCCGCTTCGGGATTCGGAGTGTTGAGCCGGCCGGGAAGCGCGGCGAGAACAAGCCCGAATCCCCAGAGGAGCGCGACCGGCGCGACGGGAGCGGCGAAGCGGATCCCCTCCTTCCCGGCGCAGGCGGCGAGCACCAGCAGCAGCGCGACGGCTCCGGCGACCGCGAAGAAACTCGCCGGCCACGAGACGATGAGGTACTCCCACCACGCGGCAGGATAATTCGCCGCCGCATCCGGCATCGCGGCGAGACCGCCGAATTTGAGCGGCAGCAGAAACGCCGCCGCCGTGATCCATGCTCCGGCGGGCAGGAAACGCCTCCCGGACTCCGCTGCCGCTCCGCCGGTCATTTGGCGAAAACGATGGTGCGCCGCCCGGAGACGATCACGCGGCGTTCGAGATGGGCCTGCACCGCGCGCGAAAGGACGCGCCGTTCGATGTCCCTGCCGCGTTCGCGCAGATCCTCCGGGGTGCTTTCGTGGGTGATGCGTTCGACATCCTGCTCGATGATCGGCCCTTCGTCGAGATCGCGGGTCGCGTAATGGGCTGTGGCGCCGATCATCTTGACGCCGCGTTCCCATGCCCTCCGGTAGGGATCGCTCCCCTGAAAGGCGGGCAGGAAGGCGTGGTGGATGTTGATGATCCGCCCCGGATAACGCGAAATGAAGTCGTCGGAGAGGATCCGCATGTAGCGGGCGAGCACGACGAGGTCGATCCGCTGGCGGTCGAGGATCTCGAGCACCTTCGCCTCCTGCTCCGGCTCGCTCCCCGGCGTCACCGGACAGCAGTAGAAGGGAATGTTGAAGCGGGCGGCGGCGGTCTCCAGCTCCGGATGATTGCCGATCACCAGCGTCACCCTGCCGCCGAGCGACCCCTCGTCGGAACGCACGAGAAGATCGTAGAGACAGTGGGTGGTGCGGCTGACCATCACGGCGATGTTCTGCACGTCGCCGCTGTAATGGACGGAATAGTCGAGCCCCAGCTCCGCCGCGAGTCCGGCGAACTCCTCCTCAAGCTGCCTCCGGGTCAGCGACGCCTCCATTTCGATGGCGATCCGCATGAAGTAGCGGTGCTCGCAGCTGTCGGAATACTGGCGGCATTCGCGGATGTTCAGACGGCGCTCATAGAAGAAGCCGCTGATGGCGGCGAGCAGACCTTTGCGGTCCGCGGTGCTGATGAGAAAGATCGCCTGTCGCATCGGCCCCTCCTCGCGCCCGGCTCCGGGGCGGGAGGGGCGGAATCCCCTCCACTTCCCCGAAGCGGCGGGATCACTTCACTTCCGCCTTGCCCGCGGCGTAGGCGGCAAGGTTCTGTTCGACGACCTTCGGCTTGGAACCGAACTTCTCGCGGATCGCTTCGGCGAACGCCTTTTCGAAGTCGGCGGCGTCGTTGCCCTCGAGGAAGTGTTTCTCGAGGAGCCGGGCGAGCGCGCCGATCAGCACCGAGTTGGCGCATTTGGCGTTGCCGACCTTGTGGGTCGCGATGTCGAGGGAGTCGATGCCGAGCAGGATGTTGTCCTTGCCGAGCTGCGGGGTCTTCATCGACGAACGGTCGTAGATCAGGATCCCGTTCGGTTTGAGTTCGTGACGGAACTTGTCGAGCGCGGTCTGGGTCATCGCCACGAGCAGATCGCAGTCGCGGTCGACGATCGGCGAACCGATCTCGCCGCGGTTCATGATCACCGCGCAGCTGGCGGCGCCGCCGCGCTGCTCGGGACCGTAACTGGGCATCCAGCTCACGTTGAAGTTGCGGATCCGCGCCATGTTGGCGAGGGTGAGCCCGAGACTCAGCACCCCCTGCCCGCCGAAACCGCTCACCTTGATCCGGATCTCGTTGTCGAAGATCCGGGATTCGTTGCGGAAGTCCGCTGCGACGCCGATCCCCTCGACCTTGCGGGGCAGCAGCAGCTCCTTGACCGCCTCGGGATCACGCACCGGAGGCGCGGGAACCTTGCCCGCGGGATGCTTCGCGGATTCGTCGCGGAGACAGCCGACGGGGAAGTATTCGGTCATCTGCTTCTCGATGAAGGCATTGAGCTCATCGACGCTCATCTTGAGGTTGACCGGACAGGGAGACATCACTTCGACGAGCGAAAATCCCTTGCGTTCCTTGAGGTTCTCGATCGCCTTGAAAACGGCGCGCTTCGCCGCCTGGATCCGCGCGGTCGAAGTGAGGGCGACGCGCTCGATGTAGATCGGCGCGGTGAGGCTGTTCACCAGCTCGCAGACGCGCATCGGATACCCTTCGGTCTCGACGTTGCGCCCGTAAGGAGAAGTCGTGGTGACCTGACCGGGCAGCGTGGTGGGAGCCATCTGCCCGCCGGTCATGCCGTAGTTGGTGTTGTTGACGAAGAAGACGCTCATGCGTTCGCCGCGGTTCGCCGCCTGAATGAACTCATTGAAGCCGATCGCGGCAAGATCGCCGTCGCCCTGATAGCTGATCACATAGGAATTCGGGTTGGCGCGTCCGGCGCCGGTGCCGACCGCGGGCGCGCGGCCGTGGGGAACCGAAATGCTGCCGCAGTTGAAGTAATAGTAGGCGAAGACGGCGCAGCCGACCGGAGCGATGAAGACGGTGTCCTTCTGGATGCCGTACTTCTCGATCGCCTCGGCGATCAGCTTGTGCAGAATGCCGTGCCCGCAGCCGGGGCAGTAGTGCATGTTCTTCTTGATCGGTCCGGGACGACGCTCGAAAGTGTCGAAGAAAACCTTGGAACGGCCGAATTTGACTTTTTCACTCATTTTGCCGTTTCTCCTTTACTTGATATCCAGCACGGCGTCGGCGACTTCACGGCAGCTCGGCACGTTGCCGCCCATGCGGTTGCAGAGGAACACGGGCTTGCGGCAGGAGGTGGCGAGGCGGACGTCCTCGATCATCTGCCCCGCGCTCATCTCGACGGCGACGAACGCCTTGACCCGCGACTCGCCGGCGAGCCGCGCCAAAGCGTCGGTCGGGAAGGGATAGACCTTGCGCGGTCTCACCAGCCCCGCCTTGACCCCCTCCTTGCGGAGCATTTCGACCGCGCCGCGGGCGACGCGCGACGAGATGCCGTAGGCGACGAGCACGATCTCGGCGTCGTCGGTGCGGAACTCCTCGCAGCTCTGCTCTTCGCGTTCGATGGTGCGGTACTTCGCCTGAAGTTTGCGGTTGAGCTCCTCGAGGTCGTTGTGTTCCATGTAGATCGAAGTGATGATGTTGGCTGTGCCGTCGACGACGCGGCCCATCCGCCATTCGGGATCGTAGTCGTAGACCTGCGGCTCGGGCAGCACGACCGACTCCATCATCTGACCGATGACGCCGTCCGCCATCACATAGGCGGGCATGCGGTACTTCTCGGCGAGCGCGAAGGCTTCGCGGGTCATGTCGCACATCTCCTGCACGGAGTTCGGCGTCAGCACGAAGCAGTGATAGCTGCCGTGACCGCCGCCCTTGACGAGCTGGAAGTAGTCCGCCTGCTCCGGACCGATGTTGCCCAGCCCCGGACCGCCCCGGGTCACGTCGACGATCAGCGCGGGCAGTTCGTAGGCGGCGAGGTAGCTCACTCCCTCCTGCTTGAGGCTGATGCCGAGACCGCTGCTGGCGGTCATCGCGCGGCGCCCCGCGGCGGAGGCGCCGATCACCATGTTGATCGCACCGATCTCCGACTCCGCCTGAATGAAGGTGCGGTGGAGCCGGGGGAAAAGCAGCGCGGCGGCCTGCGCGATCTCGCTGGCGGGGGTGATGGGATATCCGAAGTAGCAGTCGCATCCGGCGAGGAGCGCGCCGTAAACGGCGGCTTCGTTGCCCTTGAGCAGCATCCGGTGGTTGTATTCCGACATCGTGTCACTCCTCCACTTCAAGAATGGTGATGGCGCCCGGCTCGGGGCACTGATAGAAACAGGAGCCGCAGCCGATGCAGTGCTCCGGTTCGTTGGCGACGACGGCAAAGTAGCCCTGAATGTTGAGTTCGTTGCCGATCGCGAGCAGCGACTTCGGACATGCCTTGAGGCAGCGTCCGCAGCCCTTGCACTCGTCGGCGGCGATTCTGACACGAAACTTTTTCGCACCCATGATCTTTTTCTCTTGTTTCGGTGAAATTCCCCTTGTTTCGGCGGCGTTGCCGTCGAAATGGATAATATATCCCCGTTTGCACGAAAATTCAACTTCGCGCCCGCATCCCGCGAGTACGCCGGGGCGCGGAGCTGACGGACCGGATCACCGGTCCGGAGCTCCGTCTGCGGCTCCGGCGGAAGGGACGGGGCGCTTTGCCGCGCGTCCGGCGAAGCGTCTCCGGTATGCCGCGGGGGAGACGCCGAGGATCTTCCGGAAGCACTTGTCGAAGTGGGCGGTATCGAAGAATCCGAGCTCCGCGGCGATCTGCGAGATGGGTCCCGAGCCGTTCTCCAGCATCGCGCAGGCAAGGTCGATCCGGTACTGGATCAGATAGTTGCTGAAGGTGATGCCGGTGAGGGATTTGAAGCGCCTCCCGACATACTCCGGAGAACCGCCCTCCCTGCGCGCGAGATCCTTGAGCGTCAGCTTCTCGCGGTAATGTTCGGCGACGAAAGCCAGCAGCCGGGACGCCTGCAGCGGCTCCCCGTCGTTGTCTTCTTCGCCGGGACCGGCCGCCTTCGGCAGACGCAGAAGTTCCACCAGAAAACGCAGGAAGAGCGATTTCGCCGCCACCGTGCAGGCGGGACGACCGCCGGAGAGTTCGGAGCAGAGCTCCGCGAGCAGATGATCCACTCGGTCGAAGACGGCGCAGGGCAGCGAATATTTGCCGTGCCAGCCAAGAAGCGGCCGGAAAAGCTCCGCCTCCTCCGCCGAGAAGAGCGAATCGGAAAACATCAGATTGTAGAAACGCATCCCCGGCGTATTGGTGAATTCATGGAGATCCTGCGGCGAAAAGACGTAGAGATCGCCCCGCAGCATGGGGAAGCGGCGCCCGTTCACCGCGCACCAGCCGGTCCCGGTCCGGACGACGACCATTTCACGGCAGTCGTGCACATGCGGCTCCTGATAGAGACGGGAAGGCCGCTCCTGCCACGCCGCCAGCGGCAGCCCGGTCGTCTGATAGTTTTTGATCTCATAGAGCAGCATTCCGCCCCTCCCTCCGCCGCGCTCCGGCGCTCACTCGCACTTCTCCGTTCCGCGCCCGCCCCCTCCGAGGTCGAGCCGCACCGCCCCCTGCCGCAGAATCTTCGGGGTCTCCCCGCTGAAATCGACGACGGTGGAAGCGCATGCGCCGGGAGCGAGTTCCCCGGCATCGACCGCGAGATCCACCTCTCCGGCAAGTCCGGCGAGCGCCTCCCGGCAGTCGCGGGCGTCGGGAGCCCCGGAGCGGTTCGCGCTGGTCTGGGCGAGCGGCTCGCCGATCCCCCGCAGCAGCGCCGCGAGCAGCGGATGGTCCGGCACCCGGAATCCGACGGTGCCGCCCCCTTCGCGCCGCACGATCATCGTCAGCGCCCCCGGCATGTGACGCTCGGCGGCGGCGCGGGCGGCGGGGGTGAGGATCGCGCCCCGGCGTTCCGCCATCCGCCAGTCGGCGACGAACCACCCCAGCGGCTTGCTCCCGGCGCGGGACTTGAGCTCGAAGATCCGCCGACGGGCGCTTTCGTCGTCGGCGCGGCAGACCAGTCCGTAGACGGTTTCGGTCGGCAGGAGCAGCACCGCGCCGGGTCTCCGGAGCGCCGCTTTCGCCATGGGAAGCGCCGCGGGATCATCCGCTCTGTACAGTTTCATAAACGTTTCTCTCCGGGCGTGATTCTCGGACCGCCCCTGCCGGAAAATGCATGATTCACGACACAATTCAATATAATCCCGCTTCCCGCGGCTGTCAAGCGGTTGTAAAATCGCCCGGGGACCGCTATCTTATACGGGAGAAGAGTCTCTCACTCCTCCCGGATCACAGCAATTTCAACAGGTAAACGATCATGGCAGAATTTCTTCCCTTCCACGGACTGCTCCCCACTCCCGAACGCGCCGCCGCGGTCTCGGCGGTCCCCTACGACGTCGTGAACACCGCGGAAGCGGCGGCGCTCGCCGCGGGGAATCCGCTCTCCTTCCTCCACGTTTCGCGTCCCGAGATCGACCTCGAACCGGGGATCGACCTCCACGACGACCGCGTCTACGAACAGGCGGGCAAGGCGTTCCGCCGCCTCTGCGCCGAAGCGCCTCTCATCGCCGACAAGGGACTCCATCTCTACATCTACCGGCTGGTGATGAACGGCAGAGCGCAGACCGGAGTCATCGGCGCCGCCAGCGCCGCCGAATACCGGTCGGGCGTCATCAAAAAACACGAGAAGACCCGTCAGGACAAGGAGGATGACCGCACCCGCCATGTGATGGAACTGCGTTCGCACACCGGTCCCGCCTTCTTCACCTACCGCGACGCCGCTCCCATCGACGCCCTGATCGCCGCCGAAGCCGAGAAGCCGCCGCTCTTCGACTTCACCTCGCCGGACGGGATCCGCCATACCGTGTGGCGGCTCGACGAATCGGTCAGCGCGGAACTCTCCGCGCTTTTCCGCCGCGAAGTCCCGGTCTTCTACATCGCTGACGGACACCACCGCAGCGCCGCCGCCGCCCGCACCGCCGCCGAATGCGCGCCGAAGAATCCGCGCCACACCGGGCAGGAGGACTACAATTACTTCCTCGCGGTCGCCTTCCCTGCGAGCCAGCTGGCGATCCTCCCCTACAACCGCGTGGTCCGCGACCTCAACGGACTCGACGAAGCGGGCTTCCTGAAGGCGCTCGATGCCGAATTCGCCGTGAGTCCCGCCGAAAACGGCGAAGTCGCCGCGCCGGGCGAATTCAAGTTCTACCTCAACGGCGTCTGGCGCCTCGCAAAACCGAAATTCTCCCCCGCCGCGCTCGGCGTGGTCGGCGGTCTCGACGCGAGCTGGCTCCAGGCGAAAGTCCTCGCGCCGATCCTCGGCGTCGGAGACCCGCGCACCTCGAAGAAGATCGACTTCATCGGCGGGATCCGCGGCACGAAGGAACTGATCCGGCTGGTCGACTCCGGCGAATACGCGATCGCCTTCTCGCTCCACGCTGTGACCCTCGACCAGCTGATGGCGATCGCCGACGCGGGCGAGATCATGCCGCCCAAATCGACGTGGTTCGAGCCGAAACTGCGCGACGGCCTCGTCTCGCACAACTTCTGAGGAGAGACATGGCGGAAGTCGCCAAGATCGTCTGGCAGGGCGGGACCATGCTCGCCCCGACGCCCGCGGTGCTGGTCTCCTGCGGCGACGGCAGCCGCAAGCCGAGAAACCTCGTCACCGTGGCGTGGTGCGGCACGGTCTGCACCGATCCGCCGCAGCTCTCGATCTCGCTGAGACCGGAGCGCTACAGCTACGGGATCATCCGCGAGCTGGGGGAATTCGTCGTCAACGTGCCGCCGGTCTCGCTGGCGGCGGCGGTGGACAGCTGCGGCGTGGTCTCCGGACGGACCGTGGATAAGTTCGCCCGCTACGGACTTACGCCCCAAACGGCTTCGACGCTCGCGACACCGCTGGTGGCGGAGTGTCCGATCAACCTCGAATGCAAGGTCGAACGGATCATCGAACTCGGCAGCCACCACCTCTTCATCGCCCGCATCGCCGCCGTCGATGTCGATGCGGCGCTGGTCGACGGGGCGGGACGCTTCGACGCGGCGCGCGCCGATCTGCTCGGCTACGTTCACGGACATTACCGCCGCCTCGGCGAGGAACTGGGGCGCTTCGGCTTCTCGGTACGCAAGGAGGCGAAAGCATGAATCGGGAACTCCGCGACCTGCTGCTGAACTCCCGCCGTCTGGTCGTCCTCACCGGCGCGGGAGTCTCGACCCTGTCGGGGATCCGTGACTTCAGAGGACGCAACGGCGTCTACAACGAACCGTGGCACGGCTATCAGGTCGAGGAGATCCTCTCGATCGACTGCTTCGACCGCGACCCGGCACTCTTTTACGAGTGGGCGAAGGAATTCGTCTACCGCCTCGAGGACTTCGAGCCGTCGGCGGCTCATCTGGCGCTCGCCCGTCTGGAACGGGCGGGGATCCTGAAAAGCCTCTACACCCAGAACATCGACCTCCTGCACACCAAGGCGGGCAGCCGCCGGGTCTTCGAGCTGCACGGCTCCCCGGCGAACCACCGCTGCCGCCGCTGCGGAGCGACCCGCTCCTACGGCGAAGTGGCGCCGCTGGTCCGCGCGGGCGAAGTTCCCCGCTGTCCCTGCGGCGGCGTCTTCAAGCCAGACATCGTCTTCTACGGCGAAAATCTCGACGGAACGCTGCTGGAACGCGGCTGGGAGGAGTTCCGGAACGCCGACGCCGCGCTGGTGATGGGGTCGAGCCTCACGGTGCATCCCGCCGCCGGACTGCCGGAACAGACGGCGCGCGCGGGCGGGAAACTCGTGATCGTCAACGACCGTCCGACCCCGCTCGACCGCTGCGCCGCGCTCCACTTCGACGATCTGGCGGAGTTCGCGGCGCTGACGGAGGAGATCCTCGACTCAGCGGCCGAAGAGAGCTGACTTCGGATTGCGGAGCGGGATCCGGCGCGCGGGAGGCGCGTTGCGGAGTTTTTCCATCTCGCTCTCTTCGGAGTTGCGTTTGGCGCGGCGCAGTTCTTCGGGGGTCGCCGGACGCACCGCGATCGCCGCGACCGGCGTGGCAAGGCGCAGCGACTTCAGCGTAAGCTCTCCCTTGACGAAGTAACGTCGTTCCGCTCCGGGCGAGACGGTGAGTTTTTCGATGAAGGGCAGCTCCTTGGTGACCGACACGCGGTTCCCCGGCAGCAGCTCCAGCGGATAACGCACCGGGGGCTTGTGGAGATCGAAGGAGAGCGCGATCCAGCCGTTCTCGTCGGGAGCGTCGGTCCCCGGGAACCACGGCTGGCAGTAGACGATCACGTTGTCCGCCTCGTGCGAGAACCACTCCGGGATCTTGAGCGTCTCGGTCCCGCCGTTGGTGAGGGTGAAGGTGAGGCTCCCGGGCAATCCCGCGATCAGCTCGCGCCGCCCGGCAAGTTCGAGCCGGGCGCGGTGCCGGAGGATCGGCGGATACTCATCCTTCGGGAGTTTCCCGAGGGCGGTTTTGCTGGTTTCCGAAACGCAGCCCGAGGCGGCGAGACACAACAGCAGCAAAACGACGGGCAGTTTCAGCAGCGACACTCTTCTCATGGGACTCTTCCTTCTTTGTTGAGTTTCTGGATCTCGAGCAGGAGACTCCGTTTTTCGTCGTCGCCCGAGGCGCGGCGCAGCCGCTCCATGATCTCCTGCCGGCGCTGCCGCGCGCGGATGCGGCCGAGCTGGGCGACCGAATCGCGCACCGCGCGTTCCGGATCGGAGAACTCGACGCGTTCCACCAGCGCCCGGCTCACTTCGGGAGAGGGCGACTCCACCAGCAGCTCCCCCAGCTGCCGGGGAAGGTCCTCGAACTCCCCGTTCAGCGCGGCGTTGATGCCGCAGCCGATCGCGCGGCAGACGGGATCCGTATCGGGAAGCGCTTCGGGCGGGAGCAGTTCGCCCATCAGCCGCGCCGCCGCCTCGCTGTTGACCGCGAGATCGAGCAGCGTCGCCAGCGCCGCATCGACGGGAGCCGCGGCGGGAGCCGCTCCCGCCGCCGCAGACGCCGGACGGAACTCCTCGCGGCGGCGTTCGCGGCGGCGGACTCTGGCAAGTTCGGCGAAGACCGCGTCTTCGCTGACCCGGAGCGACTCCGCCGCCTGACGGACGTAGCTTTCGAGTTCGACCCGGTTCTCCACCAGATCGAGGTATCCGGCGAGGAACGACGCCGCTTCGCCCCGACCGACGGGGGTCTCCATGCGGAACTTCCCTTCGAGCGACGCGATCACGACGTCGAGCCACGAAACCGAGGATTCGACCGCCGCGGCGACCGCTTCGGCGCCCCCCGTCGCAAACAGTTCGTCGGGATCCTTGCCGCCGGGGATCCGGATCACCCGCAGCTCCATCGACAGCGGCAGCAAAATCTCCGCCGCCCGCAGGATCGCCTTCTGCCCCGCACCGTCGGAGTCGAAGGCGAGCGCGATGCGGTCGGTGTAACGCTTGAGCACCCGAGCCTGATCCGCCGTGAAGGCGGTGCCGAGCGGAGCCACCGCGCAGTCGAATCCGGCGCGGTGGAAGGCGATCGTGTCGAGCTGCCCTTCGCAGAGGATCGCCAGCTTCTTCTCGGCGATCCCCTTGCGCGCCAGCGGCAGCGCGTAGAGCAGCCGGCCCTTGTGGAAGACCGGAGTATCCGGAGTGTTGACGTATTTCCGCCCGTCCTGCGGCTTCGCCTCCAGGGAACGGGCGCTGAACCCCACCGCCTTGCCGAATTCGTTCTCGATGGTGAAGGTGAGCCTTTCGCGGAACTGGTCGAAGATGCGGCCGCTTTTTTCGCTTCGGCAGGCGACCCCCGCGGTGACGAGTTCATCGTCGCCGAAGCCCTCGCGGCGGCAGAATTCGATGCCGTGCTGCCAGCCGTCCGGAGCGGCGCCGATGCGGAAACGGCGGGCGACGTCGGCGGGGATCCCGCGGCGGCGCAGGTACTGCGCGACCGGAGAATCGGGGTGTTCGGCAAGGTTGCGGCAGAAGTAGCCGCTGAGCGTTTCGTTGATTTGGATGAGGCGTTCGCGCATTCCGGACCGCCGCTTCGCCTCGCCCGCGCCCTCGCCCTCCTCCGGCACGACCACGCCGACCCGCGCGGCGAGCATCCGCACCGCCTCGGGGAAGGTGAGACCGTCGCGGTCCATGAAGAAGCGGAAGACGTTCCCTCCTTTGCCGCATCCGAAACAGTGGTAGCTCTGCCTCGCCCCGTCGACGTGGAACGAAGGGGTCTTCTCCTGATGGAAGGGACACAATCCCTTGTAGGAGGAGCCGCCGGCGCGCTTGAGCTGCACGGAGGCGCCGACAAGCTCCACGATGTCGCAACGGGAGCGCACCTCCTCGATGATCGCTTCGGGGATCGCCATTGCCGTACTCCGCCGCGCCGGTGGCAGACGGCGCTTCAGCGCCCGGAACGGCTCTCGAGCGTCGAGAGCCGCGCGGATGCCGCTTCGCGCAGCGACGCGAGGTCGCTTCGCCCGTCGCTCCGGCGGATGAATTCACGGTAGCACTTCTCCGCCGCGGAGGAGGCGTTGGCGTGGTAATCGAAGAAGCGCGCCAGATTGAGCATTACGACGGGTTCGCGCCCGCCCAGCCGGACCGCGCGCAGAAACGCCCGCTCCGCGCCGTCGTAGTCGCGGCGGCGGCAGAGCAGGATCCCGATCTGGTTCTGCACCGCGGCGGAGTTGGCGCCGAAGGGAGTCGCGGCAAGCATCCGCAGATAGGCGAGCGAGGAGGGCGCATTCATCGCCATCATGACGTTGCAGAAGAGGATCAGCGTGTCGGGATCGCCCGGTTTCAGCCGGAGCGCCTGCCGGAGTTCGCGGGAGGCGTCGGCGACGCGCGCCGGATCCTGCGCGAAGAGCCTGCCGAGGGTGTAGCGGGCGATGAAATTGTCGGGATTCGCCGTCACCGCGCGCAGCGCCGCGTCGAGCGCGGGATCGCGTTCGCCCATGCGCTCGCAGACGATCGCCTTGAAGAGCAGCACCGAGGGATCGGCGGGGGCGAGACGCTCGGCGCGGAGCGCAAGTCTGCGCGCCGACGCGAGCTTGCCTTCCCGGAGCCGCAGCGTTCCCCGCCGGAGACACTCCTCCGGCGTAGACGGGGCGCACCCCGCCGAAAGCAGAAGAACAGAAAGACCGAGAAGAAGCACCGGGAGCAGGCGGCGCGGGACAAAGTGGATTTCGGCGGAGGAGCGTTTCATCGTGTTGGAGACCCTGCTTCAGCATTGCGTTGCCCGGAACGGAACGCTCCGTCCCGGCTTTTTCATACAGTAGCACCGGAAGGAAAATTTTTCCACCGCGGCGGCGGAAAAAATCACTTCCTTTTCGCGGGTTCCGGCAGCGCGTCGTCGATCCGCTCCGCGAGACGGCGGCATTCTTCGAGCATCCGCAGCTGCGGGGATCCCAGCGCGGGCAGCTCGACGCCGAAAAGCGACACGGCGTACCCCGGATGCTCCGGCAGCGGCAGCGCCACGTTCCAGCCGTGCAGAAGGTCGCGCCGGACCACCCGCTTTTCGGCGGCGATCCGGGGCAGCTCCGGCAGCAGCGCGCCGGGGACTTCGCCCCCCGCGGAAGCCGCGACGCGGAGAGAAAAATTCTCCGCCGTCTCCCCCTCTTCCGGCGCGAGAAGCAACGCCGCCGCCTCGAAACGCCACCACGGTTCGCGGGAGGCGGTCCCGATCCCCCCCCACGACGCGGAACGGAAAAAACAGCAGAGCTTGCCGCCCGAAAGTCCGACGAGCGAGGTCCGGACCCCGAGATTCGCGGCGCGCGCCCGCAGGATCGGGAGCGACTGCCGCAGGAAGGGGGAGTTCCGCAGCGCTCCGGCGCCGAGCCGGAGCAGTCCGGGCGCGGCGGCGACCGCGTGATAACCGTCGCGTTCGAGGTAGCCGCCTTCGACGAGATCGGCGCAGATCCGGCTCACCACCGCGGCGGGCAGACCGGTGCGGCTCCGAAGCTCCTTGAGCGTGAGCGGCGCTTCGGCGTCCGCCACGCAGTCGAGCACCCGCAGGATCTTGGCGGTCAGAAGATTGTTCATTTTTCCGGGAATCCGGCGGCGATGCGGCGGAGTACCGCCTTGGCGACCGCCGGAGGCACATAACGCGAAATATCCCCGCCGAGCATGGCGACCTCCTTGATCCGGCTGGAGGAGACGAAGGAGTTCTTCAGCGTCGGCATCAGAAAGATCGTTTCGCACTGCGGCTTCAGATTGCGGTTCATCAGCGCCATCTGCAATTCGTATTCGAAATCGGAGAACGCGCGCAGCCCCCGGAGGATCGCCTGCACGTCGAAGGTCTCCAGCGAATCGACCAGAAGTCCGTCGAAGGAGACGACCTCGACGCCGCGCAGCGCGCGGCAGCTCTCGGAGATCAGCTTCTTGCGCTCCTCGACGGAGAACATCGGGTTTTTCGCCGAATTGATGCCGACCGCCACCACCACCCGGTCGAAAAGCTGCGAAGCACGCATGACCAGATCGAGATGTCCGTTGGTGAAGGGGTCGAAAGACCCGGGATAGAGTACCGATTTCATGGTTCGCTCTCTTTTGCTGTTGACGGTTCGCGCCGCCGGGTGTATGTTATATGATGTCGCGCGGAAATCTTCCGGAACGGTCGCGGGGAAGCTTCGGACGCCCCTCCCCCGCACCGTTGTAAATATACGGCGTCAAAAGTGCTTTGTCAATCGGAAAATCCGCCGCCGCGCGGCAAATCCGCCGGAAACCATGATCGAATTCGCCATTCCGCCCTCCCTCCGGACTCCGGTGCTCGCGCTCGGAGTCTTCGACGGTGTGCACCTCGGTCACCGCCGGATCATCGCCGCGGCGGCGGAAGCCGCCCGGCGGCGCGGAACGCCGGTCGCGGCGCTGACCTTCCTCCCCCATCCGCGCGAAGTGCTGGAGGGCACGCCGCCGACGCTCTTGCTGCCGCCGGAAGAACGGCTCCGCCGGCTCCGCCTCGCCGGAGCCGACGACGCGGGAGCGATCCGCTTCACCCACGAACTCGCCCGCATGGAGCCGGACGAATTCCTCGCCGAACTCGCCCGCCTCACCGGACTTGCCGGGATCGCCGTCGGCGCCCACTGGCGCTTCGGATGCCGCGGCGCCGGGAACCGGGAGACGATCGCCGCCTTCGCCGCGGAACGGGATCTCGAATTCGCCGCGCCCGAAGAACTGGAACTCGGCGGCGAAAGGGTCAGCTCCTCCGCGATCCGGCGGCTCACCGCCGCCGGAGAACTCGACGCCGCAGCAGCGATGCTCGGCCGTCCCTGCCGGATCTTCGGGCGGGTCGTCCGCGGCTTCGGCGAAGCGGCGTCCCTGCTCCGCGCCCCGACCGCGAATCTCGAACCCGCCTTCGGCGTGACGCCCCCCGACGGCGTCTACGCGGGCGCGGTGCCGTTCCCCGGCGGGAAACGCGTTCCCGCCGCCGTCAACATCGGCGTCTCGCCGACCTTCGACCGTCCGGAGGGGGCGCGCCGCAGGATCGAGGTGCATCTTGTCGGGTTCTCCGGCTCGCTCTACGGGGAACTCCTCGAAGTGGAACTTCTCGAACGCCTCCGCGAAGAACGGCGTTTCGGATCGCCGGAGCTGCTCGCCCGCCAGATCCGCGCCGACGCGGAGCGAACCATGGAGGTCTTTCGGAAATCATGATCCTCGGCATCGGAACCGATCTCGTCGAAATCGCCCGGATCCGCCGGCTGCTCGAACTGCACGGCGACGCCTTCCGGCATCGCGTCTTCACCCCCGCCGAGATCGCCCTCGCCGCCGAACGCCGCCACGCACCGGAGTTCTATGCGGGACGCTGGGCGGCGAAGGAGGCGGCGGTCAAAGCCCTCGGCTGCGGCTTCGGCGCCGAATGCGGCCACACCGACATCGAGATCCTGTGCGGTCCCGAGGGAGAACCGGTGCTCCGCTGCCGCGCGCTGCCCCCGCGGCTGAGCAGGACGGCGCCCGACCGCCTCCGCTGGCATATCTCGATCACCCACGAACGCAGCTGCGCGGCGGCGTTCGTGATCCTCGAACGGAACTGACCGGAGGACGCGCGCCGACCATTTGCTTTTTTCGCCGAACGGGGTTATGTTTCAAAAACGGATCCCCCGATCACGCAAACCGACCTCACGGAAGGAGTCCACCGATGGTCGAAATTTCAGTGCCCTGTCACCGCTCCCGCGCCCGCTTCGAGATCCCCGAAGCGAATTTTCTCGGCGAATTCAAGCCGCACAGCGCGCCGCCCGCCCCCGATCCGGCGGCGGAGGTCCGGCGCGCCCTCGCGGAACCGATCGCCTCGCCGCGCCTCGCCGAACTCGCCCGCAGCGCCCGCCGCTGCGTCGTCATCTGCAGCGATCACACCCGGCCGGTGCCGTCGCGTCACATCATTCCGGCGATGCTCGAAGAACTGCGCCGGGGAAATCCCCTGCTCGACATCACGCTGCTGATCGCCACCGGTTGCCACCGCGGGACCACCCCCGACGAACTCGCCGCGAAATTCGGCGCCGAAATCGCCGCCCGCGAAAAGATCGTCATTCACGACTGCCGCGACGACTCCATGCTGGTCGAGGCGGGACGCCTCCCCTCCGGCGGCAGACTGATCGTCAACCGCCTCGCCGCCGAATGCGATCTGCTGGTCTCGGAGGGATTCATCGAACCGCACTTCTTCGCCGGATTCTCCGGCGGACGCAAAAGCGTGCTCCCCGGCATCGCCTCGCGCGAAACGGTGCTGGCGAACCACTGCGCCGAATTCATCGACTCTCCCTTCGCCCGCACCGGGATTCTCGACAACAATCCGATCCACCGCGACATGCTCCACGCCGCCGAGACCGTCGGCCTCGCCTTCATCGTCAACACGGTGATCGACGGCGAAAAGCGGATCGTCCGCGCCTTCGCCGGAGAAATGCACGCCGCGCACCTCGCCGGAGTCGAATTCTGCCGCGCCCAGGCGTGCGTCAGGGTGCCGCGCGCCGACATCGTCATCACCTCCAACGGCGGATATCCGCTCGACATGAACGTCTATCAGTCGGTCAAGGGAATGACCGCCGCCGAAGCAGTCTGCAGGGAAGGCGGCGCGATCGTCATGGTCGCCGGATGTTCCGACGGTCACGGAGGAGAAGGATTCTATCAGGCGCTCAAAAACGCCGCATCGCCGGAGGAGATCCTGCGGAGCCTCGCCGGCAGGGCGCGCACCGACACGGTGCCGGATCAGTGGCAGTACCAGATCCTCGCCCGGATCCTCAAGCGATTCAAGGTCATCATGTACGCCCCGGAAATCCGGCGCGAAATGCTGGAGGAGATGATGATCGACACCGCCGCGTCGCCGGAGGAGGCGCTCGCCAAGGCGTTCCGCCACGCGGGAAGCGACGCGAAGGTCGCCGCCCTCCCCGACGGA
>Ga0310690_10003277_pt1 | contig 24576 bp, 61 predicted proteins | sample AusTroGonzalo_MG_2_FD_207661 | JGI IMG/M metagenome (GOLD analysis project Ga0310690, IMG submission 207661) | Bovine rumen microbial communities from tropical cattle in Woodstock, Queensland, Australia - Gonzalo_04 (v2) (version 2) | ecosystem: Host-associated > Mammals > Digestive system >... | reverse complement strand
AATAACAATAATTATTGTCTGTCATTCTGTTCCGCCTCTATTCTCAAAAGATAATGATTTAAGAATTTTTTCATAATCATCATTTATAACTGCTTTAAAATAATGCGTACAATATGTTGAATCAAAATCTTCTGTTATATGTTCTAAAAATAAGTCACTAAATTTCTCTTCCCAATCTTTTGCACCACAGTATACATAGTTGGAATCTTCATCTTCGTATCCCATATTACAATCACCACACCTTGTGTGGATATAAATAACATCTTGTCCAACATATCTATTAAACACTTCAAATTCTTTATCATAACATTCACCAAGTTCTACAGGTGATTCAATTTTCATAAATCTTACGCCACGAAATCTTGGTATTTCACCATAATTTTCTTTTAAATATTTATCTATCATTTCATCTTTTGTCTGTAAATAAGCATATAAATCCATATTAACTACCCTTTCAAATTTTATCTTACCACTCACATTCTATAAACTTCACTTAATAGAATATCATTGATTTCTTCGGCGGTTTCTTTTACAAATATCCTATTTTCTGGATTATTACCTGTAATCATATTTTCTTCTATAAAGAAAACATTATGAAGAAATACAATAATCTCTTTTCCTGTTTCACGATTGTGCAATTTAATATAATTCATTTTGTTTCTTTCCTTTCTCCACAATCACAATATCCATCTGACTTAACAACATACGGCTGACCCCATTCATCATACTGTATGTCGCAAAAATAACGCTCTCCAATACATACACTATTCTTACAATCTTTACACCTTATAACTTTAACAATATCTTCTGCTTTTACTTGGATTCCCATATCCATATACCCCATTTGATATGCGTTTTGTAGGGCTTCACAAACAGTCTCTCTCACTGCTGTGCAAAAGCCACCTGCAGGCTGACAATTTCCGTTTTCGTGCCTCATCAGGCATTCCTTAATCATTTGTTTCACCTTTCATATCCGCTCCACACTCCGAGCAGAATTTTGACTCTTTTGACGATTTGCAACCGCAATTTGAACAACGACACGATAATGAACCTTTGTCAATCCACTTTCCGTGTTTTACCTCTACAACATCGGTACAGACTTTACTCTCAACATCATAGTCCATTATCTTTGCGATTAACTCTGCATTTTCTTTCACATTACAATGGCATACTATCTCGCCACATTCCCCATTACTCACTTGTTTCTCTCCCTTGTCGCATATTTCATCTCCAAGTGTGAAATTATGAATAATCATTAAAGCCGTATCAAGCATTGCATTTATGCCTTTACAATACTCGTTGTCTTTGAACTCACGCTGTTTCTCTAATTCTTCTGTTAATTCATCTGCATTTATATTTTTATTCATTTGTTCTTTCCTTTCTATATTCCTTAAAATATTCAGTAAGAGGTTTCCGAACATATTTCGGTATATCTTCTCTATTTATCATTTTCCCTCTTGATGCTAAAGCATATGGTGCAACACCTTGTCTTAAATCTTCAAATTCACACCACAGTTTTGAATAAGTCCTCTCTGCTTCATAAAGGTCTGGAAGTATGGATTGCATTGCTTGAATTTTGAATATTACTGTATTCATAGTTTTACAAATCATTGCTTTCTCTCCGCAAAATGGACAGCAAAAAGGTTTTTCATCAAGCATAATGCTCTTATTACAATTTGAACAAATATATTTATTTTTCATTGCCTTACTCCTTTACTATAAAAACTACCTAAATTGATTGCTTCAAGACCATCAAGTAAACAGCACACCGTGAAATAACGATTCTTATATTTACAGTCTTTACATCTGATAGCCTCTATCACATTTTCAAGCGGTTTTGTCATTTCCTCAAATTCGCCTAATGTTATTTCGTTGTGTTTGAGTTTCCGCTTGACATCTTCGTGTGTCTTTACTGCACTCATTCTGTTTCTTTCCTTTCTCCGTATGAGCAATAGTCAGTAAGTTCCGTAGATACCATAAACTTACGGCATAAATTATTTCTAAACTTTTTGCAATCTTCACACCTTACAATCGCCACCAAATCTTTCTTTGAATAATATCTCTTGCAATCTTTACAAGGTGTATTTCCAAATTCGTAAAAATCACAACAAGGAACTGTTGCGTTCATATCTTGCACTTCGGAATAATGTATGCAATCTCCTTTTTCATTCATTCTATTTCACACCTCATATCATCATAAACTTCTTTAATCTTATCAATATAATCCCTGTAATATGAACACCCTTCTCTTAAATCACCAGCGCATCTTTGAGAACCACATATCATACAATAATGTTTTTGAAAAATATTTAACAGTTTATCTTTAATTTCTGTTTTTTCATCCATCATTCTGTTGTTTTTCATATTTTCTGCAATTTCCATAACATCATCTGCTGTTATAGATATTGGAGTAGAAATATTTATTTTACCTTTCATAACATCTGCTACATATCCATCAATTATTTCACTCATTTATTTCGCCTCTCATATCTGCATCACAATAATGTTCATTTTCATATTTTTTCCTTCCATAAGGCTTGATGTAGGGACAATCCGTCCCGTCAAAATCAATCGCACAACATTGGCAATTTTCTTGATAATCAAAAACAAGATATTTGCACGGCTTTTTTTCTTCGCAAGGTCGCATTTAATCATCGCCTTTCCTTTCTTCTAACGGACAAATAGGTAAAAATGCACCATTAAATAATTCCATAACAATGTCATCCATTTGTTTATCCACCAGAAAATCACAATCCAAAGAAAAGCCCTCTCCAATATCCCGACAATGGAAATGCGGACAATCTTTTGAACAATCTATTGGAAATTTTTTCATTCTACTTCTCCCTAATCTTCAATTTGACAGCCTAAAAGACCTGTGGTATATTTTTCTTTTTGCCTTTTTAAATATTCATCAGAAAATTCAAAATAATCGTTAAAATAACAACCTTTTGGAAGCCATACTGTATAAACATCTGAATAATAACTTGTTCTTACATATTGAATTTCCTCGTTACATTTAATACAGTAATGTTTGGCAACTGAATTAGGATTTGGATATTGGCGGTAACTTTCATAGTATTTACAATCTTTACATTTCATTGCTTGATATTCCATTTTGTTTTCCTCTCATATCCGCACCACAGTTCGGACAAAAGTTCGGCAATTCTTTGTCTGTCAAATGACCAATTCCGTCAATATAATCAAATTCCATTAAACAGTCTGAACATTGAACAGGAGAATCATTATCATATTCATAAGTTTTTACCCACTCTCCGTGTTTTTCCGCTTCAAGCGTTACCGCCCGTGTTAATCCTGTTTTATCCGTAAGAACAGGGGTTTTACCATTATCGTCAAGGCGAAAATATGACAAAAACTCATCAGTAAATATTGCTTTATATGTCATTCTGTTTCACCTCGCATATCCGCTCCGCAATGTGGACAATATGGTGTGTTATTGTCGGGATTGTCATCATCTCTTTCGTATAAACATTCGGAACAGTAAATATACCAAAATGTTCCGTTATAACCATTCCGACTACCGTCCTTCCACTTTCCGTGTTTTACCTTTCGGAACGGCACTTCTTTTCCGCTCGGCATCTTTAATGTAATTTCATCCACTTCATCAAAGTCTACATCTATCCTGCTATTATATATAAGTTTACTCATCTATTCCTTTCCTTTCTTTATTTTTGCAATCAAATCCACATATTTTGTTTATACTATCTATTTCTTCATTCCACTCTCTTATTAACTCGCTATATTCGTATGGGTTATTACACTGAAGAGCCTTAATAAAAATATCTCGTAAACCGCCAAGCATTCCATAATTTGTATATTCTGTCACTCTGTTTCTTTCCTTTCTCTGCAATTTGATTCTCTGCAATTTGAAAAACGGGTTACATCAAAATAACGAGAATAATTATTTAAAATACATTCCATTATTTCTTTTTCAGACAAGCAACAAATATAGTGATACCCATTTTCGCTTATAATTACTCTTGAATTTATACATAAATCACATTTATTCATCGTCTTTCCATTCTCCGTAACTGCAAAAATCATCGCTTTTGGGGTTAGTCATTCCCTGAAATAGGAAACAGTTTTTTAATGTTCCGCCAGTTTCTACAAAGTGTTTGCAGTCTTTACACCTGACAACCTCTACAACATCAGCAGAGGGCAAATCTCTTATTTTATTTTGAAGTTTCCACAATCTGCTTGCAGAAACATTAAGCCCCTCACCAGCCAGATTTTCAGCTTCGCTTTCAATTATCATTTCGGCTTCACTTGCATTTATGTATTTATTCATCATATTTCCTTTCTCCATCTGCACAGAAATAATCATCAGGTGTAACCATTACCCCACATAAAGGGCAATATGCAAGTCTGTTTCTGTGCTTACAATCTTTACACCTTACTACATCTACTACATCATTTGATAAAAAATACGGACATTCATCGGGTGCAACTTCAAAAGGACAAATAGGAAAATGAGAACAATTATCGCACATCATTTCAATTCACCTCTCATATCTGCACCACAGTGCGGGCAGAAATTATACTCTTCAAAAATATCATCAATGCCGCATTCGGAGCATTTAAGTGCGTAGTCTGTTCCTGAAATCCACTTGCCGTGTTTTACCTCAGTAATGTCTTTAGATAAATCAAGACATTTATTTCCTATATCACTACACGCATCAGAATATGACGGATTTGTTAATTCATAAACTCTGGCTTTTTCATCACAGTATTTTACAATATCATCTGTTTTAATATAGCCTGGATACACATATTCACTCATCTGTCTTTTTCCTTTCTCCATCAAACATATTATCTAATCTTTCTTTAAGATTATCAATTACAACATCTTTTGCTTTAAAACCAAAAACTTCGCTAAAAGTTCTTTTTTTCGTTCCTTTAATCAGTGTACAATCAAATTCTTCTTTTGCAATTCTTTTTAATTCTTCAAATAATCTACTCACACTTATTTACCTCTAATATTGGTCATAAACACAATATTTTCACTCTGATTCATTGAATATTAATAATCTAAACCACTTATCAACAAACTTCTTAACATCAGAAGTCTCATAGTCATTTCCTTTTTCAAAATCCTCATTGAATGCACAGCAACCTATATCCTGCTCATACATCCAAGCAAGATTTTTGGATATGATTTTAAATTCATAATTGCCTATCTCAAATATATCACCAATTTTAAAATTAGAAGATTCGAGATTTTTAATTTGCAAAGCAGGACGCACATAATTAGTTCTATCATTGACATAGTTGCCATAGTTGTAAATGTAGCCGTCATAGTTGACACAGGCAACATAATCGGAATAAGTGCCAGGTGAGCGTAGCCACCACATATCATTGTATTCTATTTCTTCTTCAGTCAAATATTCTATCACTTCTTCAACTGATAAAAGTGTTGCTCCTGTAATTTCAAGCTCTTCTTCAACCGTTGATTTGATTATTTTATTTACTTTCATTCTTTCATTCTCCGTCAAATATTTTAACTAATTCTTCTCTCAAATCATAAATTTTACATATAAAATAATTATGTGGCGTAGAAGAGTTTGGAAGTGTTTTAACCAAATCTTCTAATAGCTCTAATAATTCCAAATTATAATAATATTCTTTTTCTGTCATTCTGTCTCTCTCTTTTCTCCGTATTTACACCAAAAATCCTCATCTGGCTCAAATGTTGTCATATCATCTCCACATACATCTCCGTATTCACACACATATCCGTATCTTATGTCTTCTTGCACACAACAACCGCCTATAAAGTACATACAATCTTTGCACCTTACCACTTTGATAATATCGGCACCTGACTCTTCATAATTGCATTCATCGCAATCGCCTATACACGGTCTGCCATCACACTTGCTCGGCTCATAATTCCACTTATTTACACTCATCATTTGTTCCCCCATACAGCAATTCATTCTATCCTACCCTGCATATCTACTCCGCAGTTCGGACAATAGTTCATTCCTGCAACATCGTTTTCATATAAGTGTGACTCGAAACCACAAACAGAACAAATACCCGTTATTTGATGTCCATCTCCATCAAGCCACCTTCCGTGCTTTGCCTCTATAACATCAGCCTCATTCTTAAACCAAGATAGTAGCTGGACTGTGCAATCAGGACACAAATCAATCCAGTCAAGTGGTCTTTCATTCCACGGTATCATTTTAACTTCTGAACGCTCTGAATTTATATCAAAGTAACCTTTACATCTATCACATTTTCTTGCTTTCATTTGATTCACCCCTAATATCGTCTCTGCAGTTCTGCTTGAACATAACAACTCTCTCAAATTCATACTTTTGAATTTCAGTATCTATAAATGGATATTTACCACAATGTGGACACCTGATACAATCTAAAATTTCCTCGCTGTCTTCGTCAAATTCATATCCACACCAATTGAGTGATAAATCTATATAAATACCATTCTTGTGTTCTTCAAATGGAACACTTTCAAATCCATCACTACCGCCATAGAGAAAATAATCAACCTTAACACACTCTATTTCTTTTCCACATTTTTCACATTTTATCACTCTGTTTCTTTCCTTTCTACCATATCTGCACCACAATAAGGACAAAAATCACTTAAATTTTCAGCACCGCTTTGATAATTCAGAGCATAATTTCCACATAGTGAACATTCGTGACCGCCCCTGCCATTTGTAACTTTTATCCACTCTCCGTGCTTTACATTACATCTTGATTTTTCTGATTTCTTAACCATTTCTGTTATCTTATTAATTTTTCTTTCTATTCTTGTGGCATCTATTTGAAAAACTGCAAAAGAAAAAACTATACCATAAGCAAGAATGCGACAACACATTTCAACTGTCATTAGACTCTTTTAACTCCTTTCCCGTATATGGAATGGGTAACGGCATCCAAGCAGTAACTTCTATATCACTTGACATATCATCAGCATTACAATATCCATATTCGCCAAGCATATCTTCAACATCTACCGACCACCAAAACCACTTTCCATTAAAAAACACAGCCATTGCCGTAAACGGCTTGTCTTTTATCTCTGCATAATATGGTGCAGGGTTTCTGTTTATCCAAGTGATGTTTACAGGAACATTGTTTTCTGGCAATCTTTCAGACACGGGTATCCATAAAAATACTCTCATTTTCTGCCCGCTGTCAGTATCACTGTCAACATAATCAGTCATTCTGCTACCACAACCAGCACAGTATTTTCTTTTCTTTCCCTCAATATAATTACAATTACTGCACTTATAAAAGTAAAAATCTTCTATTGTTTCCCAATTCGCCATAACAAGTTACCCCACATTCTGCTTAATCCATTTATTATAATTAGCATTAATTTTACGCCTACGGTTTTCAATGCCATTAATTCGTTTCTGCATTTGCATATTATATGACTTTAACTCATCCTCATTTTTAGGAATAAAATATCCATTAACAGATGATACAACAGGAATTTTAAATTTTTCTAATGCATTCTTTATTAACTGTCGTGTAAGAAACTGTGTGTCTTCAAGAGGTAATCCCAGAACCGTGCTTATTTCTTTTGATTTAATAGCATTTTCCTCGCCAATATGTTCAGACAATATGTCTTTAATATTTTCCAATAAATAAGAATTAGATGACTTTTCGGTTCTGAAACCGTTTTTTCTCTTGTAAATTTTATCTACGGCGTTCCTGTATTTTTTCTCATCTGATTCTGACATTGGAAACCTTAACTTCCTTGTCACTGTTGCCTGGCAAACACCCAGTTCAATTGCAACTTCCCAAAGATATATACCCCTTGATTTTGCATAATCTCTAAAACCTTTATTATTCATCGTGTTCTCTCCGTCCTTATTTATAAAATTAACCGTTACTGTCTAACTCTTTAATTCCAAATACTACATATCCTGACTCAACGCCCCAGCCAGACAAAACATATGTAATAGTATATATTTTATCATTTAATGGATGGTAAACTGGAAACTTATTCTCATCTATCGCTGTGAATGCCACTATATCACCCGTTTGAAATCCTCTGTCATTCAATCTTACTTCAAAGCACTTACGACCATTAAAAACATCATCTGCAAAAAACTTGCTAATTTTAAGATTGTGTGTTTTCATTTCAATCACCTCAAATCAAATAATGCTCAGTCTGCTTCTTCTCTCTTCCAGCCTTACCTTGTCTCTCATTAAATAAAAGTTCAGCGTAAATTGTCGCAAGACTGTCCAACGAACTTAAACAGGAATTTACTCGATTACATTTAGAACAGTCCTCATCAATACTTCTGCAATAGTCAGCATTATCAATAACTGTGTCAACAAGATTGTTCATTTTGTCAATACCCCTTTCTATTAGTCATCGTAACTTTCGCCTGTTTCAGAATTATATGAAGATATGTAACAGATTATATACTTCCTTACAGAACACTCTGGACTGTTAGCATTACTCACCGTTGGAACCATTGCCGCCCACATATTTATTACTTCTCTGTCTTTATACTTGTCAACAAATGCTCTTGTGTTCTGGTGAGTATCAAACAGTATCTTACCAGTTTTGCCAGACAGACCCCTTACAAAAGTATGATAATCTGTTAGATTAACAATATCCTCTACCGTAATTATCTTTATTGGCTTGCTATCTCTTTCAGTTTCTTCAAATATTTTGTTATTATATTTCGGCTCAAAATCTTTCGGAAGCTCTATGTCATTAAAATTGTTGCCAAAATCTTCGTTAAGTTTATTCACAATTATACGCTCCTTATTGTTAAAAATTAATTAGATTATTGTCTTTAATATAATCAATTATTGTGTTCCACTCTTCAACAGAGATTCCGCCACAATCGTATTTCTCTTCAAGATTATACAAACACTGTTTAAGATACCTATAGTTATGCCAGTCTCTAAATATATAATCATTAGATACAAGACCATATTCTTTTTCTTGCCAATATTTAGAAAACTTATGAAAATCGCAGTCATACCCTCTATTGAGCATTTCCTTGTATACAATCATAGTATATGCAACAAAATCTTCATAAGGATATTCTTCCACTCTATTTACAAGCAAATGTCCTGCACTGCCCTTTTCCAAAAGATTTTTAGCAATAAGGCAACACTCTCGCCACTGTCCCACTAACTGATATTTCGGTAACGCAGGTATCAAATCTTTATGCCAAAGTCTCATAAAATCACTCCTTGAATTTTTTAACCCATAGTAAACCATAGTAAACTTACCTGTCAAACCAACCTCACAACAGTTCGTCTGACTCTAAAACGGTATGTATAATAATGTCTGCAAGCATACCGCTTAAATCAAATGCTTCGTCAAAAGTATCCTCAACCTCTTCAATACAATCATTCAGATTATCACAATCAAAGCATTTTTCACTAACATCATTACAATTAATAGATTCCTTATTCATTATTTTACCCCCACTTTATGCTATTATATCAGTAGGTAACTCTATATCAGGATAATCAGAGCCACCCCTGCGCTTACCCCTATCAAGTTCCATTTGAATATACTCGTTATAATCGTCCCAAAGTTTCTTGGGGATTTTCAAACCGTATTCCCTGCACCTGTCAAACGCCCACAGTGTTGCATACAACTCTTCCTCTGCTCTTCTCATACCTGCTTTGGTTGTCATTATGTGACCAACCTCGTGCATTAAATCAAATGTAGCCTGGATACTGTTCTTGGGCTTCCACTTACAGACCGTTCTTGTTTTTATATGTGCGTGCATTCTGCCCCAGCAAGTAGATTCTGTCTTTATCTTTACCCTGTATTTTTTAATAATCTCGTTTTGAATTTCAGAGTAATTCATTTCAGCCCTTCCTTTCTTTTGCACTCACCATTTCAAAATTGCAATTTGGAAATGTCTTTTTCATATACTGATGATAATCATAAACTCGACCAAATACATTTGAATTATCATTAAATTCCTGCATATGCTTATGAGTAACATTTCCAATACCTTCAATTGTCACTCTACTCTCTATATCAAAAATCATTTATGACACCTCACAATACCTTCTACTATATATAATACATAAAAATTCACTTTTTATTGAAAAAATTTCAATTTTTATCTGCAGGCGACAAAAATGGGGTAACTTTATTTTGACTTTATAAAGTTACCCACACTTCGTTAATTATTCTTCTATATTTTCATCAACTGTCGAATCTACTTCCCCAGTTATATTGTTTACCGTATCTTTATTAGCAGATTCTTCACTGTCATCCCAAGTAAACTCATACCCATCTAATATTGACACTATCAATTCATTTCTGTGACATTCTGCCCACTCATTAATTTTATATCTGATATATTCTCCGTAAGTTTTGACATCTCTTGTTTCGACCTCACTGTTAAGTGGATTAGTCATCTCATACTCTATTCCAAAATCATATGGCATATCAAAAAATCTTTCAATAACATCATCCTCAAAGAAATCAGTGTTATCAAATAAATTATCAATAACCATTTCAATTGCCCAGTCATAGCCAAAAATATCTCGCTTATCAGTAGCGTTTAATTTTTCGACATTATAAAATTCGTCTTCTCTACAATTAGGAATATAACTCATTATTTTACCTCCAATTTATTTAATTATTATGTTCACAATTATGTTCACAATCAGTAAACACGCCATTAAAATTAATACCTGACCCAAACGCCATATCAATACAATAACGACACAACAAATCGGGATGAACACATTTATCATCTATATAACAATCAGCACCGATTTTTCTTGGGTCGTCACCATACAATAATAGCCTTTCTGGAATATTAGCATTAACTGCATCAAACTCTAAGCCCTGCTCTCTACAAAAACTTACAGCTTTTTCTAACATTTCACCAGAACGACAAGTCCATAATATAATTTTATGACCTAATTTTTGAACTTCCTTTAACATCTTTATGAGAATAAGATTAGGTTCTCCAATTTCTGGGTACTTGTTTTCACACAGTGTACCATCAAAGTCCACTGCAATTACTCTTATTTCATTATTCAATTCAAAATCCATACTAATCACCAAAATTACTGTCTACTTAAATGTTCATCATTAATTCTTATTTCTATACCACACCCAAAGGACTTTCATATTTCCGAACACTTATGGCGTTTATGGGTGACATATAGTCACAAATAGTATGCATCCTACTCGTGAGTTTAATTTTAGTGTTCATTTACACATATACGGGCGGAACTTCACCGTATATCCCTGAATCCCATATCAGTGCATTCCCTATTATGCTAATGTGCTTGCCAACTACCTAACAATTACAATATTAGGCAGGTCAGAGTTTTGGTCGAGGTGGCAGGACTCGAACCTGCGGTTACTCCAGTTCCCAAAACTGGCGGATTACCAACTTTCCCACACCTCGTTAGGTATAATTTGTGCAGGTTTCACACCCAACAATGCTTATCCTGCACTACAATGGATTTTACTACTGGATTGCACAGTCTGTACCATCAAAACATAACTTTTCCTGCATAAATACCAATTCGGCTACCAACTTCTTGTGGTAGGGTATCTATGAGTTGGATATGGCGACAGTAGTAGGACTTGAACCTACAACCCTCTGGTTAACAGCCAGATGCTCTACCGATTGAGCTATACTGTCATATAATTCTGTTTCTTTCCTTTCTCTGTCTGAACACAATCCTACATAAAAGGTATTATACCAAACACAGTCATAGTCATCTATTAGGATTATATTCTCTACAAACCGCCATATGGAACAGTAATGTAGTTTTTGTTACCGTGTTTCTTTTACAGACTCGTCTGCTGACCAACTTATACCCGCCAGGCATAAGACCTACTATATATAACTATTATTTAAGTTCAAAATCATAATGACTTCCTTGATAGGTGTCATTTAAATCAATTTGCATTTCAAGTTTAGATATACCATACTCATTAATTATAGCATCAATAACTTTCGGTAAATTACACCTACTATTTATATGAATGTACGCCTTGCCATTATAAATTGAAACTCTACCTCTTGGATAATATTTCCAATTAACATTATTGTACTTTGATTTTAATCCATCCCACAATTTTTGGTGTGTTTTTTGTGATTTACTTGTAATATCATTTACAATATTACCACTAATGTCACACAAATATTTGGTACACTCTAATTGAAAATTACCTTTTAAAATACACTCTAAATTATCAGCAATTATCCAAAAAGGTCCACAAAAATAATTATCATCTTCTGTTTTTAATTCATTTAATTTCTTTACCATACATATTCACCTAATTTTATATGGTTGTCAGTGTTTTATACCACAAAATACTTATCACAGACAGCGACAGGACTTGCACCTGTATAAAAAGGCTCCTTTGACGACAAACACCCTTCCGTTGGCTTCAAGCGTAAGTCGTCTTATTATTGCTCTAAGCCCGACAGCTCTCCTAAATTGAGCTACACTGTCGTATAATTTTACTTTGAGCCATAGGACTTTCACCTATGGGAGTAGTGGTTGGATTTTGGCTGTACACTCCGTTACCAACAATCTGCACCCTGTCCGATTACGACTTTCCCAATCAATTTTACACTACTTTTTCATAATAAATACTTTTAAGAAATTTTCTTTTTGGTCATCACACTACGGAGTCGAACCGTTCCTCCACATCATCGGTGTGGTGTGCTTCCGTTACACCAAAGTGACTAATTTCTGTCACACTATTGAAGTGCTGTACAGACACCTTAATCAACAGTTTGTACAATGTGACATATTCATTATGGCTTTGTACTCACTACTCAAAGTTTTACATTATTAATAGCTGTTCATCAAACTCCATTTAATTTAACCACACAATTTTTCCCAACCATTATGTTCGTCAAAAAGATAATATCCAACTTCATTAGGAACATTAAAGCCACAATTACCAATAAACTCGTGAATCTCAAAAGGCATATCACAGTTTAATGCAAAACTGTGCAAAGACTTCATTTCGAGCAAGTCAAAAAACTTTGACGGACAAGTTTTCATCTCATCGTCAATGCCCACAGTTACTCCCTTGTCTTCACTTATTGCAAAAGTAATAGACACATTTTCTTTTACGAATGGGTATACAAATTTTTCCCACTCATAATCAAGGCACTCTTGCTCATCGTTAAATTCTGTTCCGTCATTTGCAATATACTTTGTTACTGTTTTCATAACCGCTACCCCTGTTATTTACAATTTAATTATTTATGATAGCTGTTCATCAAACTCCATTTAACCACTGCTATATATAGGGTATTTTACATACAATAATCAAGCATAGGCTCATCTTTTATTGTACAACTATTTCAAATAGGTGTTGCAAAATCAGCGACCCAAACTATACCTGACGATTCCTCGTCTTCGTGGCACTATCAACTTTTATGGCAACGGAAGCTGGATTTGAACCAGCGGATGCGGGAGTCAAAGTCCCGTGCCTTACCCCTTGGCTATTCCGTCATTTGTTTTGAATACTGTCCCACCCCTCTGCCAATAACCGCAATCAGTGCACAATTGAATAACAAGTATAATCAAACTGAAGGGAATAAGTTTGACTGCTTGTGAAAGAGAGATAATCTTTATTTAGCATATACAGAGATTATGACGAAGATATGCGAAACATTTCAAATCAATGTAATGCGGTATCCCCTTACAACTGTTTTAGCATATCACACCATCTCGTATGAGGACTATAAAAGAAGCAATGACCGAAATAAGGAATGCAGACGCTAATACTTCCATATCTGAAAGAGGTCTGCGAAGAATAATTGCAGATAATCCTCATCATTCAATTATACAAAGTGGATGGCATTACGGTTATTGGCACAAAAGTAGGATAATATTCAATTTTTTGTTTTTGCTTACACTATATATAATACATAAAAATTCACTTTTTATTGAAATTTTTAATTTTTTTTATCATCCCTCAATTATCCGATAAAAATCTTCAATGTATGTTCCATTATCTTTCTCTTCCTGCTCGTAATTATCTAATGCCCTTACTGCATCTTCATAATTATCATATATACTTATAATACAATCGCCTGCACATACAGCATACATTGTCATATATTAATCACCGTCTATTTCTGTTTCTTTTATAATTGATTGATTGAATATCTTGTAAATCTTATCAAACGGAATAAAAGCAGAATTTTCCCTTTCATATTTAATAAAAGCACCATCATCAAGAATTCTTTCAATCCAACCTATTTTAAATATATTTTTTTCGTTCCACTCAAATACAATAAAATCACCAATTTCAAAATTAAAAATTTCCTCGTCAAGAAACGAAATACCCAATGCTTTCCCAAAATTTCCGTCTTCTTTATAAGCATATTTCATAAAATAATAACCAGGCGTATCTTCATATTTCGCTTGAAAGCCTGCACAGTCTTTGTCTCTGTGTTTGCAATTATCGCATTTACGATTACCCTCAATTTTTCCTAAAGTTTTACAGTAGTCCATTAACTGACCGTTAGTCATTTATCTTACCCCCAATTATTTTACCGTCCATATCTTTAAACTTAACACCCAATTCTATTAATTTCTGCAATGCAGGTTGATAAAACGGGTTTGGTATTGTAATTTCCTCTGTATGTTCCTTCAAATCATTTGCTATCGGCTCTATTGAAAATCCTAAAATATATTGCCTCTGTGCCATATCAAGTAGTCTTGCAATATCAGGTTTAATCTTTTTCTTGTAACACTCTTGATAAAGATTATCAGCAGGATATGCAAGCCATTGATGTTGCCGTATTTCAGCATCAAGTTTATCTATTTTTGACTGTGACAACTCGGAAATCATAGCGACATATTCAGATTCAAGGTCATTTGATATAATATACTCTTTTATAATATCTTTATCTGAAAAGCCGAACTCTAACCCAACTTTTAACACATCTTTAAGTGATTTCATTACTAAATAACTCCCAAATATCTTTCTCATATTTTTGTAAATACTCACAGTAACTAATATTGTTTTCACTGCTGAACTGTTGTAAATATCTGCTGTAACTGTCTATTTTACACCTAATAATATGGTTAGATATTATTTCTTCAAATGTTTTATAAATTCCACCGTTACCAATATATTCAATACCACTTAACTCAATACTGCAATTAGGACAATGTTTATCAGGTATCCAGGGTTCTTCATACTCTTTTTCCATTAGGCAATTTGGACACCTAACAGTTAATATTTCGGTCATACTCACTGATGGCGGAACTTGCAACCAAAAATATTTGTCATTTAATCTCTCTTTTTCCATAAATCTACATCACATTCTTTTGTCAATAATACTTTAAATTTTTTATATCTGTTTTATGTTCCCAAATAAAGTTCTCAAAAATATCCCAATTCAACATTATTTGGTCATATGCATCAACTTTTTTAGATTGCGTTAAATCTTTTGCAAAAAGTGAACTTATTAATATCTCATACTCGCATTTAGACCAAAAATAATACAATACAATATGCCTTAATTGCTCGTCAAATTCTTTACGGTTTTCAGAATTTTCTTTAACATTCTTTTTTAAATCTTTAAGAAAACCGCCGTGATTGAAAATGTTATATTTTTCAAAAGAAACAAATTTATTAGAGTGAGAACTCCCCTCAATATAAACATTATATTCTAACATAACAACCACCAACAATTAATAATATTTTACACCATCGCCCAAATCTAAAAAGAACAGATTATCTATTTCTTCTTTTTCTTTTTCTTTCTGTTCTATTTCAGATTCTATTTTATCTATCTCTGCAAACTGTTTCTTTATAAAACCAACCAATTTATGCAGTATAAAAATAACAGAAACAGCCCCTAAAAATATCAGCATAACCCTCAAAACCCACTCACCATATGTGAGTTGTGATGCTGAAATATCCATATTAATAACATCAAAAAAATTCATTTTAAACTCCTACTCGCCGTAATTATCCTTACCATATGAACAAAAATCACAGTCTCTCGGAAAATAATTCTTATCTGCACTTAGTCTTGTACAAATAAGATTTCCAATTTCATTCCTCTCTGACCAATAGCAATCTTTACAAAATGTTATGTTTACAACTTTATCGTCAGAAACTAATGCAATAAGTGCAGAAAATGAATATTTTGATATGGGTTCATCTTTTAATTTTTCAATATATTTTTTCAAAGTATCTGAACTTATATATTCACTCATTTTCTCACCTACTATATACTATACACTGAAAATCAATTTTTATTGAAATTTAATTACTTTCTTTAATATCTTCTGCCGTTGGATTTGGAATTTCAAGACCATAATAGATATAATGTTCATCATCCTGCACTGACTCTCCACCATATCTACAAGCATCTAATATATTATCCAAGAAAAAGAAGAAATCGTTTGCCCACATCCAATCTTCTATTGAATCCTCTGCCCAATCAATCTGTAACTCTTTGTCAGATATTACTTCAAGTTTCTCATTTAAATCAACATTAGACATTTTTTCAATTTTCTCAATCTGACTCTTTAATTTTTCAATTCTACATTTTTCACTTGCGATTTCATTAAATGTATAGTCCTTTAATTTTAAAATATTATCACGAGTGAAATTAGCAATCTTTCCAAACGGTGCAGATAACACATCGTCAATACTGCGTTTAATGGTATTATTGCTACTAAAAGAACATAACCTTACAAATTCATTATTAATTTTAAGAAAAAAGTATATATAACAACTCAACAACACTCACCATCCGAAACAACTTCTTCACTGTTTTCCACACCGTCTTCAACTGCCACATAATTAGGGTCAGCCATTTTTATAAAAATTTCTTTCCAAACATCCTCTTCCCAGAAAAACGGGTCAGTTTCCTTTTTATCGTCTGGAATAAAATTAAACATATAATTAATTATCTGCCAAAACCTAAAATCAGGGTACTGTTTCCAGGCACTATTAATAAGTTTAGTAATTTCATCAATTCTTTTAGGGTCTCTCATACTTCACTGTCACCTTTCTTAATAAAATCAAACATTTGCGTAGAACCTACTATTATGGGCGCAATGCATTCTGGGTCATTTGCAACATACGGTAAAGCCCTTAATGTATTATAATCAATGAACTCCATCGCATCAGTTTCACACTGTGCCTCAAACTCATCGTCAGACATTTCGCCCTTAAATTGCTCAATATACTTTTCGTCAACAATATATTCGCTCGCTAATTCTTTCACCATTAGGTCATACGAATAAACCACTGCGTCAGATATTACATCTATTCCGATAATACTATTATCAAAAGCAGGGCTATCAAAAACTACTGCATTTTCACTGATTTCAAAAATTTCATTTCTAATTTCTTGATTTACCATTAGTTTACTGCTCACTTTCAATTAAGTTTGTTGTTGTTTCTAAATTTTGTGAACTCCAATAATCAGCCATATGTAACAATGAAGATAATTTACACTCATTGAGTGCGTATGCTTTATTTTCTGGAACATACTGTCCATCGTGTGTAAGTATTGCTTGAAATTCTTCTGGCATAAGAACAAATCCACACATTTGTATCAAATATAGCGAGCGGTGAGAGTGTGTCATAAATAGTATGTCTTTATTAAACCTATACTCAAACTCACCTCTGTAAAACTGCTTCAAATACTGCGGTGAGCCTGGATATCCCACTTTTCCTATATCGTGCAATAACCCTGCTATAACACACGATTCATCCGAAATTTCTGGACATATAGCATTCTTTATTTTTAACATTGTTTTAACTACTGATACGGAATGCTGTAACAACCCAGTTTCAACACTTAAATGATACTTAGTGCTTGCGGGTGCTCTTAAAAACTCTGTATTTGCTTCAATCCAAGACATTAAACTTAAAAACGAATCTTTTCTATCGCTTACAACCAATTCTTTAATTTCATTATATTCTTTTAAAATATCCAAAATTCTATCCTCATTTCTTATTAGTAACTTGTGCGAATTTCTCCATTGCACTGCCACAACTGGGACAATAATTAAAACTACATAAATCTATACTATAGTCTACTCTCGGCTCATAACCACAAATAGAGCATTCAGGGTAATATCCGTCAGGGTTTATTTCCCACTTTCCTCTTGCTGTATTAGAAAGTGCAGTTTTAACAGCACAAACATTACACAGCATATTAGTAGTAGATACTTTACTGCCACAATTTGAACAATAGACTTCCATAGGCAAAACTCCATTTAATATTTTACTTATAGGGCAAAATAGTCTGAATTGAAAACAACCCAGACTTATTTTGCTAACTGTTTGATTTTAAATATTCTCAAATATAAACATCTGCTCTATCTCCGAAACCTTCAATCCAATTTTTTGCTTCTCTGTCTGTTCCGTCATAAAAGATATCAATGTGTTTACCCTTCACTGCACTACCAACATCAACTGCTTTAAGTTCAAGACCATTAATATAAATTATTGAACCCATAGGAATAACTGACGGGTCAACCGCACAAGTTTTAAGATGTGTTGACCTTGCACCTGTTGATGTTTGATACCCCCAAACACCGCCGTCTGAATATGGTGTATAACAAGTAATTTGGAAACTGCCTAAATTTGTTTTTTCACCAGTATCAGCACTTGCTGTTATAACAACTGTAGTTGTTTCTGATTTTGTGGTTGTTACAGTCGTTATTAACTCCTGAGTAATTAACTCCTGCGTAGTGGATTCTGCTGTGGTTGTTTCCGACTGTGCTGTAGCCAGCACTGTTGTTGGTTCCTCTGCCTGGCTTTCTTTTTGCAGTGGCGAATTATTCACTGACTCAGAAAGTTCAGTTTTTTCTGCCTGTTCTTGATACCTCATAATCAAATTGAACGAAACAGAAATAATTCCTGCAAGTAAAAGTGCTACTGCAATAAATAATGCTTTTCTCATAATTTGTTTCCTTTCATATATGTATTATAATATATTTCAGGTAATCGCTTTTAATTTGCAACCACCATCCACTACATATAATACACTGAAAAGGCAAAATTATTGAAAAATTTTCAAAAAGCAGAAAAAATTTCAAAAAATCTCATTCTTTTATCATTTTAGCACCACAATACGGGCACCTGTTCGTAAGAACTTCCTTAATACCAACTTGATTAACACCAGCGTCTTCTGTGTATTCGTCAGTTTCCTTAACAACAGGAACACTTACGGCAGAAATACCGCACCTTGAACATTTGTGTGCCTCATACCCATCACCGTTAGTATATGTCACCCAATTAGCTGTAACGCCGTGCTTTTCATAAAGTTTCTTCTCCACTTCTATTCTTTTTGACATTTCTGCATCAAGAACTTTATTGTGATAATCCTCATCTACGACTTTTTCTGCATTTGCTACCATTTCCGACAGTTTAGATAACGCATTATTCGTTGCATTATTAAATCCACGAGTATATGGGTCTTTTGCATCTGCGTCAAGTGCAAAACTTTGAATTATCTGTATTGCCTTTTCACCATCAATAAATTTTTTCATAGTCTGTCCTCCAATTTATTAGTTTTTATTTGATTTTTGTATAATTGCAGGTAATATAAATCCAAATATCAAGCATAACATTGGTAAAATTAAAATCTCTGCAAACATAAATCAAATAATCCCTACCTTAAATTATTTTACACTATTATACAAATTAAATTACCTTTTGTCAATACTATATATGTAATATTTACAAACAGCCGTTAAAACATTTCGTCACTTGTAACCTCTGTGTTGCTCTCTGCATCTAAAATCATTAAATTGCATATAACTGATATTGTATCTTTTTTCTGAATGAATGTAACCGTGTATTTAGGAACTATATGGTATGCCATTTCGTTTACAATAGCAAATATTGAGTCAACCAATGTATTATAAAACATATCATCACTACACCCAGCCATTTGATAAATATTATCACACAGACTCCTGACATTAAGTTTATACACGATATTCTTGTTTAAAATACCATTAGTCTTTTCTTCCGTACTGTCGTACAACTTAAAACCAACTTCTTTAAGATATTTATCCATATCGTCAATTGTAATAACATCAGTATAACCGACAGGCGCATCATAAGATTCAAAAAACTTTTTTGGTAGTCCTAAATCTTTTGCTAATCTTTTTTTAGCAGTTACTTTCAAATCATTATAATAAATAATCATTTCTCTTTATATCCCTTAACATCAGTTATTAGAATAAATTTTGAAACCCTGACCCTCTGAAACAGGCTTCATACCTTCTTGATTATTATTTTTTTCTGTTTTACTGTTGGCTTTGACAGTATTATCAAAAGACTTAACAATAGATGACGAACCAATTTCACCACTTTTCAAAAAATACCGTTTTGCTCTGGCAACAGATTCATATGACGGTAACTCATATTCATCGGGATTAGAAAACAACTTGAAAAACGGTACATCAGTCAAATCGGGTCTCACTATTTTAACATAATGAGCATATAAAATAAAATCATTGTCTTTAGATTCAGGAAAATATTTAAGAATGTCATATACTAAATCTCTTTGAAATATCTTCTTTGAATTTTTACGAATTCTCATTTTAGTCACCACACTGTCAATTGATAATTTCATACCGTGTAATAGTAATCACTATTACAGCATAATCATCTTTATCTCTATTCTTTTTCTTTTTGATTAAAACGGTTCTGTGTAATTTATCGTTACCTGTCTCATTTGAAAGTTCATCATCACGAATTTCATAATCTGTTGAAAATTGACTGCTGTGATAATAATCAATCCACTTTTGTATGGTATCTTCCATTCTGATTTGACAGGCGTATTCATCATAACACTTCTGTCTTAAAAATGACATTCTTCGTTTCCAACGAAAAACCTCGCAAGCATACACAAACATTTTATCACCAACCATTAACATTTTTAGTTTATTGTATCGTTTTATTACTTAAATGTCAATAGGTTATATAAAATCTTTTGATAGGGTTATCTGTTTTACTTGCCAATTTTGTTTTATATCAATATGATGATTATAAAATTTTTTACGGGCATCGTTTCCGTTTTCAGCAAGAATATCTTCATCAATTACAATATGTTTTTTGTTTTCTGGAAGATATGCGGCTTTCTTATTGCCACTGTTTGCTTTATAAACTTTAAAATTGAATAACATCATATTAATGCACCTCTCACTTTTCATCAATAACCCAATAATTACCACAATATTTTCTTGTGCTATCCCAGGTATCGTGAACTTTTTTATCTTTTATACAGATTGCGTGATTTGCAACAAGCACAAAATATCTTTTACCTGATACTGCAATCTTCTTACAAAATTCATCAACTGTATATCGTTTGTTAGAGCTGTGTCTCGGCATAGACTGTTTTTTCAACCCTTTGGTAAGAAAATATTTTTCAAAATCTTTACCATTGCACGGAACATAACCCGTTTCACATTGATACTTTGCTAAATCCATAACCGATTCAGAATAATCAATATTCAGAAAAAGTGATAATGCTCTGTTACAACAATCACCTGTGATTCTTCCGAAAGGATTGCAATTAAAGTAAACATAAGTTTCAGTTTCCTTTTTTCTTGAACTTTTCATTTTCAAATACTCCTTTATTTTTATTTTAACCCTCTACTATATATAATACATAAAAATCTATTTTTTATTGAAAAATTTTTTCTGACCATCATAATTAATATTTATTATGGGCTTAATATGAGCCTAATATGGTCTTAATTTTAATTATATAATAATATTATATTTTATATTTATTATATTTATATTATTTAATATTATATTTATTATATTATTTAGTTTAATTATAATTTTATTTAAGTTTATTTATTATTAATTTATTAATTAATTAGGGCTAATATACGGTCATATTAGGTCTTAATTAAGATAGTCAAGTTTTATGTAATTTTGTCGGCAGACGACTAATTACTTGACAGTTGTCAAGTATTAAGATATAATATTTTAACAATTTTTAATAATATATACTAAAAACAAGAGTAAGGTTACAGGCTCAATAATGTTGTATTATTGACAAGTTATTGTAATTAATTGCAGATAATTTATCAATTTTTATCAATAAATAATAAAATTTACTTAAATTTAATATATATACAGTTTTCAATGTACCAAATATGGGATATATATATATATCAACACTTAAAAAAGTTTTTTCAATTTGAAATATTTTTTGTTTTATGCATAAAAAATGTTTAACAGTGTATTATATACAGTGTAACCCACAAAATTAGAATATTGGTGGTGAAAATTAATGAAATTACCCGATAAAATAGAAGTGGCATATTATGTTGCATATTGCACCCACAAAGGTCAAAAAGATAAAGCAGGTGTTGATTATATAAATCACTGTGTAGCGGTACATAATTATGTTTGCGAGAATTATTATGATGATGAAGTGATACGGGTTGTGGCTCTGCTTCACGATGTGTTAGAGGATACAGATTTTCCAGAATCAGCCCTCCGTATTCTTTTTGGTGATAATGTGGTTGACATCCTCTTAATATTGAGGCATAATAGGGGCGAGAATTATTTTGATTACATTGACAGAGTAAAACAAAATAAGATTGCAACAATAGTGAAATTTGCCGATTTGAAACATAATAGTAATTTGAGTCGGCTTAATAAAATAACTGACAAAGATATGGAACGGTATGAAAAATATCAGAAAGCTATACAAATTTTAAGTGGTGATTAATCGGTGTCAAATTGTCACCAACTGAGTTGGTTAAAAAATATTACCAACTGATGCATATATTGCAACAATTGGTGCGGAAACTAAAACATACTCAATTACTGACCCAATTGGTCTTTTACACAATTTGAAGGCGCAAATCAGAAGTCTTCACCTTAAAGATGTCGGTCTGGCGGTAAAGATAGCAAAATAATAATAATAATATAAAAACACCGAAAGATGTGCGGTTATCAATCGGTGTTTTTCTTGTTATTTGGTTTTAATTAGTCAGTTACCCTGAAAAAGTATGAAAGTTCGTCTCCCTTTAAGTGTGAAAGAGCATATCTGTTTGCCTTTTCATAAAGTTTACTGTATAATTCAGAAATTTTTTGGTCTTTTTCATACCAATCCCAGCATTTCCAGTTAAGGACGATTACAAGGTCTGTTAAATATTTATAATCGTCTTTCCATTCGTTAAATGCTCTGTTAAAAGTGTCTTTTATTGCATTTGCACCGAATCTGTCGGCAATGCTGAAATCTTGCCAAAATGTCGTGCTGAATTCTGGGTCTCTGTCATAAATGTCTTCTTTAAGTCTTTTTACCATAGTTATTTTACCTCTTTCTTTTCTTGTTATCTTGGTCTCACACCATAAATTTCTTTATGCCAGTCTGAATAAAATTCCCAGGTTTCATCGGGAATTTCGTCTTTGTTTTTTCCCCATATGTTTTCCCTGCACCAATCGTCAAAATCATCATCAGTAAGTATATGGTTTTCTTTAACATCAATTTGATAATTGATTTCGTTCATTAAATCAATTAAATCTTTGTCACTCATTTGGTATTTTTCTGCAAAAGAATCTCTGTCTGTTAAAATGCTCTTTTTAATTCTTTTTAACTCGTCTAACGGGATTTCTTTGAAAGGCTTACCGTATACCACACTTATTTTTTCGGAGCCACTATATCTGTTCTCAAAGCTGTCATCATCATAATAATCCCAACTATCTGTATTTACAGTATGTGGTACGATTTTGTCACCATAATACAGTAATTTTGTAGCAGTATTGTCGATTTCACCCTCATCATTTATATCTGCGTAATAATCATCAATACTGTAATTTTTAATCTTATTGTTTTCAATAATTGGTATCATAATTGTTTCCCCATAATCTATTAGTCATCGTCTTCATCATCAATGTCTCTGTCAAGGCTGTTATCTACTATGTCGTCAAACCAACGGTCACCCATTCGGAGTTTAAATATAGCAAGTTTGCTCATATTAAGTCCGTTTAACGGGAATGCAAGAAATGTAAAATTATCGGGATATCTGTTGCGACCTGATAACTCGTAATATTCATTCATATCTTTCCCACTGAATGTAACGAATTCTTGTATAGTTCCAATATTTTCCTTATCAAACATTTCTTGGTATCCATTTACCCAATCGTTTAAGTCACCACCAGCACCCTCTATTGTGTACCAACTGTCGTTATAGAGTGTGTCAAGCATACTGCTGTTTATTGTTTTCACTTTAGACTCATTCAGTATTTTAATCATATTAATTCACCACCTTTTATTTTATTAAAGCTCTTTCCAACCAATATCATCACAATAATATGCTTTACCATTAAGAACAACAATGTCACCAACAGATAGTGAGTGACCCCTGAAATTATTTGGTTTATGAATATTGAATATTTCATAAATGCTATCAAGAATTTGATAATCATTTTTTCTGCCTTTTCTTAAAAGCGAGCCGTCATATACAATATTATACATATCTAATGTAATTTCAGCATTTTCGCCGTATGATTTTTTGAGGTATCTTTGCATCATATTATACCCCATAAAACCAAAGTCGTGACGATATTCGTCT
>Ga0310690_10003276_pt1 | contig 24576 bp, 10 predicted proteins | sample AusTroGonzalo_MG_2_FD_207661 | JGI IMG/M metagenome (GOLD analysis project Ga0310690, IMG submission 207661) | Bovine rumen microbial communities from tropical cattle in Woodstock, Queensland, Australia - Gonzalo_04 (v2) (version 2) | ecosystem: Host-associated > Mammals > Digestive system >... | reverse complement strand
GGGAATTCGGGAAAGAATTTGAAATATATTCAGGAAGCAAAACAAAAGTAGTAATAGAACCTAAGACTGAATGGGTATACAGTTATGCAGGCGGTGCAAACAGTAAACAATTGGAGTATGGGGAAACGAAGAGTATAAAAGGGAAAATAGGATTTATGTTAGGGTTGAACAGTCAAAGTACATGTGGAATAAATTGGCAGCCGTATATGGAAATAGGATACAGTTACGAATTTGATAATAAGACGGAAGTAAAATATATGGCATATAGTGTAACGGAAGATTTAAGTGGCGGATATGGCGATGCTGGAATAGGATTAAATGTATATTTCGGAAAAGGTTTCAGCGGATACAGTTTAGTAAGTTACGAGAAAGGAAACGACCAAGAAAACTTAGTTTATAATGTCGGTTTCCGTTACGGCTTTTAAAAATGCAAAGCATTTTTGAGGTATGGATTTATAGAAGTATAGATGTATAGAAACGACAAAGAATTTATTTAGTGGTTGTGGCAATCTGTAACATTAATTATATTATAAATTTAAAATTAATAAATTTCATAAATTAGGAGTTAATTATGAAAAAAATAGTATATAAACTTTTTATTTTTTCTTTCATTTTAAACATTTTTTCTTTGTTGTTTCGAACGAATGTAAGCAAGCTATATGTTTGCATTCGCCGTTCATTATACATTCTAAATTTTACATTATTAATTGCCTTTATAGCGGTTCCTGCTTTTGCCACATTACAGGAAGCAATAAATAAAGGTCAAACCACATATACATTTACGGGTAACGAAACTGCCACACAAAGTTTAGGAACACTTAAAGCAAATTTAACGATAACGGGTAATAATTATTCTATTTCAGGAAATAATGCTTATTACGGAATAGAACTTAATAGCGGACAAACTTTAAATATTTATAATACTACTTTTAATAATTTTAAAAGAACAAGTTCTTATGGTGGAGTTATAAAAAGTTATGGTACTGTAAATTTGACAAATGTAACTTTCAGTGGTAACACATCAACTTCTTGGGGTGGAGCAATTTATAATGATCATTCAAAAATGACATTCAATGGAAATGCAATATTTACCAACAATGCTTCTGGTGGTTATGGTGGTGCGATTGAGAACTATCCTTCTTCGGAAATTATATTTAATGGGAATACAACATTTAACAATAATAATACAACAGGTGTCGGTGGAGCAATTGATAATTATAGTTCTGCAAGAATAACTTTTAACGAATTTGTAACATTTAGTGGGAACACGGCAAGTAGTTATGGTGGAGCAATTTACAATTATGGTGGTTCTGAAATGACATTTAATAAAGGTGCAACTTTTACCGGTAATAAACAAAATAATTCAAGTCCCAATGATATTTACAACTCAGGTAGTACTGTAAATTTTAACGGTGGAAATGTTACTATGGATGGTGGAATATTAGGAAGCGGAACCGTAAATATTAATGGTGCAACAAATTTTACTTTATTAAGTAGTGCAACAATATCAACAGATAATAATTTAAGTTTTGGAACTTCGGCGGCAAAATGGACCGGAAGTTTGAATATTAACAATGGTTTGATTGAAAATTTAAACACAACAAATTTTTACACGAATAATGGTAGTTTAAAAATAGATGTAAATTTGGCAACAGGAGCAAGTGATAAGTTTACTATTACCGGAACGGCAACGGGAACAGTAAAATTAAAATTATCTGATATAAACTTTTTGAATCTATCGGATTTTAAAGGTACAAACGGTTCTATAGATTTATTTACCGGTGGTAATTTAACGGGTTTAACAATAAGTTTAGATAATTCTAATTTTTCAATAGCATACAATAAAAAAAGTTTAAATTTTACAAGTTCTAATGGAAAAATAAATTATAGCTTAAGTTCAAATCTTGACTTACCTGCACAAGTTGTAGCGACCCAAGCAAAAAGATATTATATTTTATCTAATCACGAAACCTATTCAAAAGATTTCGGTTCTATGGGCGGAACGGAATTAACTATTTACGGTAACAATAAAACAATATCAAACAGCGGAACAAATTCCGGTATAACGGTAACTTCCGGAAAAACTTTAAATATTTATAACTCTACTTGGAGTAATTTTAAAAGAGGCGGTAATGGCGGAGCAATTGAAAATAAAGGTGGAAGTATAAATTTAATGAATGTAACATTTACCAATAACATTTCCAGTCAATATGGTGGAGCAATTGAAAATTATCCGGGTGGGGAAATAATATTTAATGGGAATGCAACATTTACCAATAATACTTCCGGTTCTTATGGTGGAGCGATTGAAAATTGGAATAATTCAAAAATAACTTTTAACGAATTTGTAACATTTAGTGGAAATGTATTAAGCGGTGGTTCTTATGGTGGAGCAATTTCCAATTATGATAGTTCTGAAATGACATTTAATAAAGGTGCAACTTTTACAGGTAATAAAACAAATACTTCAACACTAAATGATATTTATAACTACAATAGTACAATAAATTTTAATGGCGGAAATGTTAGTATGGACGGCGGAATAACAGGAAATGGAACTGTAAATATTAATGGTGCAACGAATTTTACTTTGTTAGATGATGCGACAATAGCAGGTAATGTTAAGTTCGGTGCCGAAACAGCTTATAGCGGAACATTTGATACTAAAAATAAGGAAACAACATTAAACATAAATAGTTTTAATGCAAACAATGCAACATTGGTGTTGGATGTTAGTATATCAAATTCCGGAATAACAGGTGATAGTTTTAAATTAACAAATAATCCTACAGGTAGTGTTAATATAAAAATAAGCACAAAAACAATAACCAACGGCTCAAGTGGCAGTTATATTTTTATGGATAAAACGGGTATAACAACGGCAATTACCGGAACTTCAAAATTTTCTATCGGAAGTAGAGAATATGTGTTTTCCGTATCGGGGAACACAATAAATTATGAACGAACAGATAGCGGTTTAAAAAGAGCTTTAAATAGTAATACCGAAACAAGTTATACTTTAAACGGAATTGAACTTTGTAAAGATGAAAACGGTTTAGGCGGTTATAATGAAGGTTATTCAAGCGGTAAAACGAATTTTACCGTAACAAGTGAAGGTAATAATTATCATACTGTAAATGGCGGTGGTTTTTCCGGAATAACATTAACAAGCTGACAAACATTAACAATAAAAAATTCTACATGGACAAATTTTGAAAGTGGAACAGGTGCCGTAATTAAAAATAACGGTGGGACAGTAAATATAACATCGGTAACATTTAGCAGTAACACTGCAACGGAATATTCCGGTGGTGCTATATATAATTTAAACGGTGGAACAATAACAATAACATCATCAACTTTTTATGGAAACAAAATTTATGTACAAAACACTGAAATTTCGGGAGGAGGGGCAGTATGTAATAAAAACAGTAAAATTGTTTTTAACGGAACAACAATTTTTGATTCTAACGGTGGCGGTTCCAGAAACGGCGGAGCTGTAAATAATGAAGGCGGTGAAATTATTTTTAACGGTATAACAAAATTTATTAATAATAGTGTTTCAAAACAACAAGACTATACAGGTACCGTTTGGGCAGCAAGTTTATCTTCGGATTTTGAAGCAGTAACAACATTTAATAAAGAAGTTATATTCAATAACAATTATAGTGAAAATGATGAAGGTGGAATTGATATCGGTTCAAAATCTCAGGTGTTTTTTAAAGATAAAGCAACATTTACAAACAACACTGCAAATAGCTATGCTGCCATTTGTTCGGCTGAAAGTGCTTTAATACAATTTGATGGAACTGTTCTTGTAAGTTCAAACACATCTGTTGGAAATGCTGCTGTAGTTGGTGTTTACGGAAATAGTACCGGTTTGAGTGAATATGATGGAACGGCAAGAATAAATTTCAACGGAAATACAACTTTTAGTTATAATCATATAGGTGGTATTTACGGTGCGGCATTGTATTTAAGAACCGTTGACGGAGAAGTTAACTTTAACGGAGGAACAGTATTATTTACCGGAAATTTAGCAAATTATAATGCTGCAAACAAAACTGGAACTCCAAGTGATATATATAATGTAGGTAAGATTAATTTTAAAAATAATACTGTAACAATGGATGGTGGTATTACAGGTACGGCTGTCGGTATAATTAATATAGAGTCAAGTAATTTTACACTAACAAACGGAGCAATTATTGAAAATAATACGGTAAATGTAAAAGGTTCAACTTTAACGATAAATTCAGGTGTGGCATCACCGGCTAATGCAATACAAAAAACTGCAATTGGAACAACATATAAATTTGAAGCAAATAACGGTAAAAAAAATATATTAACAGTTAACGGTTTTCAAACAGGTTTGAATTTGGCAAAAATAACAGGTTTAGATACTGTAAGTGATATAACACTAACAAAAAATCAAACAGCAGTTACCGGTAATAATGCTAATGATATAATAACCGGTTTGAATATTTTGGCACAGGAGAATGTAACAGCTTTTGATATAATTAATAAATTAACAATTAAAAACAGTAAAATGGTATTAAAAGATAATACTACTGCTTTAAAGGCAAATAATGTTAATAATTTAGTAATAGAAAATAGTACAATAACCGTAACCGATACTAAAACAAATAACACAATGTTAAATTCCGTAACAATAAAAAATAGTAGTATAACAATACAAAAAACGGCAACTAATAAAGTAGCAGGAACTATTACCGATTTTATCAGTAATGTAAATTTTACAGGTAATAATAATCTTACTGTCGGTGGTGTTCAATATGGTTTAATATTATCAAGTATAACAAATAGTAATATACAAAATTTTGCAAATGTAAAAACAATAAATGCAATAAATAATAACTATGGTATAGCAAATTTTGCAACAAGTGAAATAAACAATAAAACAATAAATGCAAACAAAAATATTATAGCAGGTATATATAATGCAGGTAGTAAGTTAAGCATAAATAACAGTACGATAACGATTAATGCACCGCAACAATCGCAAGGATATGTATATGGTATTAAAACGGACATAGGAACACTTCAAATACAAAATAGTAAAGTAGAAATAAATGTCACTACTACAAAAACAAAAGCAGAAAATTATGCTATTTACGTAGCGGAAAATAGTACATTGGAAATACAAAACAGTACGGTAACAATGAATACTTTGTTAAATAACATATCTACTACTACCGTTTATAATAATGGGCAAATTAGAATAGGTGCTGAAAATAATGAAACTTGGTTATATATAAATTATGACAGTGAAGATGAAAGTACACACAGTTGGGATTATGGTATAAGTTATATAATGAATGGTACTGATAGACAGCACATAAAATTTATAGGTAGTTTTGTTTATATAAACGGTGAACAAATAACAATAGCAGGCTATGGAGTATTTGATTCTACGTTGATATATGATAACTCCGGCAATTCGGTAAATGCAATAAAAAATAAAAATAAAGTGGAAAACCAAACAAATTATAAGGTAAAAGATATTATACTTTCAAGTGCAAATGCCAAAGGCGGTATATATAATAGTAACATAATGGATTCTTCTCAAGGGAAAGTACCTACCATACAAGCAAATTATAACGGAACAAGTAGAATAAAAGATGAAGAAGAAGATGGAACAGGTGCCGGTATAACATTTGACGGTAACACAATAAAAGGAGGTTCTATTGAAGCAAATAGTAACAGAACATCCGGTATTTTAGTAGAAATGGGAACAAACAATATATTGGAAGCAACAAATATAAAAGTAAACGGAAACGGGAATGGGGCATTAAAGTATACGACTTCTGACGGTAAACAAATAGATGAAACTATTTTGAGAAACGGTATAACCGTAATAGAAGATGCAAGTATACAAATAACCGGTAATATAGAAGCAAAAAATAACAAAGTGGATGGAGTTTGGATACAAGAAAATGCTCAAATGCAAATAAACGGGCAAGTAACAGCAAGCAGTAATTCAGAGGTTGGTATAAGGTTAAGGACTTCTAAACTTTTAAAAGGAACAGAAAAACTTGATATAATTGTTGAAAACAATGGTAACTATGGTTTAATGGTTTTAAACGGTTCCACACTAACGGCAACAAGCATAACGGCAAAAAACAATCCCAAACATGGTATAGGTATAGGCAGAAGCGGTGAATATACATTCGGTGGGGAAAAACAAAATGAATATCCCGGTTCGTCTTTTGTAACAGTTACGACAATAACTGCAATTGATAATAACATTGGTATAGTAATTGATACATCGACTGTTATAGTTGAAAAATTGATAGCGAATAATAATAACAAAAATGTTTTGACAAATTATTCAAATTCCAGTGCAGGTGAACAAGTTCATTTACATAAATACGGTAAATTAATAGCGGAAGAAATTGAAATAATAAATACCCAAAGCAGTTCACTAAACGGCGGTTTAAAAGGTATTGCATTATATTCAGGTAGTAAAGTTACAATAGGCAGTGCAACAATAAATAAAAATAATTATGGAATATATGCAACAGAAAATTCAACCGTAGAAATTGCCTCTACAACAAAACATACTACTGCAAAATTGAAATTAAAAGATAATAATTATGCAATAAGTTTGTTAAGTTCTTTAATGCAAATTTCAAATGCCGATGTTGAAATAAAAGAAACTAAACAAGTTGCAATAGAATTGGATAACAGCAAATTAAATATAAACAAAGCAACGGTAACGGTAAAAGATGTGTATGATAGTGAAAACGGGACTGTTGGAACTGCAATAAATGTAACAAAAGGTAGCACTTTAACAATAAATAATTCAAAAATAGAAATAAATGCAACTAAACAAAATGCAATAGGTAAGGCAATAATAGCAAGTGCAAATAGTGTTACAAACATAACAAATAGCAATGTTTATATAAGCAGTGTCAGTAATGTAGGTTTAGAAAACATAAATATAACGGATAGTTTTGTTAAAATAACGAATGCAAACAAAGTATCGACAGGTGCAAAAAATATTACTAAAACCGGTTCGGAAGGTTTATGTTTTGAAGGTAATTATATAGGCTTGCTTTTAACCGAAAACAGAATTGTAGAAGGTGCTTATATAAATGCAACGAATAATAAATATGGCATAATGGCAGCGGAAGGTGTTGATTTGAATTTAGTTGTTAAAATGGAAATAAGCAGCAATACCGTAGTAGGTATAAAAGGAATAAATAAAAATATAGTATTAAAAGGAATAAAGAAAGAAAAGCAAATCCAAGCTACAGGTAATAAAACCGGTTTAAAAGATGTTTCGATTGATGGAAGTTACGGAAATTTTGTAAACAATGAAACTGCAATAGATGATGCTTCTATATCGGATAGTAATTTAAGTTTTAGCGATAATACGACTTCCGTTTTAAACAGTAATATAAAAGAAAGCGAAATGAGCTTTTTAACGGGGCATACCGGATTGGCTTTTAATGATAAAGGAGAATATAAAATAGAAAATACAAATTTATCTATAAAACAGCAAACTAATGCAATCAAAATATCAAATAAAAGTACCTTAAATATGAAAGGATTATGTGCAGGCAGTAAATTGGAAATAATAGGTAACGAAAACGGTATTGTTATAAATGATGACAGTAATTTAAAGTTGGATAAAATGGAAGTGTTATTAAGAGGTAGTGATTTGGTTAGTATAATAGATAAAGCAGATGTATACATTAAAGACGTAAATATAGATATAGCTACAAATTATACTCAAAGTTTAATAAAAACAACGGGTACAATTACCAGCACAGCTACAATAACATTAAAAACATCAAATATGGTTTATGAAGATAATGATTATAAATTTTTAACAAATACAGGTAAAAATACAGTAAATTTGGAATTAATGGAAAGCAATATTGTAGGAAATATTACAAAAGGTGACGGATTCGTAAATTTAATATTATACGGTAGAAATAGCTGGAAAAGAATAGGTAAGAGTAAAATAAACAATTTGGCTATAAGTAATGACTATGCCGATGTATCTTACCTTACATTTAGTGCAAGAGGTAAAGTTGTAGATAGTTTAACAATAACAGGCAACCTAATTGTAACAAGAGGAGCATTAGTAGTAAATGTTGAAGATTTAGGTTTTACGGGTGACGGAAATAGTTATTCGATAATAAATGTATCAAAAGGTAATGTAACAAACCCGAATGCTATTTATGCAGGTTTTATGGAGTTAGGGGCATATACATATAGTTTATCGTCTTTAGGTAACGATGGTTATAAGATAAATAAAACAAATAAAAACAATGCAGCAAAAACGGTAGAAAATACACCTGCAATATTGGATTCGGTAGTAACGGCAGGTTTGAACAGTTTAAACAGAAGGCTTGGCGATATAAGAAGAACACCGAAAGAAAACCTTAACGGAGTATGGACAAGAGTATACGGAAGAAACGATAAATTTGATAAGGAAATAGAAACGAAAACGGAAATGACAGGTGCTGAAGGCGGATACGACAGGCAAATATTTACTGATAAAAAAGACAGATATTACATAGGTGCTATGGTGGGTTACCAAAATATAAGCAAAATAGAAACAAAACAGAATAAAAGTGCATTTTATAACGGTAGCGGTGAAGGACAAGCACCGAGTGTAGGTGCTTATGCAACATGGATAGCCGAAAACGGTTTGTTTGCCGATATAACAATAAGAAATTTCTGGATAAGCCTTGACATGACAAGTTACTTAAATAATCAACCGCAAAAATATAAACCGTATAGAACACAAATAGCGGCAAGTGTGGAATTCGGTAAAGAATTTAAAATAGAAACGGGAGCGGACAGTAAAGTGATAATAGAACCTAAAACGGAATGGGTATACAGTTATGCCGGCGGAAAAGGTTATAATATCGGTGCAAACAGAATAGAATACGGGAATACGAACAGTATAAGAGGTAAACTCGGTATAATGATAGGGTTTAACAAAAAGACACAAAAAAATTTAACATTCGAACCGTATATGGAAGCAGGATATAATTATGAATTCGATAACAATACGGATATAGTTTGGAACGGTAAAAAAGAATTTGAAAGAGATTTAAGCGGCGGTTATGGTGATATAGGGTTAGGCTTTAACACATATTTAGGAAACGGCATAAGTTGCTACAGCTTGGTAAGTTACGAAAAAGGCAGTGAGCAGGAAAACTTTGTTTATAATGTCGGTTTCCGTTACGGATTTTAAAATTGCTTTGCAAATTTAGGTTATAAGTTTATTAGAATATTAGGGTTATAAGTTATTTTGTAGTTTTTTTATTAAACTAATAACCTCATAACCCCATTATCATATAACTTGTTGTTATTGTCGTTAAACTTTAAGCTTATTAGTTATCAGCTTTAAGCTGAGAAAGGATTTTTTATGATTAAAAAAATAATTTTATTTTCATTAACAATTTTGACATTAACAGGCTATGCAATAGCGGAGGTTAAGTTGTATTCGGGAAATTCTATTGTACTTTCCGGAACTGACATAACTATAGACAGTACAACGGCAAGAAATTTTAATAATAATACCACGGGTACAGGTGCCGGAATAAGCGGTTATGGAACAATAACAATATCGACGACATCAAAAATAACGGTAAATAATAATGTTTACGGAATATATTTAAATGAAAATAACAAAACATTAACGATTTGTAGCGGAAAAGAAGAAGAAGGAGAAGAAGGAAAAGAAGGAAAAGAAGGAAAAGAAGGAAAAGAAGGAGAAATTATCCCGACGATAATGGAAATAAATAATAATACAAGAGGGATAAAAGTAGCAAATGGAAATATAGCATTTAATGAAATAAATCAATTATCGTTAACGGGAAATACGATAGGTATAGAACTGACCAAAAGTACATTTACGATAACGGATGTGAATAATATAACAATAGCAAATACAAAAGAAAATGCAATAGAATTAACAAATAACAGCAATTTGACAATAACGGCAGGTCAAGGTAGTATAACAAATAGTACCGGCACTGCAATAACTGTTGATGGGACAAGTACTTTAACGATAACAAATGTAAACCTGTTTGAAATAAGTAATAATGCAAACGGGATAATAGGTGAAGGAACAAATAAAATAACAATAACGGGTAGCACAATAAATTTAAAAGATAATAAAAATTTAGCATTGAAAAATGTAAAGTTAAATAATAGTAATATAACAATAACGGAAAGTGTCAGAACAAGAACTTTTGAAAATGCCGTAAGAAATTTATCGGGTTCCGGAAACATTCTAACAATAAGCGGTTTTAATGAGGGGATAAATTTAAGCAGTAGTGTATTTCAAACGGTATTTACAGGATTACATTCAAATTCTAACGATATAGGCTTTTTTATAAATGAAAAAACAATTGAAATAAAAGACAAAGAATTATATGCGGATTCAAATGATATAGGTTTGAAAATAACATCGGCAAATGTAACAAGTGAAGATATTTATCTTATAATAACAAACAGTACCGAGGCAATACAAATAACAAATTCAAAATATGAAGATATACAAGGTACGATAGATATAAACCAAAATATTAATAACGGTTTTAGTATAAGTAAAAGTACTGTAAATTTTCATAAAACGGAGTTAAATGTAAAAAATAGCGGCAATAACGGTTTGCAATTGAAAAGTTCAAGTATGACAATGTACGAAGGCCTTTTAGAGATAAAAAACAGTAATAATTACGGTGTATACATAGATACTTATTCGTATTTAAAAATACAGAACATAAGATATAACGGAGAAGGCGAAATATTAATGAATATCAACAATAATAAATATGGAATATATGCCGATAACGGTGCAAAAGTAGATTTAATTAATAATGTAATGAATTTAATAGATAACACCAAAAAAGCATTGGTAAATGTTAAATTAATAAGTAATACCGTAACTATAGCCCAAACAGAGAATAATACTAATAACTATAGAAAAAATAATTTTTCAAATCAAATTGAAAATATAACGGGTTACGGAAATAATTTAACAATAAGCGGTTTTAATGAAGGTATAAATTTAAGTAGCAGCGGTTTACAAAATATATTAAAGATATTTAACGGTAACTTAACATCAAATGATAACGGTTACGGCTTTATGTTAATTTCAACAAATACCCAAGTAAAAGATATACAACTTAAAGCAAGCAGTAATACGATAGGCTTTATAATACAAAACAGCACCGCAACAATAGCATTAACTAAAGATTTGGAAATAAAATATAGCGGTCATAGTTCAACAGACAGCAGTAAATCCGAAACCGATGTCGGCGGTATTGTTATAACAAAAAGTTCGATAACATTAAACAATAATATAATATTAACGGAAAATAGAGGTTATGGTTTAAATGTAAGCAATTCACAAATAAATTTATTAAGAGGAATAACATTAAACGGTGCAGATGAAAGTAAGGGAATAAAAATTGCGAACAGCAAATTTGATATGGGCGGAAATACTATTATACAAGAAATAACAGGAATAGGTTTGGAAATAAGTGCAAGTACATATACTACAAAAGGTTCTACTATAACAATAACTTCGGCAACGGAAGGTATATTGATAACACAAAAAAGCAATGTGAAATTCTCTACAAGAACGATAACCGGATCCGAAGGTCCTGAAGAAGAGGGGTGTACAATAAAAATAACATCCGTAACAGGAACGGCTATAAATGTATTAGCCGGTAGCACTTTAACAATAACAAATGCAAAAAGTATAAAAATATCAAGTGCAAACAAAGGTATAATAGGCACAAGTGAAAGTAATATAGAAATAATCGGAAGCGAATTAATTTTTGATAATGTAACCGATATGTTGTTGGATAATGTTAAATTGATAACAAGTACTTTAACGGTATATGGTGCAGGTAAAGAAACGGAAGAAGGAAACAATTTTATTAACAAAGCAAATATTACCGGCGGTTACGGAAATAAGTTGAATATATCGGATTTTTATGAAGGTTTCCGATTAAAAGAAGAAACTCAGAATTTGCTTAAAAGCGGAACAACGGAGTTGATGAATAACAATATAGGTTTAATAATAGAAGATTTGGCAAATGTAAAAATACAAGAAGGTGTAATAACGGCAAAATTTAACGAAACAGGTTTAAATATAATAAACAGCGGTGTAACAATTTCTGCAAGCAGTTTTACAATAACGGATAATACCGTAGGTTTAAAAATAAAAAATTCGACATTGACGGGCGGTAGCATAAGTATAACCGGCAACACCGTCGGTGTTGAAGTGACAGGCAGTGCAAGTAATGTTGCTTTTAATACTTTAAATGCAAGTAATAATGCTATAGGTATTAAAGTTAGTTCCGGTGCAACTTTTAAAATAAATACTATGCCTGTAATTTTAGAAAACAACAGTACGGTTGCAATAGAAGTAACCGACAACGGAAGTGCTTTGGAAATAATTAATAATTTACAAATTAACAAAAATGATATGAGTGAAAGTGAAGTAATATTAAAAGCAATAAACGGCGGTTCGATAAAAGTGTCTTCTCAAACTTATCAATTGACAAATGGCGAAGCTACCGATATAACGGTTTATGCCACAGGTTCCGGTTCTAAAATAAATTTTAACAATTTCGAGCAGAATGGAACCGGTAATACCAATATTGGTATTTTAGTTGAGAACGGCGGTTTAGTAACGGCAAGTAATAATATATCGGTTGCAAATAATAAAGAAAGCGGTATTGAAATAAGAGGCGAGGGTAGTAATATAACATTTAAAAATTTAACATCAACAGGAAACAGTTATGGTATAAAAATAAGTTCGCACGCAAATTGTACATTAAACTCACAAAATATAATATTAAACAATAATTCAATAGCGGCAATAGCATTAGAAGATGCTACTTTAAATGTAAACTCAAAATTTAATTTCAATTATACAGGTGAACAAACAGCTGTTTTAATAAAAGGTGAAAGTAATTTGATTTTTAATGATGAGGTTAAATTGGACGGATATAATAATGCGGGAAGTAATCTTGCCAATGCAATTCTTATAGAAGATTCCGTAAATTCTTCAATAACTTTTAAAAATTTAACAATAGCAAATAGCGAAAATGCTTTTAATATAATAAAAAGTACTTATAGTTTTAGCGGTTCATCAATAACTTTTTCAAGTAATACGGTTGCAATAAATGTAGTAGGTTCAAGTGTAACGATAACAAAATTGGACAAAATAACAAATTTTAATAATGACATATTTTTGAATGTCGAAAGTTATAATAATAGTAAAGATACAAATAAAAGTATTTTAATAAGTGACGGTATATCTGAATTGAATATCGGTAAAAATAACAAAACGGGATTAAAGATAAAAGGTATTGAAGGGTATCAAAGTGAAGTGATTTTGGAAAATACAACTTTAAAATCAAACGAAAATTTACAAGACGGTATAATAGTTGACAGTTACAGTAAACTGACGGCAAATAAAGTAGAAGTTTCAAGTAATGCAAATGCCGGCTTAAAAATAATAGGTACCGATTCCGAAATAAAAATATCGACATTAACAGCAAAATATAACACTTATGGTGTAGAAATATCAAGTGTAATCGGTACGATAAGTTTACAAGTTGGTAATATGGAAGTGGAAAACTCTTCCGGGGCAGGTGTTCATATAACCGCAAGCAGTATAACTATAGAAAAAGATATGTACATAAGTAGCAATACAATAGGCTTTTTAATAGAAAATTCAACTTTAACGGTAAATGCAATGTTTACGGCGGAAAAAAATATATTTGGTTTGGAAATAGAAAACAGTAGTTTTTCAACTAAAGGATTAACTTTAAGTAGCAATACTTATGGTATTATGGCTGAAGAAGGTAAAACTACGGAGATAAATTTTGTCGGTGATGATACGGAATTTAATTTATTGAACAATACAACGGGTATATATATACAAGGCGGTAATTTAACGATAAACGGTAATATTGACAAAATGACAACGGCGGGCAGTGAAGCGGTTAATGTAGTGGCAGGCGGAACATTGAAAATAAATGGTGAAGGTTTTAAAATAACAAATTCAAATAATGGTATTAAAGTTACGGATCCTAATACTAAATTGGAAGCAACAAGTGTAGCAATAGAAGTAAGCAGCAATACTAATGGTATATATGCAACAAGTAGCGGTACAATACAAGCAGGTACAATAATAGCAAAAAAGAATATAAATGCGGGTATAAATGTAAATTCCGGCAGTAAAATAGAAGTAAATAAAATAGATATAGAAGGCGGTAACTATGGAGTGTATGCTGATAACGGGATATTAACGATAAGCGGAGCAGGCGGAAGTATAACTGGAAGCAAAACCGGAATATATGTAACGGGAGACGGAATAATAGATTTAAAACAAAGTACACTAACTATTTGTCAAAGCCAAGTTGTTGCAATAAATGTAACGGGAAATAAAAACATAAAGGCGGAAAAGGCGACATTGAATTTAAATAATAATACGACGGCATTACAAATAGCAGGCGGAATTATAAATATAGGGAGTGCAACAATAGCAGGAAATACCATCGGCATTAATATAGTGGGTGACGGTAATATTGAAGGCGGTAGTATAAATTTCAATGGAAACAAAACGGCAATACAAGTATCGGACGGTAATAGCTTTACGATAGACAATAAGATAGACCACTTAAGTTTAACGGGGAATATTGTCGGCTTTTTAGCAACAGGAACAAACAGTAAGATAACATTAAATACCGGGAACAAATTAAAAACGGAAAATAACGAAACATTAATCAAAGCCGAAAAAAGCGGAACGATTAATATAGAAGAAGGTTTAAGTTTGGAAGGAAGCACAACGGCAATAAGTGCAATAAGCGGAGGAAGTGTAACGGGAACAAATTTAACCGTAACAAATAACAAGACGGCAATTAAAGCAGAAGAAAACGGTAATATAATATTTAGCGGAACTATAAATATAATAAATAACGAAACAGGTTTAAATTTAGCGGGCGGAGCAATCAGCGCAAGTACTATAAGCATAACCGGTAATACGATAGGAGTAGTCGTAACAAAAGGTACAAATAATTTAAAAAATGCAACCATAACAAATAATGAAACCGGAATAAAATTGACCGATGGAAAATTAGCTTTAATAGACGGAACAATATCAGGAAACACCGTCGGTATAAAACTTGGAAACAATACAATGTTAACGGCAACGGAACTGAATTTGACGGAAAATCAAACGGCAGGCATAAATGTTGAAGAAGGTGACAATGCAACAATATCGGTTACTAATTTAATGCTTGATTCAACGGATATAATCGCAATAACCGGCGGAACATTAAATATTAATGATACAAACATAACAAAACAAACAGGAGCAGTATTTAAAAGTAATGCAGGTGTAATAAATTTAACAGGTGGAACAATAAAATCGGAAAATTTAACTGCAACAAGCGGTAAAACTACATTAACGGCAAGCAATAGCCAAATAACAAGTAAAATAGAAGATGATAATTTAACATTGAATTTAACGAATAACAGTAATTGGCAATTAAAACAAATAAGTAAATTAAAAGAATTAAAGATGAATAATTCAACGGTAAATATCGGTGCAAATTCTTTGACTGTTAATAATTTGGCGGGTAGTTCCGAAACGAATGTTATAAATATGGCCATAGATGTAAGTAAAGAGAAAGGAGATTATTTGATAATAACCGAAAATGGCCAAATAAGCGGAAAATTCCAAGTAGTATTAACAAATGCAAAAGAAGTTGCAAAAAATGAAGTAAAAGATACTATCAGAATAATAGATACCAAAGTTGAAAACTATAGAGATACATTTGCTTTAAATAATGATAAAGTAAATATACAAGGGTATATTTATAAATTATATCAAGGTAACCAATTAACTGCGAATTCCGCTTCTTTTGAAAACTACAGTTGGTATTTGGTTAACAGTAAGGAAATATCAGAATATATAAAAGCAATGGTTAAAACGGGAGATTTTTTAACATTAACGGCTAAAAGTGCAATGAATACGATAAATAAGAGGGTAGGTGACTTAAGAATAACCTCCGAAGACAAATATAGTGCCGTTTGGGTAAGAGGTTTCGGTAAAATTTATGATATAAGTGATACTCCCAAAAGCAATATGAGCATATTCGGTGCAGAAGGCGGTTACGACATGCGAATATTGAAAAACAAACAGGATAGATATTATATAGGTTTAATGTTAGGTTATCAACAAATAGGCAGTATTTCAATAGAGCAAAAACAGGAAGGAAAAGATACGACCGGTGATGGTTCCGCACCGAGTTTCGGTATATATGCAAGTTGGCTTGCGCAAAACGGTTGGTATGCCGATGTTGTTGCAAGGTATATAATGGTTGAAACAAAAATGACAAGTTATAATGACGGTGCGGCTATGGAATATAAACCGAAAATGAATTATTTGGGTTTAAGTGCCGAAATAGGTAAAGAAATTGAAATGGATATAAAAACGGAAAGCAAATTGAAAATTGAGCCTAAAGCGGAAATAAGTTTGGCGACAGGGCAAGGAAGTACCGTAGAAGTAAGCGACGGAAGCGAAATAGAATATGCAGGTGTAAGCAGTATAAATGCCAAATTAGCCGTTTCCGTAGGTTATGAAATAGAATTGGAAGACGATAAAAAAATAATACCTTTTATACAATTGGGTTATAACAATGAATTTGGCGGTAAAATGGATATAAGTTATATGGATAATAAATATACAAGCGATGTAAGCGGTTCGGGTTTTGAAGTGTCGGGTGGAGCAAATGCACAATTATGGGAAGGGATAAGTGCTTATGGTTTATTAAGTTTTGAAAGTGCCGATAAACAAAGTAATTTCGGCTTTAATTTAGGCATTCGTTATTGTTTCGGCGGAGATAAATTACCGGAACAAAAACAAAAAATAAATAAGAAAAAACAAAATAAAATAAATGATAAAAAAACAAAAAATAAAAAAGAAATAACAAAACGAAACAAAAATAAAAATATTCAAAAGTCTAAAAGATTTGAGGAAATAAAAGAAGAAATAAATATAAGTGAAGTAGAAAAAATAATAATAAGGAAAGATAGTGTTAGAGAATTAACTATAGATGGTAGAATAGAAGAAAAAGAGATAGAGGACAGTAATAAAGTCGGAGAAAACGAATTAACACAAGAACAGAAGAAATATATAATACGATTAGCAAAAGGGTTGGCAAACGAAGAGATAGAAGCAATAGGAATAGCAGGATATGTAGTTGATATAAGCGGAGATGAAACGGAGAACAGGAAGAATTCTTTAATAAAAGCAAAGAGAGTAAAACAAATAATGGTAAAATGCGGGATAGAAACTGATAAGATAAAAGTAAGAGGATACGGTTCAAAAAAACCTGTAGCAAGTAACAAAACAAAAGAAGGCAGAGCTAAAAATGACAGAATAGAAATATTTATCAAAAGATAGCTTGACATATTTTTTATATTTTTGTAAACTAAGCAGATTATAAAGGAGTAATAATATTATGTATGCAATAGTAATGACAGGCGGAAAGCAGTATAGAGTAGAAAAAGGTTTAAATGTTGTTGTTGAAAAGTTGGAAGCCGAAGCCGGTAAAGAAGTTGTTTTGGATCAGGTTTTGATGATTTCCGACGGAGATAAAGCAACAATAGGCAAACCTACGGTTGAAGGTGCTACGGTTGTAGCTAAAGTGGTAAAACAAAAAAGATTACCTAAAGTTCTTGTATTTAAAAAGAAAGCAAAAAACGGTTATAAAAAAATGCAAGGGCACAGACAATATGTTACCGAATTAGAAATTGTTGATATTAAAGGGTAGTTAGTTTTAGGAGAAAAAAATGGCACATGTAAAAGGACAAGGTTCCACAAGTAACGGCAGGGACTCACAAGGTAAAAGATTAGGTGTAAAAATATATGGCGATCAAATAGCAAAAGCCGGTGCTATTATAGTTCGTCAAAGAGGAACAAAGTTCCATCCCGGAGTAAATGTCGGTATGGGTAAAGATAACACAATATTTGCAAAAATTGACGGTGTAGTAAAATTTATCAGAAAAGCCGAAGACAGATGTTTTGTAAATGTTGACCCTATAAAGTAAATAAAAAATGTTTATAGATAAAGCAAAAATTTTTGTTACAGCCGGTCGCGGTGGCGACGGCTGTATTTCTTTTAGAAGGGAAAAATTCGTTCCTTTAGGTGGGCCTGACGGCGGTAACGGCGGAAAAGGCGGCGATGTTTATATTGAAACCGATAATAAAAAAATTACTTTGCTTGATTTGTCATACAGGTTTAAACTTGCAGCCGGTAACGGAGAAAAAGGACAAGGCAGCGATAAATACGGTAAATACGGTAAAGATTTAACGATAAAAGTTCCGGTGGGAACAATAGTCTACAAAAACGGGCAAATGCTTTCCGACTTAAAAGAATTAGGTCAAAAAATTCTTGTTGCAAAAGGCGGCAGGGGTGGCAGAGGAAATGCTTCTTTTAAAACTCAAAACAATTCAGCTCCTCGAATTGCCGAAAAAGGCGAACCGGGTGAACAAGCGGAAATTTCATTGGAACTTCGGTTAATAGCCGATGTAGGTTTGGTAGGTTTCCCAAATGCCGGTAAATCAACTTTTCTTTCCGTTGTAAGTTCCGCTCGTCCTAAAATAGCAAATTATCCGTTTACGACACTTGAACCTAATTTAGGTGTTGTAAATTTAGACGATAAACAAATGGTTATAGCAGATATCCCCGGTATTATAGAAGGTGCAAGTGACGGAAAGGGACTCGGTTTGGAATTTTTAAGGCATATAAAAAGAACGAAAGTTTTAATATATATGATAGATGTAAGCGGTTTCGACGGAACCGACCCTTACAATTCTTATAAAATTTTAAAACAGGAACTAAAAAAATATTCGAAATTTTTATCAAAAAAACATAATGTAATAGTTTTAAATAAAACAGATATCCCGTCATCACAAGACAATATAAAAACATTTAAAAAGAAAGTTAAAAAGCAGAAAATATATACAATATCAAATATGACAAAAGAAGGTATAGATAAACTTTTATATGATGTTTATAAATTGACACAAATTCCGGTAGATGACGAAGAAATAAATACTATACCTGTAAAAAAATATATATACGAACCTGAATTTACCGTAACAAAAGAAGATGAAGGTTTTTTTACGGTTAAAGGTAAAAAAGTTGAAACACTTGCAGCAATGACAAAGTTTAATGAAGAAGAAGCTTTAAGCAGATTTCAAAATATTTTAAAGAAAATGGGTGTAGAACTTGCACTTGAACAGAAAGGTTGCAAGGTTGGTGATACCGTTCAAATCGGGAACTTTGAATTTGAATTTACAAAATAAATAAAAATCGCAAAGCGATTTTTGATGTATGGATGTATAGATGAATTGAGGTATAACGACAAAAATAACAAAATGTATAATGTCGGAAAAAATTTGCGAAGCAAATTTTTAATTAAATATTAAATTTTTCGCTTTGCGAAAAATACATTAATTATAAATTATAAATTATAAATTGCCGTTTTACGGAGGTATTTTTTGTAAAATGAAAAAAATTGCTGTTTTAGGTTCATCAGGTTCAATAGGTATTCAGGCTTTAGATATTGTTGCTAAAACCAAAAATAAATTTAAAGTTTGCGGCTTATCCGTAAATTCAAATATTAATTTATTAAAAAAACAAATAAAACAATTTACCCCTTCAATAGTTTCCGTTTCTTCAAAACAAGATGCGGAAAACTTATTGGTATGGTGTAAAAATAATAAATTTAAAACAAAAGTTGTTTATGGTGTTGAAGGTTTAAAACAGGTTGCTTCAATAAAAGAAGTTGATACCGTTTTGTTTGCGGTTGTAGGTTTTGCCTGTTTGGAACCGTTACTTTCAGCAATAGACAGCGGTAAAACAGTTGCCCTTGCAAACAAAGAAGCACTTGTTGCAGCAGGCAGCCTTATAATGAAAAAAGCGGAACAGAAAAATGTTAAAATACTTCCTGTTGACAGTGAACATTCGGCAATATTTCAATGTATAGGACAGGAAAAAAAGAAGTTTATAAAAAGAATAATTTTAACGGCTTCCGGCGGACCGTTTTATAAATATAAAGGCAGTTTAAATAATATTACTGTCGAACAGGCACTTGCACATCCTACTTGGAAAATGGGCAGAAAAATTACAATTGATTCCGCTACTTTAATGAACAAAGGGCTTGAAGCAATAGAAGCATCCGTTCTTTTCGGTATTCCTATAGATAAAATTGATATAGTTATTCATCCGCAGTCGATAATTCATTCGATGGTTGAATTTAGTGACGGTTGTGTTATGGCACAAATGTCAAACCCGGATATGCGGTTACCTATTCAATATGCACTTTCTTACCCGGAAAGAATAGGTTGTTACATAAAACCGCTTGATTTAACCGAAGTTGCAAAATTGGAATTTTATAAACCTGACTTTAATAAGTTTGAATGTTTGAACATCGCTTATAAATGTGCTCAAACAGGTTGGACAATGCCTGCAGTTATGAATGCAGCCAATGAAACGGCAGTTAAATATTTTTTAGACGGTAAAATATCTTTTTGTGATATACCTAAAATAGTAAAACAGGTTACAGACAACCACAAAATAATTAAAACAAAAAATATAAACAAATATATTGAAGCAGATAACAAAGCAAGACAGCAAACTTTAAAAATTATAAAACAAAAAATTGGAGAAAAATAATGGCTTTTTTTTCGGGAACATTTTCGGTATTAATTCAAATTATTGCAGTCCTATTCGGGCTTGGACTTTTAGTATTCCTACACGAGTTAGGGCATTTTTTAACAGCAAAATATTATGGTGTTAGAATTCTAAAATTTGCTTTGGGGTTCGGCCCTGAAATTTGCGGTTGGACAAAAGGCGAAACAAGGTATTCGGTATGTCTTTTTCCTTTAGGCGGTCTTGTTGAAATGGCAGGAGAATATTCCGAAACAAATAAAGATAATAAAGAACAAGCCGTTCCGAAAGAAGGCGACTTTTTATATTTAAAGTGGTATAAAAAAGCAATAATAGCTTTTATGGGACCATTTACAAATTATGTTTTGGCAGTAATATTATTTTGGTTTGTTTTTTCAATATGGGGTGTTCAAAATATTTCCACCGAAGCAATTGTAGGAAATATGCTTGAAACTTCCTGTGCAAAACAGGCAGGTATTATTCCCGACGATAAAATAATTGCAATAAACAGTAAAAAAATAAACAGCTGGAACGAACTTACCGAAACTTTAAAAGATATGGCAAAAAAACAAGCTGAAGTTGCCGTATTAAGAGACGGTAATGAGATAAAATTTTCTTTAACAATAGACGAAAACCCGACCACAGGTAACGGAATGTTAGGTATTCAACCGAAAATAACAACAGAAAAAACTTCCGTCTTCAAAGCTTTGTATTTAGGTGTAGATACTGCCATTTATCAGTCGACATTTACATTAGCTTATTTGTGGGATAAACTTGTTACATGGGAAAAACCCGAAATTGCAGGACCCATAGGTGTAATTCAAGTTATGGCAAAATCGGCAAATTCCGGTTTTGGAAATTATTTCAGGTTGTTGGCGGTAATTTCGGTGGCTCTCGGTTTGTTTAATTTGTTACCTATTCCGTTGGTTGACGGCGGAATGATAGTACTTTATTTTGTTGAAGGAATTATAAGAAAAACCATAAGTATGAAAGTAATTCAGGTTTACAATACAATAGGGCTTTCTTTGATACTTCTTATTTTTATTTTTGCCACATACAGCGACTTGATAAGGCTTGGTATAGGAAAACTTTTTAAATAATTTTATCGGAGAAACAATGAATAAATCGGAAAAAGCGGTTAATTTATTTAAACAAGGTTACAATTGTTGTCAAGCGGTTTTCTGTGCTTTTTGCCAAGATTTCGGTATAAATTTGGAACAAGGTTTAAAATTGTCTTCGTCGTTCGGTGGCGGTATGGGCGGAATGAGAGAAGTTTGCGGAACGGTAAGCGGAATGTTTATGGTGTTAGGGTTAAAATACGGTTATTCCGTAAGCAATGATATAAATTTGAAAAAACAACATTATGATTTAATTCGGAAAACCGCTAAAATTTTTGCTGATGAAAACGGTTCAATTATTTGTAAAGAACTTTTAGGAATTTCAAAACCTACAACAGAAGAAGGTTATGTTCCGGCCGAAAGAAATGCGAAATTTTTTAAAAAAAGACCTTGTGTCGAACTTGTTGCCTTTGCTACTGAACTTACCGAAAAATTCCTAAACTCCAACAACTAAACTCTAAGCTCTCAACTAACAAAATACTTTGCATTTTCCGTCGTTTAAGCCGTTATACCTCCATACATCTATCACTATATACCTCAAAAAATGCAAAGCATTTTTTTTATTTCTTTATTTTAGTTAACAAATAAATACCTATAACGCCGAATATTATGTTCGGTAGCCATGCCGCAAGCCATACACTTAATACTTGGTTTTCTCCCAAAGAAAGTGCAATAGCCTGAACACTCCAATAGATAAACGAAAATATCAAAGCAAAAGTAAAACTTAAAATTTTACCGAATTTGTTTCCTAACCCGAAAGCAAAAGGAATACCAATCATCATAACTATTAAGTGGCAAAAAACATTTGCAAATCGGCTGTCATATTTTATTTGGTCTTTTAATGTATTTTGCCCTAACATTTGGTTTTTCTGTATATATTCTTTAAAATCTTTTAAGTTCATTTGCTCGTATCTTTTATCGGTTGCTATAAAATTTTCAGGCTTTATTGCCAAATTAAAAAATTTTCTTTCAAAATAATTTTCATCCCAATTGTTTGTATCCTGTTTATATTCACGTTCAATTCCGTTTTGTAAAAACCAGCCGTAACCGTCAAAATATGCATTGCCTACAATTATATTTTTTTTGATATAAAAATCGTCGGAATATTCGTCTATAATTACATCTTTCATAAAATTATCTTTAATGTTTAAATAACCTATATACATTCTTGCATTGTTCGGTAGTGCGACGATAACATTGAAATGTTCATTTTTTATATTATTAACAGCTTTCTTTTTTCTTATTTTAATTGCTTTTACATATTCAGCTTTTGCTACCGTTTTAGGTATTACAAATTCTCTTAATGAAAAATCCGCAACACCGATAAGAAAACCCAAAAGCATAAATAGTGTTATTATCTTCCACATATTTATACCGGTTGCTTTCATAACGGTAAATTCGTTTCTTTTTGCAAGTTCTCCCAAAGAAAATAAAAGTGCAAGCAGAACCGAAACAGCAAAAACATCAATGCACCACCACGGAAGGTTAAAAAGCAAATATTCTCCTATTATATAAAAAGGAGTTTTGCTTTCCATATAAAAATTCATTTCCCTGAAAAGTTCGGAAATTAAAACTATAAAACCGAAAGCAAAAGTTGAAAAGAATAACGGTTTTAAAAATTGTTTTGTAAGATAAAAATATAATATTCTCATTTTTTACTCATTTTTTTAAACAGTAACAAACCTATTAATGTTATTACCATATTCGGCAGCCATAATATTATTGCCGACGGTATAATTCCTTTTTCACCTAAATTTATACCTATTACCAAAAGCATATAATAAATTAAAATTACACCTAAACTCATACCGAAACTAATTGCTTTACCGCCTTTACCTGCCATAATTCCTATCGGAACTGCAATTATTACAAATGCAATAGGTGCAATAGACAAAATCCATCTTAGCCAATATTCATTTTTATAAGTATAAATTTGCTGGTCGTTTTCCGGTATTTTTTTTATTTTTGCTCTCAATTTTTTTGAAGATAATTCTTTTAATGACAAATCGTCAAAACTTATATTTTGATCTATAGGAACTTCAAACTGGTATGAATGAAAATTAGTATGAATTATACTTCCGAGTTTGTTGGGTTCTGTTCTTTGCCAATAACCGTTATACAGTTTTAACATTACTTTGTTTCCTGTTACTTTTATTGTTGCCGATGATGATGCTATTCTCCAAGGAACATTGTCTTCGGAATTTTTGTCGGGAAATTTATAAATATTTATTCCTTCCATAGTGTTATTTTTTGAGTTTACTTTATGTGCATAAAATTTATAGTCGCCAATATCGGTTATTGTTTTTTCGTTGAATTTTGCCAGCGGAGTTTGTGTTAAAATATTTTTATAAAGAGTTCTGAAATATTTATGTGTTGAAGGTGCTAAGTCATGGTTAAAAAATACAAGTCCTAAACTTATAATTGCAACAAAAACTATTACCGGCATAGCCAATGTTTTATAATCTACACCTGTTGCTTTCATTACAGTTATTTCGTTATCTTCGGCAAACCTGCCGTAACTTATAAGCACTCCGAACAAAATTGCCATCGGTATTGTTAAAGAAAGTATAGTCGGAATAACAAGTAAAAATAATTGCAATACAAGCCAAAAAGCAACTCCTCTTGCCAAAAATAAATCTACAAATTGAAAAATTTGGTCAATAAGTAAAATCGCCGAAAATACTATAAGCCCGAATGCAAAC